>Ga0209160_1002079_pt1 | contig 16756 bp, 13 predicted proteins | sample GraSoiAngelo_153_FD_186167 | JGI IMG/M metagenome (GOLD analysis project Ga0209160, IMG submission 186167) | Grasslands soil microbial communities from the Angelo Coastal Reserve, California, USA - 14_1009_12_40cm (SPAdes) (version 2) | ecosystem: Environmental > Terrestrial > Soil > Grasslands ... | reverse complement strand
ACCACTTTGACAAGCTTGTGGCTAGGGGACGTAATCATTGGCTCGTATCCAAGGATTTTCTTCATCGAGATCTTTGTTGGGCTGTCTTTTGCGAACTCTCTGACGACCCTGTTGATCTCTTTCTCGACCTCTGTAGCCTTCTCTTCCGGTATGAATCGTCTGTCGACTAGGATCTCGCATGTGTCGGGTATGATGTTGCCTTTCAGGCCGCCTTTGATCATGTTCACGTAGAGGCCTGGCCGCATCTTCTTGGTCCCGTACATCGGCTCCGCTGGTATCCGCGATCTTCTCTTCCCAATTTCCTGACCTAGAACCTTCAACTTCTCGATCAAACCAGCCGCCTCCTCAATCGCATTGATACCCGTCCAGCCTCGGCCCGAGTGCGCCGCCTCACCTTTCACAGTGATGACAAACTCGGAATCGCCTAGGCTAGCGACATGCAGCACTTCTATGCCGCTATCCGTGGATATGCAATAGTCGATGTCTTTCGTGATCACATGTTTGTCCACAAGATAGTTGACACCGGTGTACCCGCCCACTTCCTCATCCGTGGTAAAAGTTGGAATAATCGATCCAGCAAACTTTGATCCAGTCTCAACCAACGCCTTCAACGAATAGATCGTGCAAGCGTCCGACCCTTTCATATCAGCCGCGCCCCGCCCGTAGATCTGACCATTCTTGATCGTGGGCTTGAACGGGTTGTTGGTCCATCCTGACGGGTCCGCTGGGACAACATCCACATGCCCGTTGAGAAGTATCTTCGGTCCTTCACCCTCGCCGTTGAGAGTCGCATACGTATTGGGCCGGGGACCCTTTAGCCCGACTTCAGGGCTAACCTTCTTTTTGATCGTGGCCTCGGGAATATGGCTCACAGAAGGCGTAACACCAAGCTCTTTGAGCTCGCCAGCAAGAACCTGCGAGATCTTCGGATAGTTCAGACCCGGAGGAACAGTAGTATCAATACTGACAAGACGACAGGTAAGATCAACTAGATCCTTCTTGTGAGCATCAATCCAATGGTCAACCTGTCGAATAACGGTTTGAGAGGCCAAGGGATACCGGTTGAGGATTGGGCCCAACTCGTTAATTGTCCTTTCGGAAGGCGATGCTGCAAATTTCGCTTCTTGGTCTATGGCCTTCGCACGGTACCTTCTGTATTAGGGCTATATTGAACTGTACCTATGACGGGATTAAACCACGATTGAAAATCACCCGGGTCGCTGATTGTTCTCATCGCGGCGAAGGCTCGTATCTGTGCAAGTGGGAATGCTTCAGCTAGCTTGCTCGCGGCCCCCAGCGCGGTCGCACCACGCGTGATGATATCGTCAACCAGTAAGATTTGGGCCGGAGGCTCGGGGATACGCTTCTGAACGCTCATCGATCCAATATGGTCTTTGGCCTTCGGTCTCTCCGAAGGCTTGCTCCAGGCAGCCTTCGGTACAGGCGTTTCTCTAACAAGAAGCGGGATCGATTCTTTGCCTAAGCCAACTTTCACCAGCGCGGTTGAAATCCGTTCGGGAACCCACAGAGAGTCACGCTGCATCAATGAACTTCTCGGCAAAGGAACCAAGACAGAGTCGTCTCGAAAAAATGAAGCGAATGGCAGCCGTTCTCTGAAATCGCGGACAGTTTCAGCAATCCATTGTGACGTCAGCCTAGGCGGGTTTCCGAAATACCTTTCAGCTTTGATCATCTTCATCAGTTCTCTTGCCGCTTCCATATCTGCCGATTCTCCTCGAGGAACGTAGCTTAGAAGTGACCCGTAGTCAAGAAGCGTTACGCGCACGTTTCGGAACTTGCAGGACTATCTCACTTAGACCTTTGGATGATGGTAGTACTTCCAAGACCTGTTTGGGGTCGTTGAGCACGGTGGCACCGTATCTGATCATTTTCTTGGGCCAGCTCAATGAGGAGTCTTTGATGATGGCCTTCCAGATGAACAATGGTCGGCCCAGTCTCAGGGCTTCCCAACCTTGGTGGAGGGACCCGCTACTGTCCCCAGCTTCAACTATGATTGAAGCATTCGAAATGAGGGCCATGGTTCTGTTTCGAATGACGAAATTCTTCCGCTGAATAGGGTATCCTATTGGAAACTGCGAGATTGCAAGATAGTTTTTCATTATCTCGTTTTGGAGTTGCAGATTTCTCTGAGGATAGGTACGGTTCAGGGGTGTTCCGAGGACTGCAATAGTCTTTCCACCCTCTGAGATAGCGGTTTCGTGAGCCACCGTGTCGATGCCTTCAGCAAGACCGCTGACTATCACAACTTCGTGGTCTGTGAGGGTTTTTGTAATGCGGGCTGCAGTTGCTAGACCACGTTCTGAAGCCTTCCTTGAGCCAATAATGGCCGCTCTTGGTTTCGGAAGCGGGAGCTTCATTGGGCCGGCCGTGAAGATCTTCGAAGGGGCGTATTTTCTTTCAATGTCGTTAAGTGGGCCTAAGAGTTCTAGAGGCGTGACTGTGGCAATCTTGTAATTTGAAGGGGTAACCATCGCATTCGTCTCATTAGGGTAACTAATGATTCTCTTATTCCATAAGGCAGTTTCAGCACTCGTGAACATTCCCGCTTGGTTACTAGACCTGTTGCGGGCAGATATCACGACACTTTTCAATTTCAATTTGGAAAGCTATCATATTTAAGGTGATGAGGCGCCGGAAACCCAGAACAATCCTTGGATTGCATCTTGCATAACACCCAGGTCTTTGAGCTCCCGAGCTAGAACCTGCGAGATCTTTGGATAGTTCAGACCCGGAGGAACAGTAGTATCAATACTGACAAGACGACAGGTAAGATCAACTAGGTCCTTCTTGTGAGCATCAATCCAACGATCAACCTGTCGGAGAACAGCTTGAGAGGCCAAGATGAGTCTGGGAGACTCTGCACTAACGTGTTAATTGTTCTTTCGGAAGACCGGACTTTACCCTTGCACCGATAACAGCTACCGCCACACCTACTATTCCCACGACCGCCCCTATCTCTATCAGTGAATAAGCAAGACTACGGATTCCCCCTATCGAGCCTTGACCGTAAAACGGATCGATGGTGCAAATATTCTGACCGCAGAACCCATCTCCTGATCTCACGAAGCAAGCTCGACTGCCACTCGTACAATCATTTAGAGCTAGGATCTCATTTGAGCCCAGAATGATCGGCATCGAACCGATCACGAGAAGGGCGATGCCCAAGACGACTAAGGGTAGCTTCATCGTTTGAAAAAGCCTAGCATCATTCCATATAAGTAGTGCAGGAAATATTCGTGCTTTCGGAGCCACGCGGCAGTACGCTTAATTCTTGGCCCTGCTGTTCTCTATAGAGCAGGGGCGAAATATGGGCTCCTTGGAAATCGCTCTCGACGGCTTGCCTATCCTAGTCTTAGTTGGTTGCATCGGCTGGATCGTGAGATTCAACATTTCCCAGCAGAAAGGAGAGAGATTGACCCTCAAATGGAAGGACATGGGCCCGCTCAGAAAGACCGTGGCAGGCCTCATATTTGCCTGGATTTGCCTCAACCTATACCTAACGGTCGGAGACCTGCTCGCCTTTCTCAATGTCGTTGCTCTCCCGCTCGGCTCTGCGTATTCCATCTACAGACCTATTCTCATCTGGGCATCAGCCTCAACTATTGTCGGGTTGGCTTTCGTACTTTCAATTAGGTTTCCCAGACGCTCGGTTGTTGCTTGACTTCTCTTTCGCTCTAATGGGCATCCTAATTTTACCGCCAGTCACAATTCGATCACTCGCTCTCTGGGTTCAGAGAGGTCGGATGCGTACCGGACGTCGACTCGGTCGTTAAGTATCGCGACTCGCCCTAGGTCAACCGTTCTCCAGAGCGGGTCGATGCCATGGTCGAGATATCCATACAGAACCTGACCAAACATTACGCTACGCTCGTGGCCCTTGACAACATCAGTCTCAAGATAGATTCAGGCGAAGTCTTCGGGCTCCTCGGACCCAACGGAGCGGGCAAGAGTACTCTTCTGAAAATCCTCGTCGGGATTCTCAGACCAACAAGTGGGACAATTCGACTGGGCGAGTACGATATTGTGGCGGACCCGGAGAAGGCGAAGAAACTGATCGGGTACTTGCCGGAGAATCCCAGCCTCTACACGGGGCTAACAACCTTAGAGTTTCTCCAGTTTGTCGGGAAGATCCGAGGGGTTCAGGATGATCTCCTTGACCATGAGATTTCCGGGTCTCTCAAGAGCTTCGGGTTGGATGAGAAGCGTAACAGTCTGGTTGGCAGCTTGTCGAAGGGTATGAAGCAGAAGGTAGCATTGATCGCTACGAGTCTGCACAGTCCCGAGGTTCTTGTCTTGGATGAGCCGTTGACAGCGTTGGATCCGAAGACTCGGGTCTCGGTGAAGGACTGGATTGGCGGCCAGACGAAGAGAGGTGTTACAACGATCCTGTCGACTCACGACTTGGACGTGGCCCAGACACACGCGGGGAGGATTGCGATCATCGATCACGGGAAGATTGTGGCCGTGGGAGATGTTGAGAGTCTTCGGAGATTGGCCAATACGGCGAGTGATGCGAGATTGGAGGAAGTGTTTCTGCGATTGACCGAGGAAAAGGGCGAGGAGCCGGCCCGACACTGAGCGTCCCTGGACCACTTGGGACCATTGGCACCCTGATGCGCTATTGGGTTAAGGGGCGGTTCACAAAAGGGGCGATTCTGGGTCTCGTCATTGGAGAAGCCTTCTCAGTAGTCTTCATCCTCTTCGGCAGTTCCACGTACCTCTCCTTCTCGAACAGGGTTGGCTTATCGACCGGCCTCTCGGAGGTGGCTCTCACCATCCTGCTCGCCCTGTTTCTTGTCGGTTTGATCCAGAGCGGTTTCAACGGGAGCGGACTGCCAGTCAGCTCAAGCGATGTGGACTATGTGTTCACTTCTCCAGTTCCCCCGCGTGAGGTCTTCGCCGCCAAGGTCCTGCTGAACTCGCTAACGACAGTTCTCTTGGGGTTTCCCCCGATCTTCGTGCTCTACTTGAGATTCTCCGCGTACTACCACACTTCCTGGTCCTCTGCAGTTCTGGCCGGGCTGGTGACACTAGTCTTTCTCGTAATCGGGCTTCTACTGAGCGCGGACATCACACTCTCACTTGGACATGGGCTTGGAGAGAGGAAGAAGCTGTGGAGAAACATCTTCATCATTCTAGTCATAGCTGTCAGCCTCCTCCCCATCACCCTGCTCATTCCCGGAATACCAGTGGAGGTAGCTGAGGTCACTCGAGTCCTGCCGAACGGCCTCGCAGCGGCGGTGAGCGTTGGTCTTGTCAGCGGGACCTCCGGAGGCCTGGCATATCTTGCCGACCTTCTGTTGTTGTTTGCCTGGCTGGGAGGGGTCCTGGTCTTAGGTGTGAGAATGTCGCGCGGACACTTCTACGACCTCCTCGAAGTTCCAGCGGCCAGCGGAGAAAAATTTGATCATCCCAATCAGACGTCCCGGTTGGACCCGAAGGGAAAATCGATCTGGTCGATCGTGAGACTCAAGGAAAAGATCATGATCAGCCGGACCCGAGAGGCAAGGGCGCAGTTCATCAGCGCCGTCTTCCTCTCAGGCTTCATGATCATCTATGCCCTTTCAGGATCTTTCCAGTCATCACCGACCTCCTTCCTCTTCATCCTCTTCATAATCGGATCCTTTGGCTCCGGCACAGCATCGAGATGGATAGAGAAAGAACGGCTCTGGCTACTGAAGTCGTCACCTCTCAGCATGCGGAGGTACGTGAAGGAAGTCTATAGAGCACGGGTCGCGCCCCTGTTGCTCTATCTTGCACCTGTGACTGTAGCCGTCGGCGTTCCATTGATTCTAGGGGGTTTGTCCCAACCATCGTTCTTGCTGGGCGTGATCCTTGCACTTCCAGGTGCTTTGGAGATCGCTAGTATTACTATGGCAGGAGGGATGTTCTTTGCATCAAAGTATGGACAGAGCTCAGCTGACGATATCCTGTCGTCTCAGCAGCAGGAATTGGCGGACATTCGAAGATTCCTCTTCCAGACAATCATCAATCTCGTAATGGTCTCACCGGTACTCCTACTGGTCTTCGTCTCTGAAACGCTCGTCACCATACTCGGACCAGGCTATCTTCCAACCCTTGCAGTTGGACTTTTGTCCGTGTCAATCCTTTTCACGAGTTTGTCGATCAACTTTCTCCTGAACAAAGCAGGAGACGCAGTCAGCAGAAGAGAAGACCTCTAGCCCATTTCCAAATCATGAACCGCTACCTTGTGCTAATCTATCTGTTGGGAGTGCCAATTGTTGCCCTAACTACTCTGTACGAGCTTGGCTCCGCGCATTTGTGGTCGGGTTTTTCCCTTTGTCTGGATAAACTGCCTGCTAATCTTGAGCCTAGGCCCCGCTTACGGTCAGTGCGGTTACTATTTCGATTGGTTCGCCCTCTTCCTGGATATGCTATTCTACACAGGTTGGGGATACGCGCTACTCGGCTGTTGGGTATTGCTCGGAGGCTGTAGATCTCATCCTCCCCCTTCCTAGTCGTCGATAAAGCGATAAGTGCCAACCCCTACCTGTACACAATGAATGCTCAGGGGTCGCGCCGAACTCGTCCTAAACGAAGGTCCAACTTCGATCAAGACATAGATTTCTCTTGGGGTGTCAAGATTCCCATGCGGGACGGCGTCCAGCTCAACGCCACGCTATACAAGCCAAGGGGAGAGGCCAAGACCCCAGTTATCTTCACTCTAACACCATACGTCGCAGATACCTACCACGAGCGGTCAAACTTCTTCGCCCGGAAAGGCTACGCCTTCGCTCTGGTCGACTGTCGCGGCCGGGGAAACTCTGCTGGAGACTTCGATCCCTTTGCCAACGAAGACCGGGACGGCTACGACATAGTGGAATGGCTTGCCCGTCAGCCTTGGTCGAACGGCAGCGTCGCAATGTGGGGAGGGTCCTACGCAGGGTTTGACCAGTGGTCAACCTTGAAAGAGTTCCCACCACACCTCAAGACGATAGTGCCGGCAGCTTCCGCCTATCCAGGCTTCGACTTTCCATTCATCCGGAACATCTGGTATCCTTACATGATGCAGTGGCTGACCCTGACCAGCGGCAAGCCAGCGAACAACGCCGTCTTCAACGACACTGCTTTCTGGATTGAAAAGTACAGGGAACACTACCTCGCCAAACGCCCCTTTCGAGAACTAGACAAGACAATTGGCAATGCCTCTACAGTCTTTCGTGAGTGGCTGAAACATTCAGTGCCCGACGCCTACTGGAACGCAATGGTTCCCAGTCCCGAGCAACTTCGAAAGATCAAAGTGCCAATCCTAACTATAACAGGCCATTACGATGGCGACCAGCAAGGAGCCCTAGAACATTACAATCGACACATGCGCTACGGTTCTGCCTGGGCCAAAGAACACCACTACTTGATCATCGGGCCATGGGATCATCCTGGGACCAGAACCCCGAAGCGCGTGGGACCAGAACCCCGAAGCGCGAGGTTGGCGGCATCACCTTCGGTGAAGCAAGCCTCGTCGACTTGAACCAGTTGCACAAGGAGTGGTACGACTGGACAATGAAGAATGGTAAGAAGCCAGTCTTTCTCAAGGAACGCGTCGCTTACTACGTGACGGGGGAAGAGAAGTGGAAGTACGCCGACAGCCTTGAAGGAATCTGTCGCAAGAAACGGGACCTATACCTGTCAGTGGCAGCTAAGCCCACCGGTGCCTTCTCCACCGGAATAATACAACCCCAAAAACCCGGCAGGTTACCTCCGGATGAATACGTTTACGACCCACTCGACACTAGCCAAGCGGAGGTGGAAAGGGACGAGGTCAAGAACTTCATCACCGACCAGACGTACGTGATCAACCTGTCCGGTGACGGCCTCGTCTATCACAGCAAACCATTCAGTGAAGATACCGAGATCACCGGCTTTATTCGGCTAGTAGCCTGGATCGCGATCGATGTCCCGGACACCGACTTCTGGGTCCGCCTCTACGAGATCAAACACGACGGGACCAGCATCTTCCTCACAGAAGACTGGATGAGAGCACGCTACCGAGAGTCAGCGACCACGGCCAAGCTCGTTGAGCCTGGCAAGATAGAACGCTACGACTTCAACAAGTTCTACTTCTTCTCCCGAACCATCACGAAGAGAAGCGTTCTGCGTCTAGTGATAAGACCCCCGAACTCGATCTACTGGCAGAAGAACTACAATAGCGGAGGAGAGGTCTCAGAGGAATCCGCAAGAGACGCCCGAACCGGTCACGTGAAAATCCTCCACGACCCAGAACATGCCAGCTATCTTGAAATCCCGACGCTAAAACCGGTCAAATTCGCATAACAGTTTGACTTCAATTGTTCCAAAAATTATGCTGCTATAGACTAGATGCCATGATTGCGTCAACTACTATTGCCACCGCGTCGGTGCCGTTGCAGTCAAACTCTACCGTGGTCTGTGACATAGTAGTTATAGTGTAATCGACCTCGAATCGACCGTTCTGGTTTGTTATATTGTTGAATCCCGGTGAGCTGGGTCCGCATGGTCCAGCATCGTTTATCGCGGTGGATGCCACTACAAAATCGGTCGTAGATGTTTGAATAAAGGCGGAGCACGTGCCTTGGCGGAAATTGGCGGTACAGTTCCCGCAGCCGGTACCAGGACAAGATACGGTTGCAGGTATCGAGGGGTTCGGGTCGAAAACACCCATAGTGTTCGCGCCGCTAATAGCAAAAGTCTGCATTCCCGAAACTGTGTAGCAGCATTTGCCTGCAACCACCGTGATATTGTCCGAGTTTAATGGTGAGGGAGCTATGGCGTAGTATTCCCATAGGGTTTGGTTGCCCCCAAAGCCGCCGGAAAGCTCTGTTTGCGAAGTGTACGAGATTCTCTCTGTAAAGGTGAGACCGTTATCATCGGTGACAGAAGTTACGTTGGTTCCGCAACACGTTTCGACAACCACGATTATCACATCGTGACTTTGGGTTGTTGTCAGAAGTTGCGATTGCTGACAAAACTGTTGTTGACAGTTGTTGACTCCTATTCCATCTAATCCCAAGGAGGGATTGTTTTGAGGTGGCACCTGTGGGTATTGGAGTAGGCTTCCCCATCCGTCGTTGGAGAGAGCCCCATACTGCGGCTCGGCCAGTGGAGTGTCTGTCCAGCTGCCCATGGGCCACCACAACCAGTTGATCCTCTGAGGAGTGTTGGAATCATAGAGACTCGTAAGTGCTTGGATAAAGTGGAAGGTTGTGTTGCTGTATCCTGCGGAACCAACCTGGACTTGGTCTGGAGCGCATTTGCTCGAGGGCAGAGAGACTCCACCAGAACAGTTGACTTCCTGAGGGTCCGCACCACCCTCGGTATTCAAAACTGGCCAGCCGGTTCTCTGGGACCCTGAGACGACCGCGTTATAGACCTGCTGGGCTAATGATTCTGCAGTCGCGTTGTTCCAGTTCGAGCTGTAATATGGATAGCCCATGTAGGAGTGCAAGCTGATGAACACTCTCCCCTGCGTATCATTGACCGTCGGGTATCCGTCGGCCAAGTTAGAGAACCCACAGTTAGAGCTGCACAAGTTCTGGACCACAATCCAGTGGGTATCCCCCAAGCCTCTAGCCTGATTGATCCATTGCTGGTAGGCGTTCGAGAGCAAAGCTACGTCAGTGTTGTTCGTCATGCTGGGTTCGTTGATCGGTTCCCAGATGATCTGGCTATAGGTATTCATGAACTGTTGAACGATAGGATTCCAATACTGCAACCAGCAGCTAACGCCCGTAGAGTTCGTTAGTTCGTTGGTGCCGTGGTAGTCGACTATGATCCAGAGACCATACTCTTGGGCGATTGTTATTGCTCTATTGAGCCAGGTAGAGTTGTACGCGCCCATCCCCTGGGAGCTGGAACAGGCCGACCGGAAGCTAACCCGGATAGCATTGAATCCCCTCGACTGTAACCTCTGGACCTGGAGTTCCATATTGCTCGCGGCCTCGCCGGAGAACACCTGACTAGGGGGATTGGATGGATTAGCCTGGGACTCGTCAAGTCTCACTCCACCCCAGCCTACCACCGTTGGATAGCCGGAAGATGTGCTCGAGTTGTAAGTAGCAAGAGGCTTCGTTGCTGTGGGTCGGTAGGGCTCGAACGCAACTTCAGTTATGGTTGCACCTAATAAGAGAACCATCAGTAAGGCTGCGAGGGGCTTGCAACCCCATTTTTGCAGAGCCCAGAGGAACAACTTCACGTTGCCCGTTTAGAGAATCGGAGACTAGAATATTTCAACAGAGCGTGTACAAGCGACTACAATTGAGGCCCCCGCGAGGCGTGCACTATCGCCTCACCTTTATGTCTCAATTACTAGCTCGGTCATTCCGGCATTGTCAGACGTATCGTATCGGAAGGCGAAAGTGGAAGATTTTCCCGAGATCCTAGCTCTCATTAGAAGCTCGTTTGACGGTGTCCTCCGAGAGCACGGATTCTTCGACACCTCACCGTTCGCCTCCTCTAAATTGCCAGCGATTCCTCAGCAAGGCTTTCCCTGGTTCGAAATGGGACTGAAGGAGGACAACGAGGGATTCTGGGTAGCAGAGGTAGGAGGGGAGATTGCGGGAATAACGTTGAGCTGGGTTCGAGGATCACTATGGTATCTCGCACACTTGTTCGTCTCTCCCGCGCATCAAGGTCTCAACATCGGACAGAACCTCATGGAGAGGGCGATGAAACACCACAAGGGTCACGCCATCACCAACCGAGCCCTCGTGACCTTCGCCTACAACCCTGTTTCAATCTCGCTCTACGCCCGTCACGGAATCTATCCCCGCGAACCACTCTACTGGATGGAAGGCCCAAGCCAGCAGGTGAAGGCTGAAGTGTCGAGTACAAAACTGCGAGACGAGAAGATTGAAGACTTTGAGAAAGCCAGAGGCATTCTTAATCGCATCGACGAGCTAACTCTAGGTTATCCCCGCGAGAAGAACCACGAGTTTCTCTTCCGAACTCCAAGCGCTCGATGCTACCTGTTTTCAACGGGAAAAGAACCTGTTGGGTACGCATATGTCTGGCAGAGTGGAAGAGTCGGCCCACTAGCGACCGTATCGCATGAAACATTTCGCGATGTGTTGCGTTCCGCTTTCAGGCTGGCCGCAGCGGAAGGAGCTGCGAATGTGGGTATTGCTGCGACAGGCTCGAATGAGCAGCTGATGCAGGTTGCACTGGAACAGAGAATGAGAATATTGGACACTTATCTTTTCATGTCCTCGAAGCCCTTCCCTAACTTCGCGAACTACGTGTTGTACCCGACAGGCGCAATGCTCTAGCCTCTAGGCGTTTCAGTTTGAAATGAGCGTGTCTCGAAATTCTGTTTCGACCTGGGCAAGATGTTCTAGCGAGTCTGCGACCTTAGTCCATTTCTTCTGTACTGCGAAGGTTTGCATGGCACCGAAGAGCTCTGCCTGTTTCTCTTTCATACGCGCTAATTCTGGATTCTTGGACCCGAAGAAGTTGGCGAAGTCCAGGGCTCTGCGGGCTCCCAGTTTGAGAGAGAAGAACACCATGAATCCTCGTTCAGCTGGTGAGACCTTGTCCTGCTTCACATGTTTCGAAAGGGTGGTAATGGCTTTGGCGTCGATGGTCAGGTTTTGCTTCTTGGCCAGGCTTTCAGCTTCCGAGTATACTTCCTTGAAGGATTTGAGGGTCGAGTCGTATAGTTCATCCCGGCTCGGACGGTTTGTCCGTCGTGGGTGAGTCCAATAGCGATAATGTCCCCGGTGGTAGGGTATGCTGTCTGCCCCCCAGGCAAGCTCCAGCTGTCGAAACGGAAGAAGAACGCTAGGGAAGCCTTCCGGATCATGAATCAAAACTCCGTCCTTCTCAAACCGATAGGCTAGAACGAAGTGGTCGGCTCCCATCATTCTCTTGTGAAGCGGGTTGTGAGTGAGATATCCCATGTCAAGGGGTCCCAGGACCGCCGCGGAGCTGGATAGGTCGGATCTCAACTGTTCAAACGGGGGCTTTCCCGGATCGCTGGTCATCTTCTCCTCGAAGCCGAGTCCCAACAAGTGAAGCGCCCGGGTTATTCCTAGATCAGGCGGATTGGATATGCTGCTGAAGAATAGAAGCTTCTCTTTGGGCAGCCAGAAGGCTCCCAGACCCACACCAGTGTAAGCTTCCATCTCTTGCGGTGAAACCTGTTCTCCGATAGTGGAGAGCAGCATCGAGGCCGTGTTAGAGTAGCAGTAGGGTCCATTTCCTCGAAACGCAATCAGCTTCGATTCTCCCCTCAACATCATATCCAGTACAACAAGTTCGTTCGTATTATGTGTGATGAGTTCAAGTTATAGCAGTAGAAATAATCCTGCCCGGATCGACCTTGGACGATCTTCTCAACAACCTGGTCGGTCGCTGGTCTCTAACAGGAAAGATGGGTGACACCGCCCTCTACCAAGAGGTCAACGCGAAATGGGCCTTGCGAGAATTGTTCGTGGAGATGCGCTTCTCCCCGCTAAGGGTTGGCGAGGGAGGAAACCCCGACTACGAAGCTCTCTATCTGATCGGATACGACAAGAAAACTGGTGAATATGTTCTGCATCTTTTCGACACGTTCGGCGTGACCTCGAAGCCTGTTCCAGGAATCGGAGTGCGGAAGGACAACTCTGTTCGGTTCAAATTCGACTACACGGTCGGACCATGGTTCAACACGTTCACTTGGGATCCCGCACAGAGGTCCTGGAAGAACATGATCACATATGAACGGAAGGATGGAAGCGAGGGAAGCTTCGCGGTGAAAGAATTGATCCCTATCCCGTGAGCTTTCTATCTCTACCAGGGCCTTCTTCAATCGAAATGCGAAAGAAACAAGTAGTCTGAATCACTTGACGGACCTTGCTCTCGCGGAGTCTGTCGGTGATGTCTCTCGAACTTCATGTGCCTATCTTCAGCGACCTGGTCCCGGGAGGATTCACATACGGTACGAACTATCTGATCGAATATCAGCCCTCTTCCCTCTGGTACGAAGCTTCGTTGACCATTGCAGCCCGTGCTCTGAAGACCGGACTCAGAACGCACTACCACACTTTCATGCGTACTCCTGGAGAAGTTCGAGAAGGGTTTCAGAGGCTCGGTATCGACCTGAGGAGACTCGAGGGCGAAGATAGATTCAGACTGATAGACAGTTGTACTGGACTGACGGGTCTCCCGATTCAACCAGAATCAAGAGATGTCACTAAGCGCCTCATAGGCTCAGCCTCTCTCAATGATCCTTCATGGTTAGAAAGCTTCACCGCAAACATTGTAACCCTACTCGAAAAGGGGGCCCCCGAGACTGACAAGAGATGGTTGCACATCGATGATAATACGTCGATTTTCAACAGGTACTTCAAGGAACAAGATGTTCTGAACATCTTCCATACCCGTGTCTTTCCATTAACCAGGCTTCTCGAACTCTCTGCTTTCCATTCCGTTGTGGCGGGCGTTTGGTCGGATTCTTTCTACAAGCAGTTCGAAGCTCAGTGTGAGGGAGTGATCGATTTCAAGGCGGAAGAAGACGAGGGACAACTCGAAAACTTCGTCAGAGTCAGGTCGATACGCGGCAAGTCCTGCGATTCACGCTGGAGACACCTTCGACTGGAAGGAAACGGCGAAGTCGTGCTTGACAAGTCGAATGAAGGGAAGAAGAAAGAGATCGGGATCTCGGGCTGGCTCAAGGGCCCTAAGAAAAAATAGAGTCTTTCAGGAATCAAGGCTGTTTTTGTTTTAGCAATCTGCGCATCCGGTTCTTAGCGGTTCGAAGAGTGTTTCGCCGCAGTGTTCGCAGACAAGAATTTTTCCGATGAACTCGTTGTCAGAACGATATCTCGTTTCATGAATCGTTGATGTGCTACACGTCCGACAGAACAGCTGAGGCTCGAGACCGCGATCCATGAAGCCTGATTATCATTACTCACGAGGTTAAACAAGAGAGAGCAAGAAATCTAATGTCCGTTGGACCCTCTACGGTTAGAGTGGGATTTCTGCTCCGTTGACGAAGAGCTTGTCGGTAACTTTCATAGCTTTCACGATAGTTGCGTGCATGGGGCATCCCTTGTGAGTACGCCTCGTCACCTCAACGACCTTCTCAACCGAATCCTTCGTGGTCACCTTGGTCTCCACCATCACATCCTTGAAAGATGGTTCCGCTCCGCCAATCCCGTATTGTCCCCGCCGGTCCCAGTGACCCCTCACCGATGTTTCCAGCGAGTCGAACTGCAGGTTGAGGAGCGTTGCGTGCCGGGTGAACATCACGTTCTCACAGAACCCTATGGCCGCAGTGAAAAATTCGAGTGGTGTTGGGGCCTTATCTGTCCCGCCGACCGGGAGTGGTTCATCGCATGCTAGGGTGAACTTCCCAGCTTTCGCTTCTTGGTACTGCTGCCCGATCAGTCTTACGTCGGCCCTCGTTGTCCCAAGTGTCTGGCCAGGCTCTGTCGCCTCTCCCAACTTGCGAATGATGTCTTCGACTATGCCGCGAAAATTCATGGTTTGCTCCATGTGAATTCTAGGGCCAGCCTGTAGTAGTTAGTTGTTAAGCCTGTTCAGCCGTGAACAGGGAAAGTTTGCATATTACTCGATCATACCAGCGAAACCTCTGAGAGTTCGGAGGCAAGAGAACGTAGCTTGCGGTTTCTCGCTTACGTTCGAAGCCCCAGAGAAAAACTAGTATTCCCAGGCCGATGAACACGAATCCTATCTGCCAGTTTCCGGAGGCGAAGAAGATTGCGGAAAAGGCTCCGAGGAAGACTCCTACCTGAGTGCCTCTCTCCCTCCAGCCTATGTTGATCACATCCTTCTGGATCTGCTTCCTGCCCTTGGACAGTAGTGTTGCGAGGATGATGAATGCGATCGCTGCGACAAAGAAGATCTCGGTGAGATTGGACGTGTAATCGCCGAAGGTGAGAAGCAGGCCCACTTCGTCCCCGATCAGCCCTGCTCCAAGACCGAAGACTATCGCTAGGTTGCGGCTCAGCCATACGTTGTTGAAAGCGATTCCGATCCAGCCAGCAGCAATAACCATGGCCAAGCCATACCAGAAGTGATGGAAGTGGATTCCATTCTGAACAACTACGACCTTAGGGTTCAGGGTCGCGAAAAGCCTGGCGCCAAGAAAGCCCGCGACGAAAGCCAGTGTTCCATAGAAGGCCAACCCATGCCTGAAGATAGTCCGTTGGACTTCTTGCACCATGCGTGGAATATGAAAGACTCTGAAAATAAAGGTCGCGGAATATGCTACAGGATTTCTAGCGGCCCTGTAGAATCCCGCCTTGTTCCCTGAACTTTTGAGCGCCGGGACCTGCGAAGATGTAGATTCCCAAACGCCTATACTTCTTCCGTATCCAGCCATCTACAGACTCAAACCACTTCCTAAACTCTGCAGGTTTCAGATCTAGATCCTGCCGTTCGCTGTCAATGTAGTTCATGTCCGCTTGCATCCCACCTGGCAACATGATTTGTGACATGGTCCAGGAGCGCCAGAACTCGATAACAGGCGACTGAAACCCGTCAACCACATAGTAGTCCTTCTCCGGAACCTGTTCTGTAACAAGAGGAAGCCCGACTCCACTATTCTGCAGCCAAAACCTCCTAGTCGATTCGTCCTGTGACGGTTCAGGAAGACCGTACATAGGCCTAAAATCGGAACTGGGCGAGGCAGCAGGCAGAATCAGCAGGTTGCCAAGAGACCTCACATATTCCAAGAACTCATCCTCATCCTCCTTGGACATGTAGAAGACCAGAAGCTTAGGCAAGGATCAGGGTCGCTCCTCGATAGGCCTTCCCGCCTTTAGCTCTCTCCAGGCACTTACGTTTGAAGGTAGAGTATTAACGAGCTCGTTGAGACGAAGTCTCCTAACAAGCCTCAGACCACTCCGATCGCTTTTCGTCGAAGCCAAAGGCATGATAGCTCGGGATCGAATGTTCTACCTGTGGATTGACATATGGACGCGCGCTTGCTGACCGGTCATCTCACTGTCCCCCAACACACCCTACACCGTAACCGTCTGCAACAAATCTTCCATAGCTTGACCGATCTCTTTCCCACACTTTTTCCTTTCGACCCTCCACGTAGATAGATAGGACCCTAGCTAGTGCGCTCTCTGAGGCGGCCGCGGCGTATTTCCTCCTAGGGGCTTGCGGACGGGGGCTCTTCTTTCTTGTCGAATCTAACTCTTCTCAGTCGGTTGGGACCCCACCATGCTCTCGGGCCCAGCACTGACATGATTGCCGGCACGAGATAGGTGCGCACAACCATCGCGTCCAGCACGACCGCCAGAGCGATCGCGAAGCCGAAGCCTTCTAGAAGACGATTAGACGACAACAATAGCGAGCCTAGTGCGCCAGCGAGGATTAGGGCTAGAGCCGTGATGATTCCACCGGTTCGGTCAACGGCATCGACCACGGCTTGGCGAGTCTCCTTGCCCTTCTGGGCTTCTTCCCTGATGCGTGTTAGGATGAAGATGTTGTAGTCCATTCCAATTCCATAGAGGAGTAGAAAGAGAATTAGGGGGATGATGAAGAGGACCCCTGATTGCAGTACGTTGTTGAAGAAGAAGAGAGTGGCCGCATACGCCCAAGTTATGCTCAATCCAATCGAGAGAATCCCAGTTATCGCAAGCGGATACGATCCTAGTACTACCAGCAACACCACGAATATGGCCGCGACCGTCAGCACTCTCATCGTGTTGAACTGGTTGACAGTTTCATTGGCAAAATCCAGGGTTGACGCGGAAGCACCCCCAACCAGTATCGTGTCCTGAGCGAG
>Ga0209160_1002073_pt1 | contig 16786 bp, 10 predicted proteins | sample GraSoiAngelo_153_FD_186167 | JGI IMG/M metagenome (GOLD analysis project Ga0209160, IMG submission 186167) | Grasslands soil microbial communities from the Angelo Coastal Reserve, California, USA - 14_1009_12_40cm (SPAdes) (version 2) | ecosystem: Environmental > Terrestrial > Soil > Grasslands ... | reverse complement strand
AAGTTGCCAAAACTGGCCGGCATCGAGGAAGGGAAGCCGGAGCCCATCAAAGTTGGACTGGAACTAGCTGCCCAGGCGGCGCCCGCACGCAAGGTTACGAGACCGCGCGCGAAAACTGTGCGTCCGCTGACCACAGCAAAGAAAAAACGCCGGAAGGTATAATGCGCCTCATCCATGGCAGGGGAGCGATCGATGGCGCAACTGTTCGCCGGCACATCGGGATGGGCTTATCCGAGTTGGAAGCCGGAGTTTTATCCCGAAAAACTGCCACAGAAAAATTTCCTTCAGTATTACGCCACCCAACTCAATGCCGTGGAGGTAAATTTCACCTTCCGGCAACTGGTGAAAGAGACTACGGCCCAAAAATGGATCGCAGAAACGCCGGCAGGCTTCCGTTTCAGCGTGAAGGCTCACCAAGTCATTACTCACATCAAACGTCTGAAGAAGACTGAAGACTTCATTCCACGATTTCTGAGCACCATCGAACCACTGGCGCAGGCTGGAAAGCTTGGACCGGTGCTCTTTCAGTTGCCGCCAAACCTGAAGGCAGACGCGCAGCTCTTGGAGGATTTTTTGGCCGCACTACCCCGCGGGGTGGCTTCGGCATTCGAGTTCCGGCACACATCTTGGTTTACTGACGAGATTTTCAATCTGCTGAAATCCCGCAATCGCGCTTTATGTGTCGCCGAAACTGAGGAGCGGGTCACGCCCGATGTAGTGACGGCGGATTTTTGCTACTACCGTTATCGCAAACCGTCCTATACGCCTGAAGAGCGGCAGTCTATGGTGAATCGGATTCAGGAACACCGCAGTCAAGGCCGCGATGTGTTTGCCTATTTCAAGCACGAGGAGACTCCGCAGGGGGCGCTGTACGCGGCAGATATTTTCAAAACCGTGGGGGCGTCATCTCCCTCATGAGCGGCGAACTGGGACCTTACTCACTACTTTCCCTAGGGTCCGATAATGGGCACACTCGTTGAGTGCCCTCTGAGGTCAATTCACGAGCGGTCTCCGGTTTCCTCGACTACTTAAAAATCGAGAAGGGGTTGGCGGCGCTCACGATTTCTGCTTACAGCACCGATATTGGGCAATTCGTCGGGTTTCTAGAAAAGTGCAAGCGGACGCTACTAAACGCTCGCCGAACCGAGGTGCGCGATTTTCTGGGGCAGTTGTTAGGCAATCAGGTGGACGGACGATCGGTGGGACGCAAGCTGTCGGCGCTGCGGCATCTCTACCGGTATCTTCTGCTTGACAAGTTCATCGCGCACGATCCCACGTTGAACATCGATTCGCCGAAGCAATGGAAAGTTTTGCCCAAGTCGCTTGGGCACGATGAAATCGATGTCATGCTGCGCAACCCGCGGCCCGCGTCCAATCGCAAAAATGCTGAGGCTATAGCCGCACGCGATCGCGCCATGTTGGAGGTGTTCTATGCCGGAGCGCTGCGCGTCTCCGAAATCATCGGCGTCAAACTGGAGGATCTAAAACTCGACCTAGGGTACGTTCTGGTGGGTGGCAAGGGCGACAAGGAACGCATCGTGCCTCTGGGAAAATCCGCCCAGGATACGCTGGGCGCGTATATGAAAACCTCACGCCCAGTGCTTGCAGCCGGGAAGAGTTCACCTCTTTTATTTTTCGGACGAGGCACACGCAAACTCAGCCGGCAACGAGTCTGGCAGATGGTGCGTGCCGCGTCAGCAGGTGCAGGGCGCAACGCCAGTCCGCATATGCTGCGCCACAGTTGCGCCACGCACATGGTGGAAAACGGCGCCGATCTTCGCACCGTGCAGACGATTCTGGGCCATGCAGATATTTCGACGACACAGATCTATACCCATGTAGCGATGGATCGGCTGAAAACCGTTTACCAGAGGCATCATCCGAGAGCCAAGGCTAGGTAAGGAGTTGTTGATTTTTGATTGTTGATTGAGCAAGGCAAGGCAATTTGGTTTTCAATCAAAAGTCAACAACCAACAATTAAGAATGACCACACGTTCCCGCACGGTTGTCCAAAAAGCCACCGACGAGTTCGTCAAAACTCTCGGGCACCGCAATGCCTCCAGTCACACCATCAGGGCTTACAGGTGCGATCTCGACAACTTCGCCGCCTATGCTGGGTCGCGCGATTGGAAAAGCATTGATCACGTGGCGATTCGCGGATTTCTCTCGCAGCTGTATGAAAAAGGCTTGAGCAAGACTTCGGTTGCGCGTTCCCTGGCAGCGGTGCGTTCACTCTATCGCTGGCTAGCGCAAGATGGAGTTGTGGAACAGAATCCCGCTGCTCTGGTAACGACTCCAAAGCTCCCCAAAAAACTGCCGCGCGTGCCGACGATTGAAGAAATGAATACTGTGCTTGACGGCGAGATGCGGGACGCGGCAGCTTTTCCAGAGCGTGATCGCCTGATACTCGAGTTGCTGTATGGCTGCGGCATTCGTAATTCGGAGCTCACCGGCATCAATTTGGACGACATACATCTGAGTGCCGAAGCCGTCCTGATTCGCGGCAAGGGAAAAAAAGAGCGCTACGTTCCTTTCGGCGAATCAGTCCGAGTGGCACTCGCCGCCTATTTGCCTCTGCGCCAGCGCCTGCTCGGCGGCAAGAAGAATACGTCTGCCTTGCTGATCAACCAGCGTGGTGGTCACCTTACCACCCGCAGCGTCGGACGTATCGTCAAGAAAATCGCGATTGCCAAAGGACTTTCCCCGGACGTTCACCCGCACACCTTACGTCACGCGTTCGGAACCCACATGCTGGAGGAAGGCGCCGATCTGCGCGCTATCCAGGAAATGCTTGGTCACGAGCGTCTTTCGACCACCCAACGATACACACAGCTTTCCATCAAACACGTGCTGCACGTTTACGATCAGACCCATCCGCGGGCGAAGTAGCATTTAGCATTTAGCATTTCGCACTTAGCATTTAGCACTAGCCACCCACCCTATGAACGCAGGGACGTTCTTTCTAGAAGTGACGCAATAGTCGACGGACTAAGTGCTAAGTGCCAAGTGCTAAGTGCCGTTTTCCCGCCTCAGCTCTTCCCACATTCTCACGATTCGCTTTTTCAGCTCGCCGGTCAGTTTCTCGTAAGCGATTTCCGATGCTTCTGGTTCGGGAGGAGGGTAAATAGGTTCACTAAACTTTATCCGGAACGGCGCGAATTTCTGAAAGCGTTTCCCGCGCGGCCATGCCTCGTGAAAGCCTTCAATCGCGACGGGAACGATCGGCACCCGCTGGTGAATGGATAAAATTGCGGCGCCTTTTTTAAACCTCGTCGGCCTGCCATCAATGCTGCGTTGACCTTCCGGGTAGAGCATCAGGATACGACCGTGCCGGAGTCCGAAAGCCCCGGCTCGCATGGCAGAAATCAAATTCGCATCTGGGTCCACTACCACTACGCGTAGTGACCGGGCCAGAACGCGCATGAATCCTGATCCGAAGATTTCACTGGTTCCAACCGAGAAAAGCTGGCGAAATACTGATCCGGGAAGAACACTGCTCAGAATCACAGGATCAAGGAAACTCTGGTGGTTAGAAGAAATGATGTATGGACCGTGGGAGGGGAGGTTTTCCAGTCCGGTAACGTGCAATTTGAATCGATCATCTGCAAAAAGTCGAACGACCCGGCTCAGCATGAGCCAGAAAATTTCCGCGACCGGGCGTCGTGCGGCGAGAGCCAGAGCTTCAGGATCGACGGGCTCCTTTTGCAGCACCGCTTGCCAGCCGGCAAATTGCTCGCGCGACGATGCCGCAGTTCCGGATGCGGCGCTCTCCCGCACCAGGTCAACCAGTTCACGCACCGTGTAAATTTCGGATGCCCTCGACTCTTCTACGTTACCGCCCAGTTCTTGCTCCAACGCCACCAGCAGCTCGACTCTTTGCATTGAATCGAAGCCCAGATCAAGCTCGAGACTGTCCGTAGGACGCAGCTCTTCGGATTTGGCTTTGGTTGCTTGACGAATGATCTCGAGCGCGCGCTGAACTTCCGGTTGCTCTAGCCACGACGCATCTTCTGCGGTAAGCGGCTTTTCTTGGGCAATTTCGGAATCGCCGGCCAGTCCCTGCGCCGCGTTGGCCTGGATTCGCTTTTCGATTTCGAATCGTTTCAGTTTTCGGGTCGTAGTGCGAGGCAAATCCTGCTGCCAGATTTCATAGCTACCAATTCGTTTGGTCGACGGCAGTTTCACGGACAAGCCCTCAATGTCGAACCGAATCACTTCCTTGGCGTTGACGATCTTTCGCTGTCTGAGCAGCTCAAAGTTGGGAACGATCACGGCATGAAGCCCGTCTGACATGGCGTCCCCGGGACGGGCTTCCACTCCGATTACGCAAATTTCCTTGATGAATGGAGAATTCAAATAATGCGCTTCGATCTCTTCCGGATAAATATTCTTGCCGTTGCTGAGGACGATGACTTCTTTCATTCGCCCGGTGATAAATAAATTTCCATGCGTGTCGAAATAGCCGAGGTCGCCAGTGTGCAGCCATCCACCTTTCAACACGGCGGACGTAGCGTCAGGCCGGTTCCAGTAACCCTTCATCACGATGGGACCGCGGATCGCAATTTCGCCGGCAGGCTGGGTATCTTCTCCGGCTGGTTGCGGATCGATGATCCGGCCCTCAGAACCTGGCAATGGTCTACCTACGGACCCGATCACGTTGTCGTCCGGTGAAGTAAGAAATGCACCACCTGTGGTCTCAGTCAGACCGTAGGCCTGCAGGATGTCGATGCCCAGCGCATGAAATTCTCGTCCGACCTGCGGATCGAACCGGGAGCCGCCTGTTATCAGGTAACGCATCGTGCCGCCGAAAGTTTGATGAATTTGCCGGAAGAAAATTCGTCCAGCATTGAGTCCGAGCCTGCGCAGCAATCGATTTAGCGACATCAATCGACGCACGCCCAGTTGCGCAAGCCTGCCGCGCTGCGCAACTTCTTTGAAGATGCGCTCGCGAATGAGATAGAAAAATTGTGGGACCACGGCAAACCCCGTGATCTTCCGCTCGCGGAAGGCGCGCAGCAAGTCGTTGGTATTCAGAGTTTCCAGATAAACGACACGGGCTCCCGTTACCAGTGGTAACAATAGATTGGCCATCTGCGCGAGGGCGTGAAAGAGCGGCAGCAGGCCCAGCACAGCATCCTCTGGCCCAATCCGCAGTACCGCGAAGACTCCCTGGACTTCCCCCATCAAGTTGGCATGGGTCAGCATTACGCCCTTGGGGTCAGCAGTTGTCCCGGAGGTGTAGAGCAGCGCGGCGACGCTGTCGTGGGAAACTGCGACAGGGCTGAAGTCTTGAGCGCCTGTCGCAAGAATTGCGTCCAGTTGTGCCAGAGGCCTTCCTCTAATTGAGTCATTGCTGCCTTCGGTCAGCACAACGCCCACCTGCAGCCCGCTCACGGCTCGGACAGCTACGTCATAGTTCCTAGGGTCGCAGAAAAGCAGGGAACACCCGCTGTCCTTCAGCAATTTCACTACTTGGTCGGCGTGAAGCGCAGTATCCAGAGGGACGGCGGTGCATCCTGCGGCGATGATGCCCAGATAGACTGTTACCCAGCGGGGATGATTGTCAGCCAAAATTGCAATTCGGGCACCGGGGTGGAACCCACTTTCCACGAGCCAGCGGGCCACTGATTCCGCCATCTGCTTCACTTCGCGATAGCGATAACTTTCCAACCGATCGCGCCGCTGAATCTCCAAAGCGATATGGTCGGGCCAGCGCTCGGCGCACTCGCGAAAACGGTCATAAAATGTCGGCATGCTTGCGCGAAATCTTACATGAGAATGCGGGATGAACACGAAGCCAGGGGCGTGGTGCTCCCCCGTACGGTGCCGCGACTTACATCCTTCCTCCGCATCTAATATGCTAGGCTCTAAGCAGACGGGGCGGTGTGCCCACCTAAGGAACGAATTTGATTAACTACGCCATCGCAAAGGTCTTTGGGACCAAAAACGAGCGTGAACTCAAGCGCCTGAGGCCCAATGTCGAGGCCATCAGCGCGTTGGAGCCTGCCATGAAGGCGCTCAGCGATGACCAGTTGCGCGCCAAGACGGATGAATTCCGACAGCGAATTAAAGAGCGCCTCGACCAGATTACCGATGAACCGGATGCCGATCCCGACCGCCTGAAGCAATTAGAAGACGAGCGCAGGCAAGCCCTCAACGAGGTTCTCGACGAGATCCTGGTGGAAAGTTTTGCTGTAGTTCGTGAAGCGGGGCGGCGTGTTCTCAACATGCGTCACTTCGACGTTCAATTGATCGGTGGCATGGTCCTGCATCAGGGCAAAATCTCCGAGATGAAGACCGGTGAAGGAAAAACTCTGGTCGCCACTCTTCCGGTTTATCTGAATGCATTGAGTGGACGCGGTGTGCATGTGGTAACGGTGAATGATTACCTGGCCAAGCGCGATTCGGAGTGGATGGGCAAACTGTACCGCTTCCTGGGACTCAGCGTCGGCGTGATTGTTCACGAACTTGACGATGAGCAACGCCGCGACGCCTATGCCGCCGACGTGACCTATGGTACCAACAACGAGTTCGGTTTCGACTACCTGCGCGACAACATGAAGTTCGACCTGAAGGACTGTGTGCAGCGTGGCCATAACTTCGCCATCGTCGATGAGGTGGACTCCATCCTGATCGACGAGGCTCGCACGCCCTTAATCATTTCTGGCGCCAGCGAGGAATCCACGGACAAGTATTACCGGGTCAATCGCATTATCCCGAAGCTCGAGAAAGGTGAAGAGATCGATGTCGCACCCGGCGAGCCTAAGCAGCTCAGCGGCGACTATGTGGTGGACGAAAAACATAAAACCATCACAGTCAGCGACGAGGGATGGGAAAAGGTTGAGCAGCTTCTGGGTATCGGAAACATCGCTGATCCGGAAAACTGGGATTTAAAGCATCATGTTGAAACCGCCATAAAAGCGCACGCACTTTACCGTCGCGATGTCGAGTATGTCGTCAAAGATGGTGAGGTCATCATCGTGGACGAATTCACCGGCCGCCTCATGCCGGGTCGGCGCTGGTCGGATGGTCTTCACCAGTCGGTGGAAGCCAAGGAAAACGTCAAGATCGAGCGCGAGAATCAGACTCTGGCGACCATCACATTCCAGAATTATTTCCGCATGTACAAGAAGCTGGCTGGAATGACGGGTACAGCGGAGACGGAAGCGCCTGAGTTCGACAAGATTTATCGGCTGGAAGTGATGGTGATTCCGACCAACCAGCTCATGCGCCGGGCGGAAAATCCGGACATGGTGTACCGGACCGAGAAAGAGAAATACTTCGCGGCCTCAGACGAGATCTTCAAATTGAATCAGACGGGACAGCCAGTTTTGGTCGGCACCACGTCGATTGAAAAGTCCGAGCGATTGTCAGAGCTATTGAAGAAAAAGGGAATCAAGCACGTGGTTCTCAACGCCAAATACCACGAGCGTGAAGCGGAAATCGTGGCTCAGGCGGGCCGCAAGAATATGGTCACCATCGCCACCAACATGGCGGGCCGCGGTACTGACATTTTGCTTGGGGGCAATCCTGAGTTCATGGCGAAGCAGGAGTGCGTCAAGAAGGGAATTGCTCAACCACTGCGTGCTGCTCAAGGCAAGATACAGATTGATGTGGACGAGACCAAGAGCACGGTTTGGTATTACGCGGGAAACGAATACGTAGTTCCCACCGACCAATGGACCGAGATTTTTAACCGCTATAAAAAAGACACAGACAAAGAGCACGACGAAGTCACCGCGGTTGGTGGTCTCCACATTCTCGGCACCGAGCGTCACGAGGCGCGCCGGATCGACAATCAGCTGCGTGGCCGCGCTGGACGCCAGGGCGATCCCGGTTCCTCCCGCTTCTATTTGTCACTGGAAGACGATCTGATGCGCATCTTCGCCAAGGAGTGGGTTTCGAACCTGCTTCAGCGGCTAGGCATGGAAGAGGGCGTCCCGATTGAGTCGCGGCTTATCACGCGGCGTATCGAATCCGCACAGAAGGCGGTTGAAGCTCAGAACTTCGAAGCCCGCAAACATCTGCTCGAGTATGACGACGTGATGAACAAGCAGCGCGAAGCTGTCTATGGCCTTCGCCATCAGTTGCTCGAGGGCGTCGATCAGAAGGAGCTCATACTCGAAGATTACGTTTCTGGCATCCTGAGCGATTTGATGGATCAATTCGCTCCCATCAAGGTTCATCCCGAAGACTGGGATTTAAAAGCCTTGAAGGACGCGATTTTTACCCGCTTCGGCGTGGATGTGCTGGCGGAAGGACTCAAGCCTGAAACTCTTAACCGCCAGGAGTTAGGGGACGCAATTTTCGACAAGCTCAAAGAGCGTTACGACGCCAAAGAGAAACTCATCGGGCCGGATGCAATGCGCTATCACGAGCGCATGATTATGCTCAGCGTGCTGGATTCGCAATGGAAAGATCATCTCCTGGGCATGGATCACCTGAAGGAGGGGATCGGTCTTCGCGGTTACGGGCAGCACGATCCGCTGGTGGAGTACAAGCGCGAGTCTTTCGACATGTTCGAAGCCATGATGCAGCGCTTTCAGGAAGAAGCGGTGCGTTATCTCTACCTGATGCAAATCCTGGAGCGGCCTTCTGAAGGTGGAGCAGCAGGACCGGAAGCTGACTTGGCTGTTCCCAGAATCGGCGGCGATGGCGACGGTAACGGTCGCCGGCCTCCACGTGGTGTCGCGACTTCAGTGGACGAAATTGAGGAAGCTTTCCAACGCAAAAAGCGCCGCGAATTGGAGCAAGCCCGCATGGCTGGTTCTGGAGATCTGCAACCCGTGCAGCAAGTCGTGCGCGGCTCCGCGAAAATCGGGCGCAACGATCCTTGTCCGTGCGGCTCGGGGAAGAAATATAAGAAGTGCTGTGGGACGAACGCTTAGAAAGTCGAAGTCGAAAGTCTCAAACCACGGAGGACCCAGAGGTACACGAAGGAAACCCGCGAGAACGTTCGTGAACAACCGACTCCGCCACTTCATTTTTCTGACTTCGCAATCACAAACGATTTCACCACAATATTGTTCGGCTGCAGGCCGACTGGAATCATAGTGAGCAGAGCATACTCACTAGGCTCGAGCTTGGATGGTTTTCGTTTCTGGATGACCGTGATATCGCCAGACTGCGAGTTCAGCACCAGCAAATAGTTTTCGCTTTGTGAGAGCGCCAAGCCATCGGGATGGCTGCCCACGGGCAAAGATGCGATCACCTTGCCTAGATCGATATCATAGACTGCCACATTATTTGATCCGAAATTACTTACATACAATCGCGAATTATCCGCGGTGACAATGCCGCGGGCCGGCCGGGTGCCGATCAGATAACTTCCTCCAACTTCGTTGGTGGTAGTTTCGATGATTGAAATATTGTTCGAATCGAAGTTGCAGACGATCAACTCGCCACCATCAGGTTTCACGGCCAGGTTCACGGGCGTCTTTCCAACATCGAGCAGCGCCAGCAGTTTGTCGCTCTTCAAGTCAATCGATGCGACTTGAGCCGATCCCGCGCAGGCAACGAAGGCCTTGCTATTGTCGGGCAGGATCGCAATGTCTTCCGGCTGCTGGCAAACCGGAATCGTGCTGCGAACTTTGATCTTCTCAGCGTCCATCAGCGATACGGTGTTGTCGCCCCGATTGCTGATGACCACCGTCTTCCCGTCCGGTGAGATTCTTGCCAGACCGGGCGAAGTGCCTACTCCGATATTTCCCAGCAGAGTGCGCTTCTCCAGGTCGATGACGGAAATATTTGACGATCCGGAATTGGCGACGTATCCGCGTTTCCCGTCCCCAGAAACATCGATGAAGTAAGGACGCGCGTGCACCCCGATGGTAGCCACCACGGCATTGCGTTGGGCATCAATGATGCTGACATTGTTCGAACCTGTATTGACCACATAGATTTCATTTTTCTTGGTATTGGCTGCCACGCCAGTGGGTTCACTGCCGACTTTTATGGTTTGTGCCGGCTCGAATGTGCGCAGGTCAATGACCGTGACCGTGTTGCTCTTGCCGTTGGTGATGTAGGCATATTCACGGTAGGCGGGGCCGTAATTCGGCAGGGTTGGCTGACGGAAATACCACCATCCCAGGGCGGCGCCTGCCAGCGGAAGCAGCACCACGAAGAGGAGGAGTTTTCGCAAAATCAGTGCGCAGCGGGTGATGCGATTTCTGAGCGCGTCGCTGTCCCGGGAGCCGCTGCAACGCGTGCTCCAATTGCCGGTACAGTTCTTCCCAACACCCCTGCGATCTGCCGCACCTGGGTCATCAGTTCATCGAACTGCTCGGGATAGAGCGACTGCATACCGTCGGAGAGTGCGCGATCAGGCTGGTGATGAACTTCAACCATGAGTCCGTCTGCGCCCACCGCAATGGCCGCGCGGGAGAGCGGCGTAACTTTGTTTCTCTTTCCCGTACCGTGGCTCGGGTCCACCACGATGGGGAGATGGCTCAAGCGCTGCACCGCCGGTACCACGCTGAGGTCGAGGGTGTTGCGAGTATGGTCGGCAAAGGTGCGCACGCCGCGTTCGCACAGAATTACGTTGTAGTTGCCTTCACTCATCACGTATTCCGCGGCCATGAGGAACTCTTCCAGCGTTGCCGACATGCCTCGCTTGAGCAGGACCGGCTTCTTGGACCGTCCGGCACGCTTCAGCAGCGAGAAATTTTGCATGTTGCGGGCGCCAATCTGGATAACGTCGGCGTACTCCTCCACTAGTGCCAAGGATTCATTGTCAATCGCCTCAGTGACGATTTTCATTCCGAATGTTTCGCGGATCTCCGCCATAATCTGCAAGCCTTCTTCACCCAAACCCTGGAACGAATAAGGGGAGGTACGCGGCTTGTAGGCGCCGCCGCGAAAAAACTGCGCGCCAGCACGACAGACTTGCTCAGCCACGATCAAAGCTTGTTCACGGCTCTCGATGGCGCACGGTCCAGCAACGACAGCTAATCCCTGTCCGCCAAAAGTGGCACTCGTGCCCGGAAATCGGATGACAGTATTTTCCTGTTTAACGTCGCGGCTGACCAACTTATAGGGCTTGCTGACCCGGATCAGTTCCTGGACTCCCGGCATTTCCTCCAACGTGCCCGCTTCGACTTCACCTTGATTCCCGGTGATGCCAATCGCGGTGCGCTCGGACCCCGGCATAGCGTGGGCGCGATATCCCAGATCTTCGATCTTCTTACAAACGGCGCGCACCTGCTCTTCCGTGGCTTGCGCCCGCATGACAACCAACACGACTTCACCTCGATATTTCAAGTCTATCGTTATCCGCGTAAGCACCGCAAATGAGCAGATTGGTCTAGATATACTTATGATGTGCCCATCTCCATGGCCCGCGAGCAGGACATCCTTAAGCTGCCATCCCCGAAACGCGCTCCCCGCTTGACTTCACGCCGGATTGGCATTCATACATCAAGTGCCGGTGGCGTGCAGAATGCTGCGGAACGGGCTTACCGGCTGGGGTGCAATACGTTTCAAGTGTTCTCCTCCAGTCCGCGGCAGTGGGCCCCCTATGAACTCAGCCGTCCCCAATGCGCTGAGATGAGCCGGCTTCGAGAGAAGTACGAGCTCAAACCGCTGGTGATTCATACCAACTATCTGGTGAATCTTGCCAGTATGAATCCATTGTTCCTGAAGAAATCCATTGAAGCATTTCGCGGTGAGATTGAGCGTGCTCTGAACCTTTGCGCCGAATATCTTGTGCTTCATCCAGGTTCATTTCGCGGGGCGGACCGGGAAGATGGTCTGCTGCGGACCGCAGCCGCGATTGCGGCGTCTACCAAAGGTCTCGATCTAGTGAAAGGGAATCTCACTATTCTGATTGAGAACACAGCCGGGGCGGAATACTCGCTTGGAGCCAGCTTCGAACAAGTCGCAGAAGTACTCGAACGGCTGCGAGGCGTGATTCCGGTTGCCGCTTGCATAGATACCTGTCATACCCATGTCGCCGGCTATGACATCGTGAGTGAAGCTGGCATGCGTGAAACACTCGCTCGGCTCGAAGCAACCATTGGTTTGAAAAATATTCCCGTGTGGCATTGCAATGACGCCAAAGCAGCGCGTGGGTCGAAACTGGATCGACACCAGCACATCGGGAAGGGAAGCATTGGACTGGAAGCGTTTCGCCGGCTGTTGAATGATCCACGATTGGGGCAAGCGGCATTTATTGCGGAGACACCGATTGATGAGCCGGGGGACGACAAGAGAAATGTCGCGGCATTGAAGGCTCTGGTTAAAAAGTGAAAGCTAAATCACCAGGCTAATTGAGTTGCCATCGCGACGCTATTACTCCATGACCCTCGCGGGCGGGGGCGCCCGCGCTACACGTGCTATCCATTCTTCGTTGTAAAATCTAGAGTTTATCCCTAAACGAACCATTCCATCTATGCCGCAAGAACAAAACGTTGTGCCTGCCCGTGACGAGCGCTATGACCCGCGGCGGATCGAGACCAAGTGGTTTGAGCGCTGGCAGCAGGCTGATTCGCTCTACGCCGCCGAGCCGGACTCGACCAAGCCCAAGTATTACGTTTTGGAAATGTTGCCTTACCCGTCAGGCGCGTTGCATATGGGGCATGTGCGGAATTATGCAATCGGCGACGCTCTAGCACGTTACATGTGGATGAACGGCTATAACGTGCTTCATCCCATGGGTTGGGATTCGTTCGGATTGCCCGCAGAAAACGCCGCCATTTCGAACCAGACTCCGCCACGCGAATGGACGTCTCGCAACATTGCGAACATGAAGGCCCAGATGAAGCGCCTGGGTTTCGCATACGACTGGGCGCGCGAGGTCACAACTTGCCTGCCGGAATATTACAAGTGGAATCAGTGGTTCTTCTTGAAGTTCTACGAAGGCGGGCTTGCCTATCGAAAGAAGAGCAAGGTGAACTGGTGTCCGCAGTGCGCGACTGTGCTGGCGAATGAGCAGGTAGTTGGCGGCCGGTGCTGGCGTCACGAAGACACCGTCGTCGAGCAGCGCGAACTCGAGCAATGGTTCTTGCGAATCACCCAGTATGCCGAAGAGTTGCTCCGCGATCTGGAAAAGTTACATGGCTGGCCGGAAAAAGTTCGCACCATGCAGCGCAACTGGATCGGCCGCAGCGAAGGCACGCTGATAGATTTCAAACTTGAGGGACCGCCGGGGACAGCTGGATCGTCGATTTCGGTTTTCACCACCCGTGTAGACACTATTTACGGAGCAACCTCGGTGCAGCTCGCTCCGGAACATCCGCTCGTGAGCGACCTCACGGCGAGCGATCCCAGCTTGAAAGACAGAGTGGATCAGTTGATCGCCGAGCAGCGGAAAGCTAAGGAGGCGGGGGATATCGGTGAAATCGAAAAGCACGGAGTGAACACCGGCCGCTACGCGATCAATCCGTACAACCGCGAAAGGGTTCCAATCTGGGTGGCGAATTACATTGTGATGGACTACGGCACCGGGGCCATCATGAGTGTTCCGGCCCATGATGAGCGCGACTATGAGTTTGCCAAGAAATATAACCTTGAGATCCGGCTCGTGATCGTCCCTCGAGCTGCGGATCCAGAAGAGACCGTCGCCGAGCCGCCGCTCCCATTCACGAGCTTGAATGGCACCTTGGTGAACTCCGGCCCGTTTAGCGGCCTGAACTGCGAAGAAGCAATTAAGAAGATGTCAGAACACGCGAAGAAAAATGGTTTTGGCAAAGCGACGGTTACTTATCGCATAAAAGACTGGGGCATTTCTCGCCAGCGTTATTGGGGCACACCCATCCCGATGTTGTACTGCGAGAAGGATGGGATTGTCCCCGTGCCGGAGAAAGACTTGCCAGTGCTCTTGCCCGAGAACGTGGACATCACGTTGACCGGAGGCTCACCACTTGGTCGAATTCCGGAGTTCGTGAACGCTATCTGTCCGAAGTGCGGCGGACCGGCGCGGCGTGAGACCGACACCATGGACACTTTTGTCGACTCATCCTGGTACTTCTACCGGTACACCGATGCGCACAACGACAAAGCCCCCTTCGCCAGCAACATCGCTGCTTATTGGTTCCCGATTGACCAGTACATTGGCGGCGTGGAGCACGCCATTCTCCACCTCATCTATTCGCGCTTCTGGACCAAGTGCATGCGCGACCTGGGACTGGTACAGAACGATGAACCGGTCGAGCGCTTGTTCACGCAGGGCATGGTGATCAAAGACGGCGCCAAGATGTCCAAGAGCCTTGGAAATGTCGTTACGCCGGACGAGATGGTGGCCCGTTACGGCGCCGATGGCGCGCGTCTCTATAGCTTATTTGCCGCGCCTCCGGATCGCGATCTGGACTGGCAGGATAAAGGGATTGAAGGCATACAGCGATTCTTGGGCCGGGTCTATCGTTTTGTCGCGCGGCATGCGCAGCCCGACCATCCGGACTGGCGCAAACCAGTGCCCGCCAATTTGTCGAACGAAGCCCGCGCTATTCAACGCAAGCTCCACCAAACCATCAAGCGTGTGAGCGACGATTTCCAGGGGCGCTGGCATTTCAATACATGCATTGCGGCCATCATGGAATTGGTAAACGAGCTTTACGGCATCGATGATCGCATGGAAGGGACGGCCGCGTCCGCGTCAGGTGTTCCGGTCTCACTGTTGGCGGAAGTCCAGCGCGATCTGACGCTCTTGCTGGCACCATTTGCGCCTTATCTTGCCCACGAATTGTGGGAAGTGTTAGGTGAGAAGACCAGCCTGCTCCGAGCGCCTTGGCCGAAATACGATCCGGCTCTGGCGAAGGAAGAAGAAATCGAAATTCCGGTGCAGATCAATGGCAAGCTGCGTAGCCGCATTGTCGTGCCGGCGGACACCACCGAAGGTGTCATGCGTGAGCGCGCTCTGGCCGACGAGAAAATTCGCGCGGCTATGGCGGGCAAGCAAGTGGTGAAGGTCATCGTCGTGCCCGGGAAATTGGTCAACATCGTGATCCGCTGAGTTTTGATTGCCAAGGATTTTCATTTACAAACCCAGCACCTGCAGGTAAATTGCGCGGCAACGATCTGCGAGGTGAGGCATGCTGTTGTCGGCGGCCCAACGGGCTACATTTGGGGTCTGGATTTCTTTTCTGTTGGCTGCACCAGTCCCGCTCAGGGCGGGCGACCTGACGCCCGAGGATGTGATTGCGAAGCACCTTCAATCCTTGGGTTCGGCGCAAGTCCGAGCCGGTCTCAAGTCCCGTGTTGTGGAGGGAACGGCGACATACAAGCTTCTGGTGGGTGGGTCGGGCCAACTGGCCGGCAAGGCAGGGCTCGATTCGGAAGGACGAAAGTCCCGCATAGTGCTGAAGGTCACTGCTCCTCAGTATGGCGGCGAGCAATTGATCTGGGACGGCGAAAAGACTAGTGTAGCGGCTACCTATGCGGACAAGACTTACTCCGACTTCGGGGATTTCTTAAAAGGCCAAGACGCCCCCCTGCGCGAAGGATTGTTAGGAGGGGTGCTAGTCACGGCCTGGCCGCTACTGGATGTTCAAGAACGAAAAGCCAAGCTTACCTATCAGGGGATTAAGAAATTTGAAGGACGCGAGTTTCAGGTTATTCGCTATCGCCCCAAAAAGGGAACCGACTTGGCAATCCGTTTATACTTCGAACCAGAAACCTTCAGGCATGCAATGACGACATATCAGGTATCAATCCAGGCAGGAATTGGAGCCAACGACGTTGAGAGTGCACGACAGCAGGAGACTCAATACCGCATCGAAGAGCGGTTTGGCGATTTTCAGAACTCGGATGGCTTGACGCTGCCATTTCATTACGAACTCAGGTTTACCAAGGAACTTCAAAACGGATTCACAAAGTTGTTGGAGTGGGATGTAGCTGTCACCCGAGTGTTGAATAATGTTTCCCTCGATCCGCGAAATTTCCAGATCAAGTAGCCTTTGAGCGCGCGGCCGCCGCAACGACCGCGCAGCTTACGGTATCCTAAACGAGATGAGTTCTCATTCCCCAACCCTGGAAGGTTTTCGCGTGATGTTCCGGCGGCCGTCGTTAGGCTTGGCGGAAATTTCCTGGCGATGGAGCCTGGGGTTCGCTGCCGGAATACTGTTGTTTTTCTCGTTTGTGGAGTACCTGGATACTTTGCCGGTCTCGGACGCCGACTTGTTGCTTTTGCGAAGCCACCAACCTTTTCTGATTTCTCATGCCATCCTTCATATTTTCAGCGGCAGCGGACCACGCCTCGTGGCAGCCGGCCTTGTACTTATATTCGCGATGACACTGGCATGGATAGGAACAGCATCATTTGGACGAGGAGCCACTCTTAAGGGACTGGTCGACTATTTTGGAGAGGACAAAATTCAATCCGCTCGGCCGAATTTCTCCGCCGGGGAAGGAGCGAGGCAGTTTCGCTCGCTTGCGGGTCTTAACTTTTTTCGCGTAGGAGTCACGCTCGCCGCCCTTGTGAGTTGTGTGGGAGGATTGCTGCTCGCGGGCTTTGCATCGTCTACGGCTGATCCCTCACCGGGTAGCGCCACCCTCATTTTTCTGAGCATGGTAATGCTGGTGTGGCTGGCTTGGGCAATGCTGAACTGGTTTCTATCGCTGGCGGCAATCTTCGTAGTTGCCGAGGGGCGCGACGCATTCGGTGCCGTCGCGTCTGCAGTGGATTTTTGCCGAGCGCGCACTGGATCTGTACTGGCGGCCGGAACATGGTTCGAGGTGGCTCATGTCGTCGTCTTTGTGGTGGCGAGTTCGGTCGTAGCGATTCCTTTAGCTTTTTCCGGAGTCCTGCCTGCGGGAGTGATACTGGGCGGCGTGCTGCTGGTAGCTTTGCTGT
>Ga0209160_1002072_pt1 | contig 16810 bp, 17 predicted proteins | sample GraSoiAngelo_153_FD_186167 | JGI IMG/M metagenome (GOLD analysis project Ga0209160, IMG submission 186167) | Grasslands soil microbial communities from the Angelo Coastal Reserve, California, USA - 14_1009_12_40cm (SPAdes) (version 2) | ecosystem: Environmental > Terrestrial > Soil > Grasslands ... | reverse complement strand
CGCGAAGAGGATACGCGACGTTCTCGTGAACCGACAGCGAATCGAAGAGTGCAGCGCTCTGGAATACATAGCCCATCCGGCGTCGCAGCGGCAACAGCGCCTCCTCCGAGAGGTGCTCGATGCTGCGCCCGAAGACCCGAAGCCGACCGCCGTCCGGACGGATCAAGCCCGCGACCAGCCGGAGGAGAACCGTCTTGCCGGCACCGCTGCCGCCCATGACGACCAGGGTCTCGCCCTTGACGAGCTCGAACGAGACCCCGCGCAGCACCGCGTTCGCTTCGAAGTTCTTCCGCAGATCGGTCGCCTCGACGATCGGCTCCAGCATGTTCGTCAATAGAAGAGCGTCAGGAAGAGCTTGGTGATGAAGAAGTCGGACACGATGACCCCCATGGTCACGTGCACGACGGTCCCCGTCGTCGCACGCCCGAGCCCCTCGGTCCCGCCTTCGGTGCTGAGGCCGTTGTAGCACCCGATGAGCGTCACGATCACCCCGAAGAACACGGATTTGCCGACACCGGTCAGGAAGTCCTTGGGCACGACCCAATAGGTCGTGATGTTCCAGTAGGCATACACGTCGGCGCCGCGCTCCAGGTACATGATCAGCATACCGCCGAGCACCCCGATCGCGTCAGCCAGCACCGTCAAGAGCGGGAACACGATGAGCGCCGCCAGCACCCGAGGCACGACGAGGCGCTTGATGTAGTTCACGCCGAGGGTACGCAGCGCGTCGATCTGCTCGGTCACCTTCATCGAGCCGAGCTCGGCCGTGATGCCCGAGGCGACCTTCCCGCCGACGAGAATCGCGGTCAGGACCGGTCCGAGCTCCCGCAAGATGGCCAGTGCGGCGATCGGGCCGACGTAGCTCTCCGCACCGAAGCGCGCCATGTTGACCGCGCTCTGGATCGTGAACACCATGCCGGTGAAGATGGCGGCCGTGAGCGCGACACCGAGCGACCGCACGCCCATCACCTCGATCTCCTGCACGATGAGGCGGAAATACTTGGGCGGCAGCGCGAGACTCCGGAAGACCTGGCTGGTCAAAAGGCCGACCCCGCCGTACCACACCACGGTCCGTTTCAGATAGGCTTCCATCGGTCAGTCCCCGCGCTCCCTGGCGAAGCTCTCCACGAAACGCCGAAAATCGGCGCGCCACGCGTCGAACGCCGCCGGCGGCGCCGCGTAGGCGAAGTCGTAGACGCAGCCGTCTTCCTTCAGCACGTACGCCTCGATTCGCGTCGGCGAGCCGTCGGCGGCCACCCGGCCGTCGAGCACCCGGTGCAAGGCCACCCGGCCGTTCACCGAGACCTCGTTCCTTTCGATGGTCGCGCGGTCATGAAGCCCCATCAACAGCTGATCGAGCAGGAGCCCGGCGCTTCGCGACCTCGCGCGATCGTCACACTCCGCGTTCGCCAGCATCGCCGCCATCCCATCCTGATGCCTGAGCTCGAGATCGGCCTTGCTCTCGGTGGCCACCGACCAGTCGGGGCCCGGCAGAGTCAGGCGATATCCCTTGGTCGAGTGGTAGACGCTGTTCTCGATCCGCCGGCCGGCGGCGGCGCACCCGGTGAATGCAAGCACGGCCCCCAGCGCGATCGCCAGCGGCGCCTGGCACACGCGCCGGCTACCGATCCGGCGTGGGCCGTGCCGCGTGGCGTCGCGCCAGCTCTTTCAGGACCTCGCGGAGCGGTATCCCACGCGCCCCGAGCAGCACGAGGGTGTGAAACCACAGGTCGGCGACTTCCTCGGTGACGCGTCGGTCGCCCTGGCCGCCGAGGGCCGCGGTGATCACCTCGGTCGCCTCTTCACCGATCTTCCGGCACATCTCGGGCTCGCCGGCCGCCAGCAAGCCGGCCACGTACGATCCCGAGGGCCGGTCCCTCTTTCTGTCCTCGATCGTGCGCTCGAGCCTTTCGAGCATGGTCGACGGGGCCGGGCACGGATCGGGTCCGGCGCCTCCCTTGAGCGCCGTGAAGAAGCACGTGCGCTGCCCGGTGTGGCAGGCCGCGCCTTCCTGATGGACCTGAACGAGAAGCGTGTCGCCGTCGCAGTCGGCGTAAACGGACTGGACGTGCTGGACGTGCCCGGAGGTCTCACCCTTTCTCCAGGGCTTGCCGCGCGAGCGCGACCAGAAGTGGGTCACGCCCCGCGACAGGGTGGCCTCGACGGCGGCGCGGTCCATCCACGCGACCATAAGGAGCTCGCCGGTGTCGACCTCCTGAACGACCGCCGGGAGCAGGCCCTGAGCGTCGAACCGAAGCTCGTCCAGCGTCACGGCTCGCTTCGCACCTCGACGCCTCGTCCGTGCAGATACGCCTTGGCCTCGGCGATGGTGTGGGTTCCGAAGTGAAAGATCGAGGCGGCGAGCGCCGCGTCGGCGCAGCCCCCGACGAGACCCTCATAGAGATGCTCGAGCGAGCCGGCGCCGCCCGAGGCGATCACAGGGACCGATACGCTCTGCGACACCGCGCGCGTGAGCTCGAGGTCATAGCCGTCCTTGGTTCCATCGCGGTCCATGCTCGTCAGGAGGATCTCACCGGCGCCGAGCGCGACGGCCTCGCGCGCCCAGTCGAGCGCGTCGCGCCCGGCCGCGCGACGGCCTCCATGAGTGTAGACGCCCCAGCGGGGCGGCTCGTCGGGCCGACCAGGCTCGCGCCGGGCGTCGATCGCCACGACGATGCACTGGCTGCCGAAGCGCTCGACGGCTTCGCGGATCACCGTCGGGCGCTCGAGGGCGGCGGTGTTCAGCGAGATCTTGTCGGCTCCGGCGCGGAGCAAGCGCCGCACGTCCTCGACCGAGCGGATGCCGCCACCGACGGTGAGCGGCATGTAGATGCCTTCGGCCGTACGGCGAACGACGTCGAGCATGGTGTCGCGCGCCTCGTGCGAGGCGGTGATGTCCAGGAACACGAGCTCGTCGGCCCCCTGCGCGTCGTAGGCCAGCGCGGCCTCGACCGGATCGCCGGCGTCACGCAGATCGACGAAGCGCACGCCCTTGACGACGCGGCCGTCCTTCACGTCGAGGCATGGGACGACGCGCTTGGCCAGCACGCTCAGCCCCGCGAAGAGCCGGCCGGCCCGGTGCCCGCCGCCGCGACTTCCTTCGCCCGTGGCAAGTCGATCGCTCCGGTGTAGAGCGCGCGGCCGACGACCGCTCCGACGACTCCGGCGATCGTCGCCAGCCGCCCCAGATCCTCGACGCGTCCGACACCGCCCGACGCGAGAATGGGCATGGCGACCTCGCGCGCGAGGGTGGCGGTGTCCTCGACGTTGGGTCCGGTCTCCGTGCCGTCGCGACTCACGTCGGTGTAGAGCAGCGCCGCCGCGCCGGCGTCGCGCGCCCGCGCGCCGACCTGCACGATCGTGTCGTCCACGACCTCGGTCCAGCCCTTGACCGCCACGCGCTGCCCCTTGGCGTCGACGGCGACGATGACCCGGCCGGCGTGCCGCTGACAGATCTCGAGCAGGAACGCACGATCGAGCGCCGCGCGGGTCCCGACCACGACCCACCGGGCGCCGGTCTCGAGCGCGGTCTCGACCGCGCGAAGATCACGCAGTCCGCCGCCGACCTCGACCGGAACCGGCGCCATGGCCGCGACGATCTTCGTGACGAGCGCGGTCTGCCGTGGCTCACCGGCGAACGCGCCGTCCAGATCGACCACGTGGACCCGCTCGGCACCGAGCTCTTTCCACTGGAGCGCCACCGCGACCGGGTCCTCGGAGAACACGGTCTCGCGGTCGCTTCGGCCTTGGTGCAGGCGGACGCACCGCCCGCCGCGGAGATCGATCGCCGGGATGACGATCACCGGCCGCTCTTCACGACGGCGGCGAAGTTCTCGAGCATGCGGAGCCCCCACCGCTGGCTCTTCTCGGGATGGAACTGCGTCGCATAGATCCGCCCGACCTCGATGGCCGCGGCGAACCTGACGCCGTAGTCGCACCAGGCCACGTGAAGATCCGGCTTCGATCGCGCGTCCGGATAATACGAGTGCACGAAATAGAAATGGGCGCCCGAGGGAATACCCTCGAAGAGCCTGAGCTCTCCCGCGTACTCCACGCGATTCCATCCCATGTGCGGAATCTTCCGGCCGGCCGGCAGCCGCCGTACGGCGCCGGGCACGACGTCGAGCCCGCGCCCTTCGCCGAACTCCTCGCTCGTCGAGAACAGCAGCTGATAGCCGAGGCAGATGCCGAGAAACGGCCGGCTGCCGTCGAGCGCCCGACGGAGCGCTGGGACGAGGCCCAGGCGAGCGAGGTTCGCCATCGCGTCGTGGAACGCGCCGTCGCCGGGTAGCACCACGGCCTCCGCTTCGTCGACGGTCCGAGGATCCTGGGTGATCGACGCCGGAATCCCGACCCGGCGGAACGCCTTCTCGACGGAGCCGAGGTTCCCGCGTCCGTAATCGACGATGGCAATCACAGGCTCGCCTCGCCTGCGGCTGCGGCTCGCCCTGCGGCGATCACAGTGTGCCCTTCGTCGACGGCAAGATCCCGGTGATCCGGGGATTCAGGCGCGTCGCTTCGGCCAGCGCCCGGCCGACGGCCTTGAACACGCCCTCGGTGACGTGGTGCAGATTGTGACCGTAGTGCATGGTCACGTGCAGCGTGATCTCGGCGTTGAACGCGAAGGCGCGGAAGAACTCCTGCAGCAGATCGAGGTCGAAGTTCGACACCCGGGCGCGCGCGACCGGCACGCTGAAGACCAGGAAGGGGCGACCGGACAGATCGACCGATGACGAGACCAGCGCCTCGTCCATCGGGATGTACGCGGTCCCGTAGCGGACGATCCCCCGCTTGTCGCCGAGCGCCTGACGGAGCGCCTGGCCCAGGACGATCCCCACGTCTTCCACGGTGTGGTGCTGGTCGACCTCGACGTCGCCCTGCGCGTCGACCGCGAGATCCATCAGTCCGTGCTTCGACCACGCCTCCAGCATGTGGCTGAAGAACGGGATCGGCGTCTGCACCTTGGAGGCGCCGGTGCCGTCGAGGTTCAGGTGGAGCGCGATCTCGGTCTCCTTCGTCTTGCGCTCGACGCGCGCCTGCCGGCCTGTCGTCTCGGCACTCATGAGCTCTTTCCTCCGTCGGTGTCGAGTCGCAAGGCGGCCGCGTTCCCGTGGCCGTCCAGGCCCTCGACGCGCGTCAGGGTCTTCAGATGCGGCGCGGCGGCGCGCAATCCGCTGCGCGAGTATTCGATGACGCTCGAGCGCTTCACGAAATCTTCCGTCGAGAGCGGCGACGCGAACCGCGCCGTGCCCGCCGTGGGGAGCACGTGATTGGGCCCGGCGACATAGTCGCCGACCACCTCGGGCGTGTGCCCGCCTAGAAAGACCGCGCCGGCGTGCCTCACGCGCGGCAGCAGCGCCGTGGGCGCGGCGACCAGCAGCTCCAGATGCTCGGGCGCCAGCCGGTTGGCGAGCGTGATCGCGTCATCGAGATTGCCCACGCGGATCAGCGCGCCGTTGGCCTGCAGTGACTGCGCGGCGATCGCCCGGCGCGGCAGCATCTCGAGCTGTCGCTCGAGCGCACTCTCGACGCGCGAGATCAGCTCGTTGGCGTCGGTGACGAGGAGCGCTCGCGCCATCGGGTCGTGCTCGGCCTGGGCGAGCATATCGCCGGCGATCCAGTCCGGGTCCGCGGTCGCGTCCGCGACCACGACGACCTCACTGGGCCCGGCCACCATGTCGATCCCGACCTCGCCGAACACCCGCGCCTTGGCGAGCGCGACGTAGATGTTGCCCGGGCCGACAATTTTGTCGACGCGGCGGATCAGCGAGGTGCCGTACGCGAGCGCTGCGACCGCCTGCGCCCCGCCGATTCGGTAGCCCTCGGTGACGCCGGCGATCCGCGCAGCGGCGAGCACCACGGGATCGATCCGGCCGCCGGCCCCCGCGGGCGTGACGAGGACGATCTCCTTCACCCCCGCGACGCGAGCCGGGATGACCGTCATCAGGACCGTCGAGGGATACGCGGCCCGCCCACCCGGAACATAGACTCCGACGCGGTCGAGCGCGCGGACTTCTTGACCCAGGACCGAGCCGTGCTCGTCGGTTATGCGCCACGACTTCGGCATCGCGGCCGCGTGATAGCGCTCGATGCGCTCGGCGGCGTATTCCAGCGCGGCGCGGACGTCGGGGGCGACGGTACGCTCGGCGGCCTCGAAGTCGGCGGGCGCCAGCGCGAGGTCCCCGGGGCGCGCGGGGGTCCAACCGTCGAGGCGGGCCGTGTACTCGCAGACCGCCGCGTCGCCCCGCGCGCGGACCGCCGCGATGATCGTGTCGACCGTCCGATGGATGTCGGGCGCGACCGTCTCGGGCGAGCGCTGCAACGCCGCCACCACCGCGTCGATCCCGGCCCGCGCGTCGAGCGTACGGATCATCACCGGAGCACCTTCTTCATCTCGTCGACGAGCTCGTTGACCGCCGCGTGCTCGGTCTTCATCGACGCGCGGTTCACGATGAGGCGCGCGGTCGACCGGGCGATCTCGGCGACCTCGACCAGCCCGTTCGCGCGCAAGGTCTCGCCCGACTGGACCAGGTCGACGATGCGCTCGGCCAGCCCGACGAGCGGCGCGAGCTCGACCGAGCCGTCGAGACGGACGAGCTCCACCTGAACACCGCGGTCGGTGAAGTACTGCTCGGCCAGTCGCGGATACTTCGTCGCAACGCGCACCCAGGACCACTTCGCCGGATCGTCGCGCTCCTGGAGCTCGCGCGGCTCGGCCACCACGAGGCGGCAGAACCCGAAACCGAGATCGAGCGGCTCGTAGACGTCCGGCTCCTGCTCGAGCAGGATGTCCTTGCCGACGATGCCGACGTCCGCCGCGCCGTACAGCACGTAAGCTGGGATGTCGACCGGCTTCAGGAAGAGCATGCGCAACCCGCTGCGGTCGTCGGTGAAGATCAACCGGCGCGAGCCCTGATCGATTCCTTCCACGCCGAGCTCGCGCAGGAGCTCGAGCGCGCCGTCGAGCAGGCGTCCTTTCGGGAGCGCGAGCGTGAGCCGCTCTTTCGCGTGCATCAGGCTCTCCCGGCGACGAACCGCTCGATACCGACGAGGTCGGCGCGCACGGCCACCCGGTCCCAGCCCGCCGCCCGCAGGAGCGCTGCCGCGGCCTCCACCTGGTCGCCGCCGGCGGTCTCGATCGCGAGCGCGCCCGACGGACGCAAGTACCGGCGCGCGGTGGTCGCGATCCTCCGGATCAGCGTGAGCCCGTCGGCCCCGCCGTCCAGGGCGAGCCTCGGCTCGTGGATTCGCACCTCCGGCGCAAGCTCCGGTACGAGCGCACTCGGCAAATACGGCGGGTTGCTCACGATCAGGTCGGCGCCGAGATCGCGAACGCCGTCGAGCAGATCGGCCGCGACGACTCCGACTCGCGCGGCCAGGCCGAGGGCCTGCGCGTTGTCGCGAGCGACCGCCGCGGCGGCGGGCGAGACGTCCACGGCGATCACGTCGAGATCGGGCCGTTCGGAGGCCAGCGCGCACGCGATGCATCCCGACCCGGTGCCGAGGTCGATCGCCAGGAGCTGCCGGCCACCGGGCGGCGGCAGAAGCGCCAGCGCCCACTCGACGAGCGTCTCGGTCTCCGGTCTGGGCACGAGCACCGCATCGGTGAGGCGCACACGCACGCCGCGGAACTCCTCCCAGCCCAGGATGCGCTGGAGCGGCTCGCGCCGCGCGCGCCGGCTCACGGCGTGGGCGTAGCGCTCCGCGATCGGGGCGGGAACCGTTTCGGCGAGATCCAGCCGGACCGCGACGCGACCGACCCCGAGCAGGCCGGCCAGCAGCCACTCGGCGTCGACCCTGGCGCTCGAGAGGCCGGCGGCCTCCAGCGCCGTCGTGGCCGCGTCGAGCTCGGCGGCGAACGTCGCGGCGGCCATCAGTTCTCCACCCGCTGGAGCCGCTCGGCCTCTTCGGCCGCGACCAGGGCGTCGACCAGCTCGTCGAGGTCGCCCTCGAGCACCGTCGGCAGCCGATGCAGCGTGAGGCCGATTCGATGGTCGGTGACACGAGTCTGCGGGAAGTTGTAGGTGCGGATCCGCTCGCTGCGCTCACCGGTGCCGACCTGGCTCTTGCGATCCGCCGCGATCGCCGCCTGCTGCTCTTCCTGCGCGCGCTCGAGGAGGCGCGCCTTGAGGACGCGCATCGCCTTCGCCCGGTTCTTGATCTGCGAGCGCTCGTCCTGGCACGTCACGACGAGCCCGGTCGGAAGGTGCGTGATCCGCACCGCGGAGTCGGTCGTGTTGACCCCCTGCCCGCCCGGGCCGGACGATCGGTACACGTCGACCCTCAGATCCTTTTCCTCGATTTTGACGTCGACGTCCTCGGCTTCCGGCAAGACCGCGACGGTGACGGTCGAGGTGTGGATCCGGCCGCTCGACTCGGTGACGGGCACGCGCTGCACCCGGTGCACGCCGCGCTCGAACTTCAGCCGGCTCCAGGCGCCCTTGCCGTGGATGAACAGGATCACGTCCTTGAACCCGCCGACGCCGGTGGGGCTGGCGTCCATCACCTCGACCCGCCACCGCTGCCGCTCGGCGTATTTCGTGTACATCCGGGTGAGATCGGCGGCGAAGAGCGCCGCCTCGTCGCCGCCGGCGCCGGCGCGGATCTCGACGAAGACGTTCTTGTCGTCGTTGGGATCGCGCGGCAGGAGGAGCCGCTTCAACTCCTCCTCGAGCGCGGTCTGCCTGGCGGTGAGATCGTCGATCTCCGCCTGGGCGAGCTCGGCCAGCTCGCGGTCGCCACCCTCGGCGAGGATGTGACGCGCCTCGCCGAGGCGCCGCAGGACGTCGCGGTACGTGGTGAAGCGCTCGACGATCTCGACGGTCTCGGCGTGCTCCTTCCGGAGCCGGGCGTACTCGTTGGGCTGGCTGAAGATAGTGGGATCGGACAGCGCCCGCGCGATCTCGTTGGAGCGCTCTTCGATCTGGCGGAGCTTGTCAAACAGCATCGCGGCTCACCGCGCCCGTTGCCGGACGCCGTTCGATGGGCAAAGAAAAGGCCGGCAGGACGTTGATCCCACCGGCCTCGGAGCGCGTGTTACGAAGTCGCCAGCGGCTGGCGCTTGTACTTCTTCTGGAATCGCTCGACCCGACCTGCAGTGTCCATGAGCTTGTGCTTACCGGTATAGAACGGGTGGCACTTCGAGCACACTTCCACGCGGATGTCGGGCTTGGTCGAACGGGTGTGAACCACCTCGCCGCACGCGCAGGTGATGGTCGTGTCCACATAGTCCGGATGAATACCCACCTTCATTGCTGCCACCCCCTCAGGGCTACAAAGGATACCAGCCCCGGCCGGAACACGCAAAACCGAGGAGTTTCGGCCTCGCCTACCCCATCGAGTGCATCGAGGCCAGGAACTCCTTGTTGGTCTTGGTGAGTTTGAGCTTGTCCAGCAGGAGCTCCATGCCCTCGACGGGGTTGAGCTGAGAGAGCGCCTTGCGGAGGAGCCAGACTTTCTGAAGCTCGTCCTTCTCGAGGAGCAGCTCTTCCTTCCGGGTGCCCGACTGCTCGATGTTGATGGTCGGGAAGATCCGCTTGTCCATCAGCCGGCGGTCGAGGTGGACCTCCATGTTGCCGGTCCCCTTGAACTCCTCGAAGATGACGTCGTCCATCCGGCTGCCGGTGTCGACGATGGCCGTCGCCATGATCGTGAGCGAGCCGCCTTCCTCGATGTTGCGCGCGGTCGCGAAGAACCGCCGCGGCCGCTGGAGCGCGTTCGCGTCGAGACCGCCCGACAGGACCTTGCCCGACGACGGGATGACGGCGTTGTGAGCGCGCGCGAAGCGGGTGAGCGAGTCGAGCAGGATCACGACATCCCGCTTGTGCTCGACCAGGCGCTTGGCCTTCTCGATCACCATGTCGGCGACCTGGATGTGGCGCTGCGGCGGCTCGTCGAACGTGGACGAGATCACCTCGCCCTTGACCGATCGCTGCATGTCGGTGACTTCCTCGGGCCGCTCGTCGATCAGCAGCACGATCAGGTAGACCTCGGGATGGTTGGTGGCGATCGCGTGGGCGATCGACTGCAGCATCATCGTCTTACCGGTACGCGGGGCGGCCACGATCATCCCGCGCTGGCCCTTGCCGATCGGGCACAGGAGATCCATCACCCGGGTCGTCAAGTTCTCGGAGTCGTGCTCGAGGCGCAGCCGCTCCATCGGGTAGAGCGGCGTGAGGTTGTCGAAGAAGATCTTCTCGCGCGCCTGCTCGGGCGTCTCGAAGTTGATCGCCTCGACCTTCAGCAGCGCGAAGTACCGCTCGGTGTCCTTGGGCGGGCGCACCTGACCGGAAATGGTGTCGCCCGTACGCAGGTCGAATCGTCTGATCTGGGACGGAGAAACATAGATGTCGTCCGGCCCTGGGAGGTAGTTGTAGTCCGGTGCTCTCAGGAATCCGAATCCATCGGGAAGGACCTCGAGGACGCCTTCGGCGAAGATCAACCCGTCCTTTTCCGCCTGCGACTGCAAGATCTTGAATATGAGCTCCTGCTTGCGCAGGCCGCCCATGTTCTGGACGTTCAAGTCGCGCGCGATGACGTTGAGGTCCGAGATGCTCTTTTCCTTAAGCTCGGAAAGATTCATCCCGTTCACTTCGGGGTTCTGCGTCGGACTTCCTTGACCTTGGCTTCTTTCTCGGCGGGCGCTCATCAAAGGGCTCCGGGCGCGGCGGCTTGGCGCCGCATGCAAGTGAGTAGGTTAGCCTGTTTCCCTAGGTTTTCTGCGGGGTTGGAAAGCTAACGCCGTGGATTATCCTGCCATTTTGCGGCGGCAATGTCAATGCTTTTCAGAGTTGACCATCCAGGCGCACGTCGATGACGGCGCGCTGCTTGATCTCCTTGAGCCACGCGTCGAGCCGCGTGTCGAACTTCTCGCGGAAGAGGATCTCGCGGATCTGCGCCTTCACGCGGCCGAGCCCCTCGCCCTCGAGCGTCTCCTTCGACTCGAGTCGGAAGACGTGATAGCCGAGCGTGGAGCGATACGGAACCGAGATCTGCCCGGGTGACAGGCTGAGGATCTGCGTCTCGATGTCTTGGGCGAGCTCACCGCGCTTGAGCGTTCCGAGATCTCCGCCGTCCCTCGCGCTGGCGTCGCGCGAGTACTGCTTCGCCAGCTCGGCGAAATTCCCACCCTGCTGGAGCTCGGTCCGGAGCAGATCGGCCCGGATGCGGGCGTTCTCCCAGGCCGCGTCCTCCGGCCCCGTCTCGGGCACGATCAGGATGTGGGCCGCGTGATAGGACAGACCGGTCTCGAGCTTCGCGCGGTTGGCCTCGAGGTACTGGGAGACTTCCTCCTCCGTCACCGAGATGCGCAGCCGCACCTTGCGGCTCACGATCCGGCCTCGGCGTAGCTCGTCGGCCACGCGCTTGCGGACCGCCGCTATCGGGATGCCCTGCGCCTTCAGGGCCGCCTCGAACTCCTCGCGGTTCTTCAGGTTCATCTTCTTGATGCGATCCGTGAGCTCCTCGTCGATCTCCGTCTCTTCGATGACGATCTTTTCCCGCTCGGCTTCCTGCACCTGGAGCCGGCTGTCGATCATCCGCGTGAGGAACTGCTGGATGAGCTGGTCGGAGTTCTCGTTGGCCCGATCCCGGTTCTCGTACCGGTAGACCGCGATCGCTTCCTGAAGCTCGGAGAGCGTGATCGCATCGTTGTTGACGATGGCCAGCACGCGGTCGGTCACTCGGTCGTCCGGGGTCGACGTCTTGCTCACGGTGCTGAGCCTGACCGGCACGGCCGACGTCGCGGGGGCCGCCTTCGGCGGCTCGTCCTTGGTCGGCTTCTCGCCGATGAGCGGCATCCACTGGGGCACCGAGCAGCCGGCGAGGGCCAGCATCAGGAGGGCCGGGCGTGCGAGTCGCCCGATCACGCGCGCCCCAGATCGGCGAGCGTGGCGAGCAGCGAGTCGCGAACCCGCGGCCACTCGCCACGCAAGATCGTCGCCTCGAGCGTGAACTCGCGCTTCATCTTGAAGCGGCCCCGGCTCCGCTGGATGGCGCGGACGAGATGCTCGGGGTCCAGCGTGGTCCCCGGGGAGAACGTGACCAGGGCCTTGCCGTCGCCCGCCTCGACCTTCTCGATGCCCACGGCGCGGGCAGCCACGCGGATGCGCACGATGTCCAGCAGCTGCTCGGCCGCGGCGGGCAAGGGGCCGAAGCGGTCGGCCAGCTCGGCGCGGAGATCGGCAACCTCTGCCTCGCTGGCTGCGCCGGCGAGGCGTTTGTACAGAGCGAGGCGCTGATTGACCTCGGGCACATATTCGTCGGACAAGAACCCTTCCACGGCCACGCTGATGACCGGATCGACCGGAGCGGCAGTCGAATGGCCGGCCAATTCTCGCACGGCTTCGGCCAGGAGTTTCGAATAAAGATCGTAGCCGACGGCGGCGATGTGGCCGTGCTGCTGGGCCCCCAGGAGGTTCCCGGCGCCCCGGATCTCCAGGTCCCGCATCGCGAGCTTGAACCCGGAGCCGAGCTCGGTCAGCTCTTGCAGGGCTCGCAGGCGTCGCTGTGCCTGCTCGTCGACCCGGCCGTCGGCCGGAACCAGCAGATAGGCGTACGCCTGCTGTCGCTCGCGCCCGACGCGTCCCCGCAGCTGATAGAGCTGGGCGAGCCCGAAACGGTCCGCACGGTTGATGATGATCGTGTTGGACGCCGGGATGTCCAGCCCGGACTCGACGATGGCGGTGGAGACGAGCACGTCGGCCTGACCGGTGACGAACTTCACCATGGTCGCCTCGAGCTCGCGCTCCCTCATCTGGCCGTGGCCCATGATCACGCGCGCCTCGGGCACCAGCTCCTGGACGAGCTTCGCCATCGACGGCAGCGACTGGACCCGGTTGTGGACGAAGAAGACCTGGCCGCCCCGCTCGAGCTCGCGCTCGAGCGCCTCCTTGATGACGCCGCGGCTGAAGCGGCGGATGACCGTTTCGACGGGCAGCCGATCGAGCGGCGCGGTCTCGATCACCGACATGTCCCGCACGCCCGAGAGCGACATGTAGAGCGTCCGGGGAATCGGGGTCGCCGTGAGCGCGAGCACGTCCACGGACGCTCTCAGCTGCTTCATCCGCTCCTTGTGGGCGACGCCGAACCGGTGCTCCTCGTCGATGACCATGAGACCCAGGTTCTTGAACGCCACGTCCTTGGAGAGGAGGCGGTGCGTGCCGATCACGACGTCCACGGTGCCCTGACGCAGCCCCTCGACGACCGCCTTCTGCTCCTTGGGCGAGCGGAAGCGCGACAGCAGCTCGACCTTGGCCGGAAACGGCCCGAACCTGTCGGCGAACGTGGCCCAGTGCTGTTGAGCCAGCACCGTCGTCGGCACCAGCACCGCGACCTGCATCCCGTCGCCGACCGCCTTGAAGGCGGCGCGGAGCGCGACCTCGGTCTTGCCGTACCCGACGTCGCCGGCGACGAGGCGATCCATCGGGCGGCCGGTCTCCATGTCGCGCTTGGCGTCCTCGATTGCCTTGAGCTGGTCCGCCGTCTCCTCGAACCGGAAGGCCGCCTCGAACTCACGCTGCCACGGCGTATCCGCGGCGAACGCGTGGCCATCGGCCACCGCGCGCTGCGCGTAGAGGCGCAGCAGTCCCTCGGCCATCTCGCGCAGGGCGGCGCGCACCGACTCCTTCACGCGCTGCCAGGACGCGCCGCCGAGCCGGTCGAGCCGCGCGGCGCCGGCGTCGCCGCCGAGGTATTTCGAGATCAGCTCGAGACGCTCGACCGGCAAGTAGAGCCGATTGCCCTCGGAGTACTCGAGCAGGAGAAAGTCGCTCTCGCGATCACCCACCTTCATCGTCTGCAGACCCAGATAGCGGCCGAGCCCGTGGTCTTCGTGGACGATGATGTCGCCGGGCGCCAGGTCGGTGAACGCCGTGAGGGCGGCGCCGCGCTGGTACTTGGGGCGCCGCAGCGAACGGCGCCGCGAGCCGAAGACTTCGCCCTCGGTGAGCACGATGACGCCGAGGGCGGGGATCGCGAAGCCGGTGGAGCACTCACCGACGACGATCGCCAGCGTCTGGGACCCCTCGAACGACGTTGAGATCTCGGCGTCGACCTGGTGCTCGCGGAGGATCTGGCGCACGTGCTCCGCCTGGCGCTCATCGGCCGCGGTCAAACGGACACGAAAGCCCTCCACGCGCCAGCGCGCGATCTCGACCGTCAGCTGGTTGAAGCGGCCGGTAAAGCGCGGGACCTCCTGCGTCTCCAGTGTGATCTCGGTCGCGGCGGAGGCGCCGGCCGCGGCGCTGGATGTGCCGGCAACCAGGCTCAGCTCGACGATCTGGCGGCCGGCGAGACGCTCACGCAGGGGCGGTTCGTCCACCGTCTCATCGGTCGGCTCATCGAGGAGCTTCGGAAGGTCGACCAGAACGGGCGCGGCCGCCGGCAGATAGTCGAGGAGGCGCGCCGCGGGCTCGGGCGCCCGGTCCTCGGGCGGCAGCGGCAGGACGAGCAGCTCGTCGAGGGTTCCCACCGAGCGCTGAGAGGTCGGGTCGAAGAGCCGGATCGACTCGATGTCGTCGCCGAAGAACTCGAGCCGCGCCGGGCCCGCCTGGCTCGGCGAGAAGATATCGACGATGCCGCCGCGCAAGCTCCACTGCCCGACCGTCACGACCGTCTCGACCTTCTCGTAGCCGCAGCGCTCGAGCGCCTCGAGCAGGAGCTCGCGGTCCAGGCTGTCGCCGGTCGAGAGCCGCAAGGTGCGCGCCGCGAACTCCTCTCGACTCCACAGCGCGGCGACCAGGGCGGCGGGCGTCGCGACCACGGTGACCGGCTCGGCGACGGTGAGCCGTCGCGCGATCACCGCACGCTCGGCGTCAGCTTCTCGGTGGTGGCCGCCGCGCCAGAGCCGTGGCTCCGGCGGAGGAAACTCGAGCGCGGTAGCGCCGAAGAGCTTCAGGTCCTGGGTCCAGCGGTGAGCTTCGGCAAGGCCCGCGACCACGACGAGGGCGGGACGCGGATGGGCCTGGAGGAGCTCGGCCACCGCCAGCGCGCGCGCAGACCCGGTGAGGCCGGCGACGCGGAGGCGGACTTCTCCCTCGGCAAAGGATTTTGCCAGCGCTTCGAATGCCGGCCACTCTCTCAACATCTCCGCGAGCACACTACCGTACCACGGCCGTTGAAGCGGACTGGCGGGCGAGGCGGCGGGTCGGGTGGGGGGTCCCGGCTACCACGCGGCACGCGTGCGCTGCCCCGGGGCGGCTGGGCTCCATCCGGGCGCGCCTCGCCCGCCGCCGCTTGGAGGGAACGGGTCCCGGGACCCCCACCCGACCCGCCGCCTCACCCGCCAGTCCGTCTTCCGTGCCTTGGCCCGGTCACCCTTGGCTTAGGGCAGCGAAATCGACGACGGTCGGCGCCGACCGGTCCAAGCGCCCGTTCTCGGATCGGCTCGAACTCGGCTTGGCCCGACCTAGGCGCGACTCGTTCTAGGCTCGACGGCGATCGGCGAGCTCGATGCGCTTGGGTTCTGCGTCGAAGCGCTCGGTGTCGGGCGGAGAGGGAAGGGCCGGCGGGTGGGGGCTGGGGGTGGGGGAAGGGGCCGACGGACCCGTTCCCTCCAAGCGAGCGGCGGGAGTCAAGCGCCCGGATGGAGCCCAGCCACAGCGGGGCAGCGCACGCGCGCCGCGTGGTCGCGGCGACCCCTTCCCCCACCCCCAGCTCCCACCCGCCGGCCCGTTACGCGCGCTCGACTAGCGAGAGGTTTTAGCGAGATAGAAAGAAAGAGTTTCGAGCTCGATCGAGAGGTCGACGTTCTTGAGGCGAACGTCGCGCGGAACTTTGATACGGGCGGGGGCGAAGTTCAAAATGGCTTTGATCCCCGCCGCGACCAGCTGGTCGGCGACGGCCTGCGCCGCCTCCATGGGCACCGCGACGATGGCGATCTGGATCCCGCGCGCCTTCACCTCGCGCACGAGGTCGCGGCTGGCGAAGATCGGCGTCGACTCGACCTCGTGCACCACCTTCGATGGATCCTCGTCGAAGATGGCCGCGATGCGGAATCCTTGACGGGCGAATCCGCGATAGTGGAAGAGCGCCGAGCCGAGGTTGCCGAAGCCCATGAGCGCCACGGGCCACTCGCGATCGAGACCGAGGATGCGCTGGAGCTCGGCCTTCAACCCCGAGACGTAGTACCCGATGCCCCGGACGCCGAACTCGCCGAAGTAGGCGAGGTCCTTGCGGACCTGCGCCGAGTTGAGATTGAACCGATCCGCCAGCTCCTGCGAGGACACGGTCTTCACGCCGTCCTCTTCGAGCTGTAGCAGGCATCGGGTGTAGATCGACAGACGACGGATCGTCATCTCGGGGATCTTCGGGAGGCGAGCGTTCGACCGTGGCGTCATCGTGCGGCGCGCCGCGCGCGAGGCGCGTGCGGCGCGCCGGCCCTCTGCTATACGGTGGACGTCATGCGAAATTGATGCCCTTCACGAACAAGAGGATCAACGCGATGACGAGCGTGTAGATCGCGAGGGACTCGATCAGGGCCAAACCGATGATCATCGCGGTCTGAATCCGAGCAGCGGCGCCCGGCTGCCGGGCCATCGCGTCGACGGCCGACGCGACCGCCCTGCCCTGACCGAGCCCGCACAACCCCGCCGCGATCGCCATGCCGATACCGGCCGCGATGACGGCGAACGGCGCGATCCAGCCGCCGTCTGCCGCGTACGCCGCGGTCGGAAACGCCAGAACCGCCACACCCACCAGAATCAGTGAACGTCGCACGACTCCCTCCTCTATACGTGTGATCTGCTAGTGGTGCTCGGCCTCTTCGATCGCTCCGGAGATGTAGAGCATCGTCAGCATCACGAAGATGAAC
>Ga0209160_1002070_pt1 | contig 16812 bp, 21 predicted proteins | sample GraSoiAngelo_153_FD_186167 | JGI IMG/M metagenome (GOLD analysis project Ga0209160, IMG submission 186167) | Grasslands soil microbial communities from the Angelo Coastal Reserve, California, USA - 14_1009_12_40cm (SPAdes) (version 2) | ecosystem: Environmental > Terrestrial > Soil > Grasslands ... | reverse complement strand
TCCTGTCCCACGCGGAACTCATCGACGAAGTGCTGCCATTCGGATGAGCGGCCGGGGAAGCATTTTTACGTCCACAGTCCTTCGACGGCGCCGCGGGTCCGTGGGGTAGCTTGGTTTGGGCGCGGGGATCGTCCCGGCCCACAAGAAATCCTACCAGCTTGGGGTGCTGGCGACTCCGGTTCAAATCCGGACGGACCCATTCCTATGGAGACCCGCTTTGGGATTTAACCGGAACTACCTTGACCGGCGGCTCATCGAAGTCTTTGAACGCATCCTCGGATTTGATGCGCCCGTAGTAAGCTTCGGTGACCTTCGTAGACGAGTGGCGCATCGCCTGCGAAACTTTGTCGGTCCGAATGCCTCGGTCGATGTAGGTCTGGCAGAACGTCGCTCGGAAGTCCTTCAGCTTGAACTTCACACCGCTGAGCCGTTCGAGTTCGGCTTTAATGTCCACCAGGACGTGTTGTCCAAGGAAGTCTACCGACCGGTCCTTGAAACGCCAAGGAATCAGCGCCACGTGGCGTTCCCCGTTCAGATAGGCTTCTCGCTCCTGAATGAAGTCCATTAACGCCTGCCTGCCAGCCTGGGCGACCACGGCGGTCCGTTGGACCCGCTTGTACTTGTCCTCGCCTTTCGGATGCGTCACGATGATGCGCCAGTGCACCACGTCAACACCCGCGAGTTCCTGCGTTCGAAACTCGCTGGGACGAAGACCGCAGTTCGGCAAGACGTTCACGATGAAGCGGGCAATCGAACCTTTCCAGCCGTCCATCAGGTTCGCGGCGGACCTCAGACATTCCATCTGGTCAGAAGCGACCGTCACGATGTCCTCTATCTCCGCTTCCGGAAACTGGACGTGCTTCATCTTCCGCATCAGGGAGATGACCGAGTTGTTGCGCCAGAGCAGGAATCCGTTCAGAGCGTCAAGCAACTTGGCTTGATAGGACCGCTTGAGTCCTCTCTTGTGCCAGCAATCCATCAATGCCTTGATGTCATCGACGGTAAACTTCGACGGGTCCAAGGTGGCAACTCGGGGCTGTCCTCCAGCGGCGTTCCAGAGGCGGCAGATGTCCTTGCAGACGTTCCGGAGCCTCCGCTCCATGTCCTTGATGGTGTTCGGACCGTAGCCTGTCAGAGCTTCGAGGTAACGATGAGAAGACGCTACGAGCGTGTCTAACTCCACTTTGGGTCTTCCACGCTTGCGTCTTCGTCGTATCTCGGCTCCCGTCCCAAGGGTGTTTCCAACAACAAGGTTGCTGGCATTGGGTTCACTACCTTGCCGACCAGTTGTCCCAACCTGTCCGGCGGGAGAGACATCCAGCGGGAGACGGATTACCGTTTCGGGATTGGTCTCATTCTTGGAAGTAGGAGGACCGCTCACCGACGGTCAGCGTCCTCCTCGGCAGGTTTCTTCTGCGGGGTGCCAGCCCAGGACATCTCCTCGCCCCTCGCATCCCGATGCGCTTCCGCCTTCCGGAGCAACCCCATAGCCCATCCACGGATGGGGTCGTACACCTTTTCTCGCCACGCCTCGTAGGCGGGCGTTCGGTTGGCGCAGAAGCTGGCGTCAGTATCCCAGTGGGTCTCGCCCTTGACGGTGTTCCTCCGCCTCCCCTTGATGAGCCCGCCGCTCGTGTGTAGGTCCAGTACAAAGTCACGGTTGATGAGCCTCAGGTACTTTTCCTTGAGTTCGGGGGAGGCGACCCCCTCGACGAGAAGGCGGTCGATGTCGGGGCCGACGCCGAGGTCACGATACCATCTGTCGAGCTGGTCCCTTTTCGCCAGGATGTCGCAGAAATCGGTCAGGTGGAGCATCTCGTCGGCGGTGCGGTCCTTGGGTGCGTTCGCTATGAGCCCCGCCGCAAGCATCGCCAGTCTAGCCCTCACGCCCTTGTCGGCCTTCTCGCCAAACTCCTCGTGCTGGCGATGGAGCACGTCCACGGCCAAAATAGTGAGCGGGTCGATGGTTTCCTCGGTGGATGCGTTCAGTATCTTGTTCCAAGCGGCCGTTGGATTCCAAAGGTACAAGGCGAGCGCTCCGAGTTCGGCTTCGGCTTGATTCCCTCGGCGGACGTCCTTCTGGATGGACGACATCGCATCGTAGAAGCGGTTCTGCGCCCCGAGTTCGAACGGGTCCGTCGGAGGGGTTCTTTGCGCCTTCACGGGCTATAGTAGTTGGGTGCGCTACTAGGGGCTTACTACTCCCATAGTCACTCTATCCGTAATCTCCGAACCCGAAGTCATGTAATTGGCCGTAGCGGGAGACTGTCAAGCTCGCCAGAGTAATGCCGAAGGCGGGCGAGCGTTAGCGATGCCCACTGAACTACTAGACAAGACGAATGAACGGTCATTGACAGGCAGCGCAGCGGTGTAGCGGTGAGGACGACGAACCAGCCTAGGGTGGTGAGGAGTCCGAACAGCGCCCTCAAATCAGAGCTGTCCGAGCAGGACAAGCCGGAAGGGCCGAGCGCAGGGTTAGGGTAGCGAGGCCCGCTCCGGCGATAAGGTTGGCATCCCTGTTACTATCTCTTCTGATAATGAAGAAGGAATGCCTAAGGGAGGAGAGTGACTATTGTCACTCTTGCCGTCAGCGACTTGTCACTCTCGTCGGCACGGACTCCGGTCGGATGAACACGACAGCCTGGGAAGCGGGGCGGCAGGAGCATGAAGCGCTTCGTTCGGACCTCGTGAGACGCGCTCAGTACCAAAAATGGCTCCCTACGACTCACGACGCCAGCCTGATGAAAGCGTTAGACGGTGAGGACCCACCGTTCATCCTTTATTACTTTCAAGTCCTCGAAGCCACCAGAGACTCGCATGGTTGGAACAAAGTTGGCCGTACGGCTCTGGTCTTCCACCCCAACGATTTCGTGCTCTTGCAGAACAAACGGCTGCCCACGGCCCGAAAGAACGTGAAGGCAAGGCTCTCAAACCTCAGCGCGAAGAACAAGGCAGGAAGGCAAGGCATCCTCAGATTGCAGGCTGACGGATTGCCACGCGGAAGTATCAGCCTTCGGCCACTGGAAGGCGAGGGGCTTAGAGAACTTGAGGTGTGGGGACTCTCCCAAGAGTTCGAGGTTGTCCGGAGGGAGTGCCTCGGAAAGAGGAAGCGATGCCGGGGTTGGTTCGTGCCTATCCGGAAAGACCAACAGACCTGCGGCAACGATGCGTGCAGGCAATTTGTCTTCCGCAAGGGGCTCAGCCCTCCCGTTGCGGCCAAGCGACGGCGAGAGCGGGAGGAGAGCCTGCGAGAATGGCGCGAGATAATAGACAGGATGCCTCCGTGACGGATAGAGTGACTATCGTCACGGCAAGGCCCAAGTAGTCCACCACTCTGAAAGAGTGAGATGGAGCGGAGAGGGCGGCTCGAAGAGCTAGACCGAAAGGCGGAGGACATCCGCGATTTCATCCTCGATGTCTACACGGACCCGTCGATTGGTCCGTTGCTATTCGCGTACGAGGAGGCCATCACGGAGCTAGTCCGAGAGGAGCGTCGCGGCCGGCGGACGACGATTGCAAAACGGCTGGCCGCTCGTCTTAGGGCCGTCCTCTGGCTGGACGAACGTCGGCTCCTCCGGAAACTTGGCCCGCTCGCTGGCCCTTTCGCGGATTTGGCTGTTGCGGTCGCTCGGGGAGAGATTTCATCGAGGCGGGCGGCGGAGGTGTTCTCGGAACAACTAACTCGACTTTTCAAAGAGAATCCCGACCCGAAACATCCGTACTTCGTCTTTGACATCAACCGTATCGAACGCTGTTTGATTGGTTTTGCCGACCGAATCGGAGAACTCCTCCATACACGGGCGATGGAGCGAGAGCGGAGGGAACGATGATGGGTCGGCGCAAGATTTTAGTGGTTGAGAGAACCACAGGGAAGGAATTTGGCTACGCTGAGCCGAGGATTCTATCACCCCGCGAACCGAAGGAACGCGATACGACGCATCCTGTTGTGCTTTCTGAGCGTTCTGCTGAAAAGACGGGCAAGGTCAGGGGTTCTGTGTCGGACAGAACTAAATCGGGCGTCGGACAGGAGAAGGAGGAAGTGTAAAATGGCGTTCCGGGAAACTCTTCGGATTCTGAGAGACAACAAATATGGCTTCGCTCACCGGGCGCTCGAAACGATGGCGGCGTTCGAACAGCGTATGGAAGACGCGGCCCGATTCCTAGGTCTTGGAGACACAACAAGCGCTCAAGTATCTCTCGAAGCCGCTGAAGGTCATTACTGCGCCCTTGCCGATGGAGCAGGGCTCATCTCGGCCGAACATCCCTACAATGAACGGATATTCGGCCTCTACGCCGAAGAACCCAATTGGGATATACGTCCACTCCAACAAGTCGTACCGAAACTTCGAGTCCGATACGAGAGCCTACTCGATGTAGGTTTCGAAGTCAGGAAATGGAACGATGTGGCAGATGCTCAACGAAGGATGATGGACACTCTTCGACTTGCCCGACAAGAGCTAGATGACCTTCGCTTGATGACCTACCTAAACCCGCAAGAAGAACTTGAGACAGACGAAGAGGAAGAATGGGTTGACGAAGATGACAAAGAACGAATAGAGCTGATGAAGAGAGAGTTGGGGCTGACAGATGAAGTGGAGGACGATGGCTCGTCGTAGACGTATCCTTGTGGGTGGCAATTTCGTAACAATCGAAGCTCACGATAGAAGCAGTCCCTTCTCAGAGGAAACTGGGCGCGGCGATGTGATTAGCAAATGGGGTATCGACAAACGCACTTCCAAGTGGAAGCACAAGAAGAAGCGACATCGACGTAGCCGACGAGCCAAGCAGTCTGGTGTTGTGTTGGGGTCGTACAAATGAGACGGGGGCACCCTTCGAAGTTTACGCGGACCGCCAAAGGTCTGATTGCTAATCCCGAGTACCACGACAAGCGCGAGGCACGGGAAGCGCGGAAGGACAAATTGCTCGACCAAGTAGACGACACCGTAGACGACCGCGACCCCGGTCACGAGGCAGGTACGAACATTGTCGAACGATGAAGAGCCAGAGGATGGCGGCTTTGCGGGCCACATCGAGAAGTTCTCGATTGACTACTTGATGCAAATCTCCCAGCCTATGAAGGACATTAAGACGGCCTATGTGAAGTTGAAGAAAGAGTGGCGAAACCTGCTACCACACGAACGGTTGGCGCTGTTTCACGTAATGACCGCAAGCTGGACGATTCTGCATAATTCCACCCAAGCTCTCTGCGAAGTTTCGGGGTATCCGTTCGAGAAGAGACTCGAAGCCGCTCAGGAAAGGATAGTCAGCAAGTACCGAGGTTACGTCAAACGTCTCAAAGAATTAGATGCCCAGGGAAAGAGACAAGGCGGGAGCAGCTTGGGAGAGGCCATAGATAACTACCAACGGGGCTACACTCTCGAAAAGACTATGACCTTCGTACAGGAAGCTGAACGCGCGCTTTACCGAACCGGGGTTCTGTTATCTCCCCTCTATGGCGGCCACTCTCTTGTCGAAGACTACCGGCAGGATGTACTTTCTGCCACCGTTCCGATAGACCTTGGCGTGGTTGAACCGAAGCCGAATCTGAAGAGGACGAAATGACCGACGACGAAGCCAAGGGACCGGGGGACGCCAAAGTCTGGGTTGGCTCGATGCTTCCTGACAAGATATTCTCTTTCTGCGAACGGTTAGAAAAGCACCCGAAGGAAGTTGACCTCTTGGAGATTCGTCTATTCATTTCCCAGACCTTTGTAGGTCAGGCCGAATCCGATGCGTGGGGCCAATGGCTTACCGAACTCAAGACGCGCCCCCACGACGACCGGGTAATGCGAGCCCGTGACGGCAAACTGCACAAGTATCGTTGGGATATGACGTTTAGCAATCCTGCCGTTAGAGACCGATTCTTCCAGACGCTATTCGATGAGCTTCGAAAGGCACGGCTCAAGATGGACCAGATTAGCTCGCTCGCCTATGCGATAGGCAGTTGGCGCTCGGGCGGCGAAACCGAGAAGCAGACGCTTCGACCGAAGGGTGGCGGTCCGTCGCAGCTATGACCTTCGCCGGACAGCAAGCTGAGCAGAAGAGATGCGAACTCTGCGGGCGACCGTTCGATTTCTGGCACGAGATGGAGCCAGTCGCACGCAAAATAATGATTGAATCAGGAAGCGGCGGCGCAGGGGTTTTCCTGTGCACGGGTGACAAAGGCAGCGGGAAGACCCACTTTGCCGCGTGGTGGTGCGCGGTTCTCGTGGGTATAAGCGACAATCTTCCTCCTCCGCACAACCCTCCTCCCGAGTGGCACATAGTATGGAACGTCGTGCTCGGCAAGTACAAAGGGACGAGAAACAACCAGCCACAGGAAGACCCCGAGACCCTGCTTGAATTCGACCGCATCGTGAACGCTCATCCGCGTTACCATTTCGCAAACACACTAGCGGACGCAGAGCGCATCAAGAGCGAGCTTCTATTGGAGGCTTGGAATCGCGGCCGACGCATTCACGTTCTACAGGTGCTCGATGAAGGTCCAGTGGTCGGAATCGGCGGCAAGGCAACACAAACTTCTGTCTACGATGAACGTTCGATGAGCTTGTACAAGGAAATCACGTTGTCCAGAAAGACTGGAACGGCTCTACTCGTAATCGCCATCCGTGAAGAGCTTCTGAGTCCCAAGCTTCGGTCTACAGAAGACATCGGCGGAATCGGACTCATCAATGTCGTCTTCTCGAAGTGGCCGAAGGAGATTGAAGACGTAGCTCAGAAGTCTCTGAAGGACGAGAGATACAATTACGCCTATGACATCAGCGGCATTCCATACAAACAGCTAGTCGCCATTCTTCCACGGGACTCCAGCGCAATCTTGCCGTCAATCTTGTTGGTGGGAGAAGCCGGGTTTGCCCGCAATCTTCACCGTGTTCCGCTCGGGGCGATTTGTTATGACACCTTTAGCATCGCAGGCTACACGAACGGCGAGCTAAATGGAAAGCCCTTCTTGCTCGATAACCTAATTACGAAGATGAGCGACAAGCACTCGTCTGAGATTCCACAAGTTTACTACGACTACTTCCACCCTGCACCGCCAGAGTTCAAGTCGAAACAGGAAAAGGAAATTGAGCAGGACTCTCAGGAATTTGCGCCGGGTGAGGTCGAAGAAATCTTTGTTCGTGTCACGAAGCCAAACAAGACCGAGGGAGATGTGAAAGAAGACCACGCCCTGTTTGTGTTGCAGAAGGTTGTGGCAGAAGACCGAGCGGCGCTGAAGAAGTACGGCAAACTGCGATACCCGCACTGGACGGACTTGTATCGGGCAGCGAATGTGAGCGAGGCCGTGTTCTATCGGCTGAAGGACGAACTGGAACTCTCCTACCGCGAAGGGGACGAGGAGGGTTCGAGTGGAGCCGGCCAAGCTTAGGAGACCGTTCCGGCGATACTGGAAAGGCGGCCCCAACGCGGCCAAAGACCCGAAGGTCAAGGACCAGATACGCAAGGCCTTTAGTCGGACTCTCAGAGGCAAGGTTGAGGCCGGGCAATCGGTCGGCAGACCACGGCGTGGGGAGGACTACAACGACCATTCGATTGTGAACACCGAAGGTCAACAGGTGTTGGCTTTGCGGAGCAACGGTGCAAGCATTCGTTCGATTGCAAGAACGGTTGGTTGGAGTAAGAATACGGTCTACGATTTCTTGGCCCGACATCGGAGCTTGATACAATGATGTCTGCCTCTTTTTGGGACAGCCCTCTTAGTCAGAGATTTCTGGCTTCGCGGTCTGGCCAATCGTTCGTATCCGTCAAACCGCTAGGCCGAGAGAATGACGACATCGGACTGGAATTTTTGAGTGTCTATATTAGTAAAATTGGGCTCCATAAGACAGCGGGGAAACTCAAACCGCTGTCCGGCGAAGTTAGGGTCGCGCCCCGCGTTTTCTCCGCCTCTTACTGGGACAAAACGGGCCAATGCCAACGGACCCGGACACGACCGCGACAACGAAACGCATGGAGTGAGCGGGCCGAAGGCGTTGGGACAAACAGATATTTGTCCGAACGTGTGCGAGCGGCTGATGGATTTGTCCGAACGACGAGAGGGACAGAATGATTGCCCGTGGATACGTTCGGCGGTCTGTTGATGACCCGAAGAAAGGGTACTCTGTTGAGACGCAGAAACAAGTCATCGCCAACATCTGTTCGACCGAAGGGTGGAGGTTAGACTCTCAGCCCTACTACGTCGATGTTGGTGGCCACGGCTGGGATATTGCGCGGCCCGGTTTGATTCAGATGCTTCACGACGCGCAGAGCAGACAGTTTGACGTGCTGGTCATCTGGCGTCAAGACCGGCTCAGCCGAATCGCGGAGGATGTGAAGTTGCTATTGCGTGCACTGGTCTGGTTCGGTGTAAAGGTGCGGATGGGGGACCACAGCGAGACGGCCAAGGACGAGGACACATTGAACCTGCTTCTTACCGGGCTAAAGGCCGAGGTCAGCGAAGAAGAATTACGCAAGCTTCGGAAGGCCGTGAAGGACGGCCATATCCGCGCTGCCGAAAAGGGCCGACTTCCGGGTCGTCCACCAGCGGGGTTCAAAGTCGTACAAGGCAAAGTTCAGTTGAACGAACTTGGCGAGAAGGTCAGAGCCCACGCAGCCTTGTCCATTCGGAAACTTGCACGAGAACTTGGTGTCCCAGTAGGAACGGCTTACGACCTACGACAGAGTATCCAAGCTTTCGAGCGCGGCGAATTGGGCGAACTGATGCGTCAACGTTCACACGCAGCACGAGCCCGAGAGGCTAGGGCTGAAGAACAGGCACAGAAGAAGCGTGCCGAGACAATAGCGTGGTTGGTGGAAATCGTGCCAGCGAAGTTTGGGAGGTAGATGGTGAAGGGCCGCCGGAATCGACCATTGCAAACAAAGTGAAGCTTCGCGCAAGAGGAAACATCGATGACTAGCCGGAGAAATTGGCTCTCCTGCTTCGGCGGGAGGCTTCGGGAGAAGGTGGAATGGTGTCTCCGCTATTGGGTAGGCACCTCTGAGGCTCGTAGAGTGAGAGCACTAACTATCGTAGATGCGACTAAGGATTGGGACTGGCTGGACGCCGCGACTCTGAGCCTAATGTATCCAACGGCCAAGGTGGACGATGAGTAACAAACCTCCACGGAAAACGGATGTGCTCGCTATGGAACGATTTCTACTGGAGCACCAAGACGAACTCGGCATCGAACCGGTTGGTACACGCGAGCGCAATGGTATCACCGCCATCGTGTGGAAGCATGAACAGAGGCCAGCAGGATGACCTCGCTGAACCGTTCAAAGAGCTTCGACTCATCGACGCGGCCCATGGCTATTTGTTTGTTGGGGCTATACGCTGTATTACGCGGCGTGAGATGTGGGCTCCACTTGAAGTTCAAATTCTCCAAGGCCGAACTCGAGGAAGTGAGGAAGGAGGGCTGAGATGAAAATTACAATCGGCATCGTCCTGCTCGCAGTCTTCGTGGCCACCCTCATTTTGGTGGGATTCCATCTGAGAACGGAAGCGTCCCCGACCTTCGGAGATGTCGGCGCAATCGCGCTGGGGATTGTAGGTCTCTTTCTGTTCGCCGCGTCAGACAGGAAGGTGAGCGCAGTCGGGACCGGGTTGGTGGTGACAGGCTTTCTTGCTGCATACGGACAGGTCGCGGGCCTCTCCTTCTCGAACTTCTTCGTTGTCGCTTCGGTGACGGTCCTTCTATTGTTGGTGATGTCTCCTGATGGGTGAGTTAACCGATGTGGAGATGCATGAAGAGTTCGAAGCGAACCTTCGCGCCAGGGCACATCTTCACCGTGCAAGGTTCGGACGGCAGTCGTACCGGAAAGTGCCGAATCAAGAGTTGGCTAACCGACTGAATACCTCCGTTGATGTCCTTCAGCACCGAGCTCCGAAACTCGGTCTACGCAAGTATCGTCCGCGTCGGCTGCCGCTCTCCCTGCAAGAAATCCACGATGCGGACCGAGCGCTCAAGGCTGGCGAATCGTTGCGGTCCATCGCTAGATGGCTGGGTACGTCGCATCAAGTCGTAAACCGTGCGATTAGACGGTGGCGTAGCACCCATATCCGCGAACGTGCCAAGGCTCGCGCACTCGAACTCGCCCGCGAAGTTCCACCGCTGACGACCTTCCACATCTCCGACACAGTAAGGCAAGAGTTTGGTCTCATCGGGAATGGGACCTTTCCGACTCCAAAACGCATTCGCGAATGGCTCAAAGAAGCCGGGCTGGATACTATCAGTAGGGTCGGACATTCTGCTCCCGAACCGACACCAGACGCCGATGGGCACTTGGTCTAAGTTCAAGGAGGAGGTAGCCGCAACCTGACCGCAATGCCTACCGCCAAGGCGCAGGCTGGTTGTAGTTGGATACAATGAATCGCTCCGACGAAGTATTACCTCGCAGAGTGGAATGCCCGAGGCATCCTTATTCGAAGACTAATGTTATATGTAAGCCAGTTATTACGCGCCAGGATGAAGCCGGAACTTCGCAAGGCGCTTGAAGCCGAACTGGACCGCTTGAGCGCTCGCGTTGAGGCGATTAGGCTTCTGCTCGAAACTTCCGAGAAGGCTCCGACCGGCCCTTCTGCAAAACGTGCTAGGGCCAAGGAACGGGAGAAACCTGACGGCCGGAAGCTTCGATGGCAGAACGCGACGCTCAAACAGAGGAAGGCGTGGTCCGACGCCATCAAAGCTGGACAAAACCGACGGCAGCAGAGGGAGAAATAGCTTTCGAGCCTTGACTTTTCCGCTAGTTCGGAGTGATTCAGGAGCAACCCCTACCGTCGCTAATTCGCTCACTTCGAGTAGGCCATACGACAACTATCGCGCAGGCCCTGCAGTAGAGCGGAATACGTCCCAGACTCTTCGCCGCCACCAAAACCTCTCGGGAAAGTTGTCGGGAGAAGTGACACTATACAATGGAAATTTCGAGAACAAGCGGGAGCAGAATTCGGTGATTATTCTGTCAAGCCGCTTGTCGGACTCGGTAACTCCTTTTTCGAATGACTCTACGATTGGCAGCTCGATTTCAGCCAAACGTAACCCTCCCAGCGCATATTCCGCACGGTCCCTCAGGCTTAGAAAATCGGTTTGGAATTCGATTTCGAAATCTACGTACTCCGGGTCAGGATCGGCAAGAATCGCCTCGAATCGTCTCAGCCAGTCTTCGTAGTTGTGGACAACCCTCCGTATCTCGTCTGAAAGTACATGCCCGAAGTCGGCCCCGACTTCGGAGCGTCTCTCGTTCAATTCCCGCAGGACATTGTCGAGTCTTGGCGAGGCCGCGCGCCGACTATTTTCGCCCGTCGAAAGTTTCCCAAGACTGATGAAGAGACCTAACAGAGGAATCGTGAGCTGGGCCCGCTTCGCTTCATCGACGGTCCGCCGCAGGTCGCCGGCTTTTCGCTCGACCTCGGAGAATAGGGCGTTCCTGTCAATGTTCTTGCTCATTGAGGTCTACTCCTCCGCACCCCACAGCCAAGCGAGCCCGCTGGGCTCAAAATCAGCCTCGGGAGGTAGCGGACTAACCCACTCCCCGCTACTGAAGACCTCCAGTTTGAACGTGCGAATAATATTCGTCTCCGGGTTGAGTGCCGCAAGGATTCTCGCCGGCTCCCCTTCTACTCCACGAGGCAGGTCGAAGAGTATAGTAACGTCTTCTGGACTGGCGTCGCTGCCGAAGATGATGGTCCACGAACCTGAGTTCCCACGACGCAGACCACTCGATATGAACCCCTTCGCAGACGCCAAGTAGTTTTGTGCCTGCACTTCTCCCCGTCCCGGGATGCCAAGAGCGAGCGCATGGTTTTCACTGTGGCTGTAGAATTTTTGCGGCGACTCAAACCGAAGTTCGTCAACACGTCCTTCACTAGCTATCCATCGCTCCTTGGGTGCCTGCCCGATGAAGCCACCCTCTTCGGCGAGCGCACGGCTTTGGAGCTCGTCGGCTGACGACCAAGTGCCACGGAGGGCCGGGTATCGGGCCTCAGCCCCGGCCCCACCAAGACCGGTCTCCGGAAGGCTTGCCTTTCGGATGGCCGAAGCGGCCTCTCCGGCCACTCTGAATCTGCCATACACTCCGCCAATCACCGAGCCAAACGCAAATCCAAGCATGAAGGCTCCTTCGTATTGGTCGGCCGTAGCAGTCCCCCCGCTAAGTACATAGGTGGCAACCATGAAAATGGCCCCAGAAAGAAGCCCCGCCAAGAACACCAGGGAGGTTCCCGCACTCGGGAGGGCGAGAGCCAATGATATCGCATCTACAACCAACAGAATCGTTCTACCTTCAGACGACCCTAGCCAGTGCATGAAGTTGTTCCACTCGCTGAACATCCCAGTCCGGTCAGAACCAGAGATGGGGTTATTGCTCGCGTAGCTATATCCGGGCCCGATGGGGTCGCGCTGGGCAAATCGGCCGACCACTGGGTCTTGGTACCTCAGGCCCATGTGGTATAGGCGGTTGGCTGAATCATACTCCTGTTGAGCATACTGGAAGCGTTGCGTTGAACCTGCAAGGGGAGGCGTGACCATATCACCAAACGGCCGATACCGATACCTCGCATCAACCAGAAGAGCGGTCATGAAGTAAGTTATCAGCCGCACGTTTCCGGGCGAGATGTCTTGATGGTAGTACCGAGCATCTAGGGTTCCTTCCTTTCTCAAGAGGAGCTTGTTTCCAACGTAGACGTAGGCGGTCTCGGTAGGGGTCGTGCCAACCTTGCTGTAAAGCATCTTGCTGCCCGCATACATGAAGTACGAGGTACCTATGGTTGGTTCCACCGTCTTCACACGGCGACCGAGGCCATCGTAGCTGTAGGTGTATGTGTTTGACCCCGACACGGCCTTGACAAGTTGCTGCAAGAAATCCTGAGAATATGTGGTCGTGACCGAGTTCTCGACCTTCGTCAGCATCGAGCCTGCCGTGTTGTATGTGAAAGATGTAACGAGGTTCGTAATGCTGGATAACTGATTCCAGCCTGTCGGGTTGTACGTGTATACAATCGGTCCGGTTCCGGTGGTGCAAGAGGTTGGTGTCCCAGTTCCAGATACGTTATGATGAGCAATATTTCCAACGGCATCGTAGTCGTAGCAGTTGTACTGAGTGGCTTGACTGGAACCATATGGACCGGAAGAGTATGATAGCCGTCCATTTCCGTCATAGGCATATGTGACGTTCTTCGGATTGCTGCCCACGCCGCCCCCGTCCAAGACATACATATTGTCCGTGGACCATCTGATTTCAGAAGCTTTGTTGTACACGTAGTCCAGTTGCATGTAGGTCGAGCCTGTGTCGAAGACCTTTACCTGAGTAACCCGGTCTCGCGCATCGTAGGTGTACTTCTCCTGAAGTGTTGTATTAGTGGCTCCTTTCCAGTAGTAGATGCTTCCGAGCCTACCAAACGAGTCATAGACCAATACACCTTGACCCAAACCGACGCCGCCACTATTATAACCGGCTTCCTTGACGCGGCCTAGTGAGTCATAGATGTAGTAGGCATACGGGTTACCTGAAATGGGGTAGGTGATGGTGGCGACCTTGCTGGCGTTGTCGTAGGCATAGGTGACCGTCTTGTCGAATTCGGCCGTACCAGTAGAAGGTATTCGTAACTCTTCCGTTTTCATGCGATGCAAGCTGTCGTAGGTTCGTGTAATGGTCGCCGTGCCCGTTGCTGCGCGATTCCCGTTTACCGTCCCGTTCTGAATAACCAGCAAGTCATCATGGCTGTCGTAATCGTAAAACGTGTCGTAGGTCGTCGTAGCTGGCGGTGCGCGGAGCGATACTTTCGTGACTCTACCAATGCTATCGTAGGTGGAAACTGCAACCCTCCCCATCACATCAACGGTCTGGAAGGGCCGCAGGTTGTCGTCGTAGTAGACCAGAGAGTACCGCATGGCCGCGTCAGTTGAATCTGGGAAGACGGTCATCTTGGGTTTGCCGAGCGAGTTGTAGTAGACCGTCATGGTCTGCCCCTTTGCGTCCTTGCTGACCGTTACTTCCGAGAGCGCATTGTAGGAGGCATTGGTCCGGTTTCCATAGGCACTCGTCTGCGGGTTCCAGACGGCCGTTTCGACTGTCCGGCCCAGCAGGTCCGTCTTGATATATGCCTTCCTGCCGACCGCATCGATGGACTCAATCATCCTCGTCTTCTCGCTCACAGTGGTCTTTGATATCCCAGAGATTGTAGAATCTCCGGGGCTCTGCGAGGAAAGCGTTCTGCCGAGGAAGTCATAAGTGAACGCGGAGTACTGCCCGCTTGGCAAATAGGCATAGACTGGCTGGTCGTTCCAGCCAAGCGTTGCTACCGTCTGAATCTTGGTACCGAACATGTCCATGACGACGCTTCTCGTTGTCCTGCCAAGCCCGTCTTGGTAGGTCTTCGACATATGACTCTTCTCGACGCCGTTGTACAGGTCAGAAACCTCGGTTGTAGTCAAATCCCTCGGAATTATTTGAACCTCATCGAGCGAGCCCGCATCGTCCGTGTTCATCAGTGTGACTGGGGATGTTGTATCGAGGGAAAGGCCCGGTGATGAAGCCGAACCCGGAGTTTGAGCATTCACATAGACCTTGATTGTGGTTCCGTCATAAGTACCAACCAAGTGAGTCCAAGTGTTGAGTGGAATCGTCTGAGTTGACACGGCTCCTGCCCACGTACAACTGGCACTTGTAATAGAGAAAATCGCATGACCACTAGAATCCGAATTCAAGTTCCAAGTGCCAGTGGCACACCAATTCGTGTGAACGTAGTCAATCCAGTTCTTGTGGGCAGAGACCTTGACCCAGACGGAAACAGTAATGGTCGTCTTTGAGAACCCGTTGTTAGATGCAGGAGTTTCCGTTATCACATCGCCAGCACCGTTGAAGATTCTTGCACTGCCTGTCTTTCCAGACAGGTCATTGCTTGTCCCGGTCATTGTTCCGTCGTTCCCGTGGCCGGAGAGGTCTTCAAGTTTTCCTCCAGCAGCACAGGGCATCATAATGCACGTTGACATGTCGTAGAAGAGTGCACGCGGAGTAGAGACGCCATCGTAAGTGGTAACGCTCGTAGGAAAGACATCATCGTATGCGGCAGCGGAAGAGGTTAGCAACTTGTACTTGAAGTTCCAGAGGTTGGTTATTTCTGACGTGCTACGAACTACGTTGAATAGCCGTACCTCGTCCAGAGAACCATACAGTGGGGCCGTAAGAGCGCCGCCGCCATAGGATGCACCCACAACCTCTTTGCTATACCCGCCAACCCAGTAGGTCTGAGCGGTTGTAGTCCGGTCCACCCCGTCGATGTAAATCGAAGAGATGGCTCCTGCCGTTTTCGTAACAACGATGTGGTGCCAATTCAAATCAAGGGGTATTGTTGACTGCTTCGAGGCTGCTACCGTAGCCTGTGCCGATGCCAGTACAATCCCGTTGGTTCCGCCGCTGTTGTAATAGCCGATGACAAAGAAGTCGGAAGTTGAGCCAGTCTGGAAGTAAGCCACTACCTGACCATTAACACCACAGCAGCCAGTATTGATATTGGAGGGTTTAACCCAAAAGCTAATCGTTGCCGAACCAGTAACCGAGACACCCGTGCCTACATCAATGTTGTCGGATGTGACTCCTGAGAAACTTCTGGCTCCCCCTTCTATCCCCGTGGTGGCGGTCGTACCAGAAAGTGATACCGATTGACCCCGTGTAGAATCGTTGTTTCCAGCGCAGCTTACATCCTTCAGTGAATTGTACGTAGCGGTCTCCATATCCAAGTGTAGCACTTCGTTAGCATCGGTGTCATAGACGGAGGTTTGCGTTGGTCGTCCCATCGTATCGTATGAGGTCCGGGACCTTCTACAGTCGATGCTCAGCGTACCGTACTTGACACCACTCTGGAAGTCGTAAGCGGTGTAGATTTGCTTCCCATCGGACCGATTGACCTGTGTTCGATAGTCGCGGCCATACAAGGTTGAGTAAGCGTATCTGGTTATGTTGGCTCCGCCACTGATAGTTCTTCCGGCATCGGTCACTGACAAGACGTTTCCCTTCGAGTCGTAGGTTGCTGCAACATACAGATAGGTGCCTTCATAGGGGACTCTACTTGTTACCGGCAATCCATTCGTTTGAGGACGTAGATATGTCTGTGGGCCTCCGGGCATCCGAGAATAGTACTGCTCCAAAATTTCTGTATCTGTTAGCGCCCGATTGAAGACCTGAACTTGGTCAATGGTCCCGCCGAAGTGATGGGTGCCGTCACCCGGCCAACTCGCCAATTTTGCATTCGTGCTTGCGGTCCTAGAGACAGTTGTACCGAGTTTTTGAGTTAGGGTTTTTTGTACTCCATTGATGTAGAGCTTGCTTATCTTACCATCCCCATTGTAAAATTCTGCCGTAACGTACACTCGGGTATTTGCAAGACTGGTGTTATCGATTCCCCAGATGTCTCCGTTGTTGGCGGTATTGAACCCAAAGTATGCACTCGCAAAGTACAGGTTGTAACCGCTGAAGCCAAATGGTATTTGGCCACTAGTACCAGTCCAGTACATCCAGAAGGAGACCGTATTCCAGTGACCGGACACTGCATCAATAGTCGGCATCGTAAACGCTGTCTCATCAGAAGTGGCAACATTGAATGTGGTTCCCAGACCCGCTGCCGCCTTGCCGATATCGGCGTTGGTGACTATTGGCACCCCGCCGAGCGTCCCGTGACTTCCCTTTCCGGAGAGGTCCAGCATCTGTACCGTGACTGTGCCCGTATCGACGGCGGTTTGGGTCTCCGTCATCGTTTCCATGTCATAACAGAGAATGGCACTCAGACAGTCTCCGCTGAACTTCTTGCTACCGAGCAATGCGGTGTGAATTGACGACGAA
>Ga0209160_1002069_pt1 | contig 16814 bp, 15 predicted proteins | sample GraSoiAngelo_153_FD_186167 | JGI IMG/M metagenome (GOLD analysis project Ga0209160, IMG submission 186167) | Grasslands soil microbial communities from the Angelo Coastal Reserve, California, USA - 14_1009_12_40cm (SPAdes) (version 2) | ecosystem: Environmental > Terrestrial > Soil > Grasslands ... | reverse complement strand
CTGGTCGGCAGAACCCCGCCTTCTCAAATCGAGGTAGAAGTCCTTGATTCTCTCCTCCGATTCCTTCGTCAATGTGGGAGATATCTTCTTCGCATAGGCGATGTACTTCTTCAGGAGGCTGAACTCGATGGGGGGAGGGACGTTGTAACCGTGCTTCCTGTGCACGGCTAGGATGTGGCTCGCGAGCCTCTCGTCCTCTGCCGGGGTAGGGGTGTCCTTGATGATGAAGATAATATCGAATCTCGTCAGAAGGGGGATTGGCAACGCAATATTCTCAGTCAGGTTCTGGAACGGGTTGTACTTTCCGAGCAGCGGGTTGGCCGCGGCCAGAATCGCTGTCCTGGCGTTCAGTGTCGCGTAGATTCCACCCTTTGCTACGGTTATTATTTGCTGCTCCATCTGCTCGTGTAGAGCGCTCCTGTCTTCAGGTCTCATCTTGTCAAATTCGTCAATGCATGCTATTCCCTGATCGGCCAAGACGACTACTCCCGCTTCCAACATGAAAACGTTTTTCTCCCTAATAACCGCCGCTGAGAGGCCAGCCGCAGTCGAGCCCCTCCCAGAAGCGAACAAGCCTCGAGGTGCCACCTGGGCTGCGAACTTCAGCATCTCTGACTTCGCGGTATTATGAGAGATGATCCCGTTCGCAATGAACCTATGTCCGTCTGGTACCTCAATGTCGTAGACGTCGGCCGGTCCGAGCCTGGAGATGCTTACGATTCTCTCGCTCCTCTGGCGGTGCACTCTTCCGAAATTTTGAGCGTCGGCATTCAGACTCTTGAGAATCGCTTTCTTCTTAGCCGAAGCGAACCCGATGTGCTTTGCAAACCTGGACATGTCCTCTCCCCTTCTTATGAAAAGAGCACTGCCGACTATTCTCGAGTGGATTCCAAAACGCAGCAAGAGAACTTGGACGTCCCGAAGCAGTTCGATGTCCTTGGCCTTAAGGGAAATTGCTCGTGAGCCCCTTCCTTTCGCAAAGACTGACCCGTCGGCTTCATAGAGCCACGTGAGAAATGATGAAACAACGCTGTTCCCAGACCGAAGTACCATATCTGGGACTCTCTTCTGCCTAAGAAAGCTGAGATTGGCGGCTATGTCCTTATTGCTCATGTGGACGTAGTGCAATGGCACCTTTCTTCCCTTTATCAAGCGCCTCGAAATATTAGGTTCCAAGCCAAAGACCTCCTTCACTACCGAGAGCAACATTGGCATGATGTCCAACTCGGGCTCAGCAACAACGAATCCAAAACGTTGTGAATCGTTGGAAATCCATCCGTCGCCGAGCACGTACCCACAAAAGGCTGCAAGTTGTGGTGTCATTCGGTCAGGGAGTCTGGCGTTGAACTTTGGCCCGAACTTGTGTCTCTCGACCGCAACGAAATTCGTTCTTACGAACTCTCTGATTGTGCACGGGAACCCCGTGACTACAGCCACTCTATCGCCAACCTTGAACCTGTCCAGCCTGTACCAGGATCTCACCATTCTCCCATTCTCATTGCGTACGCGCAGGAGAGGGTGGTTAGGAGTGCCCTTGATGCTCTTCCCCGATTCCGTCAATATTTCGACTATTCTAGGACTCCTGTACATGTGGAACTTAGTCGCCATCGCTCTCCGACCTCCTCCTTCGCCCGTTAACACCTGAACGTTGAGCGGTTGCAAGTGTTCGTTCCCCACCTGGCCTATCTTCACAATTGCGCCGTTGCCCAAAACCACCCGTTCGTCAGCGACGAGGCAGCCAGGATCACCCACGAATAACACATTAATGTCACCCCTCAGCTTCGTGCCATCAGGTAGATGAGTCGCCACCCCTCCCGCCAGCAGGAGTAGTATCGCTTCCCTCTCCGGCTCATGACCTGTTATTGCCGGGGCGATCGAGGCGATGAGCTTCTGATACGCATCCGGGCGGGAGGCGACGCTTCTGATTAGGGCCTCGTCGTCCCTGGTAATCTGCACATGCTCCGGCTCCTTCCCGATGACCTCGATGTGGTTGCAGTCTATCTGCGACCTGAAGAGCCTCATCTTGAGCTGCCCGGTCGAGTAGTCCGGAACCGCCCTCATCACCCCCGTCAGGACAACCCTGTCGCCGGGCCTCGCAGAATTCACGATGTCCCCCTCCGCGTTCACGTCGAAGAACTGGGGGAGCTGCCCCGCCGGGAGCTCCTCGGGTAGCTCCTGGACTCTCAGGATCTGGTAGTCGATGAACTTGCTGCGTTTCCTGTCGAGTTCGAGGTTCCTTGAATCGCAGGTCTCGCACATCAGGGGCTTCTTCATCAGCATGTCGTCCTGTTTCTGGTATGTCAGATCGCCCTTTTCGCAGACGAAGGCTGCCTCCGTCATCAGAGGCCTCAGCTCCGATGACCTCACAACCATCCCAGAGACCGCGATCATCTTGTCGATGTGGGAGGTATCGACCTTCCTCAAGGGAACCCTATCTGGGATTCCCTTTATCCTCACAGCTAGCAGCCTCGCAACGTGGTCGGCGTAGCTCGGGCTTTCCGACCTGAGAGTCTCGAAGGCGGCTGTCCTGAATGACTCGAGAGTCTTGTCGGGCTCCTCCAGGAGTCTCTTTGCAAGTTCGTCGTCGTACCTAAGGAGGTCCTCGTACTCGACGACAAGAGACTTTCCGCCAGACCCCGCCAGCTGTGAAATGCTTGACCTGTAGACGTACTCCCCGCTCTTGTTCGTCACCGTCTTGAGGAACTCCTCGAATTGCTCCGAGAGCTTTCGAGTCGCGAGGGTCGCCAACTAGGCCTTCTCTCCGAGCAGCGTGGTCCTCCACTCCTTCGTGAGCGACTGCGACGTGGCAAAGAAGACCTTCTCCTCGGGTGTGAGCTTGTCGGCGATAGCCGAGAGCGTCGTCGAGGAGCTCGAAAGAGACAGAAGCTTCCCCAGCCTTATCCCGATGAGGTCGTAGCTGCTACCCCTGAGTCTCTCGTAATCCTCCTTCCTCACCCTCCCCACTCCCGCCGCATCGCGTAGGTAGGCGAGCCTCCTCTTCATCCTGAGATAAAAGTCTGGGGCGAGGTTCGAGAGCTGGAAGGCTCCGATCATCTTCTCTCTACTCAGAGACTTCAGTATCTCAGTCTCGAACGGTTCCTCAGCGACTTCTGCGAGGCCGAGGCTAGCGAACTCCTCCGCGACCCACCTGGGGAGTTCTGCTGTCTCTCCCTCCCTCAGTTTCTCGACCTTGAGGTCCCCTACCTCGATGTTCTCCACCGCGGAGCGCATGCTCACCTTCACGTTAGACAAGAGGTAATCCCTCTCTCTCTGCTGAAATAGCTCCCTGAGGGGAAAGTCCACAGAACTCAACGAAGACCCTCCAGAATTCCGTCCGAATAATAAAGATTTGAGCGAAAAGAGCAGCTATCGGGCAGAGTCGGCGGACCCTCTCCTCTTCAAGATTCGCCCGAGCAGCGACTTCAGCCTTCCGAGTTTCCCCCCTCCCTCTCGAGTTGATGAATCGCCCTCCGCGGGTGGGAGTTGAGTGCTGGAGGACCGAGCAATCATCACGAGTTTCCTTCGCGGCAGCGTAAGCGTGGGCCGTTCACGCAATATCCCCTCCGGCCTGACTAGAAGCACGATCACGATCAGAGCCGCGAAGGCGATGTCGACTATGTAGTTGGGGTCGCTCAGAACCGAAGGAGGAAGCAGAACTTGTATCTGAGCGAGTCCCTTGAACAGGGCCGTGAAGAACAGCGCCCCCAGAGCTATGCCAGCGTTGTTCGCCGCACCTCCTATGATTACTATCAACCAAGGCCAGAATGTCCACGCGAACCGGGTCCAGGTGTCAGCTCCTACCGACCCATAGTAAAAGGTCACGAGGGCACCCGCCATCCCAGCCATCGCCGAGGCGACCACGAGCACCTTTCTCCTGATCGATGCATCGTCCTTCCCGAGCGCCCTAGAAGCGTCCTCATTGTCCCTCACGGCTCTCATCGTCCTTCCGAGGGGGGACTTAGCCACCTTTTCGGCGAAGAAGTACACAGTTATCGCGAACACGCTGATCACCGCAGCCGCGACAAGGTCACGGACTCCGATACCAAGACTGGCGAAGTAAACGTAAGGGTCTGGTACCTGGATAGTCTGTGTCCCCCCGACCAGCGGGACGAAGCCTCTGAGGAATATTTGGAAGAATTGCGCCACGGCCAGGAGTAGCATACCCAGGTAATCCTCTCTCAGCCGGATTGCAGGATATGACGATAGATAACCAAAGGCGGCGCCTATCAGAGCTGCTATCAGCAGCGAGAGAAGAACCAGCTCGGTAGCGAAGACGGGGTCAGACGCGATTAGGTTGTTCACTTGGGTGATTATCTGGGCGTTGAAGGTGACGTAGTCGCCATGGGTGTTTATTCCGTAAACGTAGGCCGCTAATCTTCCGGAAAGCGAACCAGCAACCGCCGCGCCCCCAGCGACATACAACACCTTGCCGAAGTTTGGAATGCCCGTGTACCCAGCCTCAAGGTTCAGGGTGAGGCTGATTGCAAAGTAGAGCGCGTAAAAGTTCACGAAGTCGATCCCGAACTTTACTAGGTCGACTCCAAAGAATACGGCCTGCGGAAGGGCCATGTTATTTCTTCCTCTCTCTCCGAAGAAGTTTTCTCCAGTTGATGGAAACCAAACCCTTCGGCATCACGATGAGTGCGGCGACCATTATCAGGAGCGGCACCGCCTTTTGATAGGCTATGGCCTCTACGCCGAATCCACCGACGAGTCCCGACACCAGGGGATCTAGAGAGAGTCCGGAGGCTGCCTCCAAGAATACGTACGCACCCAGGACGATACCAGCGACTCCTACGATTCTGGCCCGGCCTTTCTTCAGTCTCCACAAGTAGACCGACACGAGGAGCAGAAGTACCCCGAGGGCCGCAGCACCAATCGCACCGAATCCGGTGGTCAAGTTTGTCCCGACAACTATCTCACTACCCCCTATGACGAGGCCGCCCAGTATAGCACCGAAGATGCTCGTGAGTCCTCCCAAGATGCTCGAGGCGAAGATCTCCACAATCAAGTCAGACCCTGTGCTCGTCCCTCCCGGTAGCCAGAGGGTATAGAACGCGCCAGCCATGCCGGCGAAACCGCCCGCGAGGATCCACGACACTACGTAGACACGTTCCACGTTTATGCCCAGAACCTTCGCCAGAGAAGGATTCTCCACAGAAGCCCTCATAGCAACTCCGAACTTGGTCCTCGTCAGGAGAAGGTAGAGCAGCAGCGCGATTAGGGTCAGCGCTGCGGGAGCAACGTAGACTATTCCGGGCACTTCGCCAAGGTTGAAGTCAGCCTGGAGCTGGAAGAACTGCTTCGTGTCGTTAAGATTGTACCTATTCCTAAGGTAGTCAGTATAGATGCCAAATATTCCAACGAAGCCGAAGTCGACCCCAAACGTAGCAATCATCAACGAGACGAGCGAGGACCCTCTCCTTGCCAGGGGTCTGAGAACTACAAGATACATTATGGCCGAGGACAATCCGGCGAGCAGGAACGCCACGGCGCTGGCGTAGTAGGGAGCTATTCCGTTGATTTTCCACATCGTGTACGACGTGTAAAGCCCTATGGTCACGAAAGACCCGTAAGCAAAATTGGGGACTTTCGTCGTGAGATATGTAAGTGTCAGCCCGATAGCCATGAAAGCAAAAAGAGAAGCGTAGACAACCGCTGAGTTGAAGTATGGGACTACCAAACCCGAAAAACTCTATCGCAAACCTGACGAAGGATTAAAATACTTTCGCGAGGACGCTCCTGCATTCCGTTGAAAAAGAGAGGGGTTTCTACAGTCATAGCAATCGGAACGCTAATTGTGGGACTCCTGATTGGTGCGGGAGTAATCTATGGAGCCGCTCCGGCGCTTGGCCTTGGCGGCACAACGACAACCACGGCTGCGGGCCGCACATCCACTTTCACGACGAGTGTCGGGGGCGGCACAACGACAACCACCGTAGCAGGCGGCACAGTCACACTCACGACGAGTGTCGGGGGCGGAGGCGGCCTCTGCAACGGTCAAACCGTGACTATTGGGGCACTAAACGACCTCAGCGGGCAACTTTCGTCTCAAGGAGCAGGCGACCTGGCGTCCGAGAATCTGGCAATCACCGACGTGAACGCCTACACGCAGAGCGCAGGTTGCAACCTGACCTTCAAGCTGAATGCCGTCGACTACAAACTTGACAATCCCACCGCGCTGGCGCAGCTGCAGGCGATGGCAGCGGCAGGGATTCAAATCGTAATAGGTCCGCTAAATAGCGGAACGGCGGCAGCCATTCTTGGCTACGCCAACTCGAACCACATCGTATTGCTCAGCCCATCTTCGACTTCGCCTGCTCTTGCGATTCCCAACGACTACCTGTTCAGGACGGCACCGAACGACGCCGCCCAGGGACAGGCAGACGCCAGGATTTTGCTTGACAGGGGAGCGAAGGGCGTGATCATCGTCAACAGGGATGATACCTACGGGAACGGTCTCGCGAACGCCACGAAGACCTTCCTGCAGAAGGATAGCTCAAGCGTCGTAATCAAGGGACCGTACAAGTACGACATCACTACGACTGACTTCAGCGCGATACTGGCTCAGATCAACAGCGACTACCAAACTCTCTCGGGCCAGGTAGGCGCGGCGAACGTAGCGATCTTCGTCGTCTCCTTCGAGGAGCAGGGCACGATGCTCATCCAGGCGAACAACAACCCAACCTACAAACCGCTGCTGAGCACATCTCTGCCGTGGTTCGGAACTGACGGGATCGCTCAGAATACCAAACTCACGAACAAGACGACTTCAGGTCCACTTATGGCTCAGGTCAAATTTCCTTCAACGCTGTTCAACGTAATCAACAACAGCAAGACTAATGCCTTCTTCACTAGAATCAAGGGTACGCCGGCGTATGCAGCTATCTCAAGCAACGTATTCTACAGCCTAGAGGGCTACAACGATGTCTGGATCGCGGCACTTTCGATACTCTCCGCAGGGAAGAACGATGGAACGGCGATTCACGGCGTCCTTCCAACGGTCGCAGGGAATTTCTTCGGCCTCACCGGATGGGAGGGGCTTCAGGCTTCTGGCGACAGAATCCCTGGATCGTACCAGATCTGGAAGGTTGTAGCTGCTTCAGGCGGCACTTACAGCTGGGCGTTGGCAGGAACCTGGAACTACGATACCGACACCATCACCTGGATCAGCGCACCGTAAGTCCCCCAACTCTCTTTTTTGTGGTAAAATGGGTCAGTTGCTGGAAGTACGAGACGTCACTAAGTCGTTTGGAAGCCTCCGAGCCCTCGACGGGGTGACTCTCGACGTGGAAGAGAAGAAGGTCACCATCCTGATTGGGCCTAATGGTTCGGGCAAGACGACCCTGATTAACGTGATAAGCGGTTTCTACACCCCCGACTCGGGGAGCGTCTTTCTTGATGGAAAGGAAATCACCGGCCTCGCTCCCTTCAAGCTCTACGACCTCGGGCTGGCGAGGACCTTCCAGATACCGACGCTCTTCTGGAAGCTGACCGTCCTCGAGAACCTCCTAACCGCCGCTAGACGGAATCCTGGGGAGAGATTCCTGGGCGCGCTAATCAAACGGTCTTGGTTGAAGGAGGAGACCGAGGCTGCGGAGAAGGCATTTCGCATCCTCGAGTTGGTCGGACTCTCCCATGTCTGGGATAAGCCCGCGACAAACCTGAGCGGTGGTCAGATGAAGTTGCTCGAGATCGGGAGGGCCTTGATGGCCGACGCCAGAGTCCTACTGCTGGACGAACCAATCTCGGGCGTCAATCCCACCCTCGCCCACGAGATCTTCTCGAAGCTGCTGAAGCTGAGGGACGAGCTCGGCCTCACATTCTTCATCGTCGAGCACAGGCTGGAGGTAGCGCTGGGATACGTGGACCGAATAATCGCGATGGCCTACGGAAAGGTTCTCACCTCTGGGGACGCAGACAAGGTCCTTAGCGACGCGAGGGTCATAGAAGCGTATCTGGGTGGATAAGGTGCTCTCGGTCGAGCAGGTCTCGGCGGGATACGGAAAGCTACAGATTCTCTCCGATATCTCGGTCGAGGCTCGCCCCAAGGAGGTTACCGTGATTGTGGGACCCAACGGGTCTGGCAAGAGTACGCTCCTGAAGACGATATCGGGACTGACGACCCTCTACCAAGGAAGGATAGTCTTCGATTCGCGCGTGATCTCTGGATTGCCCCCTTACGAGATCGCGCGGCTCGGGCTCGCCTATCTTCCCCAGACCGAGAGTGTCTTCACACAGCTCACGGTAACCGAAAATTTCAAGATGGCCGGGTACACCGTGGGTGCGGAAGACTATGCGACAAGACTTCGAGAGGCGTTGGGAATCTTCCCCCGGTTATCAGAGTACATGGGCACCAAGGTCGCCAACCTCAGCGGGGGGGAGAGGCAGATGGTCGCGATGACGATGGCCATGATAAGAAAACCCAAGGCCATAATGTTCGACGAACCCACCGCTAACCTTGCACCGAAGATCGCCACCGAAGTGCTTGAGACCATAAAGTCCTTGGCGAGTGACCTGGGGCTGGCCGTCGTCCTCGTGGAGCAGAACGCGAGGAGAGCCCTCGAGATGGGAGATAGGGCCTACCTGCTTGTCGGTGGGAAGAAGGTCTTCGAGGGAGGCAGTAAGGAGCTTCTCTCCCATCAGGAGCTCGCGAGGATGTACCTCGGACTGAAACTCTCGTAAGTCCCCCGAGCCTCACTTACGTGATCCCTAGACGCGCGAGAGAGAAGAGGGAGATGTCTTGCCTTGTAAATCCTCGGAGAGCCAGCTCCGAAACTATCTCGCCGATGACTGAGGAGAACTTGAAGCCGTGACCCGAGCACGGGCTCACCAGCCAGATGTTGCGATGGCGTGGGTGACGGTCGATGACGAAGTGGCCGTCGGGGGTATTGGTGTAGGTGCATGTCATCGAGGATATTGGCGTCCTATCGAGGAGCGGCAGGCGGCTCTTGAGGAAGGTCCTGACCGGCGCCTCGTCCTCAGCGGTCACCCTTCTATCGACCTCATCCGGGGGAGAGACCCTGCCGCCGTGGTGGCGCGCAGCCTTGACGCCATGTCCCGTGTTGGGGATACCGTAGAAGATCCTCCCCCTCCCGACTTCCCAGCCGAAGATGGGCATCCTCCGGGGGTTGAATAGTTCTCCCCTCGTAGACGGCCTGAACCAGAAGATTACCTGCCTCTCGCACTCGAGGGGAAGTCTCAGGTCGGGCAGCAGTGACCGGTTCCACGGTCCTGCAGCAAAGATCACCTTCTCCGCAGCGTACGTTTCCTTTTCAGTATGAATTGTGACCAAACTCCTTCCCGCCTCCCAACGAGTTACCCTCTCCCCAAAGTGAAACTTAGTCCCCTCCTCCTCAGCCATCTCCTTGTAGGCCTCGATGCATCTGTCCGGAAAGAGGATCCCGGCGTTTGGCTCGTAGAGGGCACGCTCCGAATCGGAGGCGGCGAAGGCGGGGAACCTCTCGGCCAACTCCTTCGCATCCAGAAGCGAGTGAGGCAGGCTGAACTCCCGTGCGCTTCTGAGCGACCCGACGACGATGGGGCTGTCGGGCTTACCTATCATAAGGCCGCCAGTAACCTCCAAGAGACGCCTCCCTGTTTCCTTCTCCAACGCCGCCCAGAGCTGAAAAGCCCGCTTCGCCAGTCTCACGTACCTCGGGTCCTCGAAGTACGCCGTTCGAATTATCTTCGTCCGGCCGTGCGAAGACCCATTTTCGTGATTGAGTTTGAACCTCTCCAAGACGAGGGTCCTCGCGCCCCTTCTAGAGAGGTGATAAGATATTGAGGAGCCCATTCCTCCGCAGCCCACGACGATTGTCTCGAACCGCTTCAACGCCCGGGTGCACCCGCCCTCGACGCCATCTGGGACCGACCCACCCGCATGACACAAGACTTAAATTCGTTCCCGCAAAAAATCGGAGTGAGTGAATGATAACTGACAATTTCAAACAAAAATCCTTCCGAGCCGCGTACACTGGAGTTGAGAATGAGGATACGAGACTAACTCCGAAGGAGGTTGAAAGACTCATCCTCTTCTCCGCGGCCGAGCTTGCGAGAAGGAGGAGGTCAAAAGGACTAAAGCTCAACCACCCCGAATCGGTCGCCCTCATCTGCGACGAGATCGCTGAGGCCGCGCGAGGCGGGAAGTCTGTTGCCGAGTGCATGGAGCTCGGGACGAAGATTCTGAGAAGGTCTGACGTCATGCCCGGGGTTCCCGAGCTCATCAGCCTGGTGCAGGTCGAGTGTCTCTTCCCAGACGGGACGAAACTCGTCTCAGTCCACGACCCGATCAGGGGGTAGAAGAGATGTCAGTTGGCGAATCTCAAGTATTTCTTCCTGGTGAGGTCATCTACGGAAACGAGCCGGTTGTGACGAACCGCGGACGCAGGTCTGGGAAACTCGTTGTCAAGAACACTGGTGACCGTCCCGTTCAGGTAGGGTCCCACTTCCACTTCTTCGAGGTGAACAAGGCGCTCGAATTCGACAGACAAGAGGCCTTCGGGATGCATCTGGACATTCAGGCTGGGACGTGCGTCAGGTTCGAGCCTGGGGACGAGAAGGAGGTCTCGCTCGTGGAGTTCGGGGGTAGGAAGAAGCTCTGGGGTTTCAACAACCTGACGCGGGGCGATATCCGCTCAAGGGCGGTGCGCAGCAGGGCATTCAAGCTGGCGAGGAAGCACGGCTACAGGGATGCCGGACGATGAAAGAGATCCCTAGAAAGGAATATTCAGAGCTCTTCGGCCCCACTACAGGGGACAAGGTTAGGCTGGCCGACACTGCCCTGATGGTCGAGGTAGAGAAGGACCTCCTCGTACACGGAGACGAATGCGTCTTTGGCGGCGGGAAGACTCTCAGGGATGGTCTAGGCCTGGCCCCAGGTTTTACTTCGGAGATGGGCGCCCTCGATCTTGTCATCACCAATGTGCTGATAATCGACCCAGTTCTTGGTATAGTCAAGGCTGACCTAGGAATCAAGAACGGTCTCATCGCAGGTGTGGGCAAGGCAGGCAACCCGGACACGATGGATGGAGTGGGTAGGAAGCTTGTCGTCAGTGCCAATACCGACGTGATCTCCGCAGAGGGGCTAATCGCCACTCCCGGGGGCATCGACATTCATGTCCACCACGACAGCCCGCAACTTGCCTACGAGGCCCTCAGCAATGGGATAACCACAATGATAGGCGGCGGCCTCGGCCCGGTGACCGTCGGGATATGCTCAGGCGGCCAATGGAATGTTGGCAGGATGCTTCAACACGCCGAGGCGATGCCCGTGAACTTCGGTTTCTTGGCAAAGGGCAGCAGCAGCAAGCCAGAATCCTTGGATGAGCAGTTGAGGGGCGGGTGCATAGGTTTCAAGATACACGAGGACTGGGGCGCAATGCCTGCAGTAATCGGGCCTTGTCTGGATGTGGCCGACGAGCACGATGTCTGTGTGTGCCTCCACACGGATACACTCAACGAGTCAGGGTTCGTCGAGGACACGATTGAAGCCGTCGGGGGGAGGACGATTCACTCCTACCACACGGAGGGTGCTGGCGGGGGGCACGCACCTGACATTATCAGGGTAGCGGGGGAATCGAATTTCCTCCCATCATCCACCAATCCCACTAGACCCTACACTTTCAACACCGTCGACGAGCACCTTGACATGATCATGACCTGCCACAACTTGAAACCTAAGATTCCGGAGGACGTGGCCTTTGCCGAGTCAAGAATACGGGCGGAGACGATAGCCGCCGAGGATGTCCTTCATGATCTGGGAGCGATAAGCATGATTGGGTCCGACTCGCAGGGAATGGGAAGAATCGGAGAGACCATAGTGCGCACATGGCAGACGGCTCACAAGATGAAGCTCGAGAGAGGCCAGCTGGCCGAAGACGGGGAGCAGAATGACAACTTCCGCGTGAAGCGATACATCGCGAAGTATACAATAAACAATGCAATCTCCTTCGGGATTGACGAGTACGTCGGTTCTCTCGAACGAGGCAAGATGGCCGACATAGTCCTGTGGAAGCCCGGGTTCTTCGGAATCAAGCCGGAGGTCATTGTTAAGGGTGGTTTTCCCGTGTGGGCAGCGGCCGGGGAGTCGAGCGCCTCCCTCATGACGTGCGAGCCGATCATTTACAAGCCACAGTACGGAGGATTTGGCAAGGCGGTGGGTGCCCTCTGCGCGAACTTCGTCGCGGCGAGCGCCGTACGGGAGAGGCTGCGAAAGAAACTGGGTCTGAGCAGGATGATTCTACCTGTGAAGGGTACTAGGAAACTGAAGAAGAAGGACATGCTGCACAACGAAGCCTTGCCCAAGATCGAGGTGGATCCTGAGACATATGAGGTGACGGTCGATGGAAAACTTGCCACTTCAAAGCCGGCCAAGATCCTACCTCTGTCACAGCTCTACACGCTCCGTTGAGCGATGGTGGCCTTGAGCCTGAGGGTCGAGGCCGTGATGGGGAACGTGTACAGGGACGAAAGATTGGGTCGCCGGTTTCACGACCTCTTGTCCAAGGACAGGGCGGACCGAATCCGACTGCCGCGGAGGGACGCGGCGAAGAACAGGCTGCGCGTTACCAGTCAACGAGGGACCGACGTGCTGATAGACGTGCCGAGAGGTACAACCCTAAAGCACGGCGATGTACTCCATCTGGGCGAGGACGAGATTCTTACGGTGGAGTGGCTGCCAGAAGAGACGATGGTCGTCACCCTTTCCCCTCATGAGGATTGGAGGGAGGGGGTCGAGACCGCGGCGAGGATTGGTTACATGCTTGGTATCAAGCACTTCCCGCTCTTCCCCAAGGGAAATGAGATTGTGATCCCGATTGAAGGGTCTAAGGAAGACCTCTCGAAGGTGCTTTCTAGCTTCGGTGGGGTATCCTTGAAGGTTGAAAAGAGGATTCTCGATGTTGAGCCCGAGATACTCGGATATGAGCACACACACTGATGACGACCTCGTCTCCACTCTGCAGTTCTCAGACTCTTTCTTTCCGCTCGGAAGCTACTCTCTGTCATTCGGAATTGAGACGCTCTCGCAACTCGGGCTAGTGAAGGGTACTGATGACGTATCATCCATCCTCTCAGTCTTCTTGGAACAACTCTCGACCCTGGATTGCGTTGCACTCAGAGGCAGCTTCTCTGCTGCGGGAGAGAACGATCTCCGGCTTCTGGTGGCGATAGACAGGAAGCTCGCCTCATTCAAGAATGTGAAGGAATTCAGCGAGGCCAGTAGGAGAACCGGACGCTCATTGCTTCGTACAGTGAGGGCCTTGAAGAAGACCGGGATTCTTTCCTCATTCTGGAATTTGGTCGAGTCCGGGAAGGCGCCTGGCAACTATGCCGTCTGTCTGGCAATTGCTTGCAGTACTCTAGGCATCGGCGAGGAACGCGCAGTCATCCTGCTGTTGTACACTTCTGCCGTAAGCCTAGTCGGGGCATCAGTCCGTCTCGGAAGCGTGACTCATGTACAGGCACAGCAGATCTTGCATTCGACGAAAGATGAGTTGATGAACTGTGCAAGAAGGAGCTCCGCCATCGCCTGGAGGAGCATGCATGCTTTCTCTCCCATGCTTGACGTGATGGGGATGCAACACGTTTATCTCCAATCAAGGATGTTCTACTGCTAGGCACAAGGCTTGGCAAAGAAGATAATCCGCCTCGGCGTTGGCGGACCGGTCGGCTCTGGAAAGACCACGCTGATCGAGAAGCTGACCGTGGACCTGAGCAGGAGAGGGATCAAGTTGGCAATAATCAGCAACGACGTGGTTACCAAGGAGGACGCGATACGGCTGCACGACAAGCTGTGCCATGAGCTCAAGCTCCTCCCGGACGACCTCGTCGTCGGGATTGAGACGGGCGGCTGTCCACACACAGCCGTCAGAGAGGACCCTTCCATCAACATCGACGCGCTGCAGCAGATCGAGACGAGGCACCCCGAACTTGATCTTGTGATGATCGAGGGGGGCGGCGATAACATCACCATCACCTTCAGCCCGGCGGTCGCGGACTTCTTCATCTACGTCATTGATACCGCGGGAGGAGAGAAGTATCCTCGAAAGAACGGGTTGGGAATAATACAGTCGGACTTCCTCGTGATCAACAAGAAGGACTTGGCTCCATACGTCGGAGCGGACCTTGCAGTGATGGAGAGAGATGCCCGTGCGATACGCAAGGGAAAACCCTTCGTCTTCACGAACTGTAAGACCGGGGAGGGGCTCGACCAGCTCGAGGACCTGATAATGAAGAATGTTCTGCTCATGTGAGCCAGTTGGATCTTGCTTACTACCAGCCGGCGGCAATACCTCCGGAGGTCCAGACCTACGGTGGAAGAGTAAGACAGCTATCCGTGGGAAGTCCAGGCAAGCTCGGCGGTCTCAGACTCGCGCTGGCAAAAGACGAGTCAGGAAAGACCATCATCAAGGATGTGTGGAAGCAGATTCCAGTGCAGGTGTTGAGGCCGTTTTACTATGACCAGAATGAGCCAGATCTAGCCATCGTCTACATCCTCAACCCAACGGGGGGAACGCTCCAGGGAGACCGCATCCGCATTGACATCGACATGGGAACCGCAGCGAGGGCGCACCTGACCACACAGGCGGCCACGAAGATCTACAGGATGAACTCTGACTTTGCTACCCAAGTCGTCAACGTGAGTCTTAGAGAAGGCTCGTACCTCGAATACCTTCCAGACCAAACGATCCCGTACAGGAATTCCCGATACTACCAAGAGGTAAACGTGGTGATGGGCCGAGATTCTTCGTTCATTTACTGGGAGGTACTGACCCCCGGCAGGACGGGGCGTGAGCACTTTGAGTTCGACATCTTCTACTCGAAGCTCAAGGTCGAGGACGAGGCTGGGAACCCATTGTTGTCGGACACGCTGGTCTTGGAGCCAAAGAAATCAATTCTGACTCGAAAAGGATTGATGGGAGGCTATGATGTCCTCGGCAACTTCTACGTAATAAGTGAACGCGTTAATCAGCAACTTGTCGACATGATCCAGACGGCCTCTCACAAGGAGGACACGCTTCTCGGCGTTAGCCCAACGGCTATGACTCTAGGGCTGGTGGCACGGGTTCTCGGTCCTTCGTCCAGGGTCGTGAGAAACTGCCTAGAGTCGATGTGGAACATGGCGCGCATTACCGTTCTCGGTTCGCCGGCGCCGAGGATCCGAAAGTGATGCTAGGTCGAGCAGATTCATATCAGTGATACCGTCAAGATAACGGAACAGATATGGCGAGGAGGCATCCTCCGCATTCATTGGGTGATGAAAAGACGAAGGATGAGTTCCTCCTAGCCACGAAGCACAGAAGGATATTTCCAGAGGCACAAGGTTTCCAGTCGAAGCAAGGCTGAAGCGGCCCGTCTCTATGGAAGTCCTCTCCCTAGCAGCCATCGGGAGACGGTTGGGCGTCACGAAGGAGGCTGTGAGACAGTGGATCCTCAAGTTCGAGTCGTACTTCTCCTCAAGACCACTCTCCAGGAGGAAGGAGAGGTCGGCAATCCTCCTCGACGAGACTAAGGTGAAGAGGAACGGCAAGATTGCTTGCGTCTCCGCGCACCTTACTAGGAGGGAGATCGTATCCGCCGAATCCTACAGGTCGGCGAGCATCGTCAACCATAGACACCACGAAGATGGCCCTGGAGTCGTGCAGGAGGAAGCCGCTGTTCATAGTCGACCACGCCCGATGGTACGCATGCGCCTTAGGTGGCTGGACGTGGACCGGGTACCCCTGACGTTCAGCATCAGGAACTACATCGAACGGTGGTATCGGACCTTCAAGGAGGGGACCAAGCGATTCCACCACAACTTCGGCGTCAGGGAGGGGATCAAGGCAATCAAGAGGGTCGAAAGGTTCGTCCATCTGTTCGCATTCTGGTACAATCGCATGAGGCCTCATGAGACGCTGAATGGAGAGACTCCATTCGGCTCATCTTGTCGGTATCAGAACAACGACGGCTAAAGCTTATTTCCACCATCGCCCATGGGAAGAAGTAATGTGCGGAATAGCCGCGATCCTGTATAAGACGGGCGAAAGCACCAGGTCACAAGCCATTGGTCTTCAGCTAAGGGAGATGCTCTATTCTATGCGACACAGGGGCGTTGACTCGACGGGTGTGAACATTGCCGGCCAGCACTTTGGGACTGACTATGTCGTCCGCGTGGTGGTCTCAGAGGACCAAGGAGCCTCGCATGCAATTGAGGGCGTGAGGAACGCCATCGCAGCGCTCGGGGGATCCGTCGTCTTCATTAACGACTTTGGCAGGTTTCGCAGGATTGGATTGAACTACTCAGGGGACCTGGGAAAGTTGTCAGACTCAATCCTCTCTGTCAAGGGAGCAGAGATTCACAGTATAGGTAGGTCCTCAGAGGTTATCAAGGACGTGGGAGATGCTTACGAGCTGGATAAGAAGCATCATTTCTCAAAGGTCAACGGGACACACGGGCTTGGACACGTAAGACTTGCGACCGAGAGCCAGGTCGATATCACGCACTCTCATCCTTTCTGGGCGTATCCCTTTCCGGACATTACCGTCGTCCACAATGGCCAATTGACCAACTACCACAAGCTGAAAAGAGAGTTTCAGCAGCGAGGCTTTAGGTTCCAGACACATAACGACTCTGAAGTTATCGCTGTGTACATCGCTGACAAACTGAGCAGGAGACGGAAGCTCGGAGACGCCCTCGAGGAGAGCTTGGACGACCTGGACGGGACCTTCACGTACGTGGTCTCCACCGACTCGGGGATGGGCATGGCGAAGGACCGCTGGTCCGCAAAGCCGTTCGTAATACTGGAGACCGACGAAATGGTCGGGGTCGC
>Ga0209160_1002068_pt1 | contig 16817 bp, 15 predicted proteins | sample GraSoiAngelo_153_FD_186167 | JGI IMG/M metagenome (GOLD analysis project Ga0209160, IMG submission 186167) | Grasslands soil microbial communities from the Angelo Coastal Reserve, California, USA - 14_1009_12_40cm (SPAdes) (version 2) | ecosystem: Environmental > Terrestrial > Soil > Grasslands ... | reverse complement strand
AGGGCCTCGTCTCCGCCCTCGATCGGAACGAGCAGGCCGGCCTGCTCCAGGCTCATCAGGAGCGGTTCGGCGACGCCGCTGCGCTCGGCGAGCTCGCCGAGGGTCAGGGTCTGTGGCGCCGATGGACGGGTGACCGCGGCCACGAGCGCTTCGTCGGAGGCTTCGAGCTCACCGGCGAGGAAGCGCTGGATCACGGTCAGGGTGAAGCCCTGCTGCTGGAGCTCCTTGATCCGCTTGAGCCGCTCGACGTGGGTCTCGCCGTACCAGGTCACGCGGCCCTCTCGGCGGGGCGCCTCGAGCAGGCCCTTGCCCTGGTAAAAGCGGATCGTATCCACGGCCACGCCGGCGGTTCGGGCCAATTGTTCGATCCGATACTCCATGAGTACTTACTCTAATGATCGGACGGCAGCCGGGCCTCTAGCCGAATGAGTTCCAGTAGTACATCCGGTCGAGCCAGCCCGGGTCGGTCCGGTAGGCCCGCGCGAAAGACTCCACCGAGTCGACGTAGTCGTAATCGTGGTTGTACTGGAAGATCGCGTTGCGCATGTTGTAGGGCGCGCCGTTCCGAACCAGGTAGCGCGCCGCAGCCTGGATCGCGTCGTGGGCATTGTGGATGTCACCGCCCTGCCCGTATTGAGTCCAGGTGCTGGGCAGGAACTGCATCGGCCCCTGCGCGCCGGCTGACGAGGTGTCTTTGACGCGGCCAAAGTTGCTCTCGATGTAGTTGATCGACGCCAGGTAGCTGGGGTCGATCCCGTAACGGCGCGCTGCCTCGTTGTAGTACGAGCGCAGGGCGCTCAGGGGCTCGGCGTCGGTGTAGGCGTGGTTGAAGTGGACGTTGACCAGGTAGTACTGGTCGATCCCGGCGAGGATGTAGAGCGAGTGCAGCGCCGCGATGTAGTCCTCGAGCCCTGCTTGCACGTTCGGGGGCAGCAAGGCCATGACCGACGACTCGACGCTCGCGTACCCGGCCAGCTCGTAAACGCGTAGCTGCTCCTGCCGCGCCGCCTGGCGAAACGCGTAGTTGGCGTTCGCGACGGCGATCTCGTGGCGGATCGTCTCGGCGAGCCCCGACGGCTGCTGCGCCGCGAGCGCCTGCAGGGTGGTGGTGGCGTCCTGCATCGCCATCTCCGCGGCGATGATGCGCGCCGCCTCGTGGTGGGCGTTGGGACCGGCGCCTGGATCCTGCGCCAGCGCCGCGTGTGGAAGCGCGGCCAGGACGGCGGCGCATAGTATCGACGCGCCGAGTCGAATCAGGCGGTGCCCTCGATCGCGGTCAGGTCGACGCGCTGCTCCTGCGGGACCGACGGCATGTCCTCCGGATAGGGATCCTTTTCGTTCGGCAGGCGCAGCCCCACCGATTCCAGCAGGCCGCTGATCTCGTCGCCCATGAGCTCGCCGCCTTGATTGATCAAGGACTCAACCGCCTGGTCGATCGCTTCCTTGTTGACGTACATAAGGCGCCAGTCGTCGATATAAGCCGACCCGAGGACCTGGGCCACCACCCGCCGAGCGCGGGGATTGTGGAGTACAGCGCCTTCCCAGGTGGATTCCTCATGCATCCCCTGTGTGATCTCGGACACCGAGATCAGCTGCTCCCCGATATTGGCCGCCTTCGTCGACAACTTTGGGTCGAGATTGTCCGCGCCCATCCCGATGGTGCCGACCATGCGGCACGCCATAGCGGTGGCCATCCTCAGGTCGCCGAAAACGCCTGCGGAGTTCTCGCCGTAGAAGACGCGCTCGCATGCGATCGATCCAAGACCGTGCCGGATGTCTGCGGCGAGCTGCGAGCGGAAGATCGAGAATTGCTCTTCCGTTGGCAGCGACAGGTGATATCCGCCGATCTCGCCCTGCGCGCTTGCGCGCCGCCGGATCGAGAGCCGAACGTGAGCGTGGTCCGACTGAAAGAAATGCGATGCGATGGCATGCCCAAGCTCGTGTCGGGCGACGGCGATCTTGTCCTTCTCTGAGTACTCGACTGGAATCGCGAGACCTGCCTCCACGTTACCCATTGCTTCGCGAATGTCCGACCAGTTGAACGCGTCGCGTCCGTCTTCGAAGGCGTACAGCAGCGCCAGCGAGAGCACCTGCTCGATGTCGGCCGGCGAATACTTCTCGCAGATTCGAGCGAACTCGTCACGCCTGCCGGGCGTGTCGAGTGCGGGGTCGTGCTGCTTCTTGTCGAAGTACAGCGCGGCAATGTCCTTGCGCGACTCGCGGTCGGGCAGGCGGAAGACGATCTGGCGGCCGAATCGTCCGGGCCTGGTCAGCGCCTCGTCCAGCACGGCGGGCCGGTTTGTTGCGCCGATGAACAGGATGTTGTAGTTGGGCGCCTTCAGAGGGCGGATGCGGAGCGAGAGCTTGGTGCCGTTGGCGCCGATCACGCGAGGGACGAAGAGGCCATCGAGCGTCAGGTTCACCAGGCTGCGCAGCTGCCGGATGATGAAGCCCGGGTTGTCGATGCCGTCCATCAGGACCAGCAGCATGTTCAGTCCCAGCTGCCCTCCGCCCATCATTCCGCCCATTCCGCCCATCATTCCGCCGCCTTGCTGTCCCGAGCGCCGCATGCCAAGGGCGTCGATCTCGTCGATGAAGACGATGCATCCGCCCCAGACCTTGGCCCGCTTGCGAGCCGCGCGAACCATCAGGTAGACGCTCAGAGCGTCGATGCCGAGGAACATTCCGGCGAAGGACCCACCGTTGGCGATGTAGATCGGCACGTGGAGCGACGATGCGATCGCTTTGGCAAGCATGGTCTTGCCCGTCCCCGGCGGCCCGACCATGAGAACGCCGCGCTCACGCTTGCCGCCAGCCTTCGTGAACAATCGGCCGTGCTCGATGAGCTTGAGGATGCGCTTCATCTCGTTGACCGCGGCCTTCTGGCCGCGAACGTCCTCGATGCTCACCCCGAAGTTTGCGTCGTCCGGGTTGATCATCGTCTTGCCGATGCGTGTGTAGAGATAGAAGGGACCGAAGAACAACATGAAGTTGGCGCCGAGGAGGAAGAACAGATAGATCATCTGAGTGAAGATCTGCTGGAGAAGGGTGGGTAGGGCCAGCAGGGCGTCAGCTGGTGCCAGACCGAACGCCAGGTCCATGATCGCGAAATAGAAGATCGGGATCGCCGCCAGGAAGATGGCACGCTTCCAGAACACCGCGCGGTTGGTCTCGACCGTGCGCTGCAGGACATCGGTTTCGGGCGCAATTCGCTCGCGCAGAATCAGGGCGCGGCGCGCCATGCTCAGGATGCCGCGCGCCAGCAGCACGGCGATGACCGCGTACAGGAGCGACCAACCGATGCCCAGCTGAAGTCCGATCAGCCCAAAGGCAAAAGCTGAGGCGCCGACGAAGAGCGTGAAGATCCAGAAGATGATCACGGCGGGGTCAATCCACTATACGCACTGGGGTTGCAGTCGCGACGAACGCCAGGATGGCCAGGCCCAGCGCGACCAGGACGTCGCCGGGGCTGTAAACCTCCGGCACCGGATAGAGCGAGATCCAGTCGGCAAGCGGGTTGAGATGTGTCTGAGACCCCATCACGATGTACTGGCCCATCGTGCCGTGCCTTGCCAGCGAGGCGGCCAGCTCCGGCGTGACGGGCATGCGGGCTCCGTTGACCAGGATCACCAGCAGGTTGAGCCCTGCACCCGCGGTCACGAGCCAGATGCCTGGCAGGCGCTTGATGTGGAGGATCGTCCAGACCATGATGGCCACGAGCGCCAGGACGTAGAGGTACTGCGCGCCCGCGACCCGATTCAGAGGCGTTAGAAGGACTGCGGCCCGAATCGCCACCGCGGCCAGGATCAGCCAGGGCCAGCGAAAACGCAGGAGACCGAGGTTGGCGATCCTGCCCCCGGTCACCAGCCCAAAGACAAGGCCGACGACGATCGCAAAGACCCAGAGCACCTAAGGGGCGGCGAGTCGAGCGGCTGCTCCCGCCAACACCTTGACTCCGATCGGAAGCGCCGCCTCGTCGATGCGGAACCCTGGCGAGTGATGCGCAGGCGGATGGTCTCCCTCGGGCCGCGCGCCGAGCATGAAGTAGCAGCCCGGGATGCGGGTGAGGAACTCGGCGAAGTCGTCGCTCACCGTGAGCGGCCGCCCGAGCAGGCTTGCCCGATCGCCGATCAGCTCATGGCCGACGTCGAGCACGGTGCGTGTCACGTTCGGCTCGTTCATCAACGGCACTGTGCCGTGCACCAGGTCGAGGGACGAGGTCACCTCGAACTCGCTCTGGGTTTCACGCAGCAAATCGTGCAGCCGGTCCAGCGCCTGCTCGCGAAGCTCGGCGTTGAATGTACGCAGGCTGCCCTGCACGAGCACGCCCCGCGGCACGATGTTCCACGCGCCGTCGCTGCTGATGTTGCCGACAGTCGTGTGGCACTGCACGCCTTCCTGCTCGAGTCCTTCGACCACCATGTGCAGCCGCTCCACGAAGAAAGCCTGGGCGGCAAGCACGTTGCCGCGCCTGCCCATCATCCCGCCGTGTCCCCCCGGACCCGCGAACTTGACATCAAAGGCGTCGGACCCCGCCCAGAGCAGCCCAGGCTTTGTGATCACCGTGCCGGACTCGATGAAGCTGGCGATGTGCAGCCCGATCACGGAGTCGGGACGGTGGTCTTCGAGCAGCCCGCGCGCGATCATCGCCTTGGCGCCTTCGACGATCTCCTCGGCGGGTTGAAAGACGAAGAGGTATCTACCGCCGACGTCCCAGATCCTGTCGATCAGAGTCCGCGCGACGCCGATCATGATCGCCATGTGAGCGTCGTGCCCGCACGCATGCATGCGGCCGTCGATGCGCGAGGGGAAGTCGACGCCCGACTCTTCTTGAATCGGGAGGGCGTCGATGTCGGCGCGGAGCATCACGGTCTTGCCGGGCCGCCCCGTGTCGAGCAATGCCACCGCACCCGTTTCGGTCGGGCAGCTCTCCAGGTCCAGCCCCATCTCGCGCAGTCGCTCCTTGAGGTAGCGCGACGTCTCGTGCTCACTGAAGCTGACCTCGGGATGTTTGTGGAAGTAGCGCCGAAGGTCGACCACATCGTCGAGCACTGACTTGCTCGGCTGAGGAGTCCTGGCCTCTTCTTCAGTCATGGATCGAAACCAGGCTGTAGCCCCGGGCCGAGGCGTGGACGAAGGTGGCGCCCAGGCCGGGCTCCAGCTCATCGAGGCGGCGGCGCAGCGTGAGCAGGGCCGAGTGGACAGTCGAATGCGCGGCGTTGTTGCGGAACAGGCCGGCCTCGATGAGATCGCGCGCCGTGGCCGGCTTGGAGCCCTGGGCCAGGAAGAGGACCAGTGCGGCCTGCTGCTGGGTCAGGCGCACATCGCGCTCGCCCAACTTCACGGTCCGCCGCGTCGGATCGAACTCGAGGCGGCCGAATCGATAGCTGCCAGGACGGCCCGTACCGCGCTCGACCAGGCGGGCGGCCAGGTCGGAGTAGATATGCGCCATCGGCACGTTGCCCTTGACGAAGTAGGAGCTGGCGCCGAGCTCATAGGCGCGCCGGATGGAGGCCGAGTTCACCTGCGCCGCCGAGAGGACGATCACAGGCAGGCCCGGATGGTGCTGCCGGATCCAGGTCAGAAGCTCGAACCCGGAATCCTCGTGCTCGTCGAGCACCAGGTCGAGCAGCACGGCGGCGACACGCTCGTGCTCGAGCAGCTCACGCGCATCGGGCGCGGAAGCGGCTACCGACGGCCGGTAGCCGAGATCCTGTAGGTCGATCCTGAGCTGCTGGAGCATCGCCGCCTCGTCCTCGACCACAAGGACGGACGAGCCGAGGACGTCGGCCGGGCGGTAGACCTCCAGGCCCGGCGGCAGCGGTGGCAGTCGCACCTCGCGCCTGGTCCCGCCGGCCGATCCTCGCCTGCTGCTGTGGTTTTCCAAGGCCTGATCTACACTATTTTTAACGATTATTGACTACAGTAGAATGATCAAATACGACCGGGGCCACGCATACTTGCTGCCGGACCTGGCGTAAATTGGAAAAACAAAGGGGTAAATTGGGGATGACGTGGCGACTTAAGGTCCAGGGAATCGTCTTTACGTTGGTCGTGCTCGGTGCACTTGCCCTCGCGAGCGGCGCGCAGTGGGTCGAGGCCTTTGCCGGCGTCGACTGGGGCTGGTAGGCAGCTCAAGAGTCTGAGTCTCGGCGCTCTCTAGAGCGTCGGATGGCGACCGGGAGGAGGGCATAGAGGTCCGCCCGGTCGACGGCTTTGCTCATGTAGCCGACCACGTCCGGGTCATCGGTCCCTGACGGGAAGACCGGGTAGGCCGTATAGAAGATGACTGGCACTTTCTGTCCTCGCGAGCGCAGCTCGTTCAAGAGCCCCCAGCCGTCCATCGGCTCCGGCAGCATCAGGTCGATGATCGCCACCTCAGGCTTGTCGGCCTGGGCACGTACCAGGGCCTGGTCGGCGTCCTCCGCCATAGACACTTTGTAGCCAAGCATCTTGAGGTCGGTTTCCAGGATCACCCTCCACGCGCGTTCGTCGTCGACGACGAGCACGGTGGATCCCCTGAGCTCCTCTGGGGTCGGCGCGATCGGCTTGGGCGGTGTGAACGGCATCGCGCTTCTGGCGCAGTATATCCGTGGCAATGGCGCAACCCCGGCGTAACACCACGTCCCACGTCTCGGCCGCGCCGGTGAAGCCTCTCTCAGCGAGAGGCAAGCCGGCGGCCCGGCCGCGGGCTCATGTCCGCGAGCTGGGCCCGAACGCCGCCGCCCTCGTCCACGAGCTGGGTACGTGTGTCACCGAGGCGGACCTGGTCCAGGTGCTGTACCGCGGCCTCAACACGCGCTTCGGCTACGACACCATCAACCTCCAGGTCCTGGAGCGCGAGGGCTGGTACCACTCCCTGCCGATCGACCTCGGAGTGCTGCAAGACGTGCGGCGCCGCCTCGTGCGGGACTCGATCTTCGCCCGCCAGTTCGCCAACCCGAAAACCACGGTCCTACCGCTTGGGTCGTCACGCCAGGAGATCGGCAAGGGGCCCGGCAAGCGCATCCGGAGCAAGGTCGCGATCTGGGTCCCGGTGATGCACCAGGGTGAGCTCATCGGCAGCGTGATCTACCACACGTACCGCAAGCGGCGAGTGCCACCGGCCGAGCTTGCCTTCCTCGACGAGGTCCATCACAGCCTGGGCATCCTGCTCGCCAACGCGTCCCTCAACGAGCTGACTCGAAACCAGGCGCGCCGCCTCGAGGCGCTGAACAGCATCGCCCGGGCAATGACGTCGACGCTAGACGAGACGAGCGTGCTGACCGGTCTCTACGACACGCTGCGCGAGCTCCTCCCGGTCGACCACCTGGAGATGGTCACCCTGCAGGAAGATCGCGCCAGGTTGATGCGGGTGGACGGCGATTCGGTGCCCAGCTCGCGGTGGCTGGCGCCGCGCTCTGCGGTCGCGACGACCGCACGCAACGTGGCGGCCGACAACAAGCCGGTGATCGTCCATGAACCCCAGAGCTCGCTGTGGGTCCCCCTCAAAGAGGGAGGTGTCGCGCGCGGCGCCCTGGGCATCCGGAGCTCGAGGCCCTACGCATACGAGGACTCGACCGCCTCCTTCCTGGAGCTGGTCTCGGACGAGGTCACACTCGCGCTTCGCAACGCCCGCAGCTACGAGGCGATCGAGGATCAGCGCCGCAGGCTGGAAGTGGTCAACGCGATCGGCCGCCGCCTGGCCTCAAGCCTGGACCGCTGGTCGATCATGCGCACACTGCGGGAGGAGCTTGCCGCATACCTCAAGTTCGACGGCTTCATCCTGGCCACCATCACCCAGGCCGACGAAGGGCCGGTCGCGGAGGGCTATCAGTACGTCGGAGGGGTGGAGGAGGTTGTGCCGCCGGTCGCCCTGGCGGTCACCGGCCCGTCGCGCGAGGCGTACGAGACGGGCAAGCCGGTGCTGGTGCGCAAGTCGCCATGGGCGCGCAGCTTCGAGGGCAAGGAGCTCGAGCGCGAGGTCTGGACCGTGGGCCAGGGGGCTGCGGTGTTCGTCTCGGGTCCGCCATCGGACCGGCGAAGGGTGTCGCGCTCCTTTGTCTGGGTGCCGGTGCTGAGCGGCGAGCGGATCACCGCGATGCTCTCCCTCCAGTCGTACAGGGAGGGCGCATTCGACGATTGGCACGTCAAGCTGCTGCAGGATGTGGCCGCGCACGTCAGCCTGGCCCTCGCCAACGCCGACCACTTCGCCCAGGCGCAGACCGAGAGGGCTCGTCTCGAAGCGCTCCACATGCTGGAGCTTGGCGTCGCCGGCGCGTCCGATGAGCGCCAGCTCGCGGATGGCGTGTTCTCAGTCGCGGGCGACTACCTCGGCTCAACGCACATGGTGCTGGCCTACGTTGATGTCGCCGGCCTGGTGGTGGGCTTCACCGCGCAGCGTGGCGAGGCTGCGATGCCGATCGGTCCAGTCCCGATCGACGGCGCTCCTTTCTTCCGCCGCATGCTCGAGTGCGGCACCGAAGTCCAGGATGGAGTGGCCGACGAGCCGGCGGACCTGGGCGGACCGATTGGCGGCTACATCTTCACTCGCTCGCCGAGCCATGTCGTGTGGGCGCCCATCACCCAGGCCGACCGCGTCGTTGGCGGCGTGGTCGCCATGCGCAACGACGGCGGGCGCTTCCAGGCCACGCACCTGAAGCTGCTCGAGGCGGCGATGCCCGTGGTGGGCATCGCACTCCGTACGATGCGGCTTCACCACACCAACGAGCTCGCGCTTGCGCAGTCGGTGCGCATCCAGGAGCTCGCCGCGCTCGCCGGTCACGAGCTGATGAGCGTCGTCGCGAACATCGCGGACCAGGCGCGGACCATGCTCGAGTGCGCAGGCGCCGTGTGCTGGGCGTTCGACACCGAGGGCCGCGTCACGGCGACGCGCGGCAGCGGCGACGCCGCCGCCGACGAGGTGCTGTCCTGGGCCGGGCTGAACTCCGACGACCGCATCGCTCCTCCGGGCATCGTCAGCGGCACCGCGCATGACTTGGCATGGAACATGGTCCCGCTCTGGTACGGCGATCGTCTCGTGGGCGCGATCGGCGCGGTGCATGCATCGACACTTGTTGCCGAGCCGAGCGGGGCGGCCCTCGACTTCGCCCGCCACGCCGCGGTTGCGATCGAGAACGCGCGGCTCGTGGCCGAGACCCGTGGTCGCATCCGCACCCTCGAGGCGGTGGCCGCTTTCACCGAGCTGACGCCGACCGAGCCGGATCGCGCGCGCTCCGAGATGGCGCGCCTGGTGAGCCGCGCGCTGGCCGGGTCGCAGGGCGAGCTGTGGCTTCTGGAGGACGGCGAGCTCGTACGGCGGTCGGACGACGGCGAGGCGTCGCCGAAAGTGCCGGTCAGCGACAGCGCGCAGCTCTTGCGAGCTCTCACCGCGTCGGCCGGAGGGCGTCGACTGCGCGCCCTTCTCGACCTGGTCGGTGCGCCGCAGGACGCTTTCGCCATCCCGATCCAGGTCGAGGGCAGGTTCGCCGGTTTGCTCGTAGCGCGAATGACCGCGGGCGGTGCTGAGACACGAAGACTCTCCGCCGTTCTGGCCGGCCAGGCGTCGGTGCTGCTCGGCCAGCTCGAGCTCGTCGACGCGCTCGACCGCGAGCGGCGGATGATGAACGCGATCCTCCGCCACTCTCCGGTGGGAGTGATGCTCGAGGACGCAGCGGGGCGGATCGTCTACGCCAACCCGGAGATCGAATCCATCTACAGCCTGCAGGCATCCGAGATGCCGGGGCGTAAGCCCGACGAGGTCTACAGCGCGGCCGGCGCGACGCTCGCCGAGGACGGCGAGTCCGATGGGACGATCGAGCTGCGCATGAAGGACCCCGACCGGACCGTGCACGTCAGGCGCGTCGTCATCCCTGGACTCGAGGGGGAACCCGCCGGTGTGCTGACCCTGCACGAGGACGTGACCGCGCAGCGCCAGGCGCTGGAGGCGAAAGACCTGATGCTCCGCGCGATCGGGCACGAGGTGCGCAGCCCCGCTGCCGCGATGAAGAACACCCTGGCCGGAATCATGCAGTGGGACGAGACCATCGATTCCACGGGACGACGGACGCTCCTCCAGGAAGCCTACGAATCTTCAGACCGGCTGCTCAGCCTTGTCGAGAGCCAGCTGATCATCGCCAAGCTCGAGACCAAGCACTTCGAGCCCCGTCCCGAGCCGCTCGACCTCGACTCGGCCCTCACCGGCGTGCTTGCCGTGCTGCAGCACCGCTACGCCGAGCGGACCTCGGCGGTGCAGGTCAACCTGCCAGAAGGTCTGCCCCAGGCTTTCTGCGAGCCTGCCCACTTGAGCCAGGTGCTGACCAACTTGATCGGCAACGCGCTGGAGTACACGACCAAGGCCGTGCAGGTCGAGGCGCGCCAGGTCCAGCGAGGCTGGCTGGAGATCTCGGTCGCAGACAACGGCCAGGGCCTGCCGGCCGGCACCCTGGACACGGTCTTCGAGAAGACGGGCCCGGCCGGCCGGGGCCGTTCGCAGGGCGGACTCGGGCTCGGGCTTTACCTTTGCAGGCTTGTGGTCGAGCGCTCGTTCGGCGGCCGGATCTGGGTTGCGGCGAGCGACCGGCGCGGTACGACTTTCCGATTTACGGTTCCGGCGCGGATTCGCACCTAACCGCCCGTTAGACAGGCTATGGACGCCACGCCGGAGTGGGTTCGCGTCGGCGGCGGCATGGAATCGATCGCCGACCACGCTCGGCATGGCCCGGCCGATATCGATTTCCCGCCACCAGGCGGACCGTGGGAGCCGCTCATCCTGAGCGGGCGGCTCGTCGGCTGGGCGCAGAGCGGCGGCCTCAGGGCGGCGAGAAAGGCAGCGGAGGTGGGGCAGAGGCTGGCGAGCGAGCAGCGGGATTACGTGCTCGGGCGCCTCGGCCACAAGCTCCGGTCGTCGGTGCTGGCGCTCCAGGAATCGGCCCGCCAGGCCGCGTTCGGGCGGCCTGAGCTCCTCGAGGCGGTGTTCGAGCAGGCCCAGGAGGTCGGCCGCAGGGCCGCCGGGCTGGAGGCGGCGGCCATCGAGCCGAAGGACGGGGCGCGAGGTGTCGTCCTCGGGGCAGTGCTCAACCTGGCTCTTCCGGCAGCCGCCCGTGACCTGCCGCCCGAAGCGGTTGTCGTGGGCTCGGAACCCGCCCTGGTCGAGGCCTTCACCAGGGTCAGGGACTGGCTCGGAGACTCGCTCAGCGTCGCCGCAGAAGGCGCCGGGTCATGGTGGAAGATCCACATCGCGGTCACCGGCGAGCGGCGCCAGCCGTCCGTGCCCGAGCTCGGCGAGCCGCTTCTCCGCCTGATCGTCGACACGCAGCTGGACGGCTGGCTCGACGCAAGCCCGCCCGACGGCATCGACATCTATCTGCCGGCATACCGCCCCCGTTGACGGCTTGGGTCACTCGCGTCGTCGCCCCGAACCCGGGGCCGTACACGGGGCCGGGCACCAACACCTGGATCGTCGACGCGGGCCCGGTGGTTGCGGTGATCGATCCGGGGCCCGACGATGATGCCCATCTCGAATCCATCAACCGGCGGCTCGGGGGGAGGACAGTGGGTGTCGTCCTCGTTACGCACGGACACCCCGACCATCTCCCGCTCGCGCAGCGATTTGCCGCGCCGCATCGCGCGTCCGTCCGCCGCTACCCCGAGCTGGGCGACAACGAGGTTGTGCGCGTGGGCAGCCTCAACCTCACGGCGCTCTACACGCCGGGTCACAGCGCCGACCACCTGTCTTTCCTGATTCCTGAAGACGGCGCGGTCTTCACCGGCGACCTGATCCTCGGCCAGGGCAGCTCGATGGTTACGTACCCGGAAGGCGACGTCGCGAACTACCTGCGCTCGCTCGACCGTCTGGCCGCGCTTCGGCCCCGCATTCTCTTTCCAGGCCACTGGGATTCTGTTTCCGACGCGATGGGGAAGATCGAGGAGTATCGTCGCCACCGTCTCGAGCGCGAAGCCCAGGTGCTGGCCGAGATTCGACGCGGCCACGGCACGGCGCCCGAGCTGACGCGGCGTGTCTATGGAGAGCTCGACGACAAGCTGCTGGTGGCCGCGGAAATGACGCTGCGCGCTCACCTGCGCAAGCTGGTCGATGACGGCGCAGTGCGCGAACGCCGGGAGGTGTACGAGGCCGCCCCGTAATCTAGGCCGGTGATTGACCCCCGGCCGCCGATCGCGTCGCTTTCCCCGGCCGACCTCGAGGCCTGGCTCACCGAGCACGACGCGCCGGCCTTCAGGCGCAAGCAGGTCTGGACCTGGCTCGGCCGCGGCGCGACGAGCTTCGACGCAATGCGGGAGCTGCCAAAACCTCTTCGCGTCGCTCTGGAAGGCGATTTCCGCGCCACGTCGCTACGCGCTATCGCCGTCTCCCAGGCCGACGACGGCCTCACGACCAAAACGCTGTTCGAGCTCGACGGCGGTCATTCGGTCGAGGCGGTCGTGATGCGCTACTCCGACCGCTCGACGCTCTGCATCTCGTCACAGGCGGGATGTCCGATCGGGTGTCCCTTCTGCGCCACAGGCAAGTTTCCTTTCGGGCGCAACCTGAAGGCGCACGAGATCGTCGAGCAGGCGGTCGACGCCCAGCGTGTGCTGGCGGCAGAGGGGCGCCGCCTGTCCCACGTCGTGTTCATGGGCATGGGCGAGCCGATGGCGAACTATCGTGCGGTGGTCGATTCCGTGCGGCGGCTCGCAGATCCAGAGCTGCTCGGCATAAGCCCTCGCCGGATCGTCGTGTCGACGAGCGGTCTGATCCCGCGCATCGAGCAGCTGGCCGAGGAGAAGATCCCGGTGACGCTCGCCATCTCGCTGCACGCGGCGCGCGACGAGCTGCGCGACGTCCTGGTGCCCATCAATCGCAAGTACCCTGTGCGCGACCTCGTTGACGCGGCGCAGGCATACGGCGCCCGGACCGGACGGCGGGTGAGCTACGAGTGGGTGATGCTTGCCGGCGTCAATGACACGGAGCGCGACGCGAAGGAGCTTGGCGTGCTGCTCAAGCGCAAGCTCGCGCACGTGAACCTCATCCCGTTCAACCCGGTCGACGACACGCCCTACCAGGCGCCGAACCGAGCTTCAATCCGCGCCTTCAAGGAGATGGTCGAGGCGCAAGGATTGAACGTGACCGTACGCGACACACGAGGCCGCGAGGCGGACGCGGCGTGCGGGCAGCTGCACGAGCGCGTGATGCGAAACAACGCAGCGGTCTCCTAGGCCCATGCTGTTCGCCGGGACGTCCGGCTTTAGCTACTCAACCTGGAAAGGCAACTTCTACCCGGCGACGCTCCCAGGGTCGAAGATGCTCGCCTATTACGCGCAGAAGCTCAACGGCCTCGAGTTGAACGGCAGCTTCTACCGCACGCCGCCTGAATCCACGCTGCTGCATTGGGCGTTGGACACTCCGCCTGCCTTTCGCTTCTGCATGAAGGCCAACCGAGGTCTCACCTATTCGGCCGAAGGTTTCGACCGCGTCGGCCTGGCAAGGATCTTCACCGAGCGCATCGCCGTCCTCGGCGATCGGCTGGGACCGGTCCTCCTTCAGTTTCCGCCCGCGCGTCAGAAAAACGTGGCCCTGCTCGACGCGCTTCTCACGGCGCTGTCGAGAAAGACAGCGGTTGAGTTTCGCCACGAATCCTGGTTTGACGATCAAACGTATCGCGTGCTTCGCGAGCATGACGCCGCCCTTGTCGTCACCGACGAAGAGAAGTGGCCGCGCGCGCCGCTGGTCGACGTCAGCTCGGTGGCTTACTTTCGGTTGCGGCGCGGTTACGCAGCCGCTTCCTTTCGCGCCTGGACAGCCGAGGTGCGGTCGGCTCTGGCGTCACATCAAGAGGTTCATGTGTACTTTCGACACGAGCCGGAGTCGCCGGCGCTGGCGCAGCGGCTGCGCGAGCTCGCCGGAAAAGAACCGGCACGGCGATGATCGCCACAGCGACCATCAGGAGCGAGGCGATCTGCGCCTGCCGGAGTCCGAGGAAGACGCCCGGATCGGTCCGCAGGAAGCTCAGGAAGAAGCGGCCGGCGCCGTACACCGCGAGGTAGATCAGCCCGAGCACGCCGTCGGGGAGACGGGCCTTCAGGCGCTGATGGAACGGCAGCACAGCGGCGAGGATCAAAAGGCAGAGCACCATCTCGTACGCGACCTCGGGATGCACCACCTTGCCCGGCTCGCCGAGGGTGTTGGGGTTGACGTACTGGACGCCCCACGGAACAGTGGTCGGCGTGCCGTGGTGCTCGCCGTTGATCACGTCGCCGATCCGGCCAATCGTCAGGCCGATCATCGCCGCCGCGCCTCCGGCGTCGATGACCTTCCAGTACGAGAACTTCGAGCGGCGCGCCCAAATGTAGGCGCCCAGCATCGCGCCGAAGAGCCCGCCCCACTGGCTGATCCCACCTTCGGTGAGGGCGAAGACGCGCAGGATCTGGCTCCCTGTGAAGAGCCTGAAGTTCTCCCATACATAAAGGACACGGGCGCCGATCAGGCCGACTACGACCATCCAGGCGAGGCCGTCGCCACTGCCCTTTAGATCGACCTTGTCCTTGCCCAGCAGCCAGAAGCCCAGCCGCGCGGCCGCGATGATGCCCAGCACCGCGAAGACGCCGTGCCAGGTGAGAAGCAGCGGCCCGACGCGAACGATGTTGGGGTTGAGGTCGATGACGATCGTTAGAAACATCAGTCAACCGTTCGCTGGAGGCGGAGGAGCGCGACGTCCTTCGGAAGGAGCGCGAGGGTGTAGTGGATCGGCAGCGAGACTTTCTTGCCGGTGATCACGTCCCGCAGCGGCGTGTAAAACTTGCCCTTGCCGACGCCCGATTCCGCCACGGCCTTCTCCAGCGCGGCTTCGATTGCCTCGGGTTCCCACGGCGTGTCGCGCAGCGTGTCGATCGCGCTTCGCACACGGCGCGCGGTTTCGGCGTCGAGGGTGGGTGTCGGCGGATCGGTCCACAGGTAGTCGAGGTAATCGATGGCCTGCGCGAGCTTGTGCATCCGTGTGCGGAGCGGCGGCACGGCGCGCCGGATCGTCTCTTCATCGAGCTGCGGAACAAAAGGCCGTAAACGCTTCGCCAGCTCATCGTCGCTGAGCATGCGGATGTACTCGCCGTTGATCCAGTTCAGCTTTTCCCAATCAAACCGGGCGCCTGCGTGCTGAACCCGCTCGAACGAAAACGCATGGGCCAGCTCGTCGAAGGTAAAGATCTCCTGCGACGTGCCGGGGTTCCAGCCCAGAAGCGCGAGATAGTTCACCAGCGCCTCGGGTAGATAGCCATGCTCGCGATACAGCGCGAGGTTCATCTCGGGGTGCTTGCGCTTGGACATCTTGCTGCCGTCCTGGGCCAGGATCAGCGGCATGTGCGCGTAAGCCTGGGGGCGCTCGTAGCCGAGCGCGTCGACGAGCATGAGCTGGTATGGCGTGTTGGAGAGATGCTCTTCGCCCCGGATCACATGGGTGATCTTCATCGCCGCGTCGTCGACCGGGCTGGCGAACTGATAGGTCGGGAACGCGTCCGACTTCATGATGATGAAGTCGCCGATGAGGTCGGCGTCAAACTTCATCTCGCCGCGGATCATGTCCGTGAAATGGATCTCGCCGCCTGGCACCCTGAAGCGCACCGCGAACACGCTGCGGTCGGAGGGCGGGTTGGTCAGACAGCGACGTGAGTACTTATAGGGTCGCTTTTCCACCTGGGCCTGCTTGCGCTCCGCCTCCAGCTCATCGGGGGTGCAGTAGCAGCGGTACGCCTTGCCGTCTGTGATCAGGCGCGCGGCCTGTTCTCGGTAGAGGTCCAGGCGCTCCGACTGGCGGTAGGGGTTGTACGGCCCGCCTTTGTCCGGGCCCTCGTCCCAATCCAGGCCAAGCCAGTGCAGGCTCTCGTAGATCAAGGCCTCGTATTCGGGCCGGTTGCGCTCCGCGTCGGTGTCGTCGATGCGCAGGACGAACGTGCCGCCTTGCTTGCGTGCGAAAAGCACGTTGTAGAGCGCGGTGCTGGCGGTGCCGAGGTGGGCGAAGCCGGTCGGGCTCGGCGCGATCCTTACGCGAACGGACACCGCCATATCCTACGGACGTGCCGGATACCGTCGGTTTGCTCGCTCTCGTCGGAGGTGACGAGTTCAAGCCGGGCAACGAGGAGCAGGATCGCCTGCTGGTCGCCGCGGCCAAACCCGGCCCGGCCTTCGTCGTGCCGACCGCGGCCGCGCGGCAGGGACCGCAGGAGGCGGTCGACCACGCGACGCGATGGTTCAGCCGGCTGGATCTCGAGCTGCGCGAGCTGCCCGTGCTCAAGCGGGCCGACGCCAACTCCAAGGAGATCGCCGAGCGCGCGCGCACGGGCGGCTTCTTTTACCTCGTCGGCGGCGATCCTGGCCTGGTGGCCCAGGTCCTGAGCGGATCTCGTGTCTGGCGGGCGATCTTCGACGCGTGGCGAGATGGCGCATCGCTGGCCGGCTCGTCGGCCGGCGCCATGGCGCTCTGCAGCCACACGCTGATCCGGGCCAGCTGGCCGAACCGGTTCAACCGGCGGCCCGCCGATGCGCTCGGCGTGGTCCCCGACACGGCGGTTCTGCCGCATTACGACACGTTCGGCCATCGCTGGATCGAGTCCGCCCGGCGAGAGCTGCCCGGCGTAACGCTGCTCGGCATCGACGAGCGCAGCGCGGCGACGTGGACTGACGCCGGCTGGCGGGCCGCAGGGCCGGGTGCAGTCACAGTGATCAAGGGACCCGAGAAGACCAGTTTCATGAGCGGCGCGAAGATTGCCGGGCTGGCGATCCCCGCACGTATGCTTCCGAGCCAGTGATTGGCGCGCCACGCCGCCCGTCGAAGACGCTGCACTCCGCA
>Ga0209160_1002067_pt1 | contig 16819 bp, 16 predicted proteins | sample GraSoiAngelo_153_FD_186167 | JGI IMG/M metagenome (GOLD analysis project Ga0209160, IMG submission 186167) | Grasslands soil microbial communities from the Angelo Coastal Reserve, California, USA - 14_1009_12_40cm (SPAdes) (version 2) | ecosystem: Environmental > Terrestrial > Soil > Grasslands ... | reverse complement strand
CGCTGCGCGATCCCTTTGGATTCCGGCCCCTATGCATCGGCTACATCCCCCTTCCCGGGCAACCCGCCCACGTCGTCGCCTCCGAGACATGCGCCCTCGACACCGTGCACGCCACGTTCGTACGCGAGGTGCAGCCGGGCGAGATGGTTGTCATGGACGAGCATGGAGTTCACAGCGTCGGGTTCCAGTCTTCGAGCAAGCACGCGATGTGCGTCTTCGAGTTCATCTACTTCGCGCGCCCGGACTCGATCCTCAAGAACTGCGAGCTCGAGGATGCGCGCATCCGGATGGGTCACGAGCTTGCGCAGGAGGCGCCCGTCGAGGCGGACATGGTCGTCCCATTCCCTGACTCGGGCACTCCGGCGGCGATCGGCTACGCGGAAGCCTCGGGCATCCCATTCCGCGAGGCGATGATGAAGAGCCGCTACATCAACCGGACCTTCATCCAGCCCGACCAGTCGCTGCGCGAGTCGGGCGTGATGCTCAAGCTCAACCCGCTACCCCGCTCGATCAAGGGCAAGCGGCTGATCGCGGTCGACGACTCGATCGTGCGGGGCACGACGTCTCGGCGGATCATCGAGCGCCTCCGCGCGGCGGGAGCGAGCGAGATCCACATGCGGATCTCCAGCCCACCCATGCGTTTCCCATGCTTCATGGGGGTGGACATCGGCTCGACCAAGGAGCTCATCGCGGCCGGCCGATCCGTGGACGAGGTCAGGCAGCAGATCGGCGCCGACTCCCTTCACTACCTGTCCATCCCCGGGCTCATCCGCGCCATCGGCCGCGGCACGTCGCAGGAGTTCTGCCGCGCGTGCTTCGACGGCTCGTATCCAGTCCCAGTGCCGCAGCAGCTGGAAATGGACAAGATGCAATTCGAGCCGAGCTCTCTAATTGGCGCGAAGTCGTGAGTCGTCTTCCGCTGGGGTCCCCACGCGCAGCGTGGGAGGGACAAATGCAATTCGAGACCCCATCGCCGCCTCAGCTCGCCAAAGTCTGATGACCGGCGAAGGGCTGTCGTACGCCGCGGCGGGCGTCGACATCGAGGCGTACGAGCGGGCGCTGGAACGGGTCAAACCGCTCATCGCCGCCACGCACGGCAAAGAGGTGGCGGTCGGCGTCGGGCCGTTCGCCGGTCTCTATGCACTGCCCGGCGGCGGGCATCTCGCGGCCAGCGCCGACGGCGTCGGGACCAAGATCAAGGTCGCGATCGCCGCAGGCCACCATCGCGGGATCGGCGTGGACATCGTCAATCACTGTGTGAACGACATCGCCACGGCCGGCGCGCGCCCCCTCTTCTTCCTCGACTACTTCGCCACCGGCAAGCTCGACCCGGATGTTTTCGCCCAGCTCGTCGAAGGCATGACCTCCGCGTGCCGCGATGCAAGCTGTGCGCTGCTGGGTGGTGAGACGGCCGAGATGCCCGGTGTCTATGCGTTGGGTGACTACGACCTTGCCGGGTTCATCGTCGGCCTCGTCGATCCGGCGGTGCATCGCGAGCCCATCAAGCCGGGGGACGTGCTGGTCGGACTTCGGTCGAGCGGGCTTCACACGAACGGGTATTCGCTGGTGCGGAAGGTGTTCGAAGACGTGCCCCTCAGCCACGTGTTCCCGGACCTGCGCCGGCCGCTGGGAGAGGAGCTGCTCGAACCCCACAGTTGTTACCTCGCTGACCTGAGCCGGCTGCCCTGGAAGAGCGCCGCCCACATCACCGGCGGCGGCATCCTGGGCAATCTCCCACGCTCCTTGCCCGACGGGCTCGGCGCGCGAATCGATCGGAGCGCCTGGAAAGTGCCTCCGATCTTCGACCTCATCCGCCAGCGTGGCCGGGTCGCGGACGACGAGATGTTCGGAACGTTCAACATGGGCCTCGGCATGGTGCTTGTGCTCGATCGCAATGAAGTTCCAAAGGATGCGAAGGTCGTGGGCGAGGTCGTGGAGCGGACCGGACCCGATCGGGTCGACATCAGCTGAGACTGGGCATCTGCGTCTCGGGTCAGGGCACCAATCTCCGCAACCTGGTCGAGCGGGGATTTGACGTCGTCGCAGTGGCCACCAACCGGTCTTCCTGCGGCGGCGCCGACTTTGCGCGCGAGCGCAAGATCCCGCTGGCGGAGCTCTCGCAGAAATCCTTTGACTCGGCCGAGCAGCGCGACACCGCCATGCGCGACTTCTTCATGCGGCATAGGGTGGAGCTCGTGATCGACGCCGGCTACGATCGAATCCACACCGCCCCGTTTCTCGAAGCGTTCGAGAACCGGATCATCAACGTGCATCCGTCGCTGCTGCCCGAGTTCGCCGGCATTATGAATGCCGTCGAGCAGGCACTCGATAGCGGAGTCAAGCAAACAGGTGCGACGGTCCACGTCGTGACCGGCGAGCTCGACGCGGGCCCGATCCTGCTCCGGGAAGCAGTGCCGATCCTGGAAGGCGATACGGTGGAGACTCTTCGCCAGAGGGTGCACGAGGCGGAGTACCGGATCCTTCCCGCCGGGATCAAGCTCATGGAGGCGCGGCTTGCCAACAGCCCTCTTATCCGTTAGCGACAAAAGCGGCCTTGCCGCATTCGCCCGTGGGCTCAAGCGCCTCGGGTACGACCTCTTCGCCACCGGGAGCACGCTGCAGGCCATCGAAGACGCATCGCTTGACGCGCAGCCGGTCAGCGACCTGACCGGATTTCCCGAGATGATGGACGGCCGGATCAAGACGCTGCACCCCGGAGTCCACGCCGGAATCCTCGCCCGGCGCGACAAGCCAGAGCACATGGAAGCGCTGGCGCGCCACGGGTTGCGCGAGATCGACCTCGTCTGCTGCAACCTTTACCCGTTCGTCGAAACGGTGGTCGGGGGGGATGTCACCTTCGAAGCGGCCGTCGAGCAGATCGACATCGGCGGCCCGGCGATGATTCGCGCGGCGGCAAAGAACCACGAATCGGTGGTGGTGGTGGTACGGCCCGAGCGATACTCGGAGGTCCTCGGCGCGCTGAACGAGGGCACGCTCGACGAGCACGCGAGGAGAAGCCTGGCGGCCGAGGCTTTCGCCCACACGTCGGCCTACGACGCCTGGATTGCCGCCTATATGAGACGGGATGTCCGCAACGGCTTCCCGAGCGAGATCACGATCCCGGGCCAGCTCGCCCAACCGCTCAAGTACGGTGAGAACGAGCACCAGAGAGCAGCCTTCTACAGGCTCGGTCCGAATCCCGGCGGGCTCGGAGGCGCGGTGCAGGTCCATGGCGGGGCGCCTGGCTTCAACAACCTCCAGGACGCTTCGGCGGCCTACCAGCTGGTGATGGATTACGCGCAGCCGGCGGCCGCGATCGTCAAGCACATGAACCCCTGCGGGCTCGGGGTCGCAAAGGACGCCGCGACGGCGTACCGGATGGCCTACGAATGCGACAAGGTGTCCGCGTTTGGCGGCATCGTCGCGATCAACCGGCCGCTCGATCGTCCGACCGCTGAGCAGATCGTGCAGATCGTCACGCACGTCGTGATCGCCCCCGAAGTGCTCGACGAGTCAAAGGATGTGCTCGCGCGGCGCAAGAACATGGTCGTGCTCGCCGCCGAGCCGGCGCGCGAGGGCCTGTTCGATTACGACGTGCGCTCGGTGCCGGGAGGTTTCCTGGTCCAGGATTGGGACCGCGCCGGCTTTGACCGCGCGTCGACCAAGACGGTGACCCGCCGTCCGCCGACCGAGGCCGAATGGGAGCAGCTCGGACTCGCCTGGACCGCGGTCAAGCACGTCAAGTCGAACGCCATCGTGCTTTTCAAGGACGGCGCCGCGATCGGGGTCGGCGCCGGCCAGATGTCGCGAGTCGAGGCGGTCCAGCTCGCGGTGCAGCGGGCAGGGGCGAGGTCACAGGGCGCCGTCATGGCATCCGACGCGTTCTTTCCCTTTCCCGACGGGCTCGAGCTGGGCATTCGCGCCGGGGTCACCGCGGTGATCCAGCCCGGCGGTTCGCTGAAGGACGCCGACGTGATCGCGGCCGCCGACGCCGCCGGCATCGCGATGGTGGTGACGGGTCGCCGCCACTTCAAGCATTGAGCCGGCGCTTCGGTGAGGAGGGTCGCCAGCTTTCCTACGGCACCTACCTCAAGGTGCCCGAGCTCCTCTCGCTGCAGCAGGGACTCAGCCAGGAGCACGACGAGCTTCTTTTCATCGTCGCCCACCAGGCGTACGAGCTGTGGTTCAAGGTCGTCCTGTTCGAGCTGGAAGCGGCTCGAGACCGGATCGATGCCGACGACATCTTCTTCGCCCGCCATCACCTGCACCGCGTCCATGTCATCGAAGAGCTCCTGGTCGAGCAGATCGAAGTCCTCGAGACGATGTCGCCGCAGGACTTTCTCGCCTTCCGCTCCAAGCTCGCGCCCGCGAGCGGCTTCCAGTCGGTGCAGTTTCGCGAGATCGAGTTTCTTTCGGGCTTGAAGGAGCCGAAGTACGTGGCGCGGCTCGAGGCGACGGCGGAGGAGATGAGCCGCCTGCGCCGGCGCCTCGAAGAGCCATCGGTGGGCGACGCGTTTCGCGCCCTGATCGAGCGGCGAGGCTCACCGACGCTGGTGGAGATCTTCCGCGACCGCGAGCGTTACGGCGACCTGTTCGACCTCTGTGAGGCCCTGCTCGACCACGATGAGACATTCGCCCACTGGCGAGCGCGCCATGTTTTGATGGTCGAGCGCCAGATCGGCAGCAAGAGTGGGACGGGCGGCAGCAGCGGCGCCGAGTACCTCCGTTCGACGCTGGACAAGCGTTTCTATCCGGAGCTCTGGGACGTCCGGTCGCAGCTGTGAACGAGCCTCTATTCCCTGGTGAGCGGCCGGAGCATCACATGAAGAAGACGCGCGCCGAAAAGCCCCGAGTCACGTGCGGTTCCTGCCGGAAGTTCGACGGGACGGCATGGTGCCGGCACTGGAACTTCCACACGACGGCGGAATCGCCGCCGTGCAGCTTTTACGAAAAGCGCTCGTAAGCGTCTCGTCCGCGCCTGAAGTGCTTGGTGAAGATCACCAGCCCGGGCACCTCGCCTCGCTCGACGTACGCCGCAAGCACATCGTGCATGCGGCGCACTCCGACTCCGGAAAAGCCGCCCGAGCTGATCAGCCGATCCTAGGCCGCTTCCTCGATGCGCACCTGCTCGCGACTCACGACCTGGACCGCCGGCGCCCGCAATACCGCAAGCACCACCATCAGCGAGGCGATCACGCAGATCGCGGCCAGGACGTATGCGAGCTGGAAGCCGGCGCTGCCCTGCGCGTAGGCGGTCGAGACGGAGCTGATCGAAGCCAGTCCGAGCGCCCCGCCGACCTGCATGACGACGTTGCTGAAGCCCGAGCCCAGGCCGGCGTCCGCGAGTGGGACCTCTGACATCGAGATCGTAAGCAGGGGCAGAAACGACATGCCGCCTCCGGCACCGAGCAGAACGTAAGCGATCAGGAACGCAGGCGCATAGCTCGTCTGCGGGCCGACTTCCGACAGGATGACGAGCGCAGAGATGATGATGGTCAGCCCGGCCAGGAGCATGTTCCGCGCGCCGATCCGCGCCATCAGCCTGGCGGCCAGCCCCGCCGACATCACGCCGATCATCAACGTCGTCGGAAGAAAGGCAAGGCCTGTCTCGAACGCCGTGTATCCGTGAATGTGCTGGAGGTAGAGCGCGCCAACGAAGAAGTTGGTGAACAGGCCCGTGAACAGGAGCGCTCGCGCGGCCGTCGCTCCCGTGAGTGTCCGAATCGCAAGGACGCGAAGCGGCACCAGCGGGTTGGCGAGCCGCGACTCGAGGAGGACGAAGGCCGCCACCAGCGCGAGGGCCGCGCCGCCGAGGCCGAGCGTGTGAACAGAGGTCCAGCCGTAATCGGCCGCGGTGACGATCGTGTACACGCCCAGCATCAGGGCAGACGTGATGAGGATGGCTCCCGCGATGTCGACGCCCTGGCCGAGGCCGATGCCCTCGTTCTCGTCGATGAGCCACGCCCCAAGAGCCATGGTCGCGATGCCGATGGGCAGGTTGATGAAGAAGATCCAGTGCCAGCTGACCCATTGAGTGAGGAATCCACCCGCGAGCAAACCCAGCGAACCGCCACCGGCGATGACGAGCGTGAAGACGCTCATGGCCTGGGCGCGCTCCGCCGGCTGGCGGAACTCGGTGACGATGATGGCGATGATCACGCCGGCGGACAGCGAGCCGCCCAGGCCCTGCAGGAAGCGGCCGACGATGAGGTGGTCGGCCCCATCGGCGAACCCGCTGCCCACCGATGCAACCGTGAAGAGGAAGACTCCCGCCAGGAAGACCTTGCGGCGTCCGACCAGGTCACCGAGCCGCCCGGCCACGAGCAGGAAGCTCCCGTAGGCGATCAGGTAGCCGTTGACCACCCAGGTCAGGCCGGCCTGGGTAAAACCAAGGTCTCGCTGCATGTACGGCAGCGCCACGTTCACGATCGTGGAGTCGAGCACGATCATGAGCTGCCCGAAGCAGACCACGACCAGGGCCAGCCACCTTCTGAGATTCGAGTTCATAACCGCCTCCAAACAACCGAACCGATGTGAGGATGATCACTATAACAGGATCATCATGATCCTTATTGCATGGATTATCCCTAAAGGTGGGAATGTTAAGAATTAGTGATAACATCGATGGACGTGAAGAAAGACGGGCCGAAGCCGGATCCGGGCTTTGTCTCGCTACTGACGCAGCTGTACAAGGCGCTTAACCGCCGTACCGGCGAGGACCTGCTGGGGATGCGCTTCAAGCCGTACATGACGCTTGGCTACATCCGCGACCACCCGGGCACGACCCAGCATGAGCTGGAGAGCGCCCTCTTCATGGACGCGAACAGCGTGGTCTTGATCCTGAACGAGCTCGAGGCGGCCCAGTTCTCGGTTCGCCGGCGAGACCCGCACGATCGCCGGCGCCATATCGTCGAGATCACGGCGTCCGGCCGGCGAGCCCTCGAACGCGCCGACAAGGCGCGGGAGAGTCTCGAGGATGAGGTCCTGAGGGCGTTGTCTCCTGAGGAGCGGAAGACAGTCCGCGGGCTGCTCGAGCGAGTGCTCGAGAGCATGTATAGCGAGGCCCGGGTCTAGGCTCCTACCTGCTCACGACCAGCGCGAAGTAGATCAGGACGATCGCGATCACGCCGATGTAGACGTAGACCCCTGGCCTCCGGAACAGGCCCGCGCCCGGGTCGGCGGGGGGCCTCATGGCGCTGCTGGGATCAGGCGCGGGCAGCGACGTGAGCTTGGAAAGATTCACGACGTTGATCAACGCGGTGACGGGGGCGATGAAGAAAGAGAACATGCCGAGCCACCCTCGCAGCAGCGTGGCGTCGGTCATCCGGCGCCACACGTTCAGGCCGCAGTAGCGGCAGAACGGACCCTTCAGATTCTTGAACGTCATCAGGATCAGGTACCCGTTGTGCTCGTAGATCGTCATCGGGACCGCGGGCACCGATCCGCAGAAGCGGCACCTGGTTCCGGCTGCCTGGAAGTAGGTGACCGGCGGCGGCGCCGGAGCGGCTCCGACGGCAGCGCGAGCGGCGTTCGACGCGTCGGTTACAGGCCCGCCTGTTTGCAGCACCTGCATCGCGGCGGCCAGCGCGGTCTGCTGCCGCGTCTCGTCGCCGCCGATCTCGCGGGCAACCCATTCCGCCCAAAGGCGGCGATTGTCCTCCCCCACGGACGACAGCTTAAAGCCGGCAGGTTCGGCTTAGTTGAGGCGCTCCAGGATCATCGCCATTCCCTGCCCGCCCCCCACGCACATCGTCTCGAGGCCGAAGGTTTTGTCCTTCTCACGCAGACCGTTGAGCAGGGTGCACAGGATGCGTGCACCCGTCATTCCAAATGGATGCCCCAGCGCGATCGCACCGCCGTGCGGGTTCAGCTTGTCGCTGAACGGGTCGACGCCGATGCCCCGCGCGGAGGGGATGACCTGTGCCGCGAACGCCTCGTTGATCTCCACGATGTCGATGTCGTCGATCGTCATCTTGGCCCGCTTAAGCGCCTGCCTCGAAGCGTCGATGGGCCCGAGGCCCATGAACTCCGGCTCGAGCGCCGAAAGACCGGTGGAGATCACCCGGGCGATGGGCTTCAATCCAAGTTCCTTGGCCCGCTTGTCGGACATCACGACAACCGCCGCCGCGCCATCGTTCAGCGGGCAGGAGTTGCCCGCGGTGACCGTCCCGTTCTCGCGGAACGCCGGCTGCAGCGCGGCCAGCACCTCCATCGTCGTGCCCGGGCGCGGCCCGTCGTCTTTGGCGAACGTCTGGCCGTTCGGCAGAGGGACCGGGATGATCTCGCGATCGAAGAAACCGCCGTCGCGAGCCTTGACCGCCGCGGCCTGGCTCTTGACCGCGTAGCGGTCCTGCTCTTCCCGGCTGATCTTCTCTCGCGCCGCGACGTTCTCGGCCGTCTGGCCCATCGCGATGTAGATGTCCGGGTATTCCTCCGTGTTGCCGGGTACGAGCTTTGGGTTGTAGGTGTCCGGCGCGTCCGGGTAACCGCTGCCGTAACGAGACACGCACTCGACGCCGACCGACAGGAAAACGTCGCCCTCACCCGCCTCGATAGCGTGCGTTGCCATTCGGGTGGTCATCAGAGACGAGGAGCAATAGCGGTTGACCGTGACGCCGGGGACGTCGAGCCGGGACAGGATGGAGACCACGCGACCGATGTTGTGGCCCTGTTCGCCGCCGGGCAGGCCGCAGCCGCAGATGAGGTCTTCGATCTCGGTCGGGTCGAGCTGGGGGACCTTGTCCAGGACCTTGTTCACGACGTGCGCCGCGAGGTCGTCGGGCCGGACGTCGACAAGGGATCCCTTCCGCGCTCGGCCGATCGGAGAGCGGCCATACGCCACGATCACTGCTTCGGTCATGTGTCGTTTATACGCTGGTCAGGAACAGTAGGTCGGGAAGCCTAGCGGTACCTTCCCGCGATCACGTAGACGAACAGGCCCACGAACAGGAGGCCGACCAGGCCGAAAGCCACCAGCGGTTTGATGCCGATGGAGGCCATCACGATGACGCCAAGGACCAGGGCCGGCAGGTAGATGAAGCCGAGCAGCTCCATGAAGCGCACCCCGAACAGGCGATGGCGCTTGCCCTCGAGCATCAGCTCGCGCGGCAGCCGTTCGTCGGGGTCGAGCGGATGGAAGATCGAATACATGCTTCTCCGCTCGAGGCTTCGCAGGTCCCTGAGCTCAAGTCGGCGGCGCATCTCTTTCCAGATAACAGTTTGCCACCGCGAGCTAGGAACGGACCAGCAAAGCCTCCCGCGTGAACAGCTTCAACGCGGCGTAGAAGGACAGCGTCCCGGTCAGGATCAGGCTGACCGACGTCACTGCGAGCTGCTCCCAGCCGACGGCGTTGTGTGCGATCGCATCGCGGAGCAGAAGAACCGCGTTGAAGATCGGGATCAGGTAGTAGGCGATGTTCGGGTTGAAGTCGGGGATGAAGAGCACGATCGACGCGGGAAAAATTGTGATGAAGTAAAGCGGCGTGGCATAGGCCTGACCCTGCCGAAAGCTGCGCGCGAGCGTGCCGAGCGCGACGGTCAGCGAGCTGAAGGATGCTGCCAGCAGGATCGCCGCCCAGACCATCACGATCGTGGCCACCGGGCTCAGCTGGGCGGAAAACGTGCCGCCACCGAACTGGATCCGGCTCAGGGCGATCAGCATCGACGCGATGGCGGCGAGCGCGGCGGCCAGGCTGATCGTGCTCACGGCCAGGATCTTGCCGACCAGCACCTGGCTCCGCGGCACGGGGGTGAGAAGCAAGCTCTCGAGGGTCTTCCGCTCCCGCTCGCCCGCGGACGCATCGAGCGCCGCTGACAGCCCGCCCGTGAAGCTCATCGTGATCAGGATGTACGGCAGAAAAAAGCTGAGGAACGAATTGCTTGCCGCCTGGGTGGGCGAGCTGAGCGGATGGACCGAGACGGGGAGGGGATTGAGGATCGAGGGGTCAACGCCCTTTTGCTGCAGCGCGGCCGCAACCTTCGCAGCGTCGTATCTGCTCAACACGGTCTGGAACCGCACGTCGGCAAGTTGCGCGGTCTGCCGGGATGGGTCGTAATACTCGTCGACGCCCGACGCGGTGAACACCAGTCCGATGTCGACCTGTTGCTTCGCCGCCTCGGCGGGAGCATCCACCTTTTCGAGCTTCAGGCCGGTCGCGTCGAACAGGATGTCGAGCCCGGTCGGGACGTCGCCCGCGTAGCCAACCGTGTACGCCTGCGTCGCGGTCTTGGTCGCCACCTGCGAGATGATGAACAGCACGGCCGGCGTGGCGATCACCGCGAGGCCGATCGCGATCAGCGTGCGCCGGTCGCGAAGGATCTCGAGCATCTCCTTCTTGAACACGACAGCTATCGGGTTCATCCCGCCGCGCCGACCAGGGAGAGAAAGGAATCCTCGAGGTCCTTGAATCCGCCCCGCACCTCGGCGGTGGCGCCGCTGGCCACGACGCGGCCCTGGTGGATGATCGTGACGCGATCGCACAGGCGCTCCGCGTCGTGCAGGACGTGGGTCGAGAAGATCACGGACTTCCCGCGCCCCTTCGACTCCAGCATGAACTCCCGAATCTCACGGGAGGCGAGCACGTCGAGGTTGGAGGTCGGCTCGTCGAACATCAGGACAGGCGGGTCGTGGACGATGGCGCGGGCGATGGCGACCTTTTGTTTCTGGCCCGAGGAAAGGCTCTCGGCCCGCTGTTGGGCGAAGGAGCTCATATCGAGCCGGTCGATCACGGCATCAACCCTCCGGTGGACCTCGCCGTCCATAAGGCCACTCAGCTCGGCGAAGTAGGAGATGTTCTCGCGCGCAGTGAGGCGCGGATAGATACCGATCTCCGCGGTGACCACGCCGACCCGCCGCCGCACTTCTTGAGGCGAGACACGAGTGCCGTAGCCAAGAACCTCGACCGACCCGGCGTCGGGCGTGAGCAGGGTGCAGATCACCCGCAGCGTCGTGGTCTTGCCGGCCCCGTTCGGGCCGAGCAGGCCGAAGATCTCGCCGGAGCGCGCCTCGAACGAGATGCCTCGCAGCACGTGGTTGGAGCCGAGGGTCTTCTCGAGGCGATCGACCTTGACCGCCGGCTTTGATAGGGGTCCCCGCGAAGTCTCGGCGAAGCCTCCGACTTCGTGGGGACTTTCGGTCACTTCTTTTTGGTGGCTTTTCTCGTGGCGGTGGACGTGGGCTTGCCGCTCCTTGGGGCGGCGGCCTTGGCGGCGCGTTTCGCAGGCGCCCGCTTCTCCGGCGCGCTCTTGGCGACCGCGCGCTTGGGGGCTGCGCGCTTGGCGGGCGCAGGCTTTGTCAAGGCCGGCTCCGCCTTGGCTACGGGGGCTTCGATGGCGGCGGGCGTCTCAACTGCCGGCTCGGCCTGCGCCACGCCGATCGAGCTCGAAAGCGTGCGATGGCAGGTCTCGCAGGTCAGGATCGTGCGCACGAGCGTGCCAAGGTGATGCTCTTCGCGACGCAGGTTGCGGGTGCGGTCGCAAAACGAGCAGTAGCCGACCTCGGTGAACACCTCGACGTGTCCTGGGCGCTTGTTCATACGCGTATGTAACTTACGGTAAACTCTCGCTCGAGCTCGCCTTTAAGTCCTGGCCTGTGAGCCTGGGAAGGAGATTTTTTCGTGGCTGTTTCGTCGCGACTCCGGCATGTAATCGAGAGCCAGCAGTTCAGTCGGTCCCTCCTCGAGGAGCTGTTCGCGCGTGCCGAGGAGATCAAGCGCGAGCCGCACCGTTTCATGGGCCGGCTGGCGGGCCAGGTGATGGCGGCTCTCTTCTACGAACCATCCACCCGCACCCGGCTTTCGTTCGAGGCGGCCATGCTGCGCCTCGGCGGCCAGACGATGGGCACCGACAACGCCCGCGAATTCTCCTCCGCGGCCAAAGGCGAGACTCTCGAAGACACCATCCGAATCGTGAGCGGCTATGCGGACGTGATCGTCCTGCGGCATAGGGAAGAGGGCGCGGCCAAACGCGCCGCCGCGGTCAGCGACGTCCCAATCATCAATGCGGGGGACGGCCCGGGCCAGCATCCGACCCAGGCCCTGCTCGACCTGTTCACCATCCGCGCCGAGCTGGCGAAGATCGACGGCGTCCGGGTGGCGATGGTCGGAGACCTCGCCAACGGCCGCACGGTGCGCTCGCTGGCGTATCTCCTGAGCAAGTTCAAGGACATCAAGCTCTGGTTTGTCGCTCCGCCCCAGGTATCGATGCGCGATGACCTTAAGGCCCACCTGGACGAGCACCACGTGCCGTATATCGAGACGCAGGACCTCGACTCGGTGCTGCCCGAGGTTGACGTGGTCTACATGACGCGGATCCAGAAGGAGCGCTTCACCGACCCGGCTGCGTATGACGCGGTGAAAGGCATCTACCGCATCGACAAGAACGCGATGGCCCGGATGCGCAAATACGCCGTCCTGATGCACCCGCTCCCGCGCGTCGACGAGATCTCACCGGAGGTCGATGACGACCCACGTTCGGCTTACTTTCGCCAGGCGCGCAACGGACTGCACATCCGCATGGCGCTCCTCGACAAATTGCTCTCATGAGCATCGCGCAGCGCCGCCTCAAAGCCACGGTGATGGATGCGGACCAGATCCGTCGCTCGCTGTCCCGGATCGCGCATGAGATCGTGGAGCGCAACCGCGGCGTCGAGGACGTCGTGGTCGTCGGCATCGTCAGCAAGGGCGACGTTCTCGCCGGCCGGCTCGCTTCGATCCTCAACGAGCTCGAAAAATCGCACGTCCCTTTCGGCCGCCTCGACGTGACCCTGCACCGTGACGACCTGCATCTCCGGCCAACCGACGGCCACCAGCCGTCCAGCGAGCTGCCGGAAATCAACGGCAAGGTGGTGGTCCTCGTCGACGACGTGATCCACCGCGGCCGAACCGCCCGCGCCGCGATGGACGCGCTGATGGATTTCGGGCGGCCGCGTGCGATCCAGCTTGCCGTCCTGGTCGACCGGGGACACCGTGAGCTTCCGATCCGTCCGGATTACATCGGCAAGAACGTGCCCACGTCGGACACCGAGCGGATCGAGGTCCTGATCGACGAAGAGGACGGCATCGACCAGGCGGTGATCGTTGCCGGCTAAAACCCACGCCGTCCTCGTGCTCGAAGACGGGCGCGCCTTTGTCGGTGCGCCCCTGGGAGCCGACCTGGTCGGCGAAGGCGAGGTCGTCTTCAACACCGCGATGACCGGCTACCAGGAGGTCCTGACCGACCCGTCGTACGCGGGCCAGATGGTGTGCATGACCTATCCCCTGCAGGGCAACTACGGCGTGCGCGATGCAGACGCGGAGTCGGCGCGGCCGTGGGCTCGGGCCCTGGTTGTGCGGTCGGCGTGTCCAGCGCCGAGCCACCACTCGAGCGACGCCTCGCTCCACGAGTACCTGCGGCGATGGAACGTGCCCGCGATCAGCGAGATCGACACGCGGGCACTGACCCGGCACATCCGTACGCACGGCGCGTTGCGCGCTGTCCTGGTGCACGAAGGGGGGGCGCCCTCAACGTCGCGCCTGGCGGAGCTTGCGACCGCCGCGCGGCGGGTGACGCCGCTGGCAGAGCAGGACCTGGTGGCGCAGACCTCCCGCACCGGCAGGGAAGAGTGGTTGGAGCCGCTGCCGCCCGAGCTGCGGACCCGGAGGCGCAGCGACGGCGAAGGCCTGCTGGTCGCCGTCGTCGACTACGGCGTGAAGTCCAACATCCTGCGTTCGCTTCGCGAGCGAGGCTGCAAGGTCGTCGTGCTCCCGCACACCGCGACGTGGTCTGAGGTCCGGGCGCTCGGGGCGGACGGCCTGGTCCTGTCCAATGGTCCCGGGGATCCCGCTGTGCTCGACGGCCCCGTGGAGCTGGCGCGCGAGGCGCTGGGCAGCGTTCCGTTGTTCGGCATCTGTCTCGGCCATCAGATCCTCGGCCGTGCCGCCGGCGCCACCACGTCGCGGTTGCCCTACGGACACCACGGCGCCAACCACCCCGTCAAAGACCTGGACACCGGGCGCGTCCACATCACGAGCCAGAACCATGAGTTCCAGGTGGATGCCGCTTCGATACCTGCGGGCGATCTCTATGTCTCGCAGCGCAACCTGAACGACGGGTCAGTCGAGGGCCTCGGCCACCGCAGGCTGCCCGCGTTCAGCGTCCAGTACCACCCCGAAGGCTGCCCCGGCCCGCAGGACAATCAGCATCTGTACGACCGCTTCATCGACATGGTGCGGAGCCGCGCCCCGGTGGTGAAGGCGGTGGCGGGCATGAAGGAAGAACCGCGCCCGCGCAAGGTGCTCATCCTCGGCTCCGGCCCGATCGTCATCGGACAGGCGGCGGAGTTCGACTACGCCGGCACGCAGGCCTGCAAAGCGCTGCGCGAGGAAGGGATCGAGACGGTGCTCGTCAACTCCAACCCGGCGACGATCATGACCGACGAAGAGGTCGCCGACCGCGTGTACCTCGAACCGTTGACCGTCGAAGCCGTGGAGCGGATCATCGCCCGCGAGCAGCCGGACGCGCTGCTGCCCACCCTGGGGGGGCAGACGGGGCTCAACCTCGCCACCGACCTCGCCAACGCGGGTGTGCTCGAGCGCTACAACGTACGTCTGCTGGAAGAAATCGGCGAGCCCGTCCCAACCTCTCGCGTATGCGAGTCGATGGAGGAGGCCAGGGAGTTTGCGGCCGCCACCGGCCTGCCGCTGGTCATCCGCCCCGCCTACACACTCGGCGGAACCGGCGGCGGCTTCGTGACGACTGAAGCAGACCTGGAACGAGTTGCTGCGCGTGGACTGGCGGCGTCACCCATCCACCAGGTCCTGATCGAGCGGTCGCTGTGGGGCTGGAAGGAGATCGAGTACGAGGTCATGCGCGACGGCGCCGACACGTGCATCACGGTCTGCAACATGGAGAACCTCGACCCCATGGGCGTCCACACGGGCGACTCGATCGTCGTCGCGCCGGCGCAAACGCTGTCGGATCGCGACCACCAGATGCTGCGCTCGTCGGCGATCCGCATCATCCGCGCACTCGGCATCGAGGGGGGCTGCAACGTGCAGTTCGCGCTCGATCCGAAGAGCTCCCAGTACTACGTGATCGAGGTGAACCCGCGCGTGAGCCGGTCGTCGGCGCTGGCCTCGAAAGCGACCGGCTACCCCATCGCCCGCGTCGCGGCCAGGGTTGCGGTAGGCCGCCGACTCGAGGAGATCCGCAACGAGATCACCGGCCGCACCTTTGCGGCCTTCGAGCCGGCGCTCGACTACTGCGTGGTCAAGATCCCACGCTGGCCCTTCGACAAGTTCCCGGCGGGCGACCGGCGCCTGGGCACGCAGATGGCGTCGACCGGCGAGGTGATGGCGATCGAGCGGACTTTCGAGGCGGCCCTGGTCAAGGCGATCCGGTCACTCGAGCAGAAGCCACCGGCGGCGTGGGAGCTCGGCCCGGAAACCATCGACCAGCCCAACGACCGCCGCCTTTTCGCGTTGCTGAACGCGCTCCGCAACGGTGCCGATGCGGCTTCGCTTGCCGAGCGCAGCGGGATCGACCGCTGGTTCATCGATCGCCTGGCCAACATCACGAGGCTCGAGGTCGAGGGTGATCTGCGCGAGCTGCGGCGCGCCGGTTTCTCGGACGCGATGATCACGTCTCTCCGTGGCGAGACGGTCGAGTCCGCGCTGCCGACGTACAAGCTTGTCGATACATGCGCGGGCGAGTTCGAGGCAGCCACGCCTTACTACTACTCGTGCTGGGAGGAGGAGACAGAGAGCCGGGCGGTCGAGGCACCAACCCAGCTCGTCATAGGTTCGGGCCCGATCCGCATCGGCCAGGGCATCGAGTTCGACTATTGCTCCGTCCACGCCGCGTGGGCGTTGCGCGACGCGAACGTGCGAGCGGTGCTCGTCAACTCCAACCCGGAGACGGTCTCCACCGACTTCGACACCTCCGACCGCCTCTACTTCGAACCCCTCGACCTGGACGGCGCGCTGCACGTGGCACGGACCGAGCACTCCGATGGAGCGCTGGTCCAGTTCGGCGGCCAGACGGCGATCAACCTCGCGGAACCGCTGGACCAGAACGGCGTGGCGATCATGGGCTCGAGCGTCGAGGCGATCGACCTGGCCGAAGACCGTCGTGCGTTCGCGAGCTCTCTCGACGCGATCGGCATCCCGCAGCCGATGGGCGGCACCACCACGACGGTCGACGAGGCGGAGGCCATCGCGGCGCGTGCGGGCTACCCGGTGCTGGTTCGTCCTTCTTACGTCCTCGGTGGGCGCGCGATGGAGATCGTGCGCAACCGCGATGAGCTCCGCCGCTACATGGTCTGGGCGATCGGTGCGATGCCACGCGGCCAGGTCCTGGTCGACAAGTACCTGCAGGGCGTCGAGGTCGAGGTCGACGCGATCTCCGACGGGGAGACGGTCGTGATTCCGGGCGTCATGCAGCACGTGGAGCGGGCCGGCGTCCACTCCGGCGACTCCTACGCCGTTTATCCCGCACGGGGCCTGGAGGGCGGGGAGCTAGCGCACATCGTCGACTACACCGTGCGCATCGCGCGGCACCTGCGCCTCCGCGGATTGGTCAACGTGCAATACGTCGTGCATCGCGGGCACGTCTACGTCCTCGAGGTCAACCCGCGCGCCTCGCGCACCGTGCCGTTCCTGTCCAAGGTGACCGGCGTGCCGATGGTGAAGCTTGCGACCGGCGTCATGTTGGGCGGCAAGCTCAGCGACCTGGGCTGGACGACCGGTCTCGTGCCGCCGCGCGACCTGGTGGCGGTGAAAGCGCCGGTGTTCTCGATGAACAAGCTGACGGCGGTCGATTCCTACCTCGGGCCGGAGATGAA
>Ga0209160_1002062_pt1 | contig 16828 bp, 18 predicted proteins | sample GraSoiAngelo_153_FD_186167 | JGI IMG/M metagenome (GOLD analysis project Ga0209160, IMG submission 186167) | Grasslands soil microbial communities from the Angelo Coastal Reserve, California, USA - 14_1009_12_40cm (SPAdes) (version 2) | ecosystem: Environmental > Terrestrial > Soil > Grasslands ... | reverse complement strand
ACGTTCAGGCCGTGCAGCCGGACGGCTCATCGCACGGCTGATGGCTCGGTGACGAGAGGCATGACCTCTTCCGCGAAGCGCTCCATCTCTTCGAGCTGTGGACTGAATTGCAACAACAGCAGATCGACCCCCGCCTGGTCAAATGCCCGAACCCGGTCAGCGATCTGCTCCGGTGTGCCTGTGAGACCGGCCATTAGGCCGCGATTCGACACCGAGTAGTCCTCCAGACTCACGCGCTGTTCGAGCTGCGTATTCGCGAGCCACTGCTCGTAATTCGCGTATCCGGCGGCGCTCTGGTGCACGTCGGTGATCCTGGCGACCTCACGCTGTGCCGCCGCCTCGGTGGCTCGGCACACGACGTAACCCGCAACGCCAAACACCAACGGCGTCAGCCCGTTCGATTCCCGCAGGCGCTGCATGTCCTGAACCTTCGTCGCGACGCGCTCCGGCGGATCGCCGTGCATGAGATAGCCGTCGCAGGTGCGCGCGATGAGGTTCTTCGCCGCCGGTGACTCGCCACCCGCGTATATCGTCGGTCGCGGCCGGCGGGGGCGGCGCACCGGCTTCGGCTCGAGGATTGCATCCTCGACGTGATAGTACTTTCCCGCGAAGGTGAACTGCCGCTCCTTCCACAGGCCATCTACTACCGCGAGCCACTCTGCCGTCCGCGCGTAGCGCGCGTCGTGGGTGTCGAATTCAACGCCGTACTGCCGCGCCTCCTCCGCCCACCACGACGACACGACGTTGAGCGACAATCGTCCGCCCGAGATGTGGTCGATATTCGCAGCTTGTTTGGCGAGCAGCGCGGGGGAATGAAACGTCGGCCGCACGGCAACCATCAGCTCGAGTCGGTCTGTGACGGCGGCCAGGGCCGCGGCAGTGGACCAGGCGTCGAGCGCAGGCGCTTCGGGGCCCTTGATGTCGTTGAGATTCAGCTCGGCGATCAACGTGAGATCGAATCCCGCGCGCTCACTCGCCCGCGCCAACCGCCGAACATAGGACCATTCGGCTGCCATCCCCTCGTCCTCGACGTTCCGTAACCAGCCGCCGAATACCGGTAACCAGTAGCCGAAGCGCATCAGCGGGCCCCCCTCTGTGTCTCGAGGTAGTCCGCCAGCCGCGCGAACGCATCGAAGCCGACAACCCTCGGCGCGTCAGCGACGAAGTTCGACAACGCGTTGATGTCGTAGTAGTAGAGGCGGCCGTCGCGCGCATCGATCGCGTACTCGATCCCGCCGACCTCGATGCCGCATGCCGCCGCGATGCGCTCCACCTGGTGCGCGATCTCGGCCGGCGGCTCGTAGCTCTCCACGCGCAAACCGTTGCGCGGGGCGTCCACGGGACAGGCGCTGCGGACCAGCTCGGCGCCGTCCGTCGTCTGGCACACGTCAGCGGGGCAGAGATTGAACGTTTCGCCAGATGAGTAGACGCGAATTGCGTACAAGAAGCGACCGCCCAGGACTTCGACTCTCGTGATCCGGCCTTCTTCTGTCGGGATGAATTCCTGGACCAGCGCGGTTTGGTCGGGACCAAACTCGAGCTCGCCAACGGCCGCCGCCGCCGCGAGCTCGTCGCTTGAATCGAACCGACGGATCCCCGCGCCACTTCCGCCGACGTTCGGCTTCACGACAATTGGAAACCGCAGCTCCTCCGCCGCGGCTGCCGCGTCTTCCGGCTGGTTGATGACGCGGGTTGCGGGGTAGGGCAGACCGAGTCCGCGTAGGACTGAGAGCTGGATCGCCTTCGATGTCTCGGCGTGAAAAGCGCGACTGCCGTTGACGACTCGGACGCCGTAACGCTCCAGGTGCGCGAGGAACTGGTGTGTATAGAAGACGGCGTGGCCGTGGCCTCGTTGCCATGCCGACGGACTCATCCGATTGAACACGAGATCGTAGGCTGGACGACTCGCCGGATCGAATCGATGCCGCTCGGCGTGCAACCGCGTGAACGGCGTGCCGCGGCGCTCGAGCTCGGCGAACAGCGGCGTGAACCAGTGCGGGTGTTCGTAGTAGATCGCGATCATGTGGTCACACCCGATGCGAGCGATGCTGCTTCGAGAGTCGCGCGCTCGACACGCTCAGCGAGTGCGGTGTCGGGCGTGCCATTGCGGAACTGCGCGTCGGTGCCGTAAACACCCGTCGCCACGACCAGCGCGCCGACACTCGCCAGTAGCGGTCTGAGTCCGTGATCGACGGCGAGCAAGTGAGTCGGTCCCCCGCCGGTCGCGATCGGGATTGCGATCTTCCCGGCGAGCGCGTCTTGCGGGAGCAGGTCGAAGAACACCTTGAGCAGACCGCTGTATGTGGCCCGATAGATCGGCGTACTGACGGCGAGAATCGCCGCGTCTTGCGTTGCCTGAAGGGCCTCAGCGACATCTCTATCCTCGCGCCGGCCGAGGAGTGCATCGGCTGGAAGCCGGGCCAGGTCGATCAGCCGACCAATACCCGCGCCTTGACGTTCGAGCGAAGCGAGCGCCAGCTCGAGGAGCGTCCGTGAACGGGACGCGGACCCCGGGCTGCCTGAGATTCCCACCACAGACGCTGTCACAAGTCGGTTCTCCTGAAAAAGAAATCGGCCGCGACTCAAGTCGAGGAGTCGCGGCCGATTCGTTGCGTCCTGCGGGGCGATGCCCCGCGTTTCTACCTACTGCATCTCATCTTTCATCCTGACGCGCGCCGATCGGCCGTCTCCCCCAACACATGGGGAGTCGACAGCAGCACATGGCCATCAGGACGGATTTCATGGTCGGCGAAAGCTACAGAAGCTTTCTAGCAGTGTCTACCACTCGGTCGACCGTGAGGCCTAGTTCCTGATAGATACGTTGATAGGGCGCGGAAGCGCCGAAGCGTTCCAGGCCGATGATGGCGCCATGCTCACCGACCCAGCGGTACCACGACTGCGGCGCCGCCGCTTCCACCGCGACTCGCGGCACACCGGGGGGCAGCACGGCATCGCGGTAGTCCTGCGGTTGCTCGGCGAAGTACTCGAGGCAGGGCATTGAAACAGCGCGGGGCCGTCTGCCTTCAGCCTTCAGCTTTTCGTACGCACCGAGAATCAGCTCGACTTCCGACCCCGTAGCCATCAGCACAACGTCCGGCCTCTGGCTATCGGCGAGGACGTAGCCGCCCTGGTGCAGCCCCGCAGCCGCCGCGTACTTCGTGCGATCCACGACCGCGACTTTTTGGCGCGTCAGTACCAGTGCGACCGGTCCGTTGCGATGGGTGATCGCCGCGCGCCAGGCCTCGACCACCTCGGTAGCATCTGAAGGACGAATCACCGTCATGTTGGGAATCGCCCGTAACGCGGCGAGCTGCTCGATGGGCTGATGCGTCGGTCCATCCTCACCCAGGCCGATGGAGTCGTGCGTGAAGACGTAGATCGGCTTGAGACCCGTCAGCGCCGCCAGACGAATGGCTGGGCGCATGTAGTCGGAAAAGATGAGGAACGTGCCGCCGAACGGGATGAACCCGCCGTGCAGCGCGATCCCGTTCAGCGTCGCGCCCATCACGTGCTCGCGCACGCCGAAATGGAAATTCCGCCCGACGCGCACGGTCGCCGTGAAGACGCCGCCCCCCTTGATCTCGGTGTTGTTCGAGCCCGTCAGATCGGCTGACCCGCCGATCAACTCGGGGAGGTTCGCGGCGATCGCGTTGAGCACCTTGCCGGACGCCGCGCGGGTCGCCTGCGCGTCCGTTGGCACGAATACCGGCAGCGCCGCGTCCCACCCCGCCGGCAACCGGCCCGCGCTCCGGCGCTCCAGCTCGGCGGCGAGATCAGGATGCGCCGAGCAGTAGACATCCCATGTCTTTTTCCAGCCGGCTTCGAGCTGCGCACCGCGAGTCTTGGCGGTACGCCACTGCTCGAGTGCTTCCTCCGGAACGAAGAACGGCTCGAGCGATGGCCAGCCGAGGTTCTGTTTGGTCGCCCTCACCTCGTCGACGCCCAGCGGCGCGCCGTGCGCTTCGGCGGTGTCCTGCTTATGCGGGCTGCCCCACGCGATGTGCGTCCGCACGATGATGAGTGACGGCCGCTCGGTCACTCGCTTCGCCCGCTCGATCGCTGCGTCGATCGCGTCGAGGTCGTTGCCATTGGCGATGCGCTGCACGTGCCAGCCGTAGGATTCGAAACGCCTGGCGGTATTATCGGAGAACGCGAGATCGGTGGACCCGTCGATCGTGATGCGATTGTCGTCGTAGAACCCGATCAACCTGCCCAGCTTCAGGTGGCCGGCCAGCGAGCACGCCTCGTGCGAGACGCCCTCCATCAGGTCGCCGTCGGAGGCGAGAAAGTACGTGCGGTGATCGATGATCGAGTGTCCCGTGCGGTTGAAGAGTGCCGCCAGCTGGGCTTCCGCGATCGCCATGCCAACGGCATTCCCAACCCCTTGACCGAGCGGCCCCGTGGTCGCCTCGACACCCGGCGTCATTCCCCGTTCGGGATGCCCGGGAGTGCGGCTGCCCCATTGGCGGAACTGCTTGATGTCGTCGAGAGAGAGATCGTAGCCGGTGAGGTACAGCAAGCTGTACAGCAGGATGCACGCATGACCGGCTGAAAGGACGAAGCGGTCGCGATCGAGCCAGTCAGGATTCGCGGGATTGTAGCGCAGATGGCGCTGCCACAACACCAGCGCGAGCGGTGCGAGCGCCATCGCCGTGCCCGGATGTCCCGAGTCGGCCTGCTGCACCGCGTCCATTGCCAACGCGCGGACGGTATTGATGCAGAGCTGATCGAGATCGACGCGAGTGACGGCGTGGGCCTCGGTCACAGAAGTCCCGACTTCGCCGCCTGCCACAACTTCATCAAACGATCAAAACCGTCGACCAGCAGCTCGACCTGTTGCGGAGAGGGAGATGCCTGCGCGGCGATTTTGAGCTCTTCTGCAAGTTTGGGCATCTCCCGGCGACCCTGCTTGGCGCTCGCAATGCCGATTTGCGTCAGCATGTCGAGAATCTGCTGGCGCACTTGAGCATCTTTGGGAACCTGCCAGAGATATTCGGCGGCCTGCTTCCCATCCGCGCAGAGCTGGCCGAGGGGATCGAGCAATGGCTGACGCGATTGCCTGGGGGCGTTGGGATCATTCATCGGAGCAAATAATCTAACATTGCCGGAGTGTTTGAATGCATCTAGCTTGCGGTTCCTATGCTGGCCATTCTCGCGCTCGCAGTCGTGCAAGCTCAGGCTATCGCGCCGGACTCGGGCGAGACGCATTTGCAGAACATTCGACAGCTGACATTCGGCGGCCAGAACGCCGAGGCGTATTTCTCGCGCAGCGGCAGGCAGCTCATCTTCCAGCGGCAGGCCGCCGATACCGGTTGCGACCAGATGTTCGTGATGAACGTCGATGGCAGCGGTCTCCATCGCGTGTCGGACGGCAAAGGGCGCACGACGTGCGGCTATTTCTTCGCGGATGACCGCAGAATCTTCTACTCGTCCACGGAGCATGCGGCAGCGGCCTGCCCGCCGCGCCCCGATTATTCCCAGGGTTACGTCTGGGCGCTCTTCGATTACGACATCTACGTTGCAGACGCCGATGGCGGGAACGCCAAACGGTTGACGGATAATCCGCACTACGATGCGGAAGGCACGCTGTCGCCGGATGGCAACACGATCGTGTTCACGTCGCTGCGCGACGGCGACCTCGATATCTATACGATGCGCGTGGACGGCACGCACCTTACACGCCTGACGAACACACTCGGTTATGATGGCGGCCCGTTCTTTTCCCCCGACGGCAAGCAGATCGTGTATCGCGCCTGGCATCCGCAGACGGCAACGGATTCGGCCGACTATCGGGGGTTGATCGCGCGCAATCTGGTACGGCCGGTCCGGATGGACATCTGGGTGATGGACGCCGACGGATCCCACCAGCGCCGGGTTACGGATCTCGGCGGCGCCAGCTTCGCGCCGTTCTTTCATCCGGACGGGAAGCGCATCAGCTTCGCCTCGAACTACAAGAACCCACGCTCTCGCAATTTCGATCTGTATCTCGTCAATCTCGATGGCTCCGGGCTCGAGCAGATCACGACGGGCACGGAATTCGACGCCTTCCCGATGTTCTCACCCGACGGCAAACGCCTCGTGTGGGCCTCGAACCGCCACGGCAAGGTTCAGGGCGAGACCAACATCTTCATTGCTGACTGGGTCGAGCGGCCGTGACTCAGCCGCCTGCGGCGACCACCGCTCCGCCGCCCAAGACTCTCAAGGAAGAGCTGATCGCCTGGGCCAGAGCGATCGGCGCGGCGCTGCTGATCTGGATCGTCTTGCGATCCTACATCGTGGAGGCGTTCCGCATTCCCTCGGCGAGCATGGAAAACACGCTTCTCATCGGCGACTTCCTGTTTGTGAACAAGGCAGTCTTCGGCGGGGAGCTCGAGATTCCGGTGACCGGCATTCACTGTTGCCGTTTGCCCGCGTTCCGGGCACCGCGGCGCCAGGAGGTCGTGGTCTTCCGCTCGGTCGAGGATTCGACGCCCGATCTGAATATCGTGAAGCGCGTGATGGGTATTCCGGGCGACACGCTTCAAATGGCTCACGATACGGTGTTTCGGAACGGCCAGCGACTCGATGAGCCGTATGCGCTGCACACCGCACTGACACCAGTTCCGGACGAGGAATTCCGCCTTCAGCAAATAAAGGCGTGGCAGCTGCCGCAGTACGTGGGCCGCGATCCCGTCCACTATCGCCCGACGACACACGATTGGGGACCGATCGTCGTACCGGCCCAACATTATTTCGTGATGGGGGATAATCGCGACGAGTCGTACGACAGCCGCTTCTGGGGATTCCTACCGCGCGACCACATCCGCGGACGGCCGCTCATCATTTACATGAGCGTCGCCACGCAGCCGTTCCGGATTCGCTGGAACAGGCTCTTCCGGCAACCGAGTTGATCTACCCTCCGGCGTCTCGGCGTCTGTGCGTCTGTTAGTTATTTGTATCGGTAGGTGATGCGGCCGCGCGTCAAATCGTAGGGCGATAGGTCCACGGCTACGCGGTCGCCCTGCAGGATGCGGATGTAGTTCTTGCGCATCTTGCCGCTGACATACGCCAGCACTTCATGTCCATTTTCGAGTTTTACGCGGAACGTCGTGTTGGGCAGCACTTCGGTCACGGTGCCCATCATCTGTATCGCGTCACCAGCCACGCAGATGCCCCCGATTGTTCATGCCGTGCGCGGATCCATGGTCGCGTCGCGCGGTAGTTCCATCCCGCGCGCGATATAAAAGGCATGCCGGCTGCACGCGGCGCAGGTCAGGCTGATCCGCTCCGCGGTGAGCAACTCCCCGGGGCGCAAAGGGTGGCGCCGTGGCGAACGCTGGATCGTGCGGGTGCCGCAGGATGGGCACACAAGCGGCAGATGTGCTCGATCGGCTGCGATGAGCGCCAACGCTTCCGGCGCCCGGTATTCCTTGATTCCGCGTCTACCCACGGCCACGCCCCCTCGGTTACGAAATCTACACCGGCCAGGGCTTTGACGCCCTTGCTCCTGCCAGCTATCTCTCTGGGCAACAGGAGGTTGGCATGGAGCCCCCCCGCACGGTATTTCAGCTGCTGGCTGAGATCGAAATCGACGCGGTCGCGCCGTCGAACCAGGGATTCACGCTGACGGGGCAGGGTGCCGGGACGGACCGGTCGGAGTATCGCCTCGATCTCCACTTTGAGCTCCCCTTGGACAACCGCACGCGGACAGTGTTGGGCGAGCTTCTCTCGCAGTCGGAGCTAACCATCTCCCGCCGGGCGGCGGGGATGCAGCCCCGCCCACTCCGCCCGCAGCGTGCCCCCCGCGCCCCCCGCGCCCCCCGCGCCCCCCGCCCGTAATTCTTGACGCCCCATCGGGGCCCGTATAGCTTGGCGGACCCTTAACCGCCCTTCCTCCTGATGCCAGCCGAGCTCGGTGGGTCCCAGATCTCGTCGCTGCTCGAGGCCCTGCCCGGGATAGCCAGCGTCCTGCGCAGTCCGGTCGCAGATGCGCTCATCAAGGCGATGCGCGCCGCTGCGGGCCTGGCGGACTTCGCGCCGGAGGATGCTGAAGAGCTGGTCCGCTACGCCGTGCGCCGCGGCTTGATCGGCCCCGACGAGGGCGATCGCGTGCTGGCGGAGGTTCAGGAGGGACTGCGGAAACGCAAACCGGTGGCGGTGAAGAAAGCTCCCGTGAAGAAAGCACCCAAGAAAAAGACGCGACGCTAAATCCGGAAACCGCGCACCAAGCCACGTAGTTTTTCGGCCGCCTGAAGCAGATCTCCGGCGGCCGCAGCCATTTGCTGAGTCGATGCTCCCTGTTGCTCCGTCGCGGCCGTCACTTGCTCCGCGCTCGACGCGTGTGAGACCGCACGGCTCACCACCTGCTGTGCCTGCGCGCCGAGCTGCTCCGTGACGCCACGGTTCTCCTGTGCCGCCTTCGTGACGCGCGCGGCCGCCTGTTCGACTTGTTCGACGGCGGCGACGATCTCGGTGAGCCCGCGTGCCGCTCCCTCCGCGACCGATTCGATGCCGCGCACCTTTGCCTGTCCCACCGCCATCGTGGCCGTGACCTCTTCCACCTGCTCGCGGATCACGCGCGTCGTCCGAGCGACGTCCTCCGCGGCGCGCGCCGATTCGTCTGCGAGCTGCCGCACTTCCTCGGCGACGACGGCGAAGCCGCGGCCATGCTCCCCCGCGCGGGCGGCCTCGATCGCCGCATTGAGCGCCAGCAGGTTGGTCTGTGACGAGATGCGCTTAATCAGGTCGACGAAATCGTCGATTGCCGTGCTTTGCTCGGCGAGCTGTGTTACCTCCGTGCCGGTCGTCCGGACCACCTCTCGGACGTCGAGCAGCGTCGTGCCGGCGGCGGCGATGTCGTTGCGATGCCGGTCGGCCACGGTGCGGATCTCTTCTCCCAGTCTCGCGACGCGCGCCGCGGCATCGGCCATTTCAGTGGTCGCGCGCCGCAGCTGCGCCAGCGCGGACTCCGTCTCGTTCAGCTGGTTGCGCTGATATTCCGCGCCCGTCGAGATCTCGAGCATCGCGGTAGAGACTTCGCTCGACGACGCGGCCAGCTCTTCACTGACCGCCGAGAGGTCACCGGCTGAGGTCGCGATTTTGTCAGCCGAGCCGACGACCTCGGAGACGATCCCCCGGAGGCGTTCGCCCATCTGTCGCATAGCGTCGGCCAGCACCTGGAATTCACGGGGCATTCGCCCGGTCGTCACCGGCCGCAGATCTCCGCTGCCGAACCGCTCGGCCGCCGTGACCAGCCGGACCAACGGCCCCTCGACCCAGCGAACCGTGAACGCTCCGACAATCGCCCCCACGATGGCCGTGGCGAGCAACACGATCCAGAGAATGATCTCGCGCTCGCGCGCCTGCGCGGCGAGGCGCTGACCGGCGGCGGTCGCCTTGTCCGATTGCCGCGCCGACAGCTCGCGCACCAGGCGTGTGAGCTCGGCCACAGGCTCGCGCACCTGCCCGATGAGCGCCTGCGCCTGGACCGTTCGCCCCAGATCGAGGAGGGCGTGCGACAGCGAGTAATCGACATGGATCGCCGCTTGCAGCTGCTTGATACGATTGACCGTGATGCGATCAGTCTCCGTGAGCCCGGGCAGTTCATCGAGCTGCTTCTGATACCGAAAGGCGGCGTCTACGGCGGTCTGAAACTGATCAGCGCTCCCTGCGCCCAGCTGTTCCGCGGAGCGGATTTCATCGAAGATCGCACTGACGAGCCCGCTGCCGACCGCACTCGATGCGCGGAGATGGTCGATCTCCGTTGCCAGCGAGCGCCGCAACGTGGCCAGCGAGGTCACTCCCACGACGGCGGAGATCACCAGCCCGGCGAGGAGGCCGGAAAGGCCCAGAATGATCCGCCAGCGGATCGTATCGAGGCCACTCATTGCGCGACCTCGGTCACGAGCTGGCCGGCGTGCACGACGCCGATGACGACCGGCTTGGCGGGTACGTCGCCGCGCGCATCGAAGGCGATTGTACCGGTAACTCCGTCGTAAGCCGGCCGGTCGACGCCGACGCGTGCCAGCCGGTCGCGGATCGCGCGACGGTCTGTTCCGACGTCTTCTATCACCCGGGCCAGCAGATGCACGATGTCGTACGCACCGGCGCCGCGGTGATCGGGAGTCTGCCCGTAGGCGCGTCCGTAGGCAGTGACGAACTGCGCGTTACGTTCGCCGGGTCGGTCGGGAAGGTAGGCGGTTGAGAGGCGCAAGCCCTCGGTGATCGGTCCCGCGGCCTCGATCCCCGTCAGCGCATCGCCGCCGATCGCCGGCCAGCGGACTCCGATCTGCCCCATTTCCCGCAGCGCCAGCTCGGCTCCAGCTCGCTCCGTCGCCAACATGAGCGCGTCAATGCCGCCTGCCTTCCTGAGCCGTGAGAGGTAGGGTTCGAGGCTCGATGTTGCGCTGAGCATCGGGTCCTCTTCGACCACCTCTCCCCCAAGCCGGCGGAATTCGGCCGCAAAACTGAGCCTCAGCCCGCGGCCATAGTCGTCATCGATGTAGATCACGCCGACTCGTCGCGCGCCAAGCGTCTGGCGCGCGAAGCGGGCGAGCTGCGCACCGTGGCTCAGATCGCTAGGGCAGATGCGAAACACATACGGACTGACGCCGGACAGGTCGGGGCTGGACGCGGATGGCGAGATCATCGCGATCGGTCGGCGTGCCTCGCCATACACCCGGCCCGCGGCGAGCGAAGCGCCCGAGGTCAGATGACCGATGACCGCCACGACCGACGGGTCGTCCGCGAACGATTGCGCGATGCGAATCGCCACGTCAGGACGACCGCTGTCGTCAATGGCGCGTAGGGCCATGCTCTGCCCGCGGACTCCACCGTGGGCGTTGATCTCTTTGACCGCGAGCTCGGCGGCGCGGTGCATCGACACGCCGCGAGGTTGTGAAAATGGTCCCGCGATCCCCACGACTATCGCTCCCCTTTCGCCCCGCGAACATCCCGCGACTAACAGAATTGCGGCGAAGAGCCTCCGCAGACGGTCCTCCTGGTGTGGAGAGGGAGAGTGCGGGCAAGGTTAAGTCTCGATGTGGGATAGCGCAATATCCACGCGCTTTCCACATTTCAGCATGAGTGCGATTCAACAATTGTGTGGATTTGCGGCGGCGCTCGAACGCCTATTGTCAGCGCGCGACGCCGCCGCGCTCGACGAGATGTGGGAGGAATTGAATCTCGGTCAGGTCGGATGGGAAGCACTGGCGCTCGCGCGGCGCGCCAACACCGAAGCGCTCGAGCCCGCGCTCGCCGAAGTGGATCGCCGGCTCCTTGCCGTATTGGAACGCTGTCGCGCGCTGCTCGATCCTCACATCGTTACGTTCCGCGTGCCGGAGTTGGAGCGCTGGCAGCATGCCGCCGCAGCTGCGCTCGTTGGCGCGCGTTGGGGAGTTGCCGGACTGCGCACCGTCATCGCCGACACGCGAGCGCCACTTGGCCGCCGCTATTTCGCGTTTCTCGCTCTCGCCGAGCGGCATCCGAAGCAAGCATGGCCACTGTTTGCGAAATATCTGGAGACGCCCGGCGCGCATCACGCCTTTGTGGCCGCAGCCGCTGAAGCCGCGCGCTACTATCCCGGCGAGGCGCACAATGTCATCGCGTTGTTCCAGCGCATCCGCGGCGATCAAATGTTGCGCCGCTTCCTCGGCCCGAAAATCCTGGAGTCGCTCTATGTACTGGGCGATCCAGCCGCCCTTCCTCTTTATGAAGAGTTGCTCGTCACCGGCCACACCGATCCCGATCTGGGCCGTTGCGAGGTGACGCGCGCCTTAGTGGGCGTGCGGAAGCTCACCGGCCGGGTAGCCGCGAGCAGCAAGTTTCCGGATCCCGAGGAGCCGGACGTAATTCGGGCGCTCGATGAGGCGCAGCGAATCTTTGAGGAGGAAAGAGATCGACTGCAGCCAGTCGTCGTTATTTGACGAAGGCCGCGAGTTTCTCTTTGTAGGCTTTCCCGCCCACGTCGTACGTGTCGTTGTGGCCGGCCCCCTCGATCATGACGAACTCCACAGGTCCGGCGGCGGCCGCGGCGACCGCTCGACCCATCTCGATAGGGACAAGCTTGTCAGTTGTGCCGTGGAAGATGAGTATCGGACACCGGATCCGCTTGATGTTCTCCAGATTGTCCAGCCCCAGCCTGACCAGAAACCCCGGCACGATACGATAGTGACGTGCCGCCATTCCCCGCGCGCTCGTGAACGGCGACTCCAGGATCAGTCCCGCGACCTCCTGTGTGACTGCGGTGTGCGTCGCGACCGCGCTGCCGAGCGAGCGGCCGTACACGTAGATGCGATGACGATCGATCTCGGGACGCTTCAGTAGCTCCTGGTATGCGAGGTCGGCCGCCTCATAAACCGCCGCTTCGCCGGCATGTCCCTCACTCGCGCCATAGCCGGGATAATCCAGCACCAGAAGCGCCGCATTAGGCGGCCGGAAGTCGCGAATGGTCGGCCAAATAGCGCCGATGGTTTCGCCGTTGCCGTAGAACCATAAGAGGGCGGCGGAGGACGGCGAAGGACGTCGTAGGTCTTTCGGCGGTAGATACCAGCCAACCAGGCGCGTTCCATTCTTCATCCGCAACTCGATCTTCTCGCCGTATCCCAACACCTGCTTCGGATCCGGCAACGCCGACCGCGGCGCGGGAAACGTGATCCGCTCCTGGAACGTCCAGAGCAGGCCCACGAGAACCAGATACAGCGCCGGTAACCCCCAAACGAGCGCCATGGCGGGTGTTAATTTGCGGGCCAATGGAGCCCGAGCTCGTGTCTCGTGCGCGGGGCGCGTTGCTGGCACTCGTCGCCGGCAACCAGTTGGGAGTCCCGACCGAGTATCTGGGTACGCCCGAGGCCATTCGCAAACAATTTCCCGCCGGCGTGACTGATCTTGCCCCACCCCCCAAGAACTCGCCGTATGACGACGACGCCGCCATGGCCCTGCTGTTTGGAGAGTCGTTGCTCGCGGCGCGCGGCTTCGACGCGGCGGACCTGGCGCGCCGCTGGGTGAAATGGATGAAAGTGGACGGGCGAGGCATCGGCAACACGACGAAACGCGCCCTGACGTTGATCGATCGTGGAAAGGAGCCGTTTGAGGCGGGGCGCCTGGTCTATCAGGAAAACCCGCGCTTCTCGGCGGGCAACGGCAGCGTCATGCGCTGCGTCCCCGCCGCCCTGCGCTATCACGACGACCTCGATCGCCTGATCCGCGTGTCGACCCAACAGGCGGCGATCACCCACGCCGACGAGCGGTGCACCTGGGGCGCCGCGGCCGTCAATCTCGCGGCACGTGAGCTGCTCCACGGCAACATCTACTTCATCGACGAAGTGTTGCATCGCATCGGGGATCGTGCCCCCCGTGTGCTGCGCGACGCGATTCACCGGGTGCCGCGCGAACGTGAGGCCGACCTGCCGATTGCCGGCCCGGAGTCTGGCTACGTCGTGCATTGCATCGAAATCGCGTTCTGGTTTGTTACGCACGATCGGTCGCTGGAAGAAACGCTCATGTTTCTCGCGCAAGCCGGTGGTGACACCGACACGAACGCCGCGGTGGCAGGCGCGTTGCTCGGCGCGCGATACGGGGAAACGGCACTACCTCCGCGCTGGGTGGCGCAGATTGTCGGAGCTCAGGGAATTGGGAAACTGGCGGAGGAACTCGTGCGCGCCGCGTGAGTCACGGCGTACGTTTTTTCGGTGCGGGACGATAGCGTCTGATCCGATCCATGACGTCACGATCGTTGAGCGTAATCGAGATTACGCGCCAGTTGGCGCGGCCACGCCAGTTGAACCGGATGAACCGCCGCCCTCTCCCGCTCGTCCACTCCCATATGCCCCGTCCCCGGCGTTGCGTCGGGCCCAGCTGTCGTCGCATGTCGTCTTGAATCCGCTTGACGAGCGCGACGCCTCCTGAATCCATCAACGAGATCACCGATGTGCGGCCGTCGATGACGTTCGCGCTGAGATAGAAGTCATCGCTGTCGGCCGGATCACGCGCGCGCACCCCGCAGTCCATGACCTGAGCGGTGCTCCGCATCGTCTGGCAGGTGAGAACATCGTTATGCGCGAGGGTGCGCGCCCGCTCCGCGAAATCAGTGTAGGTCATCCCCGGTCGAAAGCCGCGGTAAGCAAAGGGACGCGTCGATTGGCCGCCGAGGAGCGTCGGAGCAAGAAGAAGGGCGATCACGGACAACCGGAATGCGGTCATGGGCGCCAATATACCAAAAGCAAACGGACCCGGCGGTCACCGGGCCCGTTCACCAGATGCGGGTTAGCTCAGACCTTGCGGACGTTCTGCGCCTGCAGCCCTTTCGGACCCTGAGCCACGTCGAACTCGACGTTGTCGCCCTCGGCGAGGCTGCGGAAGCCCTCTGCCTGGATCGCCGTGAAGTGCACGAACACGTCTGGACCCGACTCCTGCGCGATAAAGCCAAAGCCCTTCGCGTCGTTAAACCACTTCACCTTACCCTTTGCCATACTGTTCAGACCTCAGCACATGGGGGCACGGCCCCGGACGGGATCGACCCAGGCCACCGCGGCCTGGGACGGGCTCAAACAAAAACCGCGAGACGTATGGTCCTCGCGGAAGCGCAGACAGCCGGTGACGGTGCCACGTATGCTTGAACCGCGGGCAAAAGTATGGAACACCCGCAACCCTGTCAATCACGACTGCCGTTTCGTCCCGCCTTCAGTAAGCTGACACTTTCGCGACACTAAACGAACAAAACGTGGCCTTCCGTTCCTCCGAATGCGCCGGTAACCTCAAGCATCCCTTTCACTGCCGTCGCATGGAGGAGTACTCATGCTGCTGCCCGCGCTACTGTCATTAGTAACTCTGCAACAACCCACCGCTCCTGCACCTTCACCGCCAATTGCGAAAGTAGAAGTGCAGCCCTCGGGCGGCGAAGTCGCGATTGGCGGCAGGCTCCAGTTCACCGCGCGAGCGCTGGATTCGGTAGGGGCGGAGGTCCCGCGTGCCGAGATCGAGTGGTTTGTCGGCGGTGACGTCGGCGGCGTCGACTCGCTGGGCGTCTTCACCGGTGGGTACCAGGGTTTCGCGCGCGTGACAGCGGTCGGTTTCCTGCGCGGCGTCTCAAACAGCCAGGTGTTCGGAGTCGCCTTGGTGCACGTGCTGCCCGAGCCTCCGGCGCGCATCGTCCTCGACCCGCGGCCGGCTCGGCTCGTCGCCGGCTCGCATCTGACGTTGTCGGTAACAGAGTACTCGCGCCACGGTGATCGCCGTTCGGAGCCCGTCACGTTCACGTCCAGTAATCCGCGCGTCGCGACTGTCGGCAACGATGGCCGCCTCAATACGCTGAGCGCGGGTCGGACTACAATCACCGCGACGTCTGGGCCGGCCAAAGAGACGCTCGCACTGCAGGTGCTACCGAACAACGTCGCACGAATCACCATCGAGCCCCCCCCAGGCACGGCCGCTGTGCGCACCGGTGACGTCGTCAAGTTCACCGCGACTCCGCGGACGGCTGCGGGTCGCGCGGTAGGCGATGTGGGTGTCGAATGGGCGGTGAGTGCCGGATCGGGTGTCGCGCTGATCGATCCGAGCGGCACGTTCGTCGCCGAGCTGCCGGGGAGCTACACCGTGACGGCGGCGGCGGGAGGGAAGGAAGGACACGCTGTCGTCCGAGTCGTGCCGCGTGAGGTCGGCCGGGCCATGGAAGTGCGCGGCCGTGTTCCGATCACAATGAGTACGGCTGAGTTCTGGCTACATCCGTCGGGGACGTGCGGCTATTTGTCGACGATTGCCGATCGCGTGTACGCGATCGACGTGAGTGATGTAACGCACCCGAAAATCGTCGACTCGATGATGACCAACGCGCGGATCGTCAACGACGTCATGACGACCGAGGACGGCAAGTACGGCGTCTTTTCTCGTGAGGGCGCATCGGATCGCAAGAACGGCATCGTCGTCTTCGACGCGAGTAGCCCCTGCCATCCGAAGCCGGTCTCCGAGTACACGCAGACCGTCTCGGGTGGTGTCCACAGCTCGTACGTCTACAAGGGCTACGCGTACATCACGGACGACGCGACCGGCTCGATGCGCGTGATCGACATTCAGGATCCGCAGCATCCGAAAGAGGTCGCCCGCTGGCAGACGGAGCAGACCGAGGCGGGCCGGTACTTGCACGACATCATGGTCGTCGACGGCCTGGCGTATCTCGCCTACTGGAATGACGGTCTCGTTATTCTCGACGTCGGGAACGGCATGAAGGGTGGCAGTCCGACGAATCCGCAGTTCGTCTCGCAGTACAAGTATGATTTGACGGCAACTTACGCGCGGGTGTGGCAGCTATTTGGGCAAGGCTTCGTCCGTGGGACGCACACCGCGTGGCGCCAAGGCCGCTATGTGTTTGTCGGTGATGAGGTGTACGCGGCGCATCCGTACAAGGGCCTGCAGGACGGCAACAATCTGACCTTCGGACGGCTGCACGTCATCGACGTCTCGGACATCGCACAGCCGCGCGAGGTCGCCTGGTACGAGCCCACCGACGGCGGCGTCCACAACGTCTGGGTCGTCGGCGACACGCTCTACCTCGGCAACTATCAGGGCGGCGCCCGCGTGCTGGATATTTCGGGCGAGCTGAAGGGCGACTTGCTCCGTCAGGGCAGAGAAATCAGCTGGATTCTGACCGTCGACTCACTGGGCCACCGCCGGGCACCATTTGCGTGGGGCGCGGTCGTGAGGGACGGCAACATTTTCGTCCCCGACATCAATACCGGTCTCTGGATTCTGAGAGTAGAGCCAAAGCAGCAAGCCATGCCGTGACAAGCACTTAGCAGCTACTGCTGGCTCACTGTCTTGGAGCTGTCGGACCGGTTCAGCGCTTGCCCGTTCCTAA
>Ga0209160_1002061_pt1 | contig 16831 bp, 15 predicted proteins | sample GraSoiAngelo_153_FD_186167 | JGI IMG/M metagenome (GOLD analysis project Ga0209160, IMG submission 186167) | Grasslands soil microbial communities from the Angelo Coastal Reserve, California, USA - 14_1009_12_40cm (SPAdes) (version 2) | ecosystem: Environmental > Terrestrial > Soil > Grasslands ... | reverse complement strand
GAAACTGATCGTTTCGTGCAGGTTTGAGCCGGGTTTCTGATCAATTTCTACGCTTCAGCTTCTATTTGCCAGGTCGGAGAGCGAGGGATCCCGCCGGCGAGCCTTCCAACCGGTCAAACGGATCGTTGTTTGGTCGTCGATTGTTGACATTGCTTATCCTAGAGGAAATGAAGTATGAGCTGGCCCAATCTCGGCGTTGGCTCTGTCAAGAGGTCAGAAGGGACCCGGATTGTGCTTTCAGTCCGCAGGTCCTGCTGAGACCCCAGAACTACCTGCGACTGTTACTCAACCATCACACCCTAGGTTTCGACATAGCAATATCCCGTTTCTATGGCGATAGTCTTTCCAAGTGTAAGAGAATGACTGATACAACTTCGAACAAGACTTGGGGCGCCTTCACTCCTGTAATGCCTTCCTTCATACGCCTCGTCGTCGGCGTCATAGTGCTAGTCATCGTCGAAGCAGTGGTACTAGGATTCCCCGGAATAACAAACAACATCACCGGATCAACCATCTCTATCGCGAACATTGTAGTCTTCATGATCGGCCTCATCGTCTGCTTCGTAGTCCTCAAATTCGGCACTCAGCTCGCCAATACAGTCCAAGACGCGTACAAGGCCTACAAGGCCTGGACTCCGCTACTCGCATTCTTCTTCCAGATCGTAGCCATCGGAATACTTTACGCGGTGACCGCGGGAATTGCAGCGCCATACTTCAGCGCAGATCCGTGGGCCTTCCCATTGATCTTCCTACTCATCGCGCTAATTCCAACAATCAAAGCCGTTACCAGCATCGTCCACGCCCTCGAAGGAACTAGTGCCACGAAGCATACTCAGAACTAGCCCCAAAAGTTCAGAGGCATTCGCAACCGTCTCGTATGCGTCTCCTCTGGACACCTACTCCTTTCTTTCTCCGCTCGACTGGTCAAGCCGCCAAACTGAGATCGGAATTTTGGCCGAGTAACTCCCTAACTCACATTATGTACATTCGTCCACCTCCACTTGGACCATTGCAACAAATCGATCCGCCCAACTGCAATGCGGTAGCCGCCCACCCAGTGTCCAAGGCATTGGAACCGGTCGAGCTTCGAATAATGTCCCTAAATCCCCCGTCGGCGTCTTGTTGTTGAAGAAGGAAATTGTCAGCGATTGTGACCTCGCCTGTATCAGAGAATTGCGAGAAGACCAGCAATGAGAGCGCGGCCGCGTAGACATGTCCGCCGAAGTTGGCTGACGCAGAAGAAACAAGATAGGTGATGGCAGAGCTTATGGTAGAATTGCCGATGGAAAGGGATGCCTGTTTTAGAGCCAAGGTCACAAGAGCGGTTATGCTGATAGGTTCAGGTCCGAGCGAATAGAGGGAGTTTGACCGGAGCGTCTTTGTTAGGTTAAAACTACCGTCAGGATTCTGGAGCGATAAGAGATAGTTGACCGCTGATTGTTCCTTCGTGGCGGGTATGCTGTTTGAGCTGATTAGACCCAGCAGAGCCATGGCCGTGTCAACGCTACTTGTTACCTGCTTGTTCGAAGCTGTGTCAAAATAGCCCAGGAATCCTCCGTTTGCTTGTTGGAACTTTGTGAGGTTTGCAGTCACCCCGGAGAGGAGGTTGAGCATGTGAAGGTTCTGGCTCTGGCTGAAAGTATAGAGTATCTCGCCTGGAATGTCGGCCTCGGCAATATTGCCTCCTCCACCCCAGAACCAAGTCGTAGAGTTTTGCAGCTGGTTCTTTAGCCAGCTGTATGATAGGAGCACTTTGGCACTGTCCTGGAATCTTATCCACATCGCGTAGGCAGCGGGGGCTGTTTGAGGTTCGGTGAAGCTTCCGTAGGACCCGTTGGACTGCTGGTTCAACATCAGCCAGTTTATCGCGGCAGTGATAGAACCATTCTGGGAAAGAGCTTCTACCGACTGGAAGAGATTGACTTCCACCAGTAAACACAGGGAGAGTAGAAGAATTGTCGTTACCTTCCAGCCACTACGGCCTCTTTTTGTTCTCGAAGTGCCCCGCCGAGAGGAATGGTTCTTGACCGAGGGATGGAACCTTACGGGACCTTGGTTAATCGTAACCCAAGTGGTTTGGAAACCATCCAGGAAACCGGTCCCTCCGCTGTATGGTTCGCTGGCGCTTACGAGCCGATGACTTGTATTGCGCTGGATCCTCTGAACGGTGTCCCGTCCAAAGTCCTACCCATCAAAGTTGCTTGGCTGTCACCGAGTTGAAATCCCGTACTCTGGGTCTTGAATTGCAAGACCATATCGAGCAACCCGTCTCCATTCACATCTTGGAAAGATGAATGGATGGGTGACGCTTCTGTACCAGTTCTTCCGAACTTTACAGTCGGTGGATTCACTTTGGTTGCGTCAAACGTCAACGTTGAGAGAATGGCGACAGGAACAACGCCTGGATTGAGAGACGGGAATCATGTCCACTCCAACGAATGGGAGATCCCAACAGATTCCGTCGAGGGTCCAGAAGCCCCAAGCTTCATCGCAAAATATGTTCGAAGCCGGACATCCTACACTGTTAATGGAGTAGACAAAGTGGCTTCCGAATGATGCGAAAAAGACCGCTCCAAGATTTCCCTTTGTGATGAGTTCTGTGACGTTGAAGAAGTTCCAGGTGGATGGCACTAATGTCTGGTTGTACCAGACTAGAGTTCCGTTCCCATAATTCAATAGAACATTCACTGAGATAGTGTTCGCGCCAGGACTCGTTGAGGTAGCGTGTGCGAGTATCGGCACAAACCCAATGCTTCCTAGGATGACGAGTAGTTGTATTATCCTACGTAGTCTATGTGATAGAGCGGGCAAAGTTACCCGCTTCATCTCTCTGGGACTGGTGATTTAAAACTTGTGGGGTGTCCAGATCTCGCCGAATAAGCTAAGGGGTGCAGGTGACTACGGTTCTTGATCCGGACACTGGCGGACCATAATCGTTGTTAGAGTCGAAGTACCAAGCGATGGTTCGACCATTGGATAGAATTAAGCCATCCGCACCTATGTTCGAGTACGACCATGCTTGGTCTTTGTTACAGAATTGCCATAAGTGCCAGAACGAGGACCCGTCCTGCCTCACTCCATCGATCGCGTTGATGTAATGCTCGTTGAGGGGGCTTGCGTAGTAGTCAGACTCGACCTTGCCGTTTGCGATGTACATCGTCAGATTGTAAAAGTTCCAGCCTGCGGGAACTCTACTATCGTTGAACCATTTGCTCGTGCCGTTGCCAAAGTTGAGGAGAGCGTTTACTGCGATCAGGTTGGCATTGGAATTATGACTCCCTGTGCTTTGCGTGGCGCCGTCGTTTGCGAGGAAGAATCTTTCAAGATCGTAGTAAGCGGCGACCTGAATTGCAACCAAGCTGATAGCTATGAGTAGGATCGCGATGAATAATTTGCGGTGTCGACTGGGGGAAGTCGATTCCGATTGGTTCAATTGCCTCCAAGCCCCAACCTTGAGCGTTGTGCCGCGTAGATGGCGCTTGGAACAATTGTTGCAAAGAAGAACGTATTGCTTAGCTCATGCAAAATCGCAAAAGGCGCACCTGTTATCATTCCGATCAGAAACGCTTGGTAAAGGGAATTTGCCAAGAACAGATAGGTTGCGAAGTTTGTAAGCGCATCGTACGCGAACGTGGTCACTAGGCCTAGGCCACCGAAGACGATGACAGAGTGCCAGAAGCCCCAGCTCGTAAACATTCGCCAGGGTCGCGTGGTTCTTCTCAACAAAGCTCCTGCAACGGCGTAGAAGCATTCCCCCGCTATCAAGAACAAGAGCAGTACAATGCCGTCCTGACCGTAAGGATTGACGAAACCGTAGACGAGCCAGACAGAGACAGCAGTTGCCACTCCGACGTCCAGCCCGAATAGGAATCCTGCGATGAAGATTAGCGAGTCCATTAGTTTGATGTTGGGCGCATCGATCATGAGATAGTTGGTGCTAAGTGACAGAGCTGTGAAGACGGAGATCACGGCCACTTTGATAATGGAGCGAGAGAATTGGTCGTTGCGGTCGTTGCGGACAGGTTCGATCAATTGCAAGCGGGCAAAATTGCCCGCTATCGTATATAGGAATTTCCCTTAGCCCCACGAAGAGTTCAAATCTGCAATCATGATGAAAATAGACCAATCATGCGAATCGCATCTCTACTTCCCAGCGCGACAGAGATTGCGTTCGCTTTGGGTCTCGAAGAGCAAGTGGTCGCGGTCTCTCACGAATGTGATTATCCTCCCGAAGCCTCCGGACGGCCGATACTGACCAAATCGGCGATCCATCAGAAAATCCATGCGAGTCATGAGATCGACGAAGAAGTGGCGAAACGTGGAGGCGACATTTACGAGATCGATGAGAAACTATTGGAAAGCCTACGGCCGGATCTGATTCTGACCCAAGAACTCTGCGCAGTCTGCGCTGTGTCATACACCAAGGTCAAGGAAGCAGCTAGAGTATTGGACGCGGACACGAGGATAGTATCCCTCGAACCAAGCAACCTCGAAGATATTGTTGAGAACATTCGTCTCGTAGGCAAGATCGCTGGTCGCACCGCGCAGGCTGAAAAACTAACCTCCCAACTGTCTGAAAGAATGGAGAAGGTGAAGGAGAAGACTCGAACTGTCCCGCGAAAGCCGCGGGTCGCCTTCCTTGAATGGTTCAGGCCGCCCTGGATCGGAGGGCATTGGATTCCACAAATGATTGACTACGCAGGCGGAATCGACAACCTCGGTACCTTGGGAAAGCCTTCCCGGAAGGTCGAATGGAAAGCGATTGTCGAGTATGAACCGGAAATAATGATCCTCTCCCCATGTGGTTATGATGTAAAACAGGTCTTAGCCGAAGTTCAAACTCTTTCTGCTTATTCTAACTGGGACGATATCCCCGCTTTTCGCACTTCAAACATCTATGCCGTGAACGCGTCAGCCTACTTCAGCAGGCCCGGACCTCGAATAGTGAACGGTCTAGAGCTACTCGCTCACATAATTCATCCCAAATTATTCCCTGAAACAGCTTTGGCTCATGAGATGAAGAGGATCGACCTGAGCTTTCTCAAAGCCTAGTGTCTTCTCGCTCAATCCGCTCAAGGGCCTCTTTCTCCATCTGTAGTGTTACATGCTCTATGCCAAATGACTGTTTCAACTTCGCGGCAACTTTTCCGACAATTATGGAGCCGTCAGTAATCTTGTCTGAATCTAGGGTTACGTGCCCGCTTAGCGCATAAAGTCCGGATGTGATCGTCCAGACATGTAGGTCGTGGACCCCCTTAACACCGTCGACACTCCGGATAGTTTTCGCGATGCTCTCGAGCTCCAGATGCTTAGGAGTGGCCTCAAGCAGAATGTTCGTCGAATCCCTCACGAGACCATATGCACTTCTCATTATCAGAATCCCAATCAAGACCGCCGCTACGGGGTCCAACCCGGAGTAGCCAGTGAATACCACGACCAGGCTGCTAATTATCACAGCAATCGATGAGACGGTATCTCCGACGGCGTGAAGAAAGACTCCCCTGACGTTGAGGCTTGTCTTCCGGGTGGGGGCGAGTAGTCCGGTTGTGGTAAGATTTCCCAAGAGACCTAATGAGGCCAAGGAGAGAACGAGTGCGCCCTGGACTCTCGTCGGCTGCTGGAACCTCAGAAACGCTTCATAGATTATGAGGAAGGCGACGGCTATGAGGGTCGAGCCGTTGATTAGAGCGGCGAATATCTCGGCTCTGTGATAGCCAAACGTCCGCTTTGCAGTGTGTTGCATGCGTCCGAGCCTGAGTGTGAGGATGCTGACGCTGATGGCGAGAACGTCGGTCAGAACGTGGCCTGAATCACTCAGCAGCGCAAGGCTTTGACCAAGGAATCCTCCGGTGAATTCGATGACGACTATCACTGAGGATATGGCAAGTGCGATCCAGAGACGCCGCTCAGCGTTCTTTGAAGGGACACTCAGGTCGATGAGCAACGAGAGGACTTACAGCGGTCTGCGAATGGCAGTATTAGAAATGGTCGGGCGAGGTTTCCGATATCTACGCATACTAGAGTTGTCTGACTACAGTCAGAAAACAAACTGAGAATTAATCGGGAAAAAGAAAAACTGGTAGGGACAGGCGTTCGATGCCCCGGCTGAGTCTACATGCTTTTCTTTTTCTTGCTCTTTTTCTTTGGTGCCATGTTATGTACCGAATCCGACGACGTACGGATGTTGCATAATACATCTCCGGTCTTAGACTTGTTCAGACTGTCACATGATAGCCGGAGAAAATCATGACAGTTCGGCGGCATCGACCGCTAGATTCCGCGGAAGGACCCTCCCGCGAGCGACCAGTATCTTCTGAGGATTAGTCCTGCGATGAGTCCTCCAAGATGGGCGGGACCTCCACCGCCTGCGAAAATGTCTAGACCTAGAAGAAAGATGAGCAGAATCACTACTTTTAATCCGACTGCCGTTCCCATTATCCCGTAAACTGCGCCTGAAGCACCTACCGCGCAGTCAATTGTTGGTATTCCTCCAGATAGAAGATACCCTAGGACGTCGTAGCCTACGAAGCCGAGGCTGCCTACGAGCCCCGTTATGAAGAAAGTCATCACCCAGCGTGATTTCGAGACTTGTTCTTCCAGAATGAAGCCGAAGAAGAGAAGGAAGAAGACGTTGCTGGCTATGTGGAGGATGCTAGCGTGTAGGAAGATGGCAGTGAGAACAGTCCAAGGGAAGATCGGTGTGGGAGCATCGCACTGGACCAGAAAATCGACGACGATGTTTTGTAGCTGTATCGGTTCGAAAAAGTCGCCAACTATTGCTCCGATGATAATGTAGACAGCGACGAGAATCAACGAGAAGATTACTGTCGGGGACCGTAGAACCGCCTTGGCCCCTCGGGACCCAGTAGATTCAGAGGCCGATTCCATGATGCGTTGCCTGGGTGCTGACTGTAGCTATTTAATCGACCCATTTCAACAGTAACGAGCCTGTCTTGGCGCTCGCGAAGATGCAGATTGATGTATTGTAAAACCCTAACGAAGTGGATCGTGCCTCGCCAAAACAACTAGTTCTGTACATGTCGAAGGAAGACGAAGAATCATTCCTTCAGCACTTGCGATCATCTGGGAACTTGATAATTCTTCCCGCGACTTCGTCCTCATCCGATTTTTTGCCGGTGACCGCTCTCCCGGAACCCTCCGAGGACGAGGCTACGAGAAAGTTCTGGCTACAGAACAGGGCTGTTAGTCTCCCAACAGTTACGGAGTTTGCGCCGGAGAAAAACTGCTTCATGATCGACGGATTCCAATCCCCTGTCGTGGAGTTTCTCCGTTCATGGACAGTATCTCACATGATGTTAGCGGGAAGAATCCGAGCTGACATGAACTATCTTGACGATGGTAAGCAAGACCTAGTTCCGAAGCCTGTCGAGTTCAGAGACTGGTTTGATTCTATGCAACACTGGATTCGCAAGAGCTTCGAACATCTGACTCTTCTCACCTATGTGGGCCCAAGGGCGCAAACCTTCAGGGAAGAGGGAGGACTTCTCCACTAAAAACTGCAAAAAAGACAGGCCTGCGCGAGCCAACCGTTGGAGTCGCTGGTTATATTACGATAGATAAATCAACATGAGAAGTTGACTTACGCTCCTCGGGATCCTTCCGTTGATGGAATAGAATTACCCAAAACGCATTCATTTGTGCAAGAATTCCGGGTATGTGTTCGCAAGTAATCGCTCCTAGGATGTTGTGGACCTGCCTTTGAAATATTCCATCCGAGGCTCGGTGAGTGGAAGGCAAGAGTCTTGAAGCGGCCGAAGAGAGGAGCAGCTAGGATTCTTTCCTTCTCTATTCTTCTCTTGACGATCAGCTTAGGCATGCTCGCAGCGGCAAACTTTGCCAAGTCTGCGAATGCGTCGTCTCCGTCAGGCATCACCTTTGACCACTCGGTTATCATCATCATGGAAGATCATGGGATACAGGATGTATGTGCCGGGAGTCCCCCTCCCTGTTCAGGTTCTAACGGAGACCCGTATACTGCTGGTCTCGCCAATAGTTACGCGATTGGGTCCCAGTATCTTGGAGTGTCGCACTTCAGTGAAGCCGATTACATGGCGTTGCTGGGTGGCGGTACGTTCGGTTGTGGGAATACAGGTTGCCCTCCAGTGTCTAATCAGAACCTTGTGGACCGGTTTGAATCTGTCGGCTTAACGTGGAAGGGTTACATCGAGGATCAGAACGTTGCTAGCGGTTGCGATACGAGTTATCATGAACCGTATACTCCCGAGCATAATCCGTTTGTAACTTTCACAGACATTCTAAACAACCCGGCCCGATGTTCTAAGGTCGTACTGGCGAACCCGAGCAGTTGCACAGTAACGGACTGTTCTCTAATCAACGACCTGAATTCAGCTTCAGCGCCCAACTTCATGTGGCTCACACCAAACAACTGCAACAACATGCACGGGTTCACCGGTGTCTGCGCGGAGTCCATTCCAATGGGCGACAACTATCTGAGCGGTCTGGTGCCGAATATTCTGAAGAGTTACACTTTCACTAATACCCGCGCTGCATTGTTCGTTGTTTTCGATGAAGGTACTGGATGGTGTCCTCTCAATGGAAGCTCGGAGGACTGCGTCTACGCAGTCTGGGCCGGTCCGTTAGCTAAGACAGGATTCGCGACCAGCAACCTCTACAATCACTATTCATGGACTCGGACAATGGAAGTGAACTGGAACCTGGCCAGTCTTACGTCTAACGATGCGAACGCCAAGCCGATGACAGAGTTCTTCAAGACCAACACTCCCCCAGTGCTTACAACCAGTTTCACGTTTTCTCCCTCATCGCCTCAAGTGAACCAGCAGGTAACCTTCACAGCCACCGCCTCGGGAGGAACAGCACCCTACACATTCAGCTGGAGCTTCGGTGATGGAACGAACGGCAACGGCGCTACAGTGACCCACGCCTACTCGGCAGCAGGATCATACGCGGTGGCCCTAACTACGAAGGATAATGGTTCGCCTCAACAGACTGCGACTGCCCAGCAGTCTCTCACAGTTACGAACCCGCCTCCTCCTCTTCTCACTGCTAGCTTCAGCTACAGCCCATCCTCGCCTCAAACTGGACAGACAGTCGTGTTCACTGCGTCCGCCTCTGGTGGGACATCCCCGTACGTTTTCAGCTGGAGTTTTGGCGATACATCAACCGGAACGGGTGCAAGCGTGACTCACAGCTACTCATCGGCCGGAACATTCGTAGTAATTCTTACAGTGAAGGACAGTGGCTCGCCCCAGCAGACAGCGACCTCCCAACAATCGGTCACCGTTGCGAATCCTCCGCCACCCCTAACCACCAGCTTCACCTATAGCCCAACCTCACCCCAAGTTGCCCAGCAGGTGACGTTTAGCGGCTCGGCAAGTGGTGGAACCTCTCCTTATTCCTACAGCTGGAACTTTGGTGATGGGTCGAATGGAGCAGGTGCTAGCGTAAGCCACGCCTATTCGACAGCTGGAACGTTCACTGTAATCCTTACCGTCAAAGATGGTGGTATACCTCAGCAGACTGCGACTTCGCAACAATCCGTAACAATCACCAGTCCTCCTCCTGCGTTGACAGCGAGCTTCACGTACAATCCACCCTCACCTCAGGTAGGCCAACAGATCACATTCACCGCATCTGCCGGTGGTGGGACGGCGCCCTATACGTACAGCTGGATCTTCGGCGACGGTTCAACCACAACAGGCGCTACTGTGACTCACACGTACTCATCGTCGGGCACGTTTAACGTGGTTCTAACTGTAAAGGATTCTGGATCGCCGCAACAGACGGCTAGCTCGCAACAGTCGGTGACTGTCAGTAATCCCGCTCCTTCACCCCTAACTTCAAGCTTCACCTACAGCCCGTCAACGCCCAATGTGGGTCAGACAGTCTCATTCAGCGCCTCGGCATCAGGAGGAACACAACCCTACAGCTATTCCTGGAGCTTCGGCGACGGTTCGACCGGTGCTGGCGTTACTGTAACTCACAGCTACTCGTCAGCTGGAACATTCACCGTGATCTTGACGGTGACAGACAGTGGTTCGCCCCAGCAGGGATCAAACTCCCAGCAATCTCTTACGATCGTCAGTCCGCCTCCCGCGCTGTCGGCCAGCTTCACATTCAGCCCATCCTCCCCCCAGGCAGGACAGCAAGTCACATTCACCGCAAGCGCGACAGGTGGAACATCTCCCTACAGCTATTCTTGGAGTTTCGGTGACGGGTCCACTGGGACAGGATCGTCAGTAACTCACGCATACTCCTCAACGGGGTCATTTACGGTTATATTGACCGTCAAGGATAGCAGCTCGCCTCAACAGACAACGACAACCCGACAATCCGTAACTGTCTCCAGTGCGCCTCCTATTCTGAGCGGTAGTTTCAGCTACAGTCCATCTTCACCTCAGGTTGGGCAGCTGGTAACTTTCACGGCCTCGGCTAGTGGTGGGACGACTCCTTACACTTTCAGCTGGTCATTTGGAGACGGTTCGACCGGAACAGGTTCGTCAGTGACTCATGCGTTTTCGTCCACAGGATCATACACTGTCACGTTGACGATTGGAGACGGCGGCTCACCACAGCAGACGGTGACCTCACAGAAGACGGTCACTGTATCTAGTACACCTCCTCCATTGTCTGCGAGCTTTACCTACAGTCCTTCATCGCCTCAGGTTGGACAGCAGGTGACATTCTCCGCTTCCACCAGTGGTGGTACGACTCCCTATAGTTTCAGCTGGAGTTTCGGTGATGGATCAACAGGTACAGGCTCCTCCGTATCCCACACCTACCCGTCAGCTGGTTCATTCACCGTAACACTGACAGTGAAAGACGGTGGCTCGCCTCAACAGACTGTTGCGTCTCAGCAAACCGTCTCTGTGACCAGTCCGCCTCTGAGCTCCAGCTTCACGTTCAGTCCATCTTCGCCTGACGCCGGACAATCCGTCTCCTTCTCGGGGTCTGCTTCGGGGGGAACTTCGCCCTACAGCTACTCGTGGAACTTTGGAGACTCGGGAACCGGCTCGGGAAGCTCAGCCAGCCACACCTACCAATCAAGCGGCTCCTACACGGTTACACTGACTGTTACAGATGCGGGAGGCCAGGTCGCGAAGGCATCTCAGACGATGACGGTCAATGCCGCACTTTCTGCCAGCTTCACATACTCTCCGTCAAACCCGCTTCCACTCTCGGCTGTAACATTCACAGCCAGCGCGTCTGGTGGAAGCTCGCCTTACAGCTACAGCTGGGACTTTGGCGACGGCACAACCGCCACCGGAAGCTCAGTCAGCCACTCCTACCTGCTCCCAGGATCATACACCGTAACTCTAACAGTCAAAGATGCAAACGGCCAGACAGTAACAACCTCCCAGACCATAACAGTACTAACATCCCTAGTATAGTCCCTCAACGGTGAGAGACTTGTGATAGTTCGGACTCGATGATCGAAAGAACAATTAACATCGTAGCCCGCTTTCGAAATAGAAACTCTTGCCGTCGCAAACGGTTTTCAAACACATCGATCGATGGATCGATGCCCACAAGAAGGACCTAGTCGACCTTACCTGTCGCCTAGTAAACATAGACACTACCGTCCCACCAGGTCTCAACTATCCCAAGATATCTCAGGTCCTAGCCAGCGAACTCAAAGACCTAGGTGTCACGCCTACGGTGAGCCTCATTCCAGAAGCTTCTATGCGCCGGAAGGTAAGCCCAGAAGTCGGCTTGAAGGGTCCAAGGCCCAACACCTACGCCACTCTCAAAGGTGAGGGTGAGGGACCGTGGGTCCTCCTCAATGGGCATGTCGATGTGGTCCCGGCTGATCCATCTGGATGGTCGCATGATCCGTTTGAGCCGGTGGTCAAGAGTGGCAAGATCTATGGTAGGGGAGCGGCTGACATGAAGGGGTCTAGTGCTTGCCAGATATTTTCTATGAAGGCGCTCGTTGAAACTGGCGTCAAGTTCCGGGGAAGCATCACTCCGACGTTTACTACTGACGAAGAAGTAGGAGGGTATAGTGGTGTGAACTATCTGGTCGACAAGCACGTGATTACGAAGGACGTCGATTATTGTCTGTCGACAGACAGCGGGATCGAGGCGCTGGATATCGCGAGCTTAGGTGACGCCGAATACCTGATCACGGTACATGGAACTGCGGCTCATTCGGGGCGCGGATGGACAGGCGTCAATGCTATCGAGTATGGATCATCTTTGATCGAGGATCTGAAGAAGCTGGGAGTAGAGATCGGTAAGAGACGATCTAGAATCAATGCAGAGCCCATATGGGGAACCAAGAAGATGAGACCGGGACTGTACGTCAATACTGCGAAGGGCGGGCTGAAGGGGAATATTATTCCTGATACGTTCGAGATTCTTGTCGACCGGCGCTTCATTCCTGAGGAGAGCGAGGCTCGGGTCCGTAGGGAGATTGCGCGAGTGGTGAAGGAGTTTGCCGCGAAGCATCGAGAGGTCAAGGTTTCGATGAAGACGATTCTTAGCTACGATCCGATGTTGACGCCGCCTAGCGATCCGTTGGTTCGGACTGTTCGGAGAGTGGCGAAGAAGGTTCTAGGTAGGGATGTTCCACCTTGTGGTAGTCAAGGATCCACGGACATGGCCGCGGTTAGCGCCTTAGGCATTCCGATCGCGGTTCTGGGCGCACAGCGGGTGGATAGCAACATTCACGGAATAGACGAGCATGTTAGAATAAACGACCTCATCAGCGTAACGAAGATCCTAGCCCACACCTACCTTGAACTCATGTGAAATGCTCTGCGAATAGATAGAACAGAACTTTCCCGCACGCTTGTTAGCCTAGCATCGAAAATGGGAAGAACCGTTCTGCGTCGCGAGACTCGCCCGCATACCCTAATTTTCTAGAGGGTCTTTTGCCGACCAGATCTTAACGCAGACTCATCAACCTGTCCGTATCACCGATCGAAAGTCTCCCGCTGACCTTAACATCGTCATGGACCCTCAGCCGTTCCCAAAGCGTTTTGTTGAAGCCGTTTGTGTTGAAGCCTCTCGGCTGTAGCCCGTTTACCGGGAAGAAGTTCTGGCAACTCTGATTGGGTTGGCCAGCTGTGCCGGTGTTGGTGTCAGCTTTGACGGGGATTGCCAGTAGTGGGACTATTGCGAGTGCTAGAACCGCGACCGCCAAGAAGAGTTTCTTACTGAAATTCATCTTCAATTATCGCCTCGCGGTTGAGGAGTGTCTTCCCCTGGAGCGTTAAAAATGTTACTATCGCCGTAGTAGGAAATCGACCGTGACTCGATTTCGGCGTGCTTTTTCGAATGACGCCCTTGGGTATGTCCTATAGATATAGCAGCAGCAAGCGAACATAGGGCTCTGTCGCACAACGTCATACAAGTGCATCTAGTCGAAGTTGTTTATTGTCATTGGCTAAACTGCTATAAACGGTCTCTGGTGCGTTTCGCGGATTTATGGAAAAAACAGTGCGTTTGCTTCTTCCTTCGCTAGCAATCTTAGCGCTTTCTTCTCTATTGCCAGCATTTGCAACAGCCCAAGCAATTGTCTTCACACATAGTGAAGACATTAGCAACTGTCCCACGGGCACAGTCTGCAGCACCAACTGGAGCGGGTTCGCGGTAACCGGCTCCGGCGTCACCGATGCTAAAGGCTCCTGGATCGTTCCCTCAGTCACTTGCAGTAGCTCGACCACGTACAGCAGCTACTGGGTCGGAATAGACGGCTATAGCAGCAACACTGTCGAACAGACGGGCACGGACTCGGATTGCAGCAGTGGCCACGGCGTGTACTATGCATGGTACGAGTTCTATCCCAACCCGTCCATAACAATCGGCGGTTTCACAGTGCTCCCCGGAGACAAGATCAGCGCAGAAGTCAGCTATAGCGGCGGGGTTTTCACCACCAGCATCACCGATGGTTCACAGCACTTCTCCACCACGGGCACAGTCAGCGGTGCCGCACGAAGCTCCGCGGAATGGATAGTCGAACGACCAGCTCTATGCTCCGGGCACCACTGTAAATTGACCAGTCTATCCAACTTCGGAACCGTATCACTAGGCAGCGACTATACCGGGATAGCCAGCACAAACTATGCAACGATCAACGGTGCGACCGGCGGCATTGGATCATTCGGCTCCGCTAACATCCATCGAATCACCATGGTAAACAACAGCGGCGCAACTCTTGCAGAACCATCAGTCCTGTCCACTGACGGGACAAGTTTCACGGAAACCTGGTTCGCTTCATCCTAGAAGCAACCCGAGGCCTCGCATAGGCCTCGGACCCCCTTTTCCATAGAAGCGTCCTGGCCACCGGCTGAGTCTCAGTAGAGACCACGGCCGCGAAACAGATGTAAACCGAATCCAACGATTTCAGCTAGAAGGTACTCGGATCTTCGCCTTTTCTTCAGCGTGAAGAGAATTGTACTTGTTCCAAAGGCGGACAAAGAACAGTACGCCGAGCAAGTCGACGACGACTACGGGAAGCAGTCCTATTCCCGTCCCAAGTTGTCCAAAGAATCCCATGGGGATCAAGGAAGCAACGAGGCCTGCCGCTAGGGCGACTCGGTGACGTTGGTTATTGTTCTGTCCAACGTTCCGGAGAACCCAGATGAGTGCGAGACCGCCTATGGCAATGAAGAAGAAAGCCACGACGATAGGCGGGACGTTGAGGTTGACGAGGAAGTCTCCTCCAAGAGTTACACCCCAGATGAACACCGCGCCTAGAATGAAGAAGCTCAAGGGACGAACTCGTGGCGTGTCAACTTTGGGCCGAAGAAGGTCCCTAGGCACAAGATAGGCGGCTACGACCAGTGCAGCCATGACAAGGCAGCTGCCTGTCCAGAGAATTGGGCCCGCAAAGAAATGACGGATCGTTCCGACAAAGAGAAGGGTCCCGAGGGCGTCGATTCCGAGCCCAACAACCGCGAGACCCAGTCCTCTCCTACCGACGAGGCTCCTGCCCCGAGTCTCGGGTAGGGCAAGTCTGTGCTGGAGAATTGGAAGGGAGACGCTGAAGAGCGGATGAACAAGCATGACCAGGCCCACAGCCCAGACCCAGTTCACACCGAGCCATCGACCATAAGACCCGAGGACTCCGAACGCTGCACTGTCAGGGTTGAACAGTGTGCCGGCTCCAATTCCCTCGTTCAGGATGCCGTAGGCTGATCCGAGCAGGATGATGCTCGCCCAACCCTTCCGCCATCGGATCTGAGCTTCTCTCGCGAGAACGACGGCGAGCCCGTAGGAGCCTAGATTCTGTACGAGAAAGAGGAAGAACAGTGGGGGATTAGCTATGAGCCAGCTCAGCTGGCTAGAGCCAGTCAGATATTCGACCTGGGGCGCAAGCAAGAATAGGAAGAGCAATGGATGAGCAGAGAAGAACCGACGGACCTGAGTTAACGGTAACATGGCTAAACCACCTGCGTTTCCCGAGACACGGACAGCCTCCTCGGGGGCTAAAAATTCACATTACTGTTTCAGATACCGTTTTTGAGAACCGTTTTTCCAGACTCCGATTTCAATACCTGACTCTGAAGCGCGTTCTCCAATACCGACTCTTGAACCAGATTCAGTAAACGGATTAGAAATTCGAATCATAGCCTTTGCAAGTGAATGCGTTTAGTCAGAATAGGCGTCGACCGTTATTGTGCGTGGGGCAACAGTGCCGGATGTGGGATCTATTGTTAGCGGCTGAGCGGCTGATGTTATGTTGGATGTTTCGTACGAGTTTGTCGTCGGAGAACTATCAACTTGTACCCATACAGGGTGGTTGCTCCAGACTGTTACAGTTAGTGCTGATCCTGCGGGAAACGGGGTCTTGAAAAGGGAAACACCACATTCGAAGGTGCTAAGGCTGTAGCTGCCGTTGCTGATCGTCCCGTATCCTGCCCACCCACCGCTCCCGGAAATATTGTCTGTAAAACATGTCCGTGTCCCCGTTAACTGGCCGTTGATGTAGAGACCAAACGAGAGGATTGTGCCGGGCTGGAGCCGATACTTGGAAGAGGATAGGACCGTCACGTACGCGTTCATGTAGTTATGATCAAAAGACTGGTTAGCAACGTACGACGTGGCGATGCGAGTATCGCTTGGCATAAGCCAGCCGACAGGAGAATAGGGACCTGATTGTTTGCTTCCGAGGATTACACCAGGTCTAGTCCTAAAGACGAAATGAGTTTGCTGCGATCTCCACAGAGTTAAGGCTGAGACAGAGCTTACAATAATAATGATGAGTAAGACCAGTAGCGCACGGCGTCCTACCATGACCGTCTGTTCTTAGGAACGACCTAGCGTAAAAACAGATAGGCTAGTCAGCCAAAGGAAGAAATATCATAAGTCAATTGTACACAATCGATAGAGCTGCCGCCAGCTTATGGCGCGCGGCTACGTCGCTTAACCTTGGCCTGCAAACGCTTTTCATCGGGATTGCCTCTAAGCGCGCGGGGGATATCATGGGCCAGCTCATCGTCAGTGAATTCGTGACTCTGGACGGCGTCATGCAGGCGCCGGGCGGACCGGAAGAAGACATCGAGGGCGGCTTCAAGCACGGCGGCTGGCAGGCGCCTTTGCTCGACGAGGAGTCGCTCAGCCTCATCACCAGGGATATTGGGCGGATGGACGCCCTGCTCTTGGGTCGCAAGACCTACGACACATTCGCCGCGTACTGGCCCAGAGCCACGACCAACATGGAGATCGCGGACAAACTCAACACGGCACCCAAGTATGTGGCGTCCCGCAGCCGCCGCAAACTCGAATGGAACAATTCCACTCTGATACAAGGAGATGTTTCTAAGGAGGCGGCCCGGATCAAGCAGAAGCACGGCGAGGTCCACGTGATCGGAAGCGGCAATCT
>Ga0209160_1002060_pt1 | contig 16837 bp, 16 predicted proteins | sample GraSoiAngelo_153_FD_186167 | JGI IMG/M metagenome (GOLD analysis project Ga0209160, IMG submission 186167) | Grasslands soil microbial communities from the Angelo Coastal Reserve, California, USA - 14_1009_12_40cm (SPAdes) (version 2) | ecosystem: Environmental > Terrestrial > Soil > Grasslands ... | reverse complement strand
AGCATCCCCGCCACCTGGGCACGCTGAATCTCGCGGCCGAGAAGGCCGGCTGGGGCGAGCCGCTCCCCGCTGGACGAGCACGCGGCATCGCGGTGCACGAGTCGTTCGACACCGTGGTGGCGCAGGTCGCCGAGGTCTCGCGGCGACCCGACGGCCTCCCGAAAGTCGAGCGCGTCGTGTGCGCGGTCGACTGCGGTACCGCCGTCAACCCGGACGTCGTGCGCTCGCAGATGGAAGGCGGTATCGGCTTCGGCCTGGCGGCCGCTCTGTGGAGCGAGATCACGCTCGTACACGGCCGGGTCCAGCAGCGAAACTTCGACGGCTACCGGCCGCTGCGCATCGAGGACATGCCGGCGGTCGAGGTGCACATCGTCCCGTCGGGCGCGGTGCCGACCGGAGTGGGGGAACCCGGCGTCCCGCCGATCGCCCCCGCCGTCGCGAACGCGTTCTTTCAGCTCACCGGCCAGCGGGCGCGACGGTTGCCATTCGCGCGGTTGATCCCGGCCGGAATCAGAACGGCATGAGGCCGCGCACCCCCGGAGTCCTGGCGGCCGCCGCGGCGGCGGTAGCCTTGGCGGCGCTCACCGCGTCGATCGGGCGGGCCCAGACCGCGCCCGTGAATCGTGCCGGGATCGTCCGCGAGCTTCGGTCACCGGGTGCGTTCGCGCGCATCGGCGACACCGCCGCCCGATCGGCGGCACTCTTCACCGAAGCCGGCAAAGTTCTTCAGCACCCGCGCTGCCTCAACTGCCATCCCGACGGCGATCGCCCGTCGCAGGGCACCGGCTACCCGCACCAGCCGCCGGTGCAGCGCGGGGACGACGGCTTCGGCACGACCGCGATGCGGTGCTCGACGTGCCACCCCGCGGCGAACTTCGATCCCGGCCGCGTGCCCGGGCATCCCAAGTGGCATCTGGCGCCGGCCTCGATGGCGTGGCAGCGTCGCTCCCTCGCCGAGATCTGTGAGCAGGTGAAGGATCCCACCCGGAACGGCGGTCACAGCCTGGATCAGATCGTGGAGCACGTGACGAACGACACGCTCGTGGGCTGGGCGTGGACCCCGGGCGCCGACCGCGAGCCGGCGCCGGGGACTCAGGTGGCGTTTGGCGCCCTGATCAAGGCGTGGGCGGACTCAGGCGCCGCCTGCCCTGTGGGCCGCTGAAAGGGTCCAGCTGCTTCGTTGGCGCCATCGGCGGCACGCTCACCGTACTCGAAGTACGGCTCGCGTGCCGCCTTCGGCGCCGCCTCGCATCTGGGCCCTTTTGAGCGGCCCACGAAAAGCTTAGTAACTGCGAAGCGCGTCTGTGCGACGCGGGTCGCTATGTCATGGGTCAGCTGCGCATGACGGCGGCGAACGCGTCGAGTCTCGGAAGAACGGCGTCGCGGCCTTCGGAGGGGAGGCCGAAGACAGCGCGTTCGACGCCGGCGGCGGCGAGGGCGTCGATGGCCGGCTTCTTCGGTGGGGCGAAGAAGATCGAGACGGGCGCGGACTTCGGATCGCGGCCCGCTTTCTTCAGGCGCTCGCGGAGCTCGGGGATTTTCTCGACCGGGCTCGTCTTGGGGCGCATGATCGGCATCCACCCGTCGCCGAACTCCACGACACGATCGAACGTCGTCGCGCCGTCGCCGCCGATGATGATCGGCGGGTGCGGCTTCTGAATCGGCTTCGGATCGGCCCAGATCTTGTCGAAGTTCACGAACTCGCCGTGGAACTCGGCCTCGCGCTGGGTCCAGATCTCCTTCATCGCCAGGACGCGCTCGCGCAAGAGCCGCCAGCGGCTCTTCCACTCGGTTCCGTGATTGGCCATCTCTTCCTGGTTCCATCCGCCGCCGATGCCGAAGAGCACGCGGCCGCCCGAGAGCCGATCGAGCGTGGCGACTTCTTTGGCCATCGTGATCGGATCGCGCTCGATGACGAGGCAGATGCCGGTGCCCAGCTTGAGCCGCTTGGTCGTCGCGGCCGCCGCCATCAACGCGACGAACGGATCGTAGGACGACCAGTAGTCCCTTGGAAGATCGCCGCCGCCCGGCCAGGGGCTCCGACGGCTCGCCGGGATGTGCGTGTGCTCCGGAAACCACACCGACTCGAAGCCGCGCTCCTCGAGTGCCCGCGCGAGCTCGTCCGGTGCCATCGCGTACTCGGTGGGGAACATCACGACGCCGTAGTGCATGAAGACCTCCTTGGGTCGATGTAGCATACGCCGAGTGAGCCCTCCTCGGCACGTGCTCGTCTGCGGCGCCGGCGTCGTCGGTGCCTCGGTCGCCTACTTCCTCGCCCGGCGCGGCGTCGCCGTGACCGTGGTCGAGCGCTCAGGCGTCGCGTGCGCCGCGTCGGGGAAATCGGGCGGGTTCCTGGCGCTCGATTGGTGCGACGGCTCTCCGCTCGGCCCGCTGGCGCGCGCGAGCTTCGCGCTCCACGCCGAGCTGGCCAAGGAGCTCGGGACCGACTACGGCTACCGGCGCATGGACACGTTCATGCTGGCGGCGCGCGAGCGAGGGGCCCTGACCAGCGCCCACCGCGTGGCCGCGCCGCGCTGGCTCGACGGCTCCGGCGTCGTCACCGCGACGCTCGGCTCCACCGAGACGACCGCACAGGTCACTCCCGCACGATTCACCGGGGCTTTGCTCGACGCCGCGCAGGCTCGCGGAGCGAAGCTCCACCTCGGTGTCGTCGAGGACGTGGCGCGACGCGATGGCGCTGTCGCCGGAGTCATCACGGCCGATGGTCAGACGCTCGAAGGCGACGCCGTCGTCCTGGCGATGGGGCCGTGGACCGGTCGTATGGCCGCGCGACTCTCGCTGCCGCGCGTCTACGGACTCAAGGGCTACAGCGTGACGCTCGCCGCGCCCGACGTGCCGGCCCACGCGCTCTTCGTCGACTACCGCACCGCCGACGGGCGCGCGCTGGAGCCGGAGATCTTCCCGCGGCCGGAGGGTGAGGTCTACGTGTGCGGGATGGCCGATCCCGCGCCGCTGCCCGAGTCGCCGGAGCTGGTCGAGGTGAACGAGGGCTCCTGCGCGGTCCTGGCTCGCGCCGCCGGTCGTGTGTCGACCGCGCTCGCGCAGGCACGCATCGTGCGGCGCCAGGCCTGCTATCGCCCGGTCACCGACAACGGCCTGCCGCTGATCGGTCGCGTGCCCGGCGTGCGCGGCGCATTCGTCGCGACCGGCCACGGCCCGTGGGGGATTCTCAACGCGCCGGCCACCGGTCTCGCGCTGGCCGAGCTCGTCGCCGAGTGGGCCGCCACGTCGGTCGATCTGCGGGCGTTCGATCCCGCGCGTCTGCAGGCCGCGCGGTGATCTCGGCGCGGATATTGAATGGCGCGATCGTCGTTGACGCGCTACGCTATCGCCATCGTGGCGACTACGATCGTCCGCAATCTCATCAGCAGGCTTCGGCGCCTCCTTGCGATTGGCACACAGCCGAGCCGTGCGGCTCGGGCCGCCGAAATCCGCGCCCGCCAACGACCACATCGTTCTCGCGGCGTCGATCTCATCAGGCGCGATCGCGACCGGTGACGGTACCTCCGGCGCGAGGGCTAGTCCGGCCACGCTCATGAGCGACTTTCTCCTCGCCGGTATCCGCGTCATCGACGCGGCCAGCTTCATCGCCGGGCCGGTGGCCACCACGATCATGGCCGACCTCGGCGCCGACGTGATCAAGATCGAGCCGCCCGACGGCGACCCGTATCGCAATCGCACCGGCGGCCCCGGCGTCGCGGAGAGCCCCTACAACTATCGCTGGATCATCGACAACCGGACCAAGCGCGGTCTGGCGCTGGACCTGCGCCAGCCGGCCGGGCGCGCCGTGCTCTACCGCCTGGTCGAGCGCGCCGACGTATTCGTGACCAACACGCCGCTCGAGTCGCGCGCGCGGCTCGGCATCCGCTGGCCCGACCTGGCGCCGCTCAACCCGCGGCTCGTCTACGCGTCGATGACCGCGTACGGCGAGCGCGGTGACGAGGCGCCGCGCACCGGCTTCGACGCGACGGCCCTGTGGGCACGTACGGGCCTGATGGATCTGGTCAAGCCTTCGCCCGACTCGCCGCCCGCCCGCTCGCTGCCCGGAATGGGCGATCATCCGACCGGCGTCTCGCTCTTCGCCGCGATCATGACCGCGCTCTATCAGCGCGATCGGACCGGGCGCGGCACGATGGTGTCGACCTCGCTCCTGGCCAATGGCCTCTGGTGGAACGCCACCCAGATCCAGGCCGCGCTCTGCGGGGCGCGCGTCGAGCCGCGACCGCCGCGCGAGGAGCCCGCGACCGCGCTCGCCAACCTCTATCGCTGCGCCGACGGCCGCTGGTTTCTCCTGAACGTGCTGAACGACGATCGAGACTGGCCGCATCTCTTGAAGGCGATCGGGCGGCCCGAGCTCGGCACCGATCCGCGCTTCGCCACCACGCCGGCCCGGCGCGTGAACGCCCGCGCGCTCGTGCCGATCTTCGACCAGATCTTCGCGGTGCGACCGTGGGCCGAGTGGCGGGAGATCTTGAACCAGCATCGGCTCACCTTCGGAGAGGTCGGCAAGGTCGACGACGCGCGCGACGATCCCCAGATGGTCGCCAGCGGGGCGCTGGTGCCGCTGGACGATCTGCGCGCCGGCGCCGCGCTCACGGTGGCGAGCCCGCTCTGGCTCGAGGACGTTCCCAAGGTCGCGCCGCGCTATCCGCCCGAGCTCGGCGAGCACTCGAGCGAGATCCTTCGCGAGCTCGGCTACGGCGAGGCGGAGATCGACGCGCTGATCGGCGCGCGCGTCGTCGTTCAGGGCAAGAGCGCGTCCTGAGGCTCGCGTAGGGCCGCCATGGCGACGCGGGCGCGCGAGCTGGGCTACCTGGTCATCGCCGACATCTCCGGGTACACGTCGTTCCTGACCCGTACCGAGCTCGAGCACGCTCACGGCATCGTGGCCGAGCTGACCGCGCTCGTGATCGCGCGCCTGGGCGACCCGCTGCGATTCGTCGAGCTCGAGGGCGATGCCGTCTTCGCCTACGCGCCGGCGGCGGCCTTCGCCGACGCCGAGCGACTGCTCGACATGATTGAGGGCTGCTACGTCGCCTTCCAGCTTCGGCTGGAGGAGATGCGCCGCGCCACGACGTGCACCTGCTCGGCGTGCTCTCTCATCGGCGCGCTCGATCTGAAGTTTGTCGCCCACCTCGGAAGCTTCGTGCTGCAACAGACGCCCACCGGACTGAAGCCGTTCGGGCCCGATGTGATTCTGGTGCATCGCCTGCTCAAGAACCGGGTCGGCGCGGCCTTCGGGACCAAGGCTTACGCGCTCCTGACCGACGCGCTCCTCGAGCGCGCCGGGGGCACGCTCGGTCTCCCGGCGCACAGCGAACGCTACGAAGACCTCGGCGAGGTGCGCGGCCGCGTCGCGGATCTCGCGCACGCCGTCGCGCGTCACCGCGAGGCGCGCATCTTCGTGGCTCGCAAGGACGCTGATCTCGCCCTGGTGACGCGCCTGCCGGTGCCGCCCGCGGTCGCGTGGGAGTACCACATCGATCCGCGCAAGCGGATGCGCTGGCAGCTCGACGCGCGTGAGATCGAGGCGAAGCCGAACGCCGCCGGACGCGCCGGCGTGGGCTGGGAGAGCCATTGCGACCACGGCGCCTACAGGCTCGTCCACCGCGCCCTAGACTGGCGCCCCTTCGACTACCTGACGCTCGAGACCAAGCCGATCACCCGCCGCGGTCCGGTGACGCTACCTCGCAGCCTGAGCACGTTTGAGTTCACGGAAGATGGGCCCGGTCGATCCGTCGTAAAAATGAACGTGCGCGCCGTGGACCGGGGCTTCCTGAGCCGCGTCACGATTCCGCTGGCCGCCCTGGTCATTCGGCGGCAGTTCCGCGCGCACTACGCCGTGCTGGCGCGCATCCTCGAAGAAGATCGCCAGGCGTGGTCATCGGCGTCGTGAAGCTCGGCGCGAGCTGTCGAACGATCAGCCGAGCTTGACGCCGTACTTCTCGAGCGTGTCCTGACGGAGCTCGAGGCCGAGCCCCGGCGTGTCGGGGACGGCCATGAAGCCGTCGACGATCTTCGGCTGCTCGCGGAACAGCTCGAACCAGAGTGGATCGCGCGTCGGGTCGGCGAACGATTCGAGGATGAAACCGGTCGGGCTCGACGCGACGGCATGGACGTGGATCTGCGGATCGTGGTGGGCGGCGAGCGGGATCTGGTAGAGCTCGGCCATGACCGCCGCCTTGCGCCACACCGTGAGCCCGCCCGCCCACGTCGAATCGATGATCAGGTAGTCGACGAGACCTTCGGCCACCATCGTGCGCAGGCCGAACGGTGTGTACTCCGTCTCGCCAGCCGAGATGGGCACGTCGACCTCGGTCTTGAGACGGCGTAGGGCGTGGCGCTCGTCGTACCAGGGCATCGGGTCCTCGAGCCAGAAGATGTCGTGGGGCTCGCAGAGCCGGGTGGCGCGCACCGCGCTCGGCAGATCCCATCCCTGATTCGCGTCGAGCATGATGGCCACGTCGGGGCCGACCGCCTTGCGGATCACGCCCACTCGCTCAGCGTCGGCCTCGGGCGGGAGGCCCGCCACCTTCACCTTGATCGTGCGATAGCCGTGCTCGAGGTACAGCGCGGCTTCGCGCCTGAGGTCGTCCGGGCGCTCGCCGTCGCGATAGTAGAAGCCAGTGACGTAGGCTGGCACGCGCGAGCGGAGCGCTCCACCGAGGAGCGCGTGCACGGGTCGGCTCGCCGCCTTGCCCATGAGATCCCACAGCGCGATGTCGATGGCGCTGATGGCCGTCACAAGCTGACGGCGCTGCTGCGCCAGGGTCGGGACGCCGCGCACGCTCGTGTAGGTGAGCGCGAAGAGATCCTGCCAGATGCGCTCGACACTGAACGGATCCTGGCCGATGACGAGGGGCCGGACGCGCTCGAGGATCTGATTGACGGCGCGCATGCCCTCCTGACCGCCCTGGGACAGGAAGGGCCCGTGCGCCTCGCCGATCCCGACGAGGCCGGCGTCGGTCGTGAGGGTGACGATGAGCTCGCTCACGCGGCTGATCGTGGAGGTGGAGGTGCGGACCGGCTGCGGCAGGGACGCGGACAGGAAGTACGTGTCGAGCGCTTTGATTTTCATCGTCGCCTCCGCGGCGATGATACCCTAGCTCGACTTCTCGAGCTCACCACGGAGGCGCGATGCAATCCCTCGTGATCCGATTCGTGCTCGTGACTTTGCTCATATTGCCGATCTTCGCGCAGCCCGCGACGGCGGCCCCCGAAGGAACCATGACCTGGGGCGTGCACGTCACGCTCGCCGCGCGCTGGCTCGATCCGAGCGACACCGAGGCGTTCATCACGCCGTTCATGGTGCTCTACGCCCTGCACGACGCGCTGGTGAAGCCGATGCCCGGCGGCGACAACACGCCGAGCCTCGCCGAGTCGTGGACGATGTCGAAGGACGGCCTCACCTATGAATTCGTGCTGCGCAAGGGCGTGAAGTTCCATAACGGCGACCCGGTCACCGCGGAGGACGTCAAGTTCTCCTTCGAGCGCTACCACGGCTCGGCGGCCAAGCTGCTAAAGGACCGCGTGCGCGAGGTCCAGATCGTCGATTCCGGCCGGGTCCGCTTCCAGCTGAAAGAGCCGTGGCCCGACTTCATGACCTTCTACGGCACCTCCGCGACCGGTGCGGCGTGGATCGTCCCCAAGAAATACGTCGAGAAGGTGGGCGAGGACGGCTTCAAGAAGGCGCCGATCGGCGCCGGTCCCTACAAGTTCGTGAGCTTCAATCCCGGCGTCGACCTCGTGATGGACGCTTTCGAGGGCTACTGGCGCAAGATCCCCAACGTGAAGCGGCTCGTGTTCCGCAGCATGACCGACGAGACGACGCGGGCCGCGGCCCTCAAGGCCGGCGACGTCGACATCGTTTATCTCCTGAGCGGACCCGTCGCCGCCGAGGTAAAGCGGTCGGCGGGGCTGCGCCTGGCCGCCGCGATGCCGCCCGGCGTCGTGTTCCTCGATCTACCGGAGCAGTGGGATCCCAAGTCTCCCTGGGCCGACAAGCGTGTGCGGCTGGCGACCAGCCACGCGCTCGATCGGAGCGCGCTCAATCAGGCGGAGACCCTCGGGCTCTCAAGGCCGACCGGCGGGCTTGTGCCGCGCGTGCTGGAGTTCGCGAAAACGTTCGAGCCGCCCGCCTATGACCCGGCTCGGGCCAAGAAGCTGCTCGCCGAGGCGGGATATCCGTCGGGCTTCGACGCCGGCGACCTCACGCCGTTCCCGCCGTACTTCTCGCTCGCCGAAGCCGTCGGCAACTATCTGCAAGAGGCCGGCATCCGCACGCGCATACGCACGATGGAGCGCGCTGCATTTCTCACGGCGTGGCGCGAGCACAAGATCAAGGGCGTCATCATGGGCCTCGGCGCGCCGGCCGGCAACGCGGCCACGCGCATCGAGGCCTACGTGACCAAGGGTGGGATCTACGCTACGGGCGTGGTGCCGGAGATCGAGGATCTCTACCCGCGCCAGGGCCGGGAGCTCGATCGCAAGAAGCGCGAGTCGCTGCTGCACCAGATCCAGCAGATCATGTACGACCGGGTCATGCACGTGCCGATCTACGAGCTCGCCTTCCTCTGGGGCGTCGGACCTCGGGTCGACGAAGCGTGCGTCGACCACATCAAGGGCTTTTCGTACTCGGCGCCATACGAGGATCTGAAGCTGAAGCCGGGCCGCTGAGCCGGTCGGCGGCGCGCAGCCGGACGTAGCGCGCGTCTAGCCGGCGGCCTCGCACGCCGCGAGCCGAGCCGCATAGAAGCGCTGCTCGCGCGCGTTGTCCGTGAGCTCGAGGGCGCGCCGATACTCCGCGGCCGCCTCCGTCCAGCGCCCGAGCCGGCGCAGGAAGTCCGCGCGCGCGGCGGGCAAGAGGTGATAGCCGCGGAGGGTCGCGGTATCGATGCCGTCGAGGGCGACGAGCCCGGCGGCGGGCCCGCGAGCGAAGCCGATCGCCACCGCGCGATTCAGCTCGACCACCGGCGACGGCGCCGCCTCGGCGAGCGTTCGATAGTGCGTGACGATCGCCTCCCAGTCCGTCGCGTCCCAGGATGCCGCACGCGCGTGGCAGGCGGCGATCGCGGCTTGAAGCTGATAGGGGCCCGCGCGCGAGACGGGGCCCGCGCGCTCGAGCAGGGCGAGGCCGCGCGTGATTCGCGCCCGATCCCAGCGCGAGCGGTCCTGATCCGCGAGTAGCACCAGGTTGCCGTTGGCGTCGGCGCGCGTCGCGGCGCGCGAGGTCTGCAGCTCCATCAGCGCGACGAGCCCGAGCACCTCGGGCTCGAGCGGCATCAGCTCGACCAGCATGTGGCCCAGGCGGATCGCCTCGTCGCACAGATCGAGACGCACGAGCGCGTCTCCGGTGTGCGCGGCATAGCCCTCGTTGAAGATCAGGTAGACCACCGCGAGCACGGCCGGCAGGCGCTCGGAGAGCTCGACGCCTTCGGGCACCTCGTAGGGCAGGGCGCGGTCGCGGATCGTTCGCTTGGCTCGCACGAGCCGCTGGGCGATCGTGGGCTCGGGTACCAGAAAGGCGCGCGCGATCTCCCCGGTCGAGAGGCCACCGACCAGCTTCAAGGTGAGGGCGACGCGGCTGTCGGCCGGCAGGCTCGGATGACAGCACGTGAAGACCAGCCGGAGTCGGTCATCCGCAATCGTCTCGGGATCGGTCACGTCTGGAATCTCGTCGTCCGCGGCGAGCGCGGTCTCGTAGGCGAGCGCGTCGGCCCTCGCTTCAGCCCGGCGCGCTCGCCGCAGACGATCGATTGCGCGTCGCCGCGCCGTCGTGACGAGCCAGGCGCCCGGTCGATCCGGCGTTCCGGTCTTGGGCCAGCGATCGAGCGCTTGTTCGAACGCTTCCTGAACGATCTCCTCGGCCAGATCGATGTCGCGCACCATCCGCAGCACCGACGCCACGACGCGTGCGTACTCCAGACGAAACGCGTCCGCCACGCGCGCGTGGGCTTCGGAGCCCCGCGCCTGCTCGCGACCATCGGGCGTCACGAGCAGAGATGTTACTCGATGCGCTGCTGGTCCTCCCGGAACGCCGGCTCGCGCCGGCGGCCGCTACGACTCGACGTCACTCACATGGGCCAGATCGGGACGACATCGATGTAGCCGCCCTCGCGGAGCGGGATCTTCTTGGCCCAGGCCACGGCCTCCGACTTGGTGTCGCATTCGATCAGGTAGAAGCCGCCCAGCACCTCTTTCGTCTCGGTGAAGGGCCCGTCGGTGACCTGCCGCTGCCCTGTCTTGAGGCGGACGCGGCTCGCTTCGTCGTCCGAGCGCAGGCGCTCGCCGTGGACCATCTTCTTGGCGGCCAGCAGCTCCTCGCCGAAGCGCTGGTGGCCCTGCATGATGGCCTCCATCTCGCCCTTCTGCGGGGGCGGCGCGTTCCTGTCTGAATTGATAAGCAGCATGTAGCGCATGAGCCTTCCTCCTCGTGAGAGTTTCGGCCGCCAGGGCCCCGGATCGGGCCCGGTGAGCCTCACCAATACGACGCCGGAGCCTGGCCCGAATCGACACTCACCGGATGGGTTCCACTGGTAGGATACGCGCATGCCGGGCAGCGCCGTCGATCGCATCCGCGTCACAACCGTCGTCGACAACTATATCGACAACCTGCGCCAGGACGACGCGGTGGCCCGCCGCTACAGCGCGTTCGTGGCCGGCAAGATGCCAGATCTTCGGGCCGAGCACGGTCTGGCGCACCTGGTCGAGGTCACCCGGGGCGGTGACCGGTTCACGATGGCCCTCGACTTCGGGCTGACGCCCGACACGATGAACCACAACTTCCGCGAGCTGGCGCTCGACCCGGCCGCGATCGACGCGCTCGCCCTCTCCCACGGTCACCGCGACCACTGGGGCGGGCTGACCGGCTTCCTGCACGGGTGGCGCCGGCGGCTCCGTCGCGATCTGGCGTTCTACGGCGGCGTCGATCACTTCCGGCCGCGCTGGCAGCAGCGCGGGGAGCGCCGGGTCTACAGTGGCCGCCTGTCCCGCGACGAGATCGAGCGGTACGAGATCGACGTGCGGCTGGTCGCCAAGCCGACGCCGGTCGCCGAAGGGCTCTGGCTCTCGGGGGAGATGCACGCCACCGAGGAGTGGGAGACCATTCCGTCGAACCTCCGCGTCGAGGAGGAGGGCGAGCTCCTCCAGGACACGTTCATCGGCGAGCAGACCCTGGTGGCCAACGTGCGCGACCGCGGCCTCGTCGTGGTCACGTCGTGCTCGCACCGCGGCATCGTCGGTATCTGCCGCAACGCCGTCCGCTTCACCGGGGTTCCCCGGGTTCACGCCGTCATCGGCGGCTTCCATCTGAGCGGTCTCGACGATGCGCGCATCACCCGGGTCGTCGACGCCTTTCGCGAGCTCGACGTCGAGCACGTCGTGCCGCAGCACTGCACCGGCATCGAGGCCATCGGCGCGGTCATGCAACGGCTGCCCGGGCGCTTCACCGCCAGCTCGGTCGGCACCACGTTCGAGTTCGCCGCGCCCGATTAGAATTTGTAAGCGCGCCTCGGCCGGCGGGGCCCCAGCCCCGCGACGGCCTGCAGCGCGCACCACCACTACCCAGGAGGGATCGACCATGAGCGAGGCGAAGCAGCTGTTCAGCGCGAGCCTGGCCCAGGACGCTGTCTACAAGACCGGCCTGCGCAGCTTCATGGAGTACCGCGACCTCGGGATCGAGAAGGCCACGCACGGCAAGTTCCGGGCTCACACGATCCGGATCAAGAAGGAAGCGGCCGGCAACCACGAGCTGCACACGACCGGCCTGCACCAGCACAACTGCGACTTCCAGATGTTCTACGTGCTGAACGGCTGGATCAAGTTCGTCTACGAGGGCCACGGCGAGCACACCTTCGGCAAGGGCGATTGCATCCTGCAGCCGCCGGGGATCGTGCACAACGAGCTCGACTGCTCCGACGACCTCGAGGTCCTCGAGATCTATTCGCCCGCCGTGCACGAGACCGTCGTGGTCGCTCGCACGCCGGAGGCCGTCGCAGCCGCGCGCTGAGCGCGCCGCGACGCCTGGACGAACGCAGATGCCGAAAGTATTTCGGGTGTACAGCGGCTCGGACGGAAAGTCGCACATCGCGGAAGTCCCTTTGGCGATGAAGCCCTTCTCCGACGTCGAAGGCGCGCACGGGGAGGGGACGCCGATGCAGTCGGCGAGCGGCATCGCATTTCGCGTGGCGCCGCCCGGCTACGTGCTCAGCTGGCACTGCGCGCCGCGGCGACAGTACTCGATCTCACTCTCGGGCACGGCGGAGATCGAGGTCGGTGACGGCACGGTCGCGCGGGTCGGCCCGGGCGACGTGGTCCTGGCCGAGGACCTGACCGGTCAGGGCCACGTTACCCGCGTCGTCGGCAATCAGCCCCGGATGTACGCGATCGTGCCGCTGAGCGACGGCTAGAGGCGAAACGCGCAGCCGGTGAGCGGCACGTAGTTCGATAGACGACGGATCCAAAGGACGGGCGTACTCAGCATCACAGCGGTTGTACGCGCTCACGTCGTCGCGATACCCCGGTCTGGATATCCAGCTGCGTCGGCTCAGGCGCATGAGAGAAGTCAGCGTCATGATGGGCGTGATTCGTCATTACCCGGGGTGCGTCGGCTATGCGGGTCTGTCGATTTAGAAGTTGGGCAGACCGGAGAAGGAAACTCTGTCGACACGCGCGACGAGCATGAGGCGTCGCGAGTTGATCGCGTTTGCCGCTGCGGCATGGCTCGCGTGGCCGCGGTTTGCGCGCGCGCAACAGCAGGCCAAGAGCGCGCGTCTCGGATTCCTGGGCTTCGGCGACTCTGCCGCGTGGCCCCGAGTCGAGGTGTTGAGAGCAAGCTTGCGCGAACTGGGCTATGTCGAAGGCAAGAACCTGGTCATCGAGTTCCGATGGGCGCGCACGGTCGAGCAGATGCACGAAGCGGCCGCCGAGCTGGCCCGCATGAAGGTCGATATCATCTTCGCGGCCTCTTCGACCGAGGTCGAGTCGGCCCGGCGGGCGACCAGAACGATTCCCATCGTCTTCGTGGGGCATGCCGACCCCGTGGGGGTCGGACATGTATCCAGCCTCGCGCGGCCCGGCGGGAACATGACGGGGTTGGCCGTACTGCTGACCGATCTCACTGCGAAACGGCTCGAGATCCTCAAGGAGACCGTGCCGCGGGTGCGCCGGGTTGGCGTCCTCCTGGACCGTACCGCCCCCTCGCACCGGCCCTTCCTGCGAGCCGCCGACACCGCCAGTGAAAAGCTCGGCCTTCAACTCCGGACGGTCGATGCGAACACCGCCGCGGAATACGAGGGGGCCTTCGCGGCGATGGCCCGCGATCGTGTCGGCGCAGTTCTCGTCCACGCGTCCACGCAAACCGTTCGTGGTGATGGCCCTCGGCTTCTGGCCGAGCTAGGACAGAAGCACCGGTTGCCGACCATGTTCGGTTCCAGGGACAACGTGGCGGCGGGTGGCCTGATAAGCTACGCGCCGGTCTTCGACGACCTGTGGCGGCGCGCCGCCGTCTACATCGACAAGATCCTCAAGGGCGCCAAGCCCGCCGATCTCCCCGTCGAGCAGCCCACGAAGTTCGAGCTGGTCATCAACCTCAAGACCGCGAAGGCCCTCGGCCTCACGATCCCGCCGTCGCTGGTGGCGCGGGCCGACCAGATCATTGAGTGACCGCGTGCTGCCCAACATCGCGTTGGACCGGACCGGTGGCTCGCATGCGCTCGCCGCGGCCGGTCAACGTGGGCGTTAGACCGGACGTACCTATGGAGATCCAGCGCGCAGATCCACAGTTCCGCCGCCTCGCCGGCCTCTCCTGCGTCGCGCTTGTGGTTGTCGGCGCAATTGCTCTTTGGGCGATTCAGAGCTGGCTCGCCGGTTTGGCGCAGGCTGCCCCGTCTGCCGCGCGGCACCAGTTGCTCGCTGCCTTCGCCAGTGTCATTGGCGCCTCCTGTGCCATGCTGCTGGCGCTCGGCATCTACCTGTGGCGCAAAGGTGGGCAAGTTCGAGGTGCAGCGCAATTCCCGCCACCTGGTATGCACATGCTACGCGACACTCCCGTACTTCGGGGGGCTGCTGCGCACCGGCGAGCCCGCATCATGCAAGGCATCGGCGTCGCGCTCGTGCTTTGCTGCCTGGCTTTGCTCGCTGCTACATGGCGTCTGTACTCAGTTCTTGCCGACCATGCGGTCTAACCCTTCGCTCCAGGCGACGTGCTACGGCCTGCGGCCTCCGCCCGCGGCTGAGCTCAAACGTTAGAGGGCAGGAGGATGCAGGAGCAAGTCGCGCAGCTCCTTCCGACGCGGGAAGGTCATTTCGTCTTTGAGTCGGGCCATCACGGTCAAGTCTGGCTCGACCTGCAGCTCCTTCTCCTACACCCTGAACGCGTTCAGCCGTTGGCGGAAGCGCTTGCGGACCGCCTCCGCGGATATCACGCTGCGGCAGTGTGTGGACCCCTCGTCGAGGGTGCATTCGTGGGTCTCATGGTCGCATCGTCGCTCCGCCTGCCCTTTTCCTACTCGGAGCCGGTGCGAGACCATCGGGCGGCGGGCCTGTTTCCGGTCTCATACCCGATCCCAAAGCCCCTTGAGCCCGAGCTCCGAGGCAAGCGCGTCGCGATCGTCAACGACGTCATCAACGCCGGTTCGGCCGTCCGCGGCACACTCACCGCGCTGAGGCAATGCGGCGCTCAGCCGGTTGCTATCGGAACACTCGCCGTGTACGGCCTCGTAGCTAGCGAACTCGCAGCAACACACGGTGTTGCCCTCGAAGCGCTCGCATCGTTTCCAAGTCGGATCTGGGAGCCCAGCGCCTGTCCTCTGTGCGCGAAAGGCGTCCCACTGAATGCGTAGTGGCCCCGCTAACAACAGGATGAACCTGACGGCGCTCCGCGCCGCACGTTATGCTGAGCGTTATGCGAGCAAGCGATGGTGACCTGGGAAACTTCACGTGAGCCGTGATCCCCATTTGTCGGAGCCCTGTGATGCCTAACGTGAGCCGCAAGAAACAAAAGGAACGGAAAGAAAGAAGCATCATGAGGAAGAGCGGATCTCAGAAAGGAAAGTCTACATCTCGGATGTTAGACGAGAGGATCAAGGAGCTGGACGACTGGCGGGGCAAGATGCTCTCCCAGCTCCGCACATTGATCAAGCAAGCCGACCCCGAGGTGGTCGAGGAGTGGAAGTGGAGAGGAGTTCCGGTGTGGTCTCACGACGGATTGATCTGCACCGGCGAGACGTACAAGAACGTCGTGAAGATGACCTTTTCCAAGGGGGCCGCACTTGAGGACCCATCAAGCCTCTTCAACTCCAGCCTCGATGGCAACACCAGGCGTGCTATCGACTTCCACGAGGGCGAGAAGATTGACGAGGAGGCATTGAAGGCCCTTATTCGCGCGGCCGTGACGCTGAACGCGTCCCGCGCCCATGGCTGATCGAGCTGATCATCCCACTCCAGAATGTCCCTCTCTAAGAGAAGGCGGCTGCGCCAGCACCAATTTGCGGCTTCCTCCGGCTACGCGCCGATCCGGGGACGTGCGAGAGGCGAGCTCTTTTGGTCGGAGCGCCGTGCGAGCCTGGCAGGCTAACTACAGGATCACCGGCGGCCGAAGGCCGCCGGTGATCCTGAGTGTTCGCCGCACAGGGAAAGGGCTTCGCGAGTGACACGCAGCGGGCGTCTCTCTCTGCTCGCGCTTGTTCTTGTGCTCTTGGCGGGGCCTCTCGTTGCCGACGCGCAGCAACCGGGGACGGTGTACCGGATCGGCTATCTCAGGTATCTGGCGTGCACGGAGCCCGCGTTCTTCACGGATCTGCGCCAAGGGCTGCGCGAACTCGGCTATGCCGAGGGCCACAACCTTGTCATCGATTGCCGAGCCGCGCCGGGAAGGGCCGAGAAGATTCCCGACCATGCGGCCGAGTTGGTTCGCCTCAACGTCGACGTTATCGTTGCCGAGGGGACTACCGCGGCGCTCGCGGCAAAGCAGGCGACGAGAACGGTCCCCATCGTCATGGTCAACATTGGAGACCCGGTGGCCAGCGGGCTCGTGAGCAGCCTTGGGCGGCCCGGAGGGAACATCACGAGCTCGACGATGCTCGCCCCAGAGATTGTCCGCAAAACTCTTCAGCTGCTGAAGGAGGCCGCTCCCGCAGTCTCGCGCGTCACCGTCTTGATCGATCCGACGAACCCCGGCCAAACGTTGCCCGATCAGCAGATGGCCGCCGCGGCCGAAATCTTGGGCGTCAGGCCACAGCGCGTAAAGATCCAAACGTCAGCGGATCTCGACCATGCCTTCACGGCCGTGCTACGGCAGCGGGCCCAGGCACTTCTCGTCTACCCGCTACCGCTCACGCCTGTCGACTTTCAGAGGCTCATGGGGTTTGCGATCAAGAACCGGCTGCCGACCGCAACATGGCACACGCCCTTCGGCCGAGCGGGCGTGACGATGTTCTACGGGACCAATGTTGCCGAGCAGTATCGGCGCACCGGAGTATTCGTCGACAAGATCCTTAAGGGTGCGAAGCCTGCCGACCTCCCCGTGGAGCAGCCGACCAGGCTTGAACTCATCATCAACATGAAGACTGCCAAGGCGCTCGGTCTAACGATCGCGCCCTCGGTACTAGCACGGGCGGATCAGATCATCGAATGACAGGCTTGGGCGCAACCGGGTGGCGAACTGCGCGTTCCAGCGGTCCGGCGGGCTCGCGTTGCTCGCCCCCCGGCCGCTGAGGGTAGCGTTAGCCACAAGAGCACGATGTCGGTCAGAGCGTTCTATGACGAGTTGGCGCCCCTGTATCATCTCGTCTACGAGGACTGGGAGACGAGCGTCGTG
>Ga0209160_1002058_pt1 | contig 16839 bp, 14 predicted proteins | sample GraSoiAngelo_153_FD_186167 | JGI IMG/M metagenome (GOLD analysis project Ga0209160, IMG submission 186167) | Grasslands soil microbial communities from the Angelo Coastal Reserve, California, USA - 14_1009_12_40cm (SPAdes) (version 2) | ecosystem: Environmental > Terrestrial > Soil > Grasslands ... | reverse complement strand
CCCGGTTCTTTTTGCCGAACCAGTCGGGGTCGTACTTGAGTCGGGTGTCAAGCTGCAGATGCGTGACCGCGACCACGTGGCTCGTCACCAGCGCGAGATCCAAGTCCGCGTTGGCTGTGCCATGCCCGGGTCCGGACCGGCGCGGACCGGTTGAGTCGATCGCCGCGAGCGGCTCGCGGCGCGCGTAGTTGGCCGCGGCCGCGCCCGCGCCGCCGTCGACGCGGACGTATGGCCCGCGCTGGCCGGTCGCGAGCGCCGCCTTGAGCCGACGCACCGTTGCCAGGGTGGCACGGCTCAACCGCACGGTATCCACGGTCTCGAGCGCGTGCAGCACGTCGCTCCGGCGCAACGGTCGGGTGAGGGGCGACGGGTCGTCGATCACGCCCGCCGCGATGAGGTGCTCGAGGTAGGGTGTGGCCCAGTGACCAATCGGGACGTACGGCGACGCTTCTTGGGCTGCGAGCTGAGCCCCGCCCGTAAGGGCGGGGAGCAATGTCGCGACGCGCAACGCGAGCCGGAGGCGCATGGAGCGCGCAATTTGGGGGCGGCGACCGAGGACGGCAACCGGTTGCGGAGCGGGGGGAGGGGGGTGAGGTTTCGCGCCCATGTCTCCGCTCCTCGTGCTGATCGTGGCAGTGCTCGCCACGAGCTACGCCGGACCGATCGTCCGGTTCGCCGCGGCACCGGCCCTCGCGATTGCGTTCTGGAGACTGGCGCTGGTCCTCCCCGTAACCGGCGGGCTGGCGGTGTTGGAGGGGAGCAGGGAGCAGGGAGCGGGGAGCAGTGTCACGCGGCAACGCCTGCTCCCTGCTCCCCGCTCCCTGCTCGCTCTGATGACATTGTCAGGTCTACTCCTGGCGCTGCATTTCTGGTCCTGGATCGCGTCGCTCCGGTTCACCACCGTCGCCAGCTCGGTCGTCCTCGTGTCGCTCAAGCCCGTCTTCGCCTGGGGCATCGCGGCGGCCTGGCTGCGCGAGCATCCGACGCGCGCCGAAGCCTGGGGTATCGCACTCGCCGTGATCGGGGCGAGCCTCATCGGGCTGGGCGACGCGCGCCGCTCGTCCGGCGCCTTGGGGGGAGACGTCCTCGCGCTGCTCGGCGCACTCACCGGCGCGGGCTACTACGTGATTGGGCGGCGCGTTCGTCAAACCATCGGGATCTGGCGCTACGCGACCGCCGTGTACGCGGTGGCCGCCGCGGCGCTCGCCCTGCTCGCGCTGGCCCGCAGCATGCCGCTGGTGGGGTTCGCGGGACGCGACTGGACGGTGTTCGGTGCGATGGCTGCGGGACCGATGCTGATCGGCCACACTGGAATGAACTACGCGCTGCGCCACTTCCGCGCCACGACGGTGAACGTTGCGGCGCTTGGGGAGCCGGTGGGGGCGAGTGTGATTGCCTGGCTGGTTCCTTCCATCCACGAAGTGCCACCGCCGGCAGCGTTGCTCGGGGGGATTCTCGTGCTGCTGGGAATCGGCCTGTCTGTGAGGACGGGAAAGTGAACGCGGAACGCGGAGGTCGGAACGCGGAACAGCAGGGCGAGCCTCATTCGGTAGGCGACCTTCCATTTCAGTTCCGCGTTGCGCATTTCGCGTTCCGCATTACGAGGGGTAGGGGATGGGAGGGGATAGATGCGAGTTGAACAGATTCGCGGTGGGGTGGTCGAGGCGGTTCACGAGGTCCACGTCGCCGTCGTGGATTCGACGGGCGGTCTCGTCGCGCGGACGGGCGACCCGGAGCTCGTGACGTTCTGGCGTTCAGCGGCGAAACCGTTCCAGGCGCTGCCCCTCCTGGAGGACGGGGCAGCGGCGCGGTTCGGCCTCACGAGCGAGGAGCTGGCACTGGCGTGCGCGTCGCACTCGAGCGAGCCGGATCAGGTGGCTCGGGTGCGCGAACTGCTCGGCAAGATCGGGTGCTCGGAGCGCGATCTCCTGTGCGGCCCGCACCCACCGTTGTCCGATCGGGTGGCCCAAGACTACCAGACGCGCGGCTTACGGCTTACGGCTGTCTACTCGAACTGCTCGGGGAAACATGCCGGTATGCTCGCACTGGCGCGCCACCACGGCTGGCCCACGGAGTTCTATACGCGGCTCGAGCACCCCGTGCAGCAGCGCTGCCTCGCGGAGGTGAGTCGCTGGACGGAGGTCGGGGTCGGCGACATCCGAACCGGCGTGGATGGATGCGGAGTCGTGTGCTACGGGCTGCCGCTGCGAAACATGGCGCTGGCGTACGCGAGACTTGCGATTGCGGATTTCGGATTGCCGATTGCGGATTCGAAGGGCGTGCGTCCAATCCGCAGTCCGCAATCCGCAATCGTGGAATCGATGTTGCGCCACCCGGATCTCATCGCCGGTGAGGGTCGGCCCTGTACCGAGATCATGCGGGCGCACCCCGGCCGCGTGATCGCCAAGGTCGGCGCCGAGGGTGTGTACTGTGCCCTCCTCACGCAGGAACGACTCGGAATCGCGCTCAAGGTGGCTGACGGACACGCGGTCGCTTCGGCACTCGCCATGGCGGCCGTGCTCGAGGAGCTGGGTCTCCGGCCGCGTCCGGCCGGGCTCACCACTCGACCCAACGTGAACACGCGGGGTGAGACGGTCGGGGAGCTGCGTGTAAAAGGCGGACTGGAGCAATGAAACGATGAGGGAGCGGGGAGCGGGGAGAGGTACTATGACCGCTGGGACGGGCCCGGTGCTGGACGCCCCGACCGCGGCGTTGGTGCGCGTGGCGGCGGCCGTCGCCCGGGGCAACGGGCCCGAGCTCAAGGCCCGCTTCGCCGCCGCGCGCGACGCGCGCGTACCGGGGCGGTGGATCGAGGAGCTGCTGCTGCAGAGTATGCTCGTCGTGGGCTACCCATTGGCGCTGGTGGCGTTCGCGGCGTGGCGTGGCGTTGGCGGGCCGGCGCCGGTCGAGGGCGATGGCGCGGAAGACCTGGCGCACGCCGATTGGGAGTCGTGGGCGGCGCGCGGCGCGGCGGTGTGCCGCGAGGTGTACGGGCGCGCCTATCACAAGTTGCTCGTGAACCTGCGCGCGCTGCACCCGGCGCTCGAGGACCTCGTCCTGGTGGACGCTTATGGCAAGGTCATCGGGCGGCCAGGCCTCGATCTCAAACGGCGCGAGCTCTGCACGGTGGCGACGACCGCGGTGCTCGGCACCGCCGAGCAGCTGCATTCGCATTTGCGGGGCGCGCTCAACACGGGGGCGGAGCCGAAGGAAATCGAGGCGGTGCTGTCGCTGATCGAGGGTGATCTCGACGACGAGCAGCGACGGATCGCCAATCAGCAATGGCTCGATGTAAAGCGGAGGAAGCTGTGATTGCGGATTGTGGATTGCGGATTGCGGATTAGCATGACCACTCCTGTGACGCGGGAGCTGCTCCAGCAACGGACGCGCAAGCTCGCGGTCGAAGCGATCCGGTTGATCGGCGACCTGCCGCGAACGCCGCCCGCGGATATCATCGGGCGGCAACTTGTGCGCTCAGCTACATCGGTTGCTGCAAACTATCGATCCGCCTGCCGGGCCCGATCGCGACGGGACTTCATTGCCAAGATGGGAATAGTTGAGGAAGAAGCAGACGAGACCGCGTTCTGGCTGGAACTCCTAGACGAGTGTGGTCTCGCACCGGCGACGCGACTCGTGCCGTTGTCACGTGAAGCCGGAGAGCTCCTGGCGATCACAGTCGCGTCCATTCGAACTGCCCGAATGGGTCGCGTAACCGGTCGAGCCAATCCGCAATCCGCAATCCGCAATCCGCAATGTTCATAGATCGGGCAGTCGTTCATGTGGTCGGCGGGGCGGGCGGCGCGGGAGCTTCATCTTTCCGTCGCGAAAAGTTCGTCCCCAAGGGCGGGCCCGACGGTGGGGATGGCGGAGCGGGCGGCAGCGTGTTCGTGCGCGCCGACTCGAACCTCGCGACGCTCCTCGACTACCGCTACCGCACCCAGTGGAAGGCAGAGCGCGGGCAGCACGGCAAGGGCAAGAACATGACCGGCAAGTCCGGGGCCGATCTCTACCTCCCGGTCCCGCCCGGCACCGAGGTGCGCGACGCCGCGACGGGGGAGGTGATCGGTGAAGGGCTCGCCAGCGGGGACACGCTGCTCGTGGCGAAAGGCGGTCGCGGCGGCCGCGGCAACGCGCGCTTCGCCACTCCGACACACCGCAGCCCGCGCGAGTGGGAGCCGGGTGAGTACGGCGAGGAGCGCCAGCTCGAGCTCGTGCTGAAACTGATAGCCGACGTCGGGCTCCTGGGCGAGCCGAACGCGGGCAAGAGCACGCTGCTCTCCGTGATTTCCGCCGCTCGCCCGAAGATCGCGGACTACCCCTTCACCACGCTCGAGCCGCACCTCGGCGTAGTCGCCTTGTCGGACCACCGGACGTTCGTCACCGCCGATATTCCCGGCATCATCGAGGGCGCTCACCTGGGAAAGGGGTTGGGCCTCAGGTTCCTGCAGCACGTGGAGCGCACCCGGCTCATCGCGGTGCTCGTGCCGGTGGACAGCCCCGACCCGCAGGCGACCTACGAGCTGCTGCTGCGGGAGGCCGCGTCCTACTCACCGGAGCTCGCGGCGAAGCCGCATATCGTAGTACTGACCAAGCTCGACCTGCTCCCTGCTCCCCGCTCCCTGCTCCCCGCGATCCGAACGACGGGCGGCGCACCGGTCGTGGCGGTCTCATCGGTGACTCGCGAAGGGCTGCCGGAGCTCATTGAAACGCTATGGCAGGCGCTGCGGGCCGGAGTCGCGACGAGGTAGCCGCGTATCTGGCGCTCGCGCAGGTCCCGGGGATCGGGGCCGCGCGGCTGCGCACCCTCGTCGCCGCCTTCGAGACCGCGGCGGCGGCCTCGCGCGCTCCGCACGGCGCCCTCGCGGCACTCCCGGGATTCAGCCGCGCCGCCGCCACCGCCATCCGCGCCAGCTCGCCGCAGGCGGGCCATGAGATCCTCGACCAGCTGGATCGCCTCGGTGCCGCCGTGCTGCTTCCCGAGGACGCGGCGTTTCCTCCGCTGCTGAGCGAGGTCCCCGATCCGCCCGCGCTGCTCTTCGCCTGGGGTGACACGGCGCTGCTCGCCCGTCCCTCGGCGGGGATCGTGGGCAGCCGCGACCACTCGCCCTACGGCGCCGCGGCGGCGCGCCTCCTCGCCGCCGGTGTGGCCGGCGCGGGAGTGGTCGTGGTGAGCGGCATGGCGCGCGGCATCGACGCGATCGCCCATGCGGCCGCCCTGGACTCGGGCGGCGCTTCGGTGGGGATCCTCGGGAACGGATTCGGCGTGATCTACCCGGCCGTGAACCGCGCCCTGTACGAGCGCATGGTCGCCCACGGCTGCCTCGTCACGGAGCTGCCGCCGGGCGAGCGGCCTCACGCCGGCGCGTTTCCCAGACGCAATCGCCTGATCTCCGGACTCGCCGGGGTGACCGTGGTGATCGAAGCCGCGCCCGGATCGGGCGCCCTGATCACCGCCGACTGTGCGCTCGACCAGGGACGCGCGGTCCTCGCCGTCCCCGGGCCGATCACGAGCGCCACCTCACTCGGCTGCAACAAACTCATCCAGCAGGGCGCGAAGCCGGCACTCGCGCCCGGAGACATTCTCGAGGAGCTCGGCCTGCCGGGGGCGGCTCAAAGCGCAGCCGAAGGAGGTCCACCCGGACGCACTCCACCACCGGACCTGAGCGCGTTGCAGCGCTCGCTGTGGGAGACGCTGCGCTCGGAGCCCAGGCACGTGGACGTGCTGGTGGCCACCGCGGGCGCCGAGACGAGTGCGGTGCTGACGGCGTTGACGGAGCTCGAGATGCGGGGCGTGGTGAAGCAGGAGCCGGGGATGGTGTTTGGGCTCGCCTGAGTGCGGAATGCGGAGTGTGGAATGCGGAATTGCAGGGGAAGGTCGTTCGCGGCACGACCCCTACACTGACATTCCGCATTCCGAATTCCGCATTCCGCACTAGGTTTTGTTCGTGCCCCACCTCTACCTCCATGTCCCCTTCTGCCAGCGCCGCTGCTCCTACTGCGATTTCTCCATCGCGGTGCGCAAGCACATCCCGGCGCGAGAGTACGTGGACGCCGTGCTCGGGGAACTGGCGGCTGTATACCCCGCTGACTCCGGGCGCGAGCCCCGGGGTTTCGGTGGCGAGAGTCTGGACACCCTCTACCTCGGCGGTGGCACTCCGTCGCTTCTCCCCCCCGACGCGATCTTGGCCCTGCTCACGTCTCTGTTTGACGTCTTTCGTGCCACGCCTTCGCGTGACGTCGTCGAAGTCACGCTCGAAGCCAACCCCGAAGACGTGACCCTCGATCACGCCAATGCTTGGCGTCGCGCCGGCATCAATCGTGTGTCGTTGGGCGCGCAATCCTTCGACAATCGGGTCCTACAGTGGATGCATCGATCTCACGACGCGACGCGCATCGGCGACGCGGTGCGGACCCTCCGTGCCGCGGGGGTCGACAACATCTCGCTCGATCTCATCTTCGCGCTCCCCACGGAGCTCGAGCGCGACTGGGCGCGCGACTTGGACCTCGCCTGCGCCCTGCTCCCTGCGCATCTCTCCCTCTACGGGCTTACCGTCGAGGAGCGGACCCCGCTCGCCCGCTGGATCTCACGCGGTGCCACGTCCGCCCCCAACGACGAGCGATACGCGGACGAATACCTGGGTGCTCACACGCGGCTCGCGTCTTCCGGCTATCATTTCTACGAGGTGTCCAACGCGTGTCGCGACGGGTTCCGCTCTCGTCATAATTCCGCCTACTGGTCTGGTCGCGCCTATCTCGGGCTCGGCCCCGCGGCGCATTCCTTCGACGGCAGGGTGCGTCGCTGGAATCTGGCGGCGTGGGAGACCTATCGGCGCGCGGTGGCCGCCGGGCTGTCGGCGGTCGACGCCGAGGAGGTCCTGTCCGAGGAGCAACGGGAACTCGAGAGCCTGTACCTCGCGTTGCGCACCGATGCAGGGATGCCACTTGCCGCCCTCTGCCGCCCTCTGCCGCCTGCTGCCGCCCGTTGGGTGGAGCGGGGCTGGGCGGAGATCAGGGACCAGCGGCTGGTGTGCACGCCCGAGGGCTGGCTCCGCTTGGACGCCCTCGTCGGCGACTTGACCAACCCGGGGGGAGCGGTCTAAATTGTTAGCAGGTAAGAGCTTGGGTGACATGGCAGGGTCCCTGAACGAGCGCGAGCGCCAGGTCCTCGAGGCCGTTATCGAGACCTACGTCGAAACCGCCGAGCCGGCGGGGAGCCGGACTATTTCTAAGAAGTTCGGCCACACGCTCTCCGCGGCCACAATTCGCAACACGATGAGCGACCTCGAGGAAAAGGGATACCTCTACCACCCCCATACCTCCGCCGGCCGCATCCCCACGGACCTCGCCTACCGCGTGTACGTGAACTCGCTGATGCGGCTATCGCAGGTGTCGGCGTCCGACTCGCACCAGATTCGCGAAGAGCTCGCCGAGCGGAACGCCGTGGACCAGATCCTCGAGCGGGCGGCGCAGGTGCTCGGCGTGCTCACGAAAGAGCTGGGGGTGGCGGTGGGCCCGACGCTCGACGAGGCCGTGCTCGAGCGACTGGAGCTGCTGCGGGCGGGGTCCGACCGGCTGCTCCTCGTGCTCACGCTCAAGAGCGGCGTGGTGCGCACCATCTTCGTGGAAGTGCCCGCACACATGGCGCCCGAGATCGTCGTGCAGGTGGCGGTGGTGCTGAACGAGCGCCTCGCGGGGCTGACGCTGCGCGAGATCCGCGCGACCCTGTCCGAGCGGCTGCGCGATGCCGCGCCCGGCGCCGGGTCGAGCGAGCTCCTGAACATCTTCATCCAGGAAGCGGACGACCTGTTCGACGTCCAGCCCACCGGGGCGGTCGGCGGGGGCGTGGTGCTGGGGAGCGCGCAGTTGCTCGCCGGCCAGCCGGAGTTCGCCACCAAGGAGCGGCTGCAGGGACTGCTGGAGGTGACCGAGCGTCGCGATGTGCTGCGCGAGGCGCTGGCCAAGCGGCTCGGTCAGGGGCTCACCATCACGATTGGTAGCGAGCACCAGGACGCGACGCTCGCTCCTTTCACCTTGGTCACTGCCTCCTACCGCCTCGGTCCGCTCGCTGGAGTCATCGGGGTCATGGGCCCGACTCGTATGCCGTACGACAAGATCGTGGCGCTCGTCGATCACACGAGCCGTCTCGTGGGTGAGCTGCTCGAGTGAAACGCGATTACTACACCATCTTGGGGGTCAAGCGCGACGCGGACGAGGCCGAGATCAAGAAGGCCTACCGCCGCCTCGCGATGAAGCACCATCCCGACCGCGTCGCGTCGGGGGAGAAGGACGCCGCCGAAGCGAAGTTCAAAGAGATCACCGAAGCCTATGAGGTCCTGCGGGACCCCGAGCGGCGCGCCACGTACGACCGCTATGGTGAAGCGGGGCTCAAGCGGGGCGCCGGGGCGGGGGCCGGGGGGTTCGCGCCGTTCGACCTGTCGGAAGCGCTCAACATCTTCATGCGCGACTTCGGCGGGTTGGGCGGGTTCGACGCCTTCTTCGGCGGCTCCGAGCGCGCTCAACGCGAGCGCCATCGCGGCCAGGACCTGAAGGTCACGCTGAAGCTCAGTCTCGCCGAGGTGGCCAGCGGCACCACCAAAAAGGTGAAGGTGCGGACACTGGACCGCTGCACCGCGTGCGGCGGCACCGGGGCGGCGCCCGGCTCCAAGGCCACGAGCTGCGGCACCTGCGCCGGAACGGGCGAAGTGCGCCGGGCCGCGCGCTCCATGTTCGGACAGTTCGTGTCCGTGTCGCCGTGCCCCAGCTGCGCGGGGGAGGGCACGGTGATCCAGCAGCCCTGTCCGAAGTGTCAGGGCGACGGACGCGTCCGCGCCGACAAGGAGCTCGAGATCAACGTCCCCGCGGGCGTCGCCGACCATCACTATCTCACCATGCGGGGACACGGCGTCCCCGGGCCCCGCAATGGTCCGGCCGGCGACCTGATCGCCGTGCTCGACATCGCCGAGGATCCACGGTTCGAGCGCCAGGGCGACGACTTGATTTACGACCTCCCGGTCTCGTTCACCCAGGCGGCCCTCGGCGCGGAGGTTGGGATCCCGACGCCGTACGGCGATACGACCCTGGAAATCGCACCCGGCACGCAGACCGGTGCCGTGTACCGTCTGCGTGGCAAGGGGCTGCCGCGCGTCGGGGAAGGGGGTCGCGGCGATCTCCACGTGCGCGTCCATGTCTGGACGCCCGTCAAGCTGACCGCGGAGCAGCGCGCCCTGCTCGAGGAGCTCGCCAAGATCGAGAGCAAGCCGCCCGCGGAAGGGCACACCGGCAAGAAGTTCTGGGAGCAGCTGCGCCAGGCGTTCGGGCGCTAACTGACCCCGGGCGCGAGCCCGGGGTGAAAGGGGACGATGCCCGGAGCCTGTGTCTTCTGCAAAATCGCCGCCGGCGAGATCCCGGCGACGGTCGTGAAACGCGGCGACGGCATGCTGGCGTTCCAGGACATGAACCCGCAAGCGCCCACGCATCTCCTCGTGATCCCCACGCATCACGTGGCCACGCTCAACGACACGAAGGACGCGGCGTTGCTCGGCAAGCTGCTCGGCTTCGCGCGCGACCTGGCGCGCGAGGTCGGAATCGCGGGTCGTGGGTATCGCGTGGTCGTGAACACGAACCCCGACGGCGGACAGACGGTGTTCCATCTGCACCTCCACCTGCTGGGCGGCCGGCCGATGACGTGGCCGCCGGGGTAGCGTCCACTCCCGTCGATCGAGAAGGGTTGCCGCCCGCAATCGGCTGGGCTAAGTTTTTGTGTCCGTCACAGTTACCCAGAGGGTGAGAAGGCGGGGATCCTGGCCGACTTGCACACGCAGTGTCATTCCGAGCAGCCGAGCGAGCGACGCAAGCGAAGGATGGACGCGGCGCGTCGTAAGAGCCGGCGCACGCACCCGGCCTGACGTGGCGAGCTTGCCCGAGCGGCTCCGCGCCGCGATGAACCAGGCCCGCAAACAACGCGATCAAGGGCGCACGCTCCTCCTCTCCACCATCCTCGCAGACCTCAAGAACCGCGAATTCGAGCTCCAACACCCCGTGTCTGATGACGAGGCGGCCGAGGTCGTGCGTCGCGGTATCAAGCGCCGCCGCGAAGCGGCCGAGCAGTACACCGCCGCTGGCCGCGCCGACCGGGCCGAGGCGGAGCTCGCCGAGGGGAAGGCGCTCGAGGAGTTCCTGCCCGCCGCGGTGGACGCCGACGAGATCCGGCGCGCCGTGCGGGAGGCCATTGCCGGTGGGGCGAAGGATCTCGGAAAGGTCATGGGACAAGTGATGCCCAAGTTCAAGGGCCGGGCGGACGGCAAGCTGGTGAACCAGATCGTCCGCGAGGAGCTGGCGGCCGCCGTATGACAGTCGGAGGAGGGGTCGCGCCCTCCGTGCTGGAGACACTGGAGTTTCCTGCCGCGTTGGAACGGGTGGCGGCGCACGCCGCCGGGCCGCTCGGCGCCGCTCGCGTGACCCGCCGCTCCCCTGCCACCGATCCCGATGCCATCCGCGCCGCGCTCGCCCAGGTCGCCGAGCTCGCCGCCCTCCTCCTCACCGACGACGCGATTCGCGCCGAGCCCGTCCCCGATATTACCGCCGCCCTGGAGCTGCTCGGCGTGCCGGGGAGCGCGCTCGAAGGTGCCGCGCTGGCGCGGCTTGGGGGCGCGCTCGCCGCCGCCCGGATCGTCGCGGGCGATCTGGCCCGCCTGGCGGCGGAGGCGCCGCGTACGGCCGCCCTGCGGGTCGCTCCCCCCCCGAAAGAGCTCGAGCAGCGGCTCGCCGTCTCCCTCGACGCGGATGGCCAGGTCCAGGACGGTGCCTCCCGCACCCTCGCGCGTGCTCGCCGCGCGGTGCGGGAGGCGCGTGCGCGTCTGGTAAAGCAGCTCGATGCCATGCTCGCTGCGCTCGATCCCACCGACCGCGCGCCCGACGCCGCGGTGACGGTGCGGGAAGGTCGCTACGTGATCCCCGTCCGGTCGACCGCCCGCGCGCGCATCGGGGGCATCGTGCACGACGAGTCGGCGACCCGCGCCACGGTGTTTATCGAGCCGCCCGAGGTGATCGAGCTCGGCAACGCGCTGCGCGCCGCCGAGCTGGACGAGCAGCGGGAAGTGCTGCAGGTGCTGCGGGATCTCACGGAGCTGTTGCGCCCCCATCGCGACGCGATCGCGGCGGCGTGGGAGATGTGCGTCGCATTCGACGATCTGTGCGCCCGCGCGCGCTATGCCGTGGAAGTGAACGGCTTCGCTCCGGCGATCGGCACGGGACCTCTCGAAATCCGGAACGGTCGCCACCCGCTGCTGGTGGGGGGTGAGGTCGTCGTCCCGTTCGATCTGGTGCTCGCGCCCGACGAGTGCACCGTCCTGGTCTCGGGCCCGAACACCGGCGGCAAAACGGTGCTCATCAAGGCCGTGGGCTTGCTCGCCCTCATGGCGCAGAGCGGCATCATCCCGCCGATCGGCCCGCACTCGACACTCCCGGTCTTCACCGGTGTGTTCGCCGACATCGGGGACCGCCAGTCGATCGCCGCGAGCCTCTCCACCTTCTCCGCGCACGTGGCCGTGCTGCGGGACATCCTCGAGCGCGCCGCAGCGGGATCGCTCGTGCTGCTCGACGAGATCGGCAGCGGCACCGACCCCGCCGAGGGAGGCGCGCTCGCGACCGCGGTGCTGCAGACGCTCACGCGTCGGCGGGCGGTGACGCTCGCGACCACGCACCTGGGCGCCCTCAAGCAGCTGGCGGCGGAGACGGTGGGGATCGTGAACGCGTCACTGCAGTTCGACGGCGAGACGCTCACGCCCACCTACCGACTGCTCAAAGGCGTGCCGGGACGGTCCTACGGGCTCGCCATCGCGCGGCGTCTCGGGATCGCGGGTGACGTGCTGGAGATCGCCGAGCGGGCCATGCCGAAAGCCGAGCGGGAGCTGGACGCGCTGCTCGCCACCGTCGAGGCCAGGGCTCGGGAGCTCGAAGCGAGGGAGCAGGAGCTCGCCGCGCGTGATCAGAGTCTGCGCGGGGACGCGGAGAAGGTCGACGCGCGCGCCGCGGAGCTGGCGGCGGGCGAGCGGGAGGTGAAAGCTCGCGCCCAGAGTCTCGAACGCCAGGCGCGCGAACACGCCCGCGCCTACTTGCTCGAAGCGCGCAAGAAGGTGGAAGACGCACTGGGCCGGGCGCGGGCAGCCGTTGACGAGGCGACGGCGCGGGAGGCCCGACGGCTCGTCGAGCAAGCCATCGACGAGACTGCCGGGGAAGGGGCCGGGGAAAAAACCAGGGAAGGGTGGATGTCGTTGGAGGAGCTGAAGCGTGCCCGCAGGGGATCTGCCTCCCCCAACCTCCCCCAACCTCCTCCAACCTCCACCGCGCGGTCCCTGACCGCCGCAACCGAGATTTCCCTCATCGGCCTTCGCGTCGCCGAAGCCGAGCCGCTGCTCGTCAAGGCCCTCGACGACGCCGTTCTCGCCGATCTCCCCTATCTCCGCGTGGTCCACGGCAAGGGGACCGGTGCCCTGCGCCAGTTCGTGCACGACGTCCTCTCCGCCGACCCGCGCGTGAAACGCTTCGGGTTCGCCCCCCCGAACCAGGGCGGCCACGGCGTCACGCTGGTCGAGTTTCGCGCGTGAGCCTCATCCCCGACGATGTGATCGAGCAGGTCCGCGAGGCCGCCGACATCGTAGGGATCATCGGGGAGCACGTCGAGCTCAAGCGCACCGGGTCCGATTTCCGCGCCCCGTGTCCGTTTCACGGGGGCACCCACCGCAACTTCGCCGTCATCCCTCGCAAGGGGATGTTCTACTGTTTCGTGTGCCACGCGGGTGGGGACGTTTTCACGTTCTTCATGAAGAAGCTGGGCATGGATTATCCCACCGCCGTACGCGAGGTGGCGCGTCGGGTGGGGATTACCATTCCGGAGCGCGGTCCGACCGGTCCCGATCCGCGCGAGCCACTCTACAGCGCCGTGGCCGCGGCAGCCGACTGGTTCGCCCGCCAGCTGCTCGAGAGCCCCGAAGCGCAGGTGGCCCGCGATTACCTGACGACTCGGCATCTGGATCTGGAGACGGTGCAGCCGCTCGGGCTCGGGTATGCGCCCAAGAGCAAGGCGTTCCTCGACGCAATGAAAGGGTTGGGCGTGCGTGACGAGGTGTTGCTCGAGGCGGGTCTCTTGGCTAGACGGGAGGATGGCACGCTCGCACCCCGCTTCCGCGGCCGGCTGCTCTTCCCGATCCACGACCTGCGCGGCCGCGTGGTCGCCTTCGGTGGCCGGATCCTCGGCGAGGGAGAGCCCAAGTATCTCAATTCCCCCGATACGCCGATCTTCCACAAGGGAAAGCTGCTGTACAACCTGCACGTCGCGAAGCACGCGATGCGTAAGGCGGAGCGTGCGATCCTGGTCGAGGGGTACTTCGATGTGCTCCGTCCTTCCCTCGCCGGGATCGAAGAGGTCGTGGCGCCGCTCGGCACCGGCCTCACCCCCGAGCAGGCTCAGCTCGTGAAGCGCCACGCGCCCCTCGTGATCCTGCTGTATGACTCGGACGAGCCCGGTCTGCGCGCCACGTTCCGCGCCGGCGACGAGCTGCTGCGCGAAGGACTGCGGGTGAGCGTGGCCACGCTCCCGGCGGGCGAAGACCCCGACACCCTGGTGCAGAAAAAAGGTGCCGCGGGATTGGAGGAGATCCTCAAGGACGCGGTCGATGTGCTGGAACGGAAGATCCAGATCCTCGACCGCAAGGGATTCTTCGGCACCCTGCCGGGCCGGCGCCGCGCGCTCGACCGGCTGCTCCCGACGATTCGAGCGGCGACCGACCCGATCACGCGCGAGCTCTACATCTCACGCGCGGCGGAAGCCGCGGGGGTTCGGAAGGATGTGCTGGAACGAGAAGCCGGGATGCGGGATGCGGGAAGTGGGATGCGGCCCAGCCCCACTACCCATCCCGCATCCCGCATCTCGCCTCCCGACCTGCCCGCTAGCGCTGAAAAGGCGCTCCTTCTGCTGATGCTGGAGGGGGAGCCATGGCGCGCTCGCGTCATCGAGGCCGTCGATCCCGAGGAGCTCGAGTTCCCGCCCTATCGCGCCGTGTTCGAGAGTGTTGCCGACGATGCGGTCCTCGCGCTCGACGACACGTCGGCCCGCGCGTACGAGCAGCTCAAGGCGGAGGGTCTCGGGCGTCGGGATCCCAACGAGATGTACGAGCTCGCCGTCAATTGGATGGAAGCCCGGCGGCTCGAGCGGCAGCTGGAGCAGCTGGACGATCAGCTCCCGTTCGAGAGCCCCGAGCGGCAGGCGTCCCTGATTGCGGAGAAGCGCCGCGTGTTCGACGAGCTCCGCAAACGCTACCCGCGGTACAAGATCGCTAAGAGGAGGAGAGGTGCACCCGGAACTTGAAGCGTTGTTGGCGCTACAGGAGAAGGATCAGGCCGTGACGGCGACCGATGAGGCCCTCGCCGCGCTCGCTCCCGAGCTATCGACGCTCGACGAGGCGCAGGCGGCGGCCGAGCGCGCGCTCGCGGTCGCGCGGGGGGGCATCCAGGCCGCCATCGACCGGCGCGACGGGCTGGAGGGCAAGATCGCCAATTATCGCTCCATGCAGGAGCAGCGGCGCCAACGCCTCGAGTGGGTGCGGGGCGCGAAAGAAGCCTCGACCCTCATGGCGGAGCTGGACCTCGCTCGCTCGGTCCTGGCAAAGGAGGAGGCCGAGTTCATGCGCTCGGGCGACGCCGTCACGGAAGCGGAGCGCAAGGCCGCGGAGGCCGAACGGGCCCTCGAAGAGGTGCGCGCACGGCAGGCCCCGCTGCGCGAGGCGCTGGCGGGAAAACGCGAGCAGATCGCGGCCGAGCGCGAGCTCGCCTTCGCGGAGCGCGAGCGCGCCACCGCAAGCGTGAGCCCCGGTCTGTTGGCGCGCTACGAACGGATCCGGCGCGGCAAAGCGCCGCTCGCGTTGTACGCGCTGCATGGCGACGCCTGCGGCCACTGCTTCACGGCAGTGCCGACGCAGCGCCGGGCCCTGATCCAGCGTGGCGCGTCGATTGAAGGCTGCGAGGCCTGTGGCGTGCTCCTGTACGCTCCGGAATGATCCCCGCCCGCTGGGCGGTCGCGGCGCCGCCCGATCCACAGCTCACGGCGGCCCTCGCGTCCGACCTCCACATCCCGGAGCCGCTCGCCGCCCTCCTCGTGCAGCGCGGGCTCGCCGCGCCCGAGCTCGCCAAAGCGTTCCTCCGCCCTGACCTCGAGCGTCTCTCGGACCCACACGCCTGGGCCGACATGCCGCGGGCGGTCGAGCTGGTCGTCGCCGCCGTCCGGGCGGGTGCCCCGATCCTGGTCCACGGCGACTACGACGTGGACGGCCAATGTGCCGCGGCGCTCCTCACGCGGGTACTCTCGAGCGTCGGCGGCCGGGTCCACGCGTTCGTCCCGCACCGGCTGCGCGACGGGTACGACTTCGGGCCGGCCGGGCTCGCCGAGGCGCGCCGTCTGGGGGCCGGGCTGATCATCACCTGCGACTGCGGGATCGCTGCGGTCGAGGCGGTACGCGCCGCCCGGGCGGCCGGCATCGAGGTCATCGTCACCGACCACCATCTCCCCGGCGACGAGCTCCCCCCGGCGTCCGCGGTGCTCGATCCGCAGCGCGCCGACTGCCGCTCCGCAGCGAAGGAGCTGTGCGGCACGGGCGTCGCATTCAAGCTCGCGCAGGCACTCGTGCCGGCGCTGGGGTTGTCGCCTCATCTGCCGCTTCATTTTCTGGACCTGGTGGCGCTCGCGACCGTGGCCGACGTCGTGCCGCTCACGGGCGAAAACCGCATCCTGGTGCGCCACGGGCTGAAGCTGCTCGCAGAGTCCCATTGGACGGGCGTACGGGCGCTGATCGAAACGGCGGGCCTGGCGGGGAGGCCGATCAAGTCGGGCCACGTCGGGTTCATCCTCGCGCCGCGCTTGAATGCCGCCGGGCGAATCGGGGACGCGAATGACGGGCTGCGGCTGCTGCTCTCCGACGACCCGCAGGAGGCGGCGGCCATCGCCCGCGAGCTCGAGACGCTGAACGCCCGTCGCCAGGCGCTGGACCAGCGTATCCTCGACGAGGCGGTGGAGCTGGCGGAACGCGTGCTGCGGCCGGAGGATCGCGCCCTGGTGCTCGCCGCCGACGCGTGGCACCCCGGGGTGATCGGGATCGTCGCGTCCCGCTTGGTGGAGCGCTACGGGCGGCCCACGTTCCTCATCGGTTGGGAAGAGGGGAGCGAGGTGGGACGGGGCTCGGGGCGGAGCGTGGCGGGCTTCGATCTGCACGCCGCGCTGCATCGGGTCGGCCACCACCTCGAGAAGTATGGCGGTCACACCATGGCCGCGGGCCTCACCATCCGCCGGGAGCGCTACGACGCGTTCCGTGTTGCGTTTCTCGCCGTCGCGGGCGAGCTTCTGGGCCCCGACGACCTGGTGCCCGCCCAGCGGGTCGACCTCGAGCTGTCGTTGGGTCTCGTGAGCGACGAGCTGGAGAAGCTGATCCGCTACCTCGAGCCGTGCGGTCCGGGCAATCCGGCCCCGGTCTTCGGCGTGCGGCAGGCCCGCGCGGTGGGCGCGCGCCGCGTCGGGACGAACCACCTGCGCTTCACCCTGGACGACGCCTCGGGGGCGCTCCCGGCGATTGCGTTTCAGTGGGCCGACGCGATCCCCGACCATTGGCTCGCGGAGCGGCTGGATGTCGCGTTCCGGCTGGAGCGCGACGAGTGGCAGGGACGGACCACGCTGCAGGCACGGGTGGCGGCCATGGCGCCGAGCGAATGAGCGCGGAACTCGGAACGCGGAACGCGGAACAGATACTCGCCCTTCGGTTCCGCCTTCCGCCTTCCGCGTTCCGACTTGGGAAG
>Ga0209160_1002055_pt1 | contig 16848 bp, 18 predicted proteins | sample GraSoiAngelo_153_FD_186167 | JGI IMG/M metagenome (GOLD analysis project Ga0209160, IMG submission 186167) | Grasslands soil microbial communities from the Angelo Coastal Reserve, California, USA - 14_1009_12_40cm (SPAdes) (version 2) | ecosystem: Environmental > Terrestrial > Soil > Grasslands ... | reverse complement strand
CTCATTTCCGCGCCCTCCGCATCGTGGCGTAGAACTTGCGGTAATCGGGAACGTCGGAACCGGCCTGGTCGATCCGTTTCCCGGTGATATCGAGGAACACGGTCTCGAGGCTCGGCTTTTCCACGTTGATCCGCCGGATCTCATCTGTCTTCAGGGTCGAGAAAATGTGCGGCAGGACCTCTTCCGCTGCGGAGACCTGTAGGATCCAAGTCTTCCCCTGACTCCGCACTTCGGTCACCCCAGGGATCGAACGGAGCTTGACTTCGTCGACCGCCTCGCTCGTCTCCAGCTCGACGAAGTCCGATTGGACCCGGGCCTTGAGGGCCGACGGAGAGCCCGACGCGACGATCTTGCCGTGATCGATGATCGAGATCTGCTGACACAGTGCGTCCGCCTCCTCGATGTAGTGGCTCGTGAGCAAGACTGTGACGCCGAATTCCTTGTTCACGCCGGTGATGAGGTCCCAAAGCATCCGCCGCGTGTTCGCATCGAGGCCGATTGTCGGTTCGTCCATGAACACGACCTCCGGTTGATGCAGCAACGCCAATGCGATCTCGAGCTTCTTGCGCATTCCCGTGGAAAAGGTCTTCACGCGATCCTTGCGCCGGTCGTTGAGTCCAAAGTATGTCAGGAGGTCCCCCGCGCGCTCTTTCCACTCCGGGAGGCTCTGCAGCTTCGCCTGCAGCCAGAGGTTCTCCCAGGCCGTGAAGTCGTCATCGAGGATGACCTCGGAAGCGACCCAACCGATCCGCTGCTTCACATGCATCGGATCCCGACGGACGTCGAATCCTGCGACCCACGCCTCTCCTTCCGTCATGTCGGTCAAGCCCGTGAGCAGTTTGATCATCGTCGTCTTGCCAGCGCCGTTCGGGCCGAGCAGACCGAAGACGGTCCCCGAGGCGACCTTCACGTTGACATGGTCGACGGCCGTCAGCTTGCCGTAGACTTTCGTGAGATCTTCCGTAACGATCGCATCACTAGGCATGCGCCACCTCAATCACTTCGAAAGGATCCGCATCGCTTTCTCTCGCATCTCGATCACAATCTTGCGGAGTTCGTTCGCTTGCTTTGGCGTGACCTCGCTCATGTTCGTGCGGAGGAGCTTCCCCGTGGCCCGGAACTCTCGGAACAGCGCGGCTCTCTCGGGACCGACCGCGGACTCGAAGGCGCGGAAGCGCTCCTCGATCTCCTTGCGGCGGCTCCGGAGATACGCCTTGCCCTCCCGGGTGATCCGATACGTCTTGCGCCGTTCCTCGCCGCTCACGGAGAGGTATCCTTTGCGCAGGAGGGCCCGCAAGGCCGGATAGATCGCGCCGGCGCTCGGCTTGTAGAATCCGTGGTACCGTTCCTCGATCGCCTTGATGATCTCGTACCCGTGCATCGGGCGCTCTTCGAGCAGGTGGAGGACGAGTCCTTTGAAGTCGCCCTTGCCGAAGAAATGGAAGAAGCCGCCGAACTTCTCCGGGCCGCTCATGAGGCGAGCTCCCGCCGCCGGAACCAGAGGATCGCGAGGACCCCGCCGACGATCGCGTAGGCGGCGAAGACGATGATGGAAGTCGCGGGATCCGGGATGAACCCGACACTCTCCGAACCTCCGGGTCCCGGCCGCACTGGCGTGCCCCCGAGCACGTTCGAGATGATCCCGGACGCCGACGTCGGGATGAACCAAGGGTCGATCTTCGCGGCCGGAAGGAGGGCTCCGACGATGCTGAAAATGAGGGTGAACAGGAAGAACGTCAAGACCGTCGCCGCGACCGTGCTCTTGAACGTCGCGGAAACGAGATACGCGATTCCCACGACCGCGGTCATGTACGAGAGCGCGTAGAGGTACGAGAGACCGACGTCCCACGTCAGGGATTTCGTGACGATCAGTGCGGCAATCGCCGCGGCGCCGTAGTACAGCGAGATGACAGCGCCCGAAACGATCAGGCTCGCGGTGATCTTCCCGAGGACGAGGACCTCCCGCCGAACGGGATTCGGGAAGAGGAAGTAGCCGGTCCGCTTCTCGTGCTCCGACACCAGCGCGTCCGCCGCGAAGAGGACGCCGCTGAGGACCACGAGGAGACCCGTAAACGTGGCGAACGTGGACACGAACGCGTTCGGGTTCGAAGCGTACGGCAACCCAAGGGCCGGCGGGAGCCCGAGGAAAAGTCCGATGATCAGCCCGACGAGAATCAGGATGCCCAGGAGGCGTCGGCCGCGGATGTACTTGCGAATCTCGTAGCTCGCGACCGTGACGACTTGACCGAAGGAACTCGCGCTCATAGACGATCCGACTCCTGGATGCGGTCGAGGTAGAGCTGTTCGAGCGACGAGCCGAGCGGGCGGTATGTGATGACCTTCAGCCCGCGGGAGACCATCGCCTCGAGGACCCGCGCTTGACCGTCCTCGCCGCCGGAAATCCGCAAGTCGACCGTCGAGTCGCCCTCAGCCTTGACCTCGACGACCCCCGGGACGCTTGCGAGCGCCTCGAGTTCTTGCGGTGTCGGCGAATGGAGGAAGGTCGTCTGGAACGTGGACGTGTCCGCGCCCCGCGACAGCTCTCGCACGGAGCCGTGGATGAGGAGCTCCCCATGGTTCAGCAGCGCGACATCGTCGCAGACTTCCTGTACCTCGCCGAGGAGGTGGGAGCTCATGAAGATCGTGCGGCCTTCTCCCTTGAGCGCCTTGATCACATCACGGACCTCGGCCATCCCCCGCGGATCCAATCCGGACGTGGGCTCATCGAGGATGAGGAGTTCGGGCTCATTCAGGAGCGCTTGCGCGATCGCAAGCCGCTGCTTCATGCCCTTCGAAAACTCCTGGATCCGATGGTCCGCCCAATCGCCGAGCTTGACCTCCTTGAGGACGGCCTCGCTGCGGCGTTCAATCTCGTCCTTCGGCATGCCGCGAAGGCGTCCCACATACGCGAGCGTCTCGAGCGGCGACAGGTATCCGTAGAACTCCGGGGTCTCAATCACGGCGCCAATGCGGGCGAGAGCCCGGGTCGGCTCCTGACGGACATCGATACCGAAGAGGGCGGCGCGGCCGCGGGAGGGTCGGATCAGGTTCGTCATCAGCTTAATCGTCGTGGACTTCCCCGCGCCGTTCGGGCCAAGGAACCCGAAGGATGTGCCTTTCGAGACCGTGAGTTCGAGAGACTTCAGGGCGGTGAAGTGACCATAGTCCTTGCCCAGCCCCTCCAGGTGAACCGGGGCTTCGCGGGTGACCGATTGCGTGCCGGAGGATTGCATGGACATCGCGATATATCGCGATATACTTAAACTCTTTGAAGGGATTCCGAAGACAGATGTCCGAGTGCGAGTCCACCGAGGGACGCAGACCGACGTGGAAAGGAGTCCGACGGCCGAACGGTGGTCCAGCGGGTTTCTTATGGTCCGAACCGTTCCCCGCATCGCGGGCCGGGTATGACGATATCGGAAGCTCCTCCGGGCGTCAAGTCGTTGATCGTTCCGATGCGGTGGCTGCTGTACGCCGCGAGCGCCCTCGTGTTTCTCGCCGGCCTCCAGCTCACGGTCTTCACGGAGCAAACGGCCACCTACTTCGCATGGCCGATCTCCCCGCCGTTTTTGACCGCGGCGTTCCTCGGCGCGTCCTACTGGGCGGCTGTCCCGGTTGAGGTGATCGCGGCCCGCCAATCGACGTGGGCGACGGCCCGCGTCGCGGTTCCGGCAATATGGCTCTTCACTACCCTTACCCTAGTGGCCACGGTACTCCATTCCGACAAATTCAATTTCTCGAGCAAGACTGCGAGCGCGCAAGACGCCGCCTGGTTCTGGCTCGCAATCTACGCTGGAGTGCCCGTCGCGATGGGACTCATCTGGATCCTCCAGCTCCGCGCGCCGGGAGGCGATCCACCTCGCGGACCTCCGGCTCCGACATGGATGCGGTTTATCGTCCTGGGTCAGGGGGTCGGCATGCTCGCGGTTGGCGTCACCCTATTCCTCGCTCCGGAGGCCGTCAGGGGAGGTTGGCCATGGGCGCTTACGACGCTGACCGCCCGGGCCATCGGGGCGTGGCTCATCGGAATCGGCTTCGCGGCGTTTCACGCGAGCCGCGAGAACGATTTCCTCCGGATTCGGCCCCTGGCGGGAGGCTACATCGCTTTCGCAATCTTGCAGTTCATCGCGATCATCCGCTATTTCGGCGACGTCAATTGGAGCAGCCCGACCGCGTGGCTCTACGTCGCCTTCCTCGCGAGTGTTCTCCCGGTGGGCCTGTTCGGCTGGTTCGGCCATCGAGCCACTGAGACGCACTGAGGTGCGAACGCGGAGCCGACGCAATCGGGGATGAAAACCGCGTCAACATCCTCAAGCGAGGACTGAACATGCTCCGGCCGTGCGCCGCGCGATCTCTGTCGGACTGCTCATCCTGATGGTGGCGGGCTCCGTCGCGATTCTCGCGCCCGCGCCACCCGTCGCTGCCGCAGGTCAAATCGAGGTCTACAAGAGCGGGCTGACCTTTCCGATCGCGCTGGCGTTCTCCTCAGACGACCGAATTTTCTTCGCGGAGAAAGACACGGGGAGCATCCGCATCATCTATCTCGCGAATCGGACGCTGCTGCCGACGCCATTCTATACGCTCCCGAACACCCAGAATACGGACGAACGGGGTCTGCTCGGCCTCGCGCTCGACCCCGGGTTTCCCGCGACCCCGTACGTGTACGCGTACCAGACGTACAACGACCTCGTCAACGGGACGGTCTACAATCGGATTGTCCGGATCGTGGCGAGCGGGAACACAGGAGTGTCATACACCGTGATCCTCCGGATGCCACCCCTGGGTGCGACGATCCATAACGGCGGCGTGATCGCGTTCGGCCCGGACGGCAAGCTGTACGCGGTCGTCGGCGAGAATGGAATCCCGGCGCGAGCTCAGGACCCGTTGAGCCCAATGGGAAAGGTCTTGCGGATGAACTCCGACGGGACGGCCCCGAGCGACAACCCGTTCTACGGTAACCCCGCCTGGTACAGCCTCACCTACACCTACGGCCACCGGAACATGTTCGGACTCGCGTTCCACCCGATCACGGGTCGGGTGTATGTCACGGAGAATGGGCCGAATTGCAACGACGAGATCAACCTGCTACCGAACCTCACTGCGCCTGACCGGAACTTCGGCTGGGGACCGACGGCCTCGTGCGGAAGCCAGCCGCCTCCCGCGGACACGAACCAGGACGGCCCGAGGCCCGTGTTTCCGATTTGGTGGTGGGGGACCACGATTTGTCCGACAAACGCCGCGATCTACCGAGGTCCCTCCTTCCCCAGATGGCAGGGAGACCTGTTCATGGGCGAGTGCAACAACCCTTATCGATTCCATCGGCTGCACTTGGTCCCGCCAGGATACGATTCGGTAGCATCGGATGATATCCTCTGGACCGCGCCGACATCCATCATCGAGGTTGAGCAGGGGCCAGACGGAGCCATTTGGCTGACGACGCCGACGACCATCTACCGGTATTGGGATTCCGGCAAGCCGCCGATCGCCTCGTTCACGGCGAATCCGAATCCCGTGATCGTGGGGGCGAACGTGACCTTCGACGGCTCCGGCTCCTCGGACCTGGATGGGACTATCGTCTCATACGCCTGGGATTTCGGGGATTCAACGGGAGGAAGCGGCGCTGTGACATTCCACTCATACCCGACGTACAGCACATTCAACGTGACCCTCACGGTCACCGACAACGAATCGTTCACTGCGACCACCTATCGGGACGTCGTCGTTCATGCGCCTCCGGTTGCCTCTTTCACGGTGACTCCGAACTCGCCGGTGGTCGGGGCGACCGTGACCTTCAATGCATCGGCCTCCGGCGATCCCGACGGGCATATCGTGAACTATTCGTGGGACTTTGGAGACTCCACGTTCGGGAGTGAGGCGCTCACATCCCATCCGTATGTGAGCGCCGGGACGTACAACGTCACCCTGAACGTCACCGACAACGACTCGTTGAACGGGACCATCTACCATGACGTCGTCGTGAGGCCCCGGCCGCCGGGACCGCGGCCGCCTGTCGCCGATTTCGGGGCGAGTCCGTCGCCGACGAACCCCGGTTCTCCGGTCACGTTCGACGGATCCGCTTCGTTCGATCCCGATGGGAGGATCGTTTCGTACACGTGGGACTTCGGAGATTCGACGGCGGGGAGCGGCGTCATGGCGACGCACGCGTACGCGAACCCCGGCGTGTACACCGCAATCCTGACCGTCGTTGACAACCAGAGCCTCTCGTCGAATGCGACGCACCAGGTGACGGTCAACGCGCCGCCGCGGGCCGCATTCCAATTTTCTCCGGCGACGATCTACATCGTAGTCAGCGTCACGTTCGACGGATCCGGCTCGACGGACCCGGACGGGACTATCGCCTCGTACTCGTGGGCCTTTGGAGACGGATCCTTCGGGACGGGGGTCCAAACATCGCACGCATACGCCAGGAAAGGAACCTTCGGGGTCGAGCTCACAATCGTGGACAACCTCGGGCTCTCGAACCGCACGACGCGATCCGTCGTGGTCCGAGACCGGGCGCCTCAGATCACCTCGAGCACTCCGGGTCTCGGCCCCCTGACCGCCGACGCCGGCGCAACCCAGACGTTCACCGTCATAGCGTGGGATCCCGACGGGGACGTGCTGTCGTACACGTGGCGATTCGACGGCACCGTCGCGGGAGGAAACACGAGCGCGCTGAGTTTCGCGTCGTCGGCTCCGGGCAATCACGTCGTGAACGTCACGGTATCCGATGGTTCGCTGATCGTCTCGCGAGAGTGGACCGTGACCGTCGTGGCAAGCGGACTTCCCGCCCTCGTCACATCCTGGCCGTTTCTCGCGTTCGTCGCCGCCGCCATCGCGGCGGTCTTCCTTATCTGGTTGACGCGACGGAGACGGAAGCGCCACGCGCCTCCTCCCTCTCCGGATCGCGGAAGCATCTAACGGGCCGGTGGTTCGGGGTTCTGCTCGCACGCGAGGTCCATCGCGGTCACGGTTCCTTCGAGAATCTGGAAACGGCCTGAGGACCGCGCCTCGAGATATTCCGCGGATTCGAGAGTCCGTTCCGACGGACGCAGCTCCGGTGCGACAGGACGACACCCTTACGTAGGCGGAGCGGATGGCCGCCGCATGACGACCGTCCTTCTCCAGACGACCATGGGCGACGTGAAGATCGAGCTCCTCGACCAGACGATGCCCATCACGGCGGGGAACTTCCGGAAGCTCGTCGGTCAGGGCTTCTACGACGGAACGATCTTCCACCGCGTGATCCCGAATTTCATGATCCAAGGTGGTGACCCCCAGGGGACCGGGCTCGGCGGACCCGGTTACACAATCAAGGACGAGCTCCCGGCCGACAACCGGAATGCGCGAGGAACGATCTCCATGGCAAACGCGGGTCCGAACACCGGCGGGAGCCAGTTCTTCATCAATGTCGTCGACAACCACCGATTGGACCGGAAGCATCCCGTCTTCGGTCGATTGGTCGGAGGGATGGACGTCGTCGACGCGATCAGCCGCACACCGACGGACCACGAAGACCGGCCTCGGACAATGGTCACGATCCGGAAGGCGAGTGTGCTATCGTAGATTGCGAATCGGCTAGAGCCGCCAGAACTCTCCCGTTAATCCGAGCGAGCGGAAGTGGCTGATGAGCTCGTCCTTGCCGGGCCGGACGTATTCGGCCCTCAGTTTGTCTTTGTAGATCGGCACGCTGAGCGCATGCGTCTCTTCGAGGGTGAGCACGGCCCCCTCCGGTGCCTGCGTCGCCTTTTGCCAAGCATCGACGTGGCGTTCGGAGGCGAAGAACACCATGTGGTTCGAACAGGTGATCACAATGTCGTTCCACCATTGGGCCGCGGGAAGCGCGAGATAGACAAGGGGCCCCCGAGGCGAGGCGCGCGACTTCCCGCCGGCGAGCTCGATCGAAATCGGTTCCGCGCAGTGGTGGCAACGGCCTTCGATCCGGATGATCTCGTGCAGCATCGCGTGGAACGCCACGGCGTCCCAGGCGCAATTCGCGTAATACCGCCGGCGGATCACGGGCCTCGTGACACGAAACGGTGTCGCGACGCCCGAGAACGGGAAGGCCATCAGGATCCGCTGGGTGCCGGGCACCAGCTTCAGGTGGCGTGCGTCCTCCAGCGCCTTCAGGACCGCGAACGCCTTGACGCGGTCGAGGTGGTACCGCTCCATGATCTGTTCGAGCACGGGCGGAACAGCGTGCTCCAAGAAATGGTCGAAGACGTACTTCCTCACGTCTCGCGCGAGCGGATCAGCCGGTGAGCCCGCCATGATATCGCCTTCATCCGGGATGGCGCCGAGGAGGCCGATAAACTTGCGGGGTTCTCCTGGGCCTCGCAGGAGTGCAACGCATCATTTCGTCCCGGACACAAAATATCCCGTGACGCCCTGGCGGTCTGATACCTCGGTGAATCCGGCGGCACGCAATTTCTCCTTGAGCTCCTCGGGACCGTGGAACGCCATATGGCCCGCGCGCCGGTATCCCGCGATCCAGCGGTAGATCGGCCCGGGAGCGCGTGAGGGCGGTAGCTCGAAGAGGACAAGGCGTCCGGAGTCTCTCAGGACTCGTCGCATCTGCGCCAGGGCCGATTCCTGATTCTCCATGTGATGGAACGCGACGACCGCGGTGACCCGGTCGAAAGAGGCGTCCGGAAATGGGATCTCCTCCGCGCGCCCCTCCTGAAACCGAAACGTGGGTCGGTGCCTTCGGCCCTCGCCGACCTTTTTCCGGTCCGGCTCGAGGACGACCACCTCGGCGCAGCCCGTCGCGAATTGTTCCGTCGCGGCGCCCGCACCCCCTCCGACATCGAGGAGGCGAACTCCGGAGACGGGAGCGATGAGGGCGCGCAACTCGGCAAGGTCCGCAGCTCGCTTCCGGACACTTGACCGTTCCATCAGTCGGAACAGGAAAACCATGAGGGACTCTCCAACGCGCTTCTATCGGGACGAATCCTCACGGAACTTCGCCGCGGAGGATCTTGCCGAGCCCTTCCGTGTCGATGTTCCCTCCAGAGACGATGCAGACGACGCGGCCTTTCCCGGCCTTACCCGCGAGAGCTGCGGCAACGGAGGAGCCGCCGGCACCTTCCGCGACGACCCGGTTCCGCTCGACGAGCAACCGGATCGCCGACGCGATTTCTTTCAGGGAAACCACGAGAGATCCTTCGAGCAGTGGCCTCACCAGATTCCACATCTCGGGGAGCACGCTCGAGGCCCCGATTCCATCGACGAAACTCGGGATGCGATGGACCTCGGTCGGTGCCGCCTTCGCGAATGACGCTGCAAGGGGAGCCGCGGTCTCCGGCTCGCATGCATAGACGCGAGTCCGAGGATGTTTCGCCTTGATCGCGGTCGCAATCCCCGCGCTCAACCCCCCGCCCCCGAACGGGATCACGACGGCATCGACGTCGGACATGTCCTCGAGGATCTCGAGTCCGATCGTCCCGTTGCCCGCCATCATGGCCGGATCGGCGAACGGATGGACGAACGTCCACCCCTTCAATGGGGCGTAGCGTCGGGTGATGCCGATCTCCCAGACTTCGTCCCAGGAGAGCTGAACGACCGTCGCGCCGAACCGCCGGATCGCGGCAAGCTTCGTGGCCGGCGCGGTGTCCGGCACGATCGCGGTGCAGGGAATCCCGAGTCGCCGCGCATGCCACGCGAGGGCCTGCGCCATGTTGCCCGCGCTGCACGTGAACACGCCGTGACCTCGCTCTTCCGGAGACAGGAGCGCGACCGCGTTGCCCGCGCCCCGGACCTTGAACGACCCGGTCGGCTGCAGGTTCTCCAGTTTCAGGAAGATCTCCGCGGGTGCATCCTCGACGTTCAGACGGACGAGTGGCGTCCGGACGAACAAGCCCTCGATCCGCCGCCGTGCGGACTCAATCGCCGCGAGATCGAGGCGTGTCAACGTGTTCCTCCATCAGGGAGTAACCGACGTTCCGGACGCGGATGGCGACGACGCGAAGAGGTATCCTCCGAAGGCCAACCCCCATGCCAGGACGGGCCACACGATCATCCGTTCCATCCCGCCGGGTCCGAGTCCCAGGTAGATCTTCGAGATGTACAACCCCAGGGCCGCGTACGAGAGGAGGCCAAGGAGGACCGAAATATATGCGAATGGCGGGCGGACGATTCGCATCGCGAGGATCGCGGAAAGGGCGATGAAGATGAACGTCCAGAGCGAAACGAGTTCGTGGATCACCCCGAAGGATTCGGTGAAGACGCCGACGGCGATCGCCCCCACGCCGGCGAGCGCAACGACAACGGAAACGAGTCGGTCCTTGAACGCCCGCAGGAGAAACCAGGCGGTCGCAAGGACGACGAGGCCGACGAGGATAATCGACGGATCGAAGATCAGCGCGGCGGGTCCCACGCCGAGGTCGCTGATGTAGTTGATCGACACGCTGTATCCAGGGTACACGGACTCCGCGACCGTGAGGCCGATGATCGCGAACTGCGCGATCCCCACGAACAGAAGCAGGCCTGCCCATTGACGGTCGTCCAGGCGCATAGCCCAGCGACGCGAATCCGGGACCATAAGGGTTCCGACCCCGCGAAACCGAGGACTACTTAGCAAACCGCCGCTTACGCGGGCCGAGACGCTCGCATGGCCTCTCCGATTCGCGTCATCTGGTACACCGACCCGCACAACATCTGGTGCTGGGGCTTCGAGCCAACGATCCGCCGCTTGGAGGTCCGCTACCCGGACACGGTCCGGATCGAGACGCGCCAGGGCGGGCTCTTCGAAGATTTCAGCCCGGTGCGGGAGCAGTGGGCGCGGATGTCCGGCGGCCGCTGGAAGGACTCCGTCCGCGCGTTCTTCGACGCGGTATCGAGCCAGCATCGCATGCCGATGAACGCGGACGCGATGCTCGATTCCTCGGACGATTTCAATTCGACGTGGCCGGCCTGCATCGCCGCGAAGGCCGCGGACCTGCAAGGCGCGGATCAAGGATGGCGCTACCTCCGTCGCTTGCGGGAGGCGTGGTGCCTCGAAGGGCGCGGCATTCATCTGAAGGACGTCCAAGCGGACGTCGCCAAAGAGTCCGGCCTGAACGTCGACGCGTTCGTCCAGGCCCTCGACGACGGCTCGGCGAGCGACGCCTTCCAGCGAGACCGAGACGAGTGCCAGACGCTGGGCATCAGCGGTTTCCCGACGTTTGTGATTCGTCGAGACGACGAGACCCGCCAAGTGGACGGATGGCGGCCGTGGGACGCGTTCGAGGAAATCGTGAGGGATGTGGATCCCCACTTGGAAGCCGCACCGATCAAGGTGAACGAAGAAACGGCGCTGAATCTCATGCAACGGTACGGCATGATGGCCACCACCGAGCTCGCGGCCATCCTCGGAATGACCGACGATGACGCCGAAATCCTCCTGGAAGAGCTGGAAGGCCGCGACGACGTGATCCGTCATCCGGTCGGGCGCGGACTCATGTGGAAGCTGCCGACGCACCGCGTCGGAACGTCGAAGGCTAACGTCACGAGTCGTTCTTCCTAATCGCTCGCGTAGCCCGATTCCGGATTCCGCGACCGGCAGCCGAGGTTGCTCGAAAAGGATCAAGAAGACGCAGATGGCGAGGCTCCAGGTGCGCTTGGCTCACCCGCGTGGATGAAAAAATCGAGAGGGGGAAGTCCTCAGAAGGACTTCAGCAGCCCCCACAACGCGCCCGCGAGGACGAGCAGGCCCGCCACCAGGCCCACCGTCCCGCCCGCCACGACGATCAGGGCGATGCCCGCGATCCCCGCGACGACGGCACCGTTCCGCAGGTTCGCCCGCGTCACCTTGTACCCGATCAGGGCCAAGGCGCCGAAGGCGATGAGCAACAGCGCCCGGACCCACGAGATCCCGAGCACCCGCTCCGCCACGACGGCGACACCGAGCGCCACGACACCGACGAGCGCCGCGAGGGCCCCGCCGAGGACGATCGGCACTTGGTACGCCGGCATCCGCTCCAGCGCGCGCCACGACGACGCGGCCCGCGCCGGCCACGACCGGATTTCGGTTGCTGCCATGTGTCGTTCACCTCGCAGTCGGCGCATTCCCGAGGCTACTTGACCGTATTGGGACGTTCATCGAACCCCTCGAACTCCCTTTAGAACGTAATGTCGCGCGACGGGGATGCATAGATTCAGATACGATGGGACGGGGCCGGCACGGTCTTTTACAGCTAGATTGCCATCGAGCCGCATCGTTTCGATCGGGAAGTCCGGGGGAGAGGGTGCCGACGGTCTCGGGCGGCCGATCTTCGTCGAGCATGGGATCGCCGCGGTCCCGCTCCCGTATCTCGGGACGTCCACGATCGTTACCCTCCTGGCGACAGGGCCGGGCTACCTCCTCGCGCGCCTGATCGAGAATGGCGGGGATTGGAACCAGACCGTTGCGGAAATCTTCGGCGACGCGCTCGCACTCCCGCTCTGGCGATCGATCCCGCTTCTCATCCTCTCGGTCGGGTTCAATCTGTACCTACTGTGGCTCGTGAGACATTCGCGACTTCACATCGCTCGCTTCGCGGATGAGGTCGCTCCGCTACTGCCGGACGGCAAGGCGAGGGTTCGTCGGATCTTCGGCCACCTATACTCGCGGCTGCCCGTGATTGGGCTCGCTGCGGCATTCGGCCTGTTCTTCTCCCTCGTGCTCCTCGAACCGATGCCGCCCGGCTTCGGATTCCTTGAGTTCCTGGTCCTCGGCTTGAACCTGGTCTTCCTCCCTTTCGTGGATGCGCAGGTGATCTGGAACTACTTCGCGACAATCTGGGGCGTTCATCGAATCGGACGAGAGGCGCTCCGTCTTCGACCCGCCTTCGAAGATCCGATGCTCGGATTGCGCCCGCTTGGATCCCTCTCTTTGGGGGCCACCTTCTACTACTTCGGGGCGCTCGCGATCATCATCGTCGAGGTGACCCTCAGCCCGGATCCCATCCGGCCGGCGTACCTGGCGTTCCTGATCGTCTTGGTCCTATTCGGTGCGGGGCTGTTGTTCCTCCCGCTCGTCTCGATCCATCGGCTCATGGTGGCGGAGAAGCGTCGCGCCATCGAGACCGCGAGTTCACGGGCGGGCGATGTCTATGCGCCGCTCACGGCCGGAAACCCGACGTCGGAGCCCAGCCTCCACGAAGTGCGAGACCTGCTCCTCCGCACGCACGGGATGCTTCTGCACCGGGAGGAGGAACGCCGAATCCAGACCCGGCCGACGTGGCCGTTCGAGACCCGGGCGATGACCCGCGTTGCCGCGATCACCGTGACCGGCGTTGTCGCCGTGTTGGGACGCGCCGCCATCGACTATTTCCTATTACGATAGCATCGACAGGCCACGACCCAAAGTTCAAAGCCCCGACTATCGTATGCGGGCCCGGGATTGGGCGATGCGCTGCGACGCATGCGGGACGATGAACAACGAGACCTCCCGCTTCTGCCTGTATTGTGGGGCCTCTTTGACGACGGCGGGCACCGAGGCGGCGCCCGCAAATCCGGCGACGCCCGCATCGCCCGCGCCTCCGTTGCCCCGCGCTGCTCCCCTCCGGCCGGTGTACGTCCCGCGGCCGCGGACGCCCGACTTCGTCGGCCTCTTCGGGGTCGCGTTCTTCTTCCTCGTCCTCGGCATCGTCTTCTACCAGAACGGCAACTTGCTCACGGAGCTCCGGCGCTGGTGGGATCAGATCCTGGCCGGCCGAGCCGCCTTCCGCCCTCCCGAGGGCCTGATCGTGAGCGCCGGGCTGTTCTGGGGGCTCCTCGGCGTCTCGAACTTCGGAATCGCCTTCCTTCGATGGTTCTTCACGCGATCGCGAATCCGGACGCTCGGCGCGCTCCTTGGCGGGATCGCGATGGTCACGTTCTCGTACTTCCTGTACCGATACTCGCTGCGGGACATGAGCGGTTCGCTCGTCGTCTCGCTCGAGGCCGCGGTGATCGCGGTCCTGCTGTTCGTCTACATCGGATTGGGCCTGTACTGGACGACCCCGCGGTGGCGACCTTCGGTCGAAGGCATCTATCGCTCTCCGCGGCCGTAGGCCGGATCAGGGTCGGACCAGGTTGAAGGACTCCGGGCCCCCAGGCGGGATGAACTCGCTCCCGCATTCGCAGGTCCAGACGACGCCCGGCTGGCCGCTGATCTCGATTCGCGTGATGGTGTAGTCGAAGCCGCACCGCTCGCACGAGAGGACGACGGCCGGGGGATCGGGTTGGTGGCGCACGACGGGCGGTGGGGGGTGCACGACCGCCGGTTTCGGCTTATGGAAAAACCATTCCTTCAATCGCGCCAGCCGATGAACGCTCAATGAATTCTTGACCGCCGACGCCGGCGATGGCGCCTGCGGCGATGCGCCTGAGCCCCCCCGTAGACCGTTCTCCATCGGTCCTCCGCCTCCCCGCATGGGTATTCGGTTTCTGAGGCATAAAGGTCGCTGAATCAGTGTGAATTGTTTCTCTTCCGATAATGAGGACGCACGCCCCGAGTGATGCTACGCGTTGTTCGCGGGCCCTACCAGGGGAGGCCAATCGCTCCCGCCAGGAAGCGGTTCAGCGGTTCCATCGACTCGCACACCTCGGTGAACGAGGCGAGGAACTGGGGGCTCGTGACCTGGTTGTCGCGAAAGCTTCGACTCGAGACGAAGTCCTTTCGCCGCAGGTCCTGGATGAACGGATGATTCGGATCGTAGCCGGGGGGTGGTCGCTTGAGCGAATCTCCCTCGACGGCGACCCGGCTTCGTACAACCTTCCTCCACGCGTCCGGTTCATCGACGATCCGATCGCGGATCCTCTTCAGCGTCGGTGCGTCGGGATGCCAGACGCCTGAATGGGCCATGGTCTCGCCCGAGTGCATGTGGAGATAGTAGCCGGGCGCCATCTCCTCCGGCCCGGTCGCCTTCGCGTGCCAGAAATGGATTCCGACCTCCGTCTTGTACGGGCTCTTGTCCGGCGAGAACCGGATGTCCCGGTAGATGCGGGAGAGAGACCCGCCGAACGGCCTGGCGTCCGCGACGAGGAGCGGGCTGATCTTCTGCAGCAGCGGCCCGGCGTCGCGAATGAACCGCAAGCTCGGTTCTTGAACGGTCGTCTCGTATCGTTCGTTGTTCTTCGTGAACCACTCTTTGTTGTTGTTCTTCGCCAAGTCACTGAAGAACGCGAAGAACTCGGGGGTGAAGTATTTCGACTTCTCGCTCATCCCATGGGATCTCCGCCGATCCGACATCGCGCCTCGCCCGGTTGAACATTGGCGCGAACCGACGCGCGTCGAAGACGGCGCGGACGGAACCGATCTTGTCGGGGCGGAAGATGAGAGGTGAGTCGACCCCTCATGCCATCGGCCGGAACTTGTATCCATAGTGGATGACGCCGGCCTCGCCTTCCTGACCCAGTTTCCGGAACGTGGCCTGGACCTTCATCCCGATCTTGACGTGTTCCGGCTTGACGTCAATCAGCTGCGAGGTGAGGCGGACCCCTTCCTCCATCTGGACGATCGCCATCACGTACGGCTTCTGCATCTCGAACTGGGCCGGCGCATCGTGGATGACCGTGTACGTCACGACGGCCCCTTTGCCGGCGAGCTGAATCCGTTGCATCTTCCCGACGGAGCGGCGGCCGCACGTGGGGCACACGGCCCGCGGAGGGAAGTCGACCTTGCCGCAGCTCCCGCACTTCGTGCCGATCAGATTGTAGCGACTCTGGATCTCCCGCCAAAACCGAGGGATGGCCATCTCAGTCCCCCCGCTCGAAGATATGGACGACCGCGGTGGCCCCTGTGCCGCCCAGGGTGTGCGTCAGTCCGCGGCGCGCGCCGACGACCTGGCGCTTACCGCCCTGTCCACGGAGCTGCCTCACGATCTCCACCGCTTGCGCGACGCCCGTGGCGCCGACCGGTTGACCGCGCGCCTTCAGCCCGCCGGATGTATTGACGGAGATCTTGCCGTTCAATGCGGTGAGGCCGTCCGCCGTCGCGGGGCCGCCTTTCCCCTTCTCGACGAACCTCAGATCTTCGATGGCGAGAATCTCGGAGATCGTGAAGTTGTCGTGTACCTCCGCGACCTGGACGTCTTTGGGGTTCAGCCTTGCCTCCGCGAACGCCCTCTTGCCCGCGACGACCGTCGCGTCCATCATCGTGAGATCGCGGCGATCGTGGAGCGCGAGGAAATCACTCGCCTGGCCGGAGCCCGCGATGCGAATCGGCGTGTCGGTGAACTTGCGGGCTTTCTGCATCTCGCAGAGGACGACCGCCGCGGCTCCGTCGGAAAGGGGCGCGCAGTCGAACAATCCGAGCGGCTCCGCGACCCAAGGGGCCTGGAGGACGGTCTCGATCGTGATCTCCTTCTGGAACTGGGCCTCGGGATTCAACGCGCCGTTCTTGTGATTCTTCACCGCGACGGCGGCCATCTGTTCCCGCGTGGTCCCGTACTCGTACATGTGTCGGCGGGCCATCATCGCGTACAGGCCGGCGAACGTCGCCCCGAAGACGGTCTCCCATTCCTGGTCTGCGGTGGACGACAAGATTTCTGCGGCTTGGACCTCACCGACGTCCGTCATCTTCTCCGCGCCGCCCACGACGACGATGTCGTGCATCCCGGACGCGATGGCGAGCCGCGCCTGGAGGAGAGCAATCGCGCCGCACGCGCCGCCGCCCTCGACGCGGACCGTCGGGAGGTGCATGTCGGCGAGGCCCGCATAATCGGCGACGAGGGCGGACACATGCTCCTGGTCGATGAATTTCCCCGCGGACATGTTGCCGATGTACACCGCGTCGATGTCCTCGGAGCGGAGCTTGGCGTCCTGGATCGCCTTCAGCCCGGCCTCGATCCCGAGGTCCCGGAAGGAGCGATCCCACAACTCGCCGAACTCCGTCTCGCCGACGCC
>Ga0209160_1002054_pt1 | contig 16848 bp, 15 predicted proteins | sample GraSoiAngelo_153_FD_186167 | JGI IMG/M metagenome (GOLD analysis project Ga0209160, IMG submission 186167) | Grasslands soil microbial communities from the Angelo Coastal Reserve, California, USA - 14_1009_12_40cm (SPAdes) (version 2) | ecosystem: Environmental > Terrestrial > Soil > Grasslands ... | reverse complement strand
AAGCTCTCCTCGCGGGCTCCGGGACGTAGCCTGTCGATGCAAATCCGCCAAGCGCTCCTGCTCGGCCTGGCCTACAACCTCTACCGCTTGAGGCATCGACTCGCCCTCGAGGATGTCAACAGAGCCACGCGCAGTTACAAAAAAAGGTGGGGCAGGGGCCACACCTGCCCGCCTGGTACAGACCGGGCGCATCCCTGACAGAATAGACCGGGAGCATTGCTGACACTGTTAGTCAATGGCAGGCGCGTGTAGAAAAAGCGCAGGCCATGGAAAACGAGCAGTGTTATGGAAGAAAAGCTTCGATTTGTATTCGAGTTTGAGTCGGGGGAGCACACCATGACCGAGCTCTGCCAGCAGTACGAGATCGCACGCCAGACCGGGTATGTGTGGCTGTGGCGGTACCGCCAAGCCGGAGTGCCCGGGTTGGTGGAGCGCAGCCGCGCGGCCCATCGGCATAGGAATCAGACGCCAGAGGAGATCGAGCGGATGGTGTTGGAACTACGGCAGGCGCACATGCGTTGGGGACCGCGGAAGCTCCAGCGCGTGCTGGAGCGCGACGAGCCGGGGCGAGCGTGGCCGGCGACGAGCACCATCGGAGAGCTGCTGAAGCGGGAAGGTTTGGTGGTGGCGCGCAAGAAGCGCTTGCGCAGCGCACCATACAGCGAGCCGTTGGCGCATGCCGATGGAGCCAACCGGGTGTGGTGCGCGGATTTCAAGGGCTGGTTCCGCACCGGGGATGGGGAACGCATCGATCCGCTGACCATCTCCGATGCGCACAGCCGGTATCTGCTGCGCTGCCAGGCGGTGGAGAAGACCGACACGGCCAGAGTGCAGGCGATTTTTGAAGCGGCCTTCCGTGAATACGGAGTGCCGGCGGCGATCCGCACCGATAACGGGGTACCGTTTGCTTCCTCGGCTGTGGCGGGGTTGTCACGACTGGCGGTGTGGTGGATCAAGCTGGGAATCGTGCCGGAGCGCATCGCCGCAGGACATCCGGAGCAGAACGGGAGGCATGAGCGCATGCATCGCACGCTGAAACAGGAGGTGGCCCAGCCGCCGGCAGCCAACCGGCGGAAGCAGCAACGGGCGCTGCATCGGTTTCGCCAGGAGTACAATCAGGTGCGTCCCCACGAAGCGCGGCAGATGCGCACGCCCGCTTCCGTCTATGAGGCGTCGGAGAGGAAGTTTCCTGCGAGCGTGCCGGAACCGGAGTATCCGGAGAGCATGCTGGTGCGCAGCGTGCGGCGACGTGGTCATTTTCGTTGGCAGAAGTACGAGGTGTTTTTGAGTGAAGTTCTGTGGGGCGAGCGGGTGGGCCTGTTGCCGGTGGACGATCGTTGGTTCACGATCTACTTCGCGCAATTTCCCATCGCGAGATTTGACAGCCAGGAGCTGCGAGTGACGCCTTTGTCGATGACCAGGGGCTTCTCCAAAGTAAATGAGGTGGAAGGGGACGCGTCCCCTTCTACCGCACCCCAGCCCCTCGTCGAACGAAACCAGAAAGTGTCAGGGATGTGCCCGGTCTAAACTGTCAGGGATCCCCCCGGCCGCACAGCCTCCCGCCCACCAGTTTTCAAACCGCGCCCTATTTGTTGATGTCGTCCTTGGCTTCCAGCCGTTTCAGGAGCGGCTGAAGAAAGGGTTTCGTCGTGTCGGGCGCCCCGCTGATGGCCTGCGTCATTTCCTTCGATGCCGCTGGAAAATCTCCTTTATTCGAGTCGATTCGTGCAAGCGCCAGGTGGCTGATCCAGTGGCTCGGATCTTTCTTTGGAACCTGGGGATACAACTCGAAGGCGCGCTTCGCATTTCCCTGCCGCTGCAAGCCCCGGGCATAAACGTAGAGTTGCACCGCGTTGGCCTTTTCAATAGCGGTTGCCAGCGCTTTCGCGGCGTCGTCCTTCCGGCCCATGGCATCGAGGATCCGCGATTTCGTTTCCCAATTCTCAAACCGCTCTTCATTCTGAATGGAAGTGCCTTCCCACTTGAGTGCTTCTTCGAGATTGTAATTGTTGTCCAGGCACCATTGTGCCGCCTCGTCGTACCCAGCCCATGTGAATCCGCCCACGCTGCGAAGCTCATTCTTGATGCTTCGCAGCACAACTGCTCTTACGTCTACGGAAATACGAAATGGAACAGCGAGCTTCTCCCACCGCAGGGTTGCTGCCGCAGAATCGGGCTTCAGATCGTCGAACGCGTACGTAAGAAATTCGCGGAAATCCGCTGCTTGCGGCTTCACGGCGACGCGCAGGGCATCTTCTTTTTCGTCGTAACTGAAGCTGCCCCACGACGTCGAATTCTTGGAGAAAATCACGGTCCACTGATCCTTGTCCGGGATCATGTGCAAGCCATACGTCCCCGCCGCAAGCGGCTTTCCTTCCACGGAGACATCGTCCGCGAACTGGATGGTCGTGTTCTCATTCGCCCCTGCCCGCCATACCTTGCCGTAGGGCACGACTTTGTCCCAAATTTCACGGCCACCCACCGTCGGCCGGTGATAACTAATGTTGATGTCCGTCAATCCGATTCGCTGCGTTACCGCTCCGCGCTGGCTAACCCGCGGAATATTCAGTTCCGTCGGCTGACTTCCATTCTTGAATTGTGCCTCGGCGGCTCCCGCCAGCAAGCCCGACCCCAGGAACAAACACAGAATGTAACTAAATGGATTGCGCATAAGCACACCTTCTCCTCTGCTTCAAGGATTAACTTGAGAGTTCATCGGCTCGTCCGGCGCGGCCACCCCATTGCAATAGACGACTCTTCGGGAAAGGAGTGAGCAGGGAACTGTCCAGCTGGGAAGACTCAAAAGGGCAATTTAGGCAGCGCCGAGAAGGGTTTTGGAATGATTAGACCCACGCCGAAGGTGCACACCCAGCCTTTTCAATGTAGGATAATTCAAAGAGGTGGGGCCCGTAGCTCAGCGGTTAGAGCAGCGGACTCATAATCCGTTGGTCCCAGGTTCAAATCCTGGCGGGCCCACCAGCGTTCAAATGACCATGACGACTCAGAATTTTTCAAGGACTGCTTGGACCGCGCGAACTTGCTTTTCTGGAAATGGAATCGAACAGAAAACCGGTCTTTCAGAAACAAAATCGAATTAGTTTGGGAGCACCCCCTAGAAGATTAGGATAGTCCGGAAGGCGTGATCCTGAGAAGTGAGCGAAAAACTCAAGCTCGGCTAGCTTGCGCAACCTCGATATATCCGGAATGAGCATCGTCCTGGTGAACGGGGTACGGATCGCTCTCAACCTGCAACTGGTTGAATAGATCCTCCGCACCGGCCGCACTAAAATTCCACACGAAAGTTGTCCTTGACAGAAACTGCCCGTCTGGTACAATACGGATTGGGAAGTATTGCGGGATTTTGGAGTGCGGCAGCCCTGCTGCCGCTTTTTGTTTTTCAGCCCCAAGTCGCCACCTCATTTGACTCAATCTGCCGTTGATCAGCAGATTGCACGCTCTTTCACGGTTTGGCGACAGCGCTTTGTAACGTCTTTAGAATCTAGCACTTCCGCACTCTTTGTGCTGATTGGAAAACGGGAAGTCCTGTAGCGTCAATCGATTGCGCACTCTTTTCAATCGCACGGGGGGTGTGGGGGGGTAGCAGGATAGGTCGAATTGCAAACGTCACTTCAAGTACTTCCCTAACGTGTTGAGCGGGAACAGGTTGCGCGGTGAAAAGTGCCTTTAGCTACCACGGAGATTTAGCCTCTGCGTTTGGAAGTTCTTTCGGCACATGCTGCACGTTCCAACTCCGGAATCTAGCCTACGCAAGACCCGCTTTGGAGAGCGGCAATTCGCGGATGCGCTTCCCGGTCGCCGCAAAGATGGCGTTGCACAGCGCCGGCGCGAAAGGCGGCAACCCGGGTTCGCCGATTCCTGCCGGGGGAGCCTCGCTCGGCACGATATGCACATTCGTCTCGCGCGGCGCGACGTTCATCCGCGCCACTTGGAAGGAATCGAAGTTCGATTGGTCGATCACCCCGTTGGTCGCGGTGATCTCCCCATAGAGCGCCAGGCTCGTGCCCATAACGGCGGCGCCCTCGAACTGCTGCTTCACCATTTCCGGATTCACGACGGTTCCTGCATCCAAAGCTGTGTCCACTCTCTTGACGTGCACTTTTCCTGCGTCATCGATCTGTACCTGCACGGCCGTCGCTACATAAGTCAGGAAGCTGCGGTGCAGCGCGATTCCCATCCCGAATCCGTTGCCCTGCTTCTGTTTGCCCCATCCGGCCCTTTCGGCCGCCAACGTCAACACGCGCCGGTGGCGCGCCGTATCGATCGGGTACTGCTCATAGTCGCCGTCATAATTCGGGAATTCCTTGGGTAGCTCGCTCCTCGGAACGGTGCGGTCTGGTCCCAGAAGTTGCAGCAGGTATTCGACGGGATCTCTGCCCGTTGCGTGCGCGAGTTCGTCCGCGAAAGAGCAAATTCCAAACGCGTGATAAACATTGGCCACCGACCGGAACCACCCAATGCGCACGTGCGCCGTTGCCGGTCCATTTTCCGCGCGAAAGTTTGCCAATGTAAACGGGACGTCTGTGAATCCCAGGCCAAGTTCGTCGGGCGCGGAATAATTCGCCCTGGGGTCAAATGTGGATCCAATTGGCGGAAACACCGTTCGCTGCAGCCACGCCGTGGGCTTTCCATCGGTTCCGAGTGCCGCTTTCATATACATGGCTGCCACGGAATGATAGACGTCAAATTTTATGTCGTCTTCTCTACTCCAAACTACTTTCACGGGCTTTCCCGTTTTTTTCGAGAGCACTGCCGCTTCCACCGCGAAATCGGGGAACGACTTGCGTCCGAATGCCCCGCCGAGTAGCGTCACATTTATGGTTACATCTTCCTTCTTCAGCCCCAGCGCTTGCGCGATCGCATCGCGCGCACCCTGTGGACCTTGCGTTGGCGCCCACACTTCAGCTTTGCCGTCGCGGTACACCGCCAAGGCCGCCGGAGGCTCCATCGAGGCGTGTGCCAACATCGGCGCGTAGTATTCGGCCTCGACGATTTTTCCGCCCTTCGCGAATTCCGCGTCTACATTTCCGTTTTCGCGAAACACTTTGCCGGGTTTCCGCGCCGTCTCCTGCAATTCCTTCTTGTAAGTGTCGGAATTCCAAACGCTGTGCGGGCTTTGCTCCCACTCGATCTTCAGCTTCTTTTTGCCCTGCATCGCGGCCCAGGTGTTGTCCGCGAGAACTGCAACACCCCCCAGCGCCTGCATTGTGATTGGAGGTTTGAATGCATCGATAGTCGCCGTCTGCTTCACTCCCGGCACACTCAGCGCCGCTTTATCATCGACCGACTTCACGCTGCTGCCGAAAACCGGCGGATGCGCGACGCTCGCGTACAACATCCCGTCCATGTGCGTGTCCTGGCCATAAGTGGCCTTGCCAGTGCACATTTCTTTCAGGTCGTAACTTGAGGTGCCCTTGCCGATGTAACGCCACTCGCTTCGCGGCTTCAGCTTCACGTCTTCTTTCTTCGGCACCTCCAATTTCGCCGCTGCGGCCGCGAGCTCCCCGTAACCCAGTTTCTTTCCCGAAGCTTTGTGTACTACCGTGTGCGCATTTGTGCTGCATTCCGCCTCCGGCACTCCCCATTGTGCCGCGGCCGCGCGCACCAGCATCAGTCGTGCGGTTGCTCCGGACTGCCGGAAAATGTCGAAGAAACTCCGCACCGAGTGCGAACCGTCCGTGTCCTGATCGCCGTATTTCTCGTCGCCCGTGGCCTGTACGATTTTCACGCGCGCCCAGTCCGCATCCAGTTCATCGGCGAGAATGCGCGGCACCGCGGTGCGGCTCCCGCTGCCCATTTCCGAGCGGTGCGCGATGATGTAAGCGGTTCCGTCCGTATCGATGGCGAGATAAACGTTTGGCTGCAGCGCGGCTTTACTCATTGCATCCGCGGGGTTGGCATTCGCAGAGGCTGCAAACAATTGCTCTGGCATCCACCGCACGCTTAACACAAATGCGCTCGCGCCGAGCATGCCCTTCAGAAAATCGCGCCGGCCACTCAAAACTTCGCGCCCTGCTCTGGAGATGTTCTCGATTTGAATCATGCGCCCTCGCTGAAACAACGGATAAAATGAATACAAAATCGCACTTTGCTACGCACCATCGTACCGCCAATCCGGATTCTTGCAAGCTCAGCGTCTTAGTGTGTGGGCCACGCGCCGAGAGCGCGCCGCAGATCGACAAGCTGGCCGAGATGATAGGCATTGTGGTCGGCAACCAGCAGCGCCTCGCGCAGGATGGTTTGGCCTTCTCCGTGTGGAATTTTTGCGTATAAATCGGTCTTCGGATTTTTCACCAGCTTGATCAGCTCCTGGAGGTCGTGCTGAAACGCATCCACTGATTTCGTCCAGGCGGCATCATCGGGCGGCCCGGGCGTCTTCGGCCAGTAGCCTTCGGGAAATCCAGGTGAAACGTGCTTCGCGTTCCGGCTGAATTCCAGGATGTCCCATTGCGCGATCCGCACATGTTCCAGCAGTTGCCATCCCGTATGCGGCAATTCTGCGACGAAGGCGCCACGTTTGGCCTCGGGAAAGCCTTCCACCGCGTCCATAAAATGTACGTGCGCCTCGCCTCCCTTCAGCAGAGAAATCAAGTGTTCGCGCAACGCACGATCATCGTTGCGCGCTTTTTTCTGCTTGTTTGGCGCCCGTTTTACTTTTTTCTTCACTCGGGTCCCTACTTTTCTGAGACCAGGACCTGTTGCGGCACATCCGGAACAGGATGCAAAGTCGTATTGCCGAAACCCGCATTCCCAAACATCTTCTCATATTGCGCGAAAGTATAGGCATCTCCGGCGTCGGTGCCCGCCAGCATCACCAAACTGAAAGCTGCCGCCATCGGTGGCGTGATGCGGTCCCCGTTGGGAACGAATTCCAGGGTGATCGCTTTGCCGCCAGTTTTTAACGCCGCATGAACCCGGCGCATGAGTTTCTCACAAATGGGAATATCGAAATGATGGAATATGTTCGTCAGCAAGACGCAATCGTATCCTTCGCCGAATTCGACCTCGAACGCGCTTCCGGGCCGGGCCGCATAGCGGTCCGCCACACCGAATTTCGCGGCGTTCTCCTTCGCTACCTCCAGCACCGCGGGCCAATCCACCGCAACGATCCGAGCATTGGGGTTGCGTTTTGCGACGGTGATTCCAAACATCCCGTGGCCGGCGGCGACGTCCAACACCTTGCATGGCTTGCCCTCTGCGGCGCCCGTCAAGTCGGCGATGAACTCGGCCGTCGGGACAGTAAGCGGGGCCATGGATCGCGCAAAGTTCACCCACAGCTCTTCATTGGGCTTGGTATGATCTCCGGTCTCTCCTGCCGTGCCCCCTTTGCGCACGGCTTGGGCCAGGGCCCCAAAATTCTTTTTGCTCCAGGGACTGGCAAGAAAATTGACCATCGAAGCCAGGCACGCCGGCGAGTGGCGATTCAGAAAAATAGCGGAGTCCTGAGTGAGCGAATACTGTTCTCCCTTTTTCGTCAGGAATTCTTTAATCGTGAGGTAATCGCACAGAATCCGCACGCCGCGTGCTGAGGTTCCCGTTTTCGCGGCCAGAGATGCGGCAGTGTTTGCTCCGTCGGCGATCGCCGTGAAAACATCCAGCTCGATCGCTGCTTTCAGCGCCTCGGTTTCCTGAAACGCAATCATGGTGTTGAAAATATGTTCCGGGTTTGGCCGGGACGTCGGTGTCGATGCAGCCATAAGCGTTGGCTCCTATCCTTGTCTTGAAACTCGAACCCCACAATTTATAGAGACGCAAGTACTCGCGGGCTGTTTCCCGCGCGAGCAATCCCGTTGCCTCATTGCTCGAAACCCGTTCATGCTGGCATACTTTCCCTCCCTGGAACAAGCAAAGAGGCGAGGGATGAAACGCGAGTACCACCGCTGGTATTCTCACCGGCTTGGAATGGAGCTTGGAGTCGTGGTCTACGGCCATTGGGGCCCGCCGCTGCTAGGCTTCCCGACCAGCGCAGGCGACGAATGGGAACTCGAAGGCCAAGGCATGGTCAGCGCTCTCGCGGATTTCATCGACGGCGGGCGCATCAAATTTTTCACCGTGAATTCCATCAACGGGCTTAGTTTCTATAACAAAGGCGCGCACCCTTTCCATCGTAGCTACGTCCAGGCGATGTTCGATTCTTATCTGCATGAAGAGGTCGTGCCCTTTATCTGGAACAACTGCCAGACTCAGGGCATCGCGATTTCCACCATGGGCTCTTCCTTCGGCGCATACCATGCGGCCAACTCGCTCTTCAAACATCCCGACGTGATCAAGCGCTGCTTCGCCATGTCCGGCGTTTACGATCTGCGCAATTTCATGGACGGGATGTTCGACGACAATTTTTATTTCAACAATCCCGTCGATTACCTGTCGAACATGAGCGATCCCTGGTTTTACGAGCAGATCGCGAGCTGCGACATCCACATCACCACCGGCACCGGCCCGTGGGAGAATAGCGGTCCCACCTACCGCCTCTCGGAAGTTCTCTCCAGCAAGGGCATTCGCCACTCCCTTGACAATTGGGGCCCGCAGGGCGGCCACGATTGGCCCTACTGGAAGCACCAGATGCGCGAATACCTCTCGCATCTGTACTGAGGTTTTGTGATAGATGGGGAGCGGCAGTGCTTCAGGCTCCGGGATTTCGGTTTATGATATCATGATATCATTCTCTGTGATATCGTGATATCATGTCAACGGAGGGCTCAATGGCGCAACTGGTCGTCCGCAATATCGAGAATGAAGTAAAGGCCAAGCTGCAGCGGCGCGCCAAGCGCCACGGCCGCAGCATGGAAGAAGAAGTGCGCGAAATCCTGCGCGATGCCACCAAGAACGACGGATCCAGGCGCAAAGGCCTTGGTACGCGGATCGCATCTCACTTCCGCAAGGTCGGGCTCAGAAAAGGCGAGGCATTTCCCGAACTGAAGGGGTTCACCATCGAACCTCCGGATTTCGCGGAATGATCATCCTGGACACGAATGTGCTTTCCGCGCTGATGCGGCCTGATCCCGAAGTGGCAGTGTTGAAGTGGCTGGACCGGCAGCCAGAGTCGTCGATCTGGACAACTTCCATCACGCTCATGGAGATCCGATACGGACTGCGGAGCATGTCAGCCGGGCGACGACGCGAACAGATGACACAAGAGCTGGAAGCCGTGCTGAGGGAAGAAATTGGAGAGCGCTACATATTCTTCGATATCGCCGCGGCCGAGCAAGCCGCGGACCTGATGGCCCTGCGCAAGCTCCGGGGGCAACCAGTGGAATTAAGGGACACTATGATTGCGGGGATTGCGTTAGCCACGCGGGCCACGCTGGCGACGCGAAATACTTCCCATTTCGAGGATCTGTCCGTGCCAGTTATCAATCCTTGGAGCAGTTGAGAGCTGTCACGCCAGGCCCAGATGGTCGAGCTGGTAGCGGCCTTTTTCGAGGACTTGGTCGCCGTCGATCCAGACGTCGCACTTGCGGGTCAGTACATCCACGTGGGTAGTTGACTTCCAGTCGGCGTGCGTCTGGTTGCTGTAGGGATCGCCGAACGCGAGGTGCACGCCGGGGAATTTTTCGTCCTGAAGTAGGACGCCGATCATCTCGGATAATCCGAGATTCGTGCCGAACGCCAACTCGCCTACGCGGTCGCTGTTTTCATCCGTGTGGCAATAGTCCCAGAATTCCTGCTGCAAATCTTTCCGGGCACATTCGACATCCACGAGCCGCGCGGCCTTGATGGTCAGAGTGAGCGGCGTGGATTGCAAATCGCCGTATTTTCCATTGAAGTGGTCGCCCGCCGTGGCGTCGCAGACGAACGTGCCCTCCACGCTGGCGGGGGTGGTGAAAACTTCACCAGCCGGAAGATTCGACCAGTACCGCGGGCTGATGAGTCCGCTGGTCTTCACCCAATCGAGGCCCCGGTCGAAGTGCGCGGCAAACTCCGTCCCAGCTTCGGTCTTGACGGTCAGGGTTTCGGCGCGCAGCATGCGTTCCCGCAGCTTGTCGCTCAGGCGGTCCACTAAGTGATAATCCGCCCGCATCCCCTGCTGCATAATCTCCGGCGTCACCCCGACCATGTGGGCGTAGCGAATCTGCCGCCGTTCGACAACTTTCACGATGGCCATGCGCGCGCCCAGTTCTCCGGGCTGCGGCCTCATGCACAGTACGCCAACGTCCGCGGTCTCCAGCGCGCTCAAAACGGTGGAAGGCGCGGCCGCCATTGGGCGCGGGCCAAAGTCTTCCAGCAACAGTCCCGTGAGTCGCGCTTGCTGTTCTTCCACCGCGGCGGCGATGCTGGCCGCCACGGCGCGGCTCGCTTCATCGGCAACCAACGCAACATGTTCGCCACGCTGCACACCAAGACAGGTCTCGACCGCATTACGCGCGCCGGGCATCAATTCTGAACGGGGGAAACCGAAATTCATCCAAACAATTTTACCTGAATCCGGCAGATTTTCTACCGAAGGCGTTTTCGTGCGCCTTTCTTCTCACTAGCCATCGGGCCGGTCAGAATCCTGCCATGCCGGACAAAGTCCTGCCGAGCTCACATTCAGACTGGCATTCCTCCGGGTGAACTGGATGCTGAGCTTCGAGGCGAAACCCGAAAGGCAGGAACTTGGCCGCCGCCACTGGTGACATTGGCAAGTCCCGTGGAGCTGAGGCGCGTGAGGAACCCGCAGAGTTTTCCGCGGAACAGGTAGGGCGCGAAGTCCACCAGCATGTCGCGGTAATCGACTTTCCCCACATCCGCGATGTACGGGAAAACTTCGCGGCGGATGGGAATGCGTTCCTGCACGATCCACGCGCCATTCTTGGCGGTGAGCGCGCGCTCGATAGCCTCATCCCAGGCGGCTTCCGCGGTTTCCCAGCCGAGGGTCACGCCGGAGCCGCCGTACTCGTCGCTGGGCTTCAGCACCAGGTTTTCGCGCTCTTTGCGGATGAAGTCCAGCAATTCGACATGCTGGCCGTAATGCGCCGTCTGAACATCGGCGACCACGCGAGTCCACGGGATGTGCTTGCGGATCAGTTCGCGCTCGCCGAGGGAAAAGTGTGCGCCGTTTTGCTCGTCGGTCAGGACTGAAAAAAAAGCCTTCACGTGCGGAATCTTGCAGCGAAAGTTGTTTGCCACGCACACGGCATTCGCGGAGTAGGCTTTGACCAGCGCCGCACACTCCGCGGGCTTGGCCACGATGTCATTGATTAGCACCCGCCGGTAAACCAGATCAATCTTCTTTTCCTTTGCGAACAGCGATTTGCCGTCCCATTCGAGTTCACGCGGGTCGGCAATCAGGGTCGGAATCCCCATCTTTTCGAAGCGAGCTTGCAGGATCTCAAATTCACTCCAAGTGGGGACTTCTTTCCAGTCCACGATGGCGATCTGCGGCCGTTGCGCTGATCCGCCCCATTCGGCGTAACTCTGCAGCAAGGCATCCAGGAGCTTGGCGCTCAGTGGATAGCTGTGCACTTCGTATTTTTTCGCGAACTGGCCCATGACCGGAAGTTCGCTGAAAATCTCCGCGAGGGTTTCCGCATACGCCGCGCCAGCCGGGGATTCGCCGTTGTATTCGGCGAATTTCAAGGAATCGGGAAGCAGGAATGCATCGAGGCGCGACGCCGTGCTCGCGGGGCCGTAGCCCGCGGGAATGCGTGCCAGGCGCTCTTCTTCTTCCCGCAGATGCAATTGAGCAAAGAGGTGCTTGTCATTCAGGGCTGCCGTCACCACGCGTTCACCCAACTCCACGATGGTCTCCGCCACGGTTCGCACGCGAACTTCGTCTTCCGGGGAGAGAAGAAATGGCCTCAGAAAAGGACAGTGGACGCGGTCGCCAAACGTCAGCTTGGCTCTACGCATGCGCTTGAATAGCTCTTCCGGAAGCCCCGGCAAGCGCAAAAGAAGGGCCTTCAAGATTTCATGCCAATCCTCTGCCGGCGAGGAAGGCTGTGGCAAAGGTGTAGGAGCGGTGGTCATGGAAGCTACGACCCCGGCGCGGATCCCCAGGCCGGAGCGGCGGCGGACTTTTGTCCCGCGGCGGCGCTCTTGGGTGCCCCCGCGAACCCGGCGGCCGCGCCGATCCCCAGCATTTCCTCCCAGCGCGGCCAGGAATGAGAAGCCTGGCCATGAAGCGCGCGATCGATCACCAAGCGTGCCATTTTGTCCACGACCACATCGAAATAGAATTCCGTGATGCGGTCGCGCTCGAAATCCGGCGCCGGATTGAGGAAGTCGATGGCATAGGGCACGCCATCCTGGATGGCAAACTCGATGGTGTTCATCTCGTAGCCCAGCGCCTGGTTGATGGTCTGGGCGTCTTTCACAATGCGCGCGCCCAGTTCCGCCGACAGGTAGGCATGGTCGACCAGATACTTGCGTTCCTTCGGATCGTAGTGAACGGGGACAATATCCGTCTTGCCGAACGTGAAGCAGCGCACGTACTGCGTGAAATCAATGAACTCTTGCAGGGTCATGCAATACGGCGAAGTCTTGTCGTAAGCCGCCAGCAATTCTTCCTTGTTGTTCACCTTGTAGACGTGCTTCCAGCCCCCGCCGGAAAAAGGCTTGAGAATTGCCGGGCGCCCGACGTAGTCCAGCAACCCCTCCCAATCCATAGGATATTCCAGGTTGTGGAGCGATTCCGAGGTGATATCCACGTCGCTGGGATAACCCTTCTGTGGAAGAAGAACCGTCTTGGGAACGGCGATTCCCAGCTTCGACGCCAGGGCATAGTTGAAATACTTGTCGTCGGCGGTCCACCAGAACGGATTATTGATGACGTAAGTTCCCTGCAGGACGGCGTACTTCAGAAAGCCGCGGTAATAGTCGACTTCATGGGAGATGCGGTCAACGATCACGCTGTACTTCGCTGGTTCGCCCATGCGCGATCCGCCCAGCTTCACGAATTCCGCGGCAACTCCATCCTTCTTGCCCAGTTCGTTCACGCGCACGATAAAAGCCGGAGGAAAGCTGTATTCCCGCCCGCAGAGAAGGCCAACTTTTTTCATTTGCGTACTCCTGCAGGAACCTGTGGGACTGCCTCGCTCGACGATCGCGTCAATTCACGGCGTGTGCGGAAGAAGTGCGTGGCTCAGTCACGCCGGCGCGGGTCTCCGCAACCAGATGGCGCACTACCGCTTTCAAGTCGCCCGTCTCTTGAAAGACCCGCAATTGCCGGTCCGCGCTCGTGCCTTCTTTCAGGATGGTGTGGACATATTCGACGGCGCTGCGGCTCCCGAGGTCATCCACGACATCATCCACGAGTTCCAGCAATTCAGGAATTAGCTGCCGCATCGGCACTTCCGCTTCTTTGCCGAAATCGATCAGTTTTCCTTCGATGCCGTAGCGCGCCGCGCGCCACTTGTTCTCTTCGATCAGCGCCCGCCGGTAAAGCCGCCAACTCATATTGCTTTCGTACAGCCGGTACAGCTTGACGATGATGGCTTGGGCTAACGCGGCAATGGCCACGGCTTCCTCGACCTTGGTGGAAACGTCGAACATGCGGAATTCCAGCGTGCCGAACGTCGGATGCGGGCGCACATCCCACCAGATTTTCTTGCCGTTGTCGATGCAGTTCAGTTTCACCAGAAGATTTATGAAATTTTCGTAAGCGCTCCAAGATTCGAACTGTTCGGGAACGCCGGTCCGCGGGAAGCGCCGAAACACTGTGGTGCGGAAAGACTTCAAGCCCGTGTGCCGGCCCATCCAGAAAGGCGAACTGGTCGAGAGCGCCAATAGGTGTGGCAGGAAGTAGCGCACTCCATTCATCAAGTCAATCGTGGTCTGCTTGTCTGGCATGGCCACGTGCACGTGCATGCCAAAAATGAGCAGCGATCGGGCGAGTTGTCCCATCTCCTCCACGATATGCTGGTAGCGCTCGCCGGGAGAGATGATCTGATCAATCCAGCTTGAAAATGGATGCGTGCCTGCCGCGGCCACTTGCAATCCCGCGCGTTCCGCAGCGGCCACGAGTTCGCCGCGTGTGCGGTGCATCTCGATGCGCAGTTCACTGACGTTCTCGCAAATGCGCGTGCCGGTTTCGACGATGGACTGGTGCAGCTCGTGCTTGACCTGCTCGGCAATGTCCGGCGAAGCCTTGGAAATGAGCTGGCTGACGTGCGAGCGCAATTCGCACGTTGCGGGGTCAATGATCTGGAACTCCTCTTCGACGCCGATGGTGAAGCGGTGGGCCATGGCCTGACCTTCCGGGTCGCTTGAGCTTGTCGGGGACTTCGAGCTTCGTATCATACCGCGCCATAGCTAAAAATTGCACTACGCGCTCTTCGGCGCCGGGACCCTCCTGCGGGGGCAGTCAATTTGGCGCTGGACTCTGGGACCGCGGGCTTGCCAGACTCTCGGTCATGCAAATTAAACCGTTTCGTATCGAACAGTTCTTTGGAAAATACGAATTCGCCGCCAAGTACCTGCTTTCGAGCTCGGATGCGGAATCTCGCACCATCCAGGAATTGCTCGAGCTGGAAGCCGGCTCCCAAAAACGCCTCCTCGCGCATTGGTGTGGGTACACGGAATCCCCGGGAGCGCCAGCGCTGCGTGAAGTCATCTCCGGGATCTATGCGGGAATCAAGTCCGATCAGGTTCTTGTTGTTTCCGCCGCCGAGGAAGGCATTTTTGTCTTGTATCACGCGCTGCTTTCGCCGGGCGATCACGTCATCGTCGAGACGCCCTGCTACGAAAGCGCCCTCGAGGTTGCGCGCAGCACCGGGGCGCGGGTCAGCGAGTGGCGCCGCTGCTACGAAAACAATTGGGCGCATGATCTGGCTGCGTTGGAACAATTGCTCCAGCCGAACACCAGAGTCATCTATATCAACACTCCCCACAATCCCACGGGACTCTTAATGCCTGCGGGCATCTTCCAGCACGTCATCGCGCTTGCCGCCAGCCGCGGAATTATTGTTTTTTGTGACGAGGTCTATCGCGAGCTCGAGCATGATTCCGCTTCGCGTCTTCCGGCTGCCTGCGAAGTCTATGAACGCGCGGTCAGTCTCGGCTCGATGAGCAAGACTTACGGCTTGCCCGGCTTGCGGCTTGGTTGGCTTGTTTCCAGGGATGCGAACATTCTTCAGCGCTGCCTGGAGTTCAAGTACTACACCACCATTTGCAGCAGCGCCCCCAGCGAGTTTCTCACCGCGCTGGCACTGCGTCATCGCGACGTGCTGGTAAAGCGGAATCGCGAGATCGTCTTGCGTAATCTGGCGCTCCTTGATGCGTTCCTCCGGCAGCGTTCGAATCTCTTCGATTGGGTCAAACCCAACGCCAGCCCTATCGGCTTTGTTCGATTTAAACCCGACCAAGACGTGTTTGCTTTTTGCGAGGATGTTGTCCGCGTCGCGGGGGTCTTACTCCTGCCGGGAAACGTCTATGATCAGCCGCGCCACATTCGTTTTAGTTACGGCCGCAAAAACATGCCGGAGGCCCTCGCTCAATTCGGCGCTTACCTGGATCTTCATTCTTGATTGGTCCTCGATGACGGAAAGCCGGTGAGTACAAACAGTGGAAATGAAAAGGCGGAACGGATAGCCCCATCCGTCCCACCGGAAACATTCGCGCCTGCGAGCCCTATTCTAGACTTCCAATCTCTCTTCCTATTTCAGGTCTAGGCCGCGCCCATGGCCCGCCGCTGCTGGAAGCATTCCCTGCAAAATACCGGCCGCCCTTGCGTGGGGCGGAACGGGACCGTTGTTTCCTTCCCACACTGTGAGCAATTGGTTTTCGTCTCGGCGCGCGCTGTAGAGGCGTGCCCGCCGCCACCGCCGCCTTCCGCGCGCTTTGCCTTGCACGTCTTGCATCGCTTCGGTTCGTTCTTAAACCCCTTGTCCGCGAAAAACATCTGCTCGCCGGCCGTAAACACGAACTCGGCGCCGCACTCCGCACACTTCAACACCTTGTCGTGGTATTCCATGAGCCGTTCTCCCCTGGTCCCGTATGGGGCAGAGGGTTGGGCGGACTTTGCACCTGAGAGCCTAGATGCTTGAGGAGACCAGTATCCGGGGACGCCGGGCGCGGATCCCTTGGGCCTGCGGGCACGAAGCTGAAACACGATCCCAAACGCTCTGCCTAACGGGGGCCTGATTCTCGGAAGCTCTGCGCCGAGCTGCGAGGAGAACGGAAAGGCGGCCCCTCCCAGGAAGGGCCGCCCATGCACTTATTCCGATTCCCGCCGCTGCTTCTTGCGCAGTCGCTTCCGCGAAAGCGCTTCCTTGGCCCGGCGCTTCTCGCCAGGCTTCATATAGAAGCTATGCTTCTTGATCTCCTTGATGATGTCTTCCTGCTGCACCTTGCGCTTGAACCGCCGCAGGGCATTCTCCAGAGATTCACTCTCTTGGATGGTGACTTCAGCCACTGTTTTCTTTCACCCCCAATCCGGTTGGGATTGGTATCTTGCGGCACCTCTCGCCGGCCACGCTGCGGCCTGCTGCGCAAATCTTTGGGCGCCGCCCCTATTCCTGATTATCGCACGTGTTGGCCGCTTCGCGGTCGCACCCAGAAAGGTAGCTGGCCTCTTCTAATCATTCCGGCGCTCCAAGTCAAGGAATCTTTGCGATTTCTCCACAATCCAGGCGGTACTGTACCCACCTATTAACCACCCAGCTACGGTGTTAATTTGTAGGTAACAATTCGGCGTAGCCATCCCCTGGCCCCGAGAGACCCTTCGCCAGGATTCGCCTTTCCCTGATTTCGCCTAGCCCCTCTTGCCCCTTTGCTCGTTTCTGCTGTTAGAATGAGCCGCTTCTACATCCTCGCCACGGGAGTCGGTCTATGTCCGATATGCGGGATGCGATTGGAGTCCTCCTTGCCGGAGGCCAGGGCGAGCGCCTCTGGCCGCTCACCCGCGACCGC
>Ga0209160_1002053_pt1 | contig 16855 bp, 19 predicted proteins | sample GraSoiAngelo_153_FD_186167 | JGI IMG/M metagenome (GOLD analysis project Ga0209160, IMG submission 186167) | Grasslands soil microbial communities from the Angelo Coastal Reserve, California, USA - 14_1009_12_40cm (SPAdes) (version 2) | ecosystem: Environmental > Terrestrial > Soil > Grasslands ... | reverse complement strand
CTTCGCCTCGCTGAGATCGATCTTGGTGAACAGCGGCTTGCCGACGCGCAGCGCTTGGCCGGCGGGCACGTCCTCGAGGGCCTCCTCCCACGTCTGCGAATGGACGTCCGTGTCATATCCGAGCGCCTGCCAGAGACGTGACGAGCTGAAGGGAAGGAACGGGGCCATGATGATGGCCAGGGATCGGCTGACCCGCAAGGCGACGTGGAGCACGGTCCCGCAGGCCACGCGATCCTTCTTGACGAGTTCCCACGGCGCCTTCTGGTCGAAGTACTGGTTTCCGAGGCGCGCGAGCTGGATCGCCTCCTTCATCGCGTCCTTCAGGTGAACGTACTCCAGGTTCTGGCCCACCTTGTTCCACTCCTGCTCGATCGCGCGGATCATCTTCTTGTCCGCGGCATCGAGGAAGTCCGCCGGCGGGACGGCATGGTCGAAGTTCTTGTCCGCGAAGGTCATCGCGCGGTGGACGAAGTTCCCGTACACGGCGAGGAGCTCGCTGTTGTTCCGCTGCGCGAAGTCCTCCCACTCGAAGTCCGTGTCCTTGGTCTCCGGCATCGTCGCGACGCCGTAGTAGCGAAGCTGATCCGGATCGAACCGCTCGAGGAGGTCGGAGAGCCAGACGCCCTTCCCGCGGCCCGCGCTCATCTTCTCCCCGGAGAAGTTCAGGTATTGCGTGGCCGTCACGTCGTACGGCAGGTCGAGTTTGGCGTCGTATCCGAGGAGGATCGCGGGCCAGATGATCGTGTGGAACACGATGTTGTCTTTCCCGACGAAGTAGTAGTGGCGCGCCTCGGGGTCGTACCAGAAGTCTTTCCATCCGTCCGGCTGGTTGCGGCGGCGGTACCATTCTCTCGTCGCGGTCAGATATCCCATCACGGCCTCGAACCAGACATAGATCCGCTTCGTCTCGTAGCCCGGGACGGGGACCTCGATGCCCCAGTCCAGGTCGCGGGTGATCGGCCGGTCCTTCAAACCCTCCCGGAGCCAGCTCCGCATGAAGGTGAGCACGTGGTGCCGCCAATGTTCTTTGTCTTTCGCGGCCCATTTGGTGAGCGGCGTTTCGAACGCGCTGAGCCGGAAGAAGAAGTGCTTCGTCTCCTTCGGGATGGGCGTCGTCCCGTGGATCTTGCACTTCGGATCCTTCAGCTCGAACGGATCCAGGAGATTGCCGCAGTTCTCGCATTGGTCGCCGCGGGCGCGGGGGAAGCCGCAGTGAGGGCACGTTCCCTCGACGTAGCGATCCGGGAGGAACCGCTGGTCCGTCGTGCAAAAGGGGGAGACCATCACCGCCTCGTAGACGTGGCCTTTCTCCTTCAGCGCAAGGAAGATTTCTTGCACCCACGCCTTATGGTGCGGGTCCGCCGTGTTCCAGTAGAGATCATAGCGGACGCCGAGCTGCTCGATGTTCTTCAGGTGCAGCGCGTGGTACCGCTCCGCGATGACGTTCGGGGGCACCCCTTCCTCGTCGGCTCGGACCGTCACCGGGGTGCCGTGCATGTCGCTTCCGCCGACCATGAGGACCTCGTCCCTTTTCATCCGGTGGTACCGCGCGAAAATATCCGCGGGGATGAACGTCGAGACCGCGTGGCCGAGATGCCGCGGACCCGACGCGTACGGCCAAGCGACGCAGACGAGGATCTTCGCCATTCGCGGCGGGTCCAAGAAGAGAGGCTCATTTAAACCATTCGCGGCCGGGGTCTTCCTCCCGTAGAGTGCGGACGGAACCGGTCCTGATTATCACCGCCTGCAAGTCTTGGCGAATAGGTGATGGGAGAACACCGCGATGCGCCGGCGACCGATGGGACGTGGTCCAACGGTGTTGCAGCAGCGCGCGTATCAAGACCCGAACTCGCCTCGAGACTTCGACAAGCTCATCTCGAATCTGGGGACGATGCCGCGGATCCTCTGTTGGAAGTGCCGCAAGCTCACGCCGTTCGAACTCGATCGATGCGAGCACTGCGGCTCCCCGTTCGCCGGGAGCACCGGCGGCGTCTACGGAGGCGACCGCAAATCGCGGCCTCGCGCGACGTCGACGCCGAAGCCGTCGTCCGCGCCGCGGAAGCGCACGCTCCTCGAGATCGTGGAAGATCTCCGCCACGTCAACGAAGGGACGACGTCCGTTCGCGGACGTCCGCGGGAGAAGGAGCTCTCCGTCCGGTTGTATCAATGCCCCACCTGCGGCCGGTTCGTCTCGGAGCAGTCGACCGAGTGCGTCTGCGGTGTCCGATTCGCCCCGATGTCCGCCGTCACGTTCTCGTGTCCGGAGTGCGGGTCCCGCGTCCCGTCGGATGTCGGTGCATGCCCGGTCTGCGCCCGAGGCTTCGGCCCCTCGGGCGGAGCCAGTGATTACGTGTATGCATGCCCGCGGTGCGGGGTCCACGTGACCTCCGAGGCGGTCCGCTGCTCCTGCGGAGCCTGGTTCGAGGACTGATTCCTCAGAGTATCAGTTTCGAGAACCGTCCAACAAGCCCTTTATCGTTCGACCGCGTCGATTCTTCTGACGACGGACCCACCCCCGTCGGAAGGAACCCAACCCACGATGAAACCGAAACGCCCCCGGATGTCCGGCCGGAAGACGTACTATCTCGTCCTCTGGTGGATGTCCCAGACGCCGTACGCGGCGATTTTCGAGAACCAAGTCGCCGCGGAGGCCGCGGCGAACGTGCGCAACGCCCTCATGGTCACGATGTCGGGCCGCGACGTCAAGGTGGACCAGGTCCAAGACTGGTACCGCCGCGACGAATCCGGCGCGCCGATGCCCGCGGAATGGCGGGACCTCGTCGGGCAGATCCACGTCCCTTGGCTCGCGAAGCCGAAACCGTCCCTCTGACCGCGGACCGCAGCGGGCCGCACCGCCCCGCGTCCCGGCAACCGAGCGAGTTCGGATCCGTCTCTATCAATTCGGATAGAGGGGAAGAAACGACTATAGGCTCAGAGCACAGGAACCGGCTCATCCATGGCGTCTTCGCAAGGCCTCGTCGCGGAGTGCCCGACGTGCAAGTCCATCGTGCCCATCGACGCCCCGGAGTGCCCTCAATGCGGGGAACTGTTCGAAACGGAAGCGCCGACCGGGGCCGCCGCTTCGTCGTCTTCCGCGAGCGCTGAGGATTCGGCCAACGATGATGAGGAGATCAAAGAGAAGACCGGCTTCCGCGAGAAGTTCCTGTTCTACGCCGGCATTTTTCTGATCCTGCTCGGCGGCCCGGGGATCGCCCTGGGGTCTTGGCTCCACGACGAGCTACGGATCAGCGTCGGCGAATTCACCGCGTTCGATGCCTTCGGTCCGTGGAACCGGCTCGTCACCGCGATCGGGCTCATCGTTCTGATTGTCGGCATCGTCTGCTTGATCCTGAGCCTCCGATTCTCTCGTCCCTCCGACGTCGAAAAGGACCTGAACGCGCTGCGCCAATCGTGAGTTTCGCGCGCCCTCGGTGGGCTCGACCCCTATATCATTATATACCGTACAGCGGATGCGAAACGCGGCGGTGGCAGAGGGGCCACCACATGGAGTCGTGGATGGCGTATTCGGGGTCTGGCTTCCGACCTTCGAACCTCCCGGTGGAGGAGGGGAAGGTGTACGAAGCCAAGATCGAAGATATCGGACGGGAAGGCGACGGACTCGCGCGGATCCAGAACTTCGTGGTCTTCGTCCCGGGGACGAAGATCGGGGACGAGGTCAAGATCCGCATCACGAAGGTCCACCGACGCATGGCGTTCGGAGAAGTCGTCCGCGAATGATGGCGCGCCGGTGCGGGGAGTCGGGGGAGGCCGAGCGTGAGCCCGGGCGCGCTCCCGGAGCTTCGAAAACCGTAGAATAAGCTCCTTATAGGCGCCGGCCCCCATCGAGTCCAAGGACGGTTCTGTGCTCCGCTCACGGCAGGTTGTCCTTGCGGCCGCCGCGGCCGGCGCCGCCGCGCTCCTCATCGGTTCCACGCTGGCGGTGCTGACGCTCCGGCCCGCCGAGAGCGACTCGGACGGAGATGGCATCCCGGATTCGGTCGAGGCGGCGACCCAGCGCAACGTCGTCGCGGCATCGGCCGGGAATGAGTTCTCGATCGTGAGCCGTCTGGCGAGCGCCCCGTTCTCGGATCAGTTCCAGGTGTCGTACGAAGCCGGCACGTTCTTCGTCTCCTATCAGCGGGCCCGAGGGAGCGACAGCTCGTACCAGCTCGAGCTGAGGAACCTCGTCGAATGGATGGACAGCAACGGGAACAACCGGATCGATCCGGGCGAGACCGTCGGCGTCGGGACGACGTTGGGGACGACCGCGTTCGCCAACGCCCCCGTCACGAAGACCCAGCTGGAGAGCGCGGATGGCGGGCTCGTCACCGAGTTGTCGATCCGAAGCACCACCGTGAACATGACCTTGAACGTCACGGTGGCGGAACGGTTCATTCGCCTGTCCAACCATCGAGTCCTGACTCCCATGGAGGTCAAGCTCGACCTGACAGTCGATGGGGTGACCGTCTCGCCCGGGGCGAGCCTGGGCCTCGACGTGCGCATCAACACGACGAAGAGCCTCGAGTACGGCAACCGGAGCTGGGATGACGTGAACGAGTTCGCGGACGGCGAGGCTGGCATCAACGTGACCGGAGGCCCGGAGGCGAGCCCGGCGACCGTGTTCTTCTCCTGGTCCAAATCGGCGATCGCGGACGGTCTCGAGATCCCCGTGAGCTACTCGAACTTCTCGACCGGGGTTCCGAATTCCTACGAACTGTACCTGGCCTACTCCCTGACCAAGGCCCGGTCCCCAGTGAGGCTCGTCCACGATCCGGTCCTCGGCGTCGATAGCGCCGCGTACAAGGGGGTCGTGACACGTCCGCCCGAGCTCCAGGGGGACCTGGTCCTCTACGCGGGGTCGCTCGCCGCCGCGGTGATCCTCATCGCGCTCACCGTCATCGTTGCGGATCGCCGCCGCAAGAAACGCGAAGAATAAGGCCGGAATCCTTAACACCCGGGCCCTTTACGGTGGGGGGCGGTCCCCAATGGTGGCCATCGAGAACGTTCTCCTCGCGGCCGAATCGGTCTTCGCGCTCGTGCTCACGGTGATTGCGGTCCTTGCCCTCCGGAGGGCGAAGGACATGCATCTCGCGTACCTGGCCGCGGCGTTCGGCATCTTTTTCTTGAAGGCCCTCGTGTTGACGATTTCCTTGTTCGCCCTCTCGCTCCCCTCGGGACAGATCTTCCTGCTGTCCGGATCGCTCGACCTCGTGATCCTCGCGCTGTTCTACGGCTTCACTCTGCGGCGCTGAGCGCCGCGTGGTCTCATGGACCGGGAGATCCTGTCCGTCAAGACCCGGAAGGACCTGTATGACTTCGTCCGCAAGAATCCGGGTTTCCATCTTCGTGAGCTATCGCGAGCCCTGAACCTGTCGATCACCCTCGCGGATTACCATCTCCGGTTCCTCGAGAAGCACGAGCTAATCACGTCCGCGATGGATGGGGAGTACAAACGATTCTATCCGCGATCGACGCCGGGTCAGGCGGAGGTCCGCGCCGCCCTCACGGAGGCGGAGAAGCAGATCCTCGCGTTCCTGCGGCAGCCGGTGCCCCTGAAGGTGATCGACTTCCTTATGGAACGGGAGGGGGCGACCCACAAGGAGATCCTCGAGCAGGTGCCCGTCTCGCCGTCGACCCTCTCGCATCACCTGAAGAAGATGCAGGCCGCGGGGATCGTCGAACATGCCGACCGGACCGAGCGCCAGTACCGCGTCGTCGACCCGAAGTCGGTCGCGCGCCTCATGACCGCGTACGAACTGGCGACGCCGGACCAGGTTGACACGTTCATTCGCGTGTGGGGCGAGTTCCGCTTGTGACGCGATCTCAGAGGATCCGCAGGAGTTCCACCGCGACCCACTCGACGAACTCCTTGTCCGTTGGCGTGAACGCGTTCAGCTGGTCCGAGTCGATGTCGATCTCCGCGATCGCGGCGCCGTCTCGGAGGATTGGCACGACCATTTCCGCCCGTGTGTTGATGAAGCACTGGAGGTACCGCGGGTCGTCGTTCACGTCCGGCACGATGACCGTCGCCTTGTCCATCACGGCGGCCCCGCAGATGCCTTCGCCGATCGGGATGCGCAGGTGCAGGGTCGCGCTGGGCCCGGACCAGGAGGCGAGGACCAGCTCCGATCCGTCCACGTTGTAGATTCCGACCCACGTGTAGTGCGGGATCTTCCGCAGCTCCCGGCAGACGAAGTCCGTGATCGGCTTGCGTTGGCTTCCGGAGTGGATGATCTTCTCGAGGCGAGCGGCGACCTCGTCGTAACTGACCTTGCCCTTCTCGCCGGCCATGACTTCGCCGAACTTCCCGACTCCTTTCATCGTGGCGCGCCGCTCCGTCGAACGGCCGAGGTCGCCATAAGGCTTGCGGAATTTCGTGACAAGGGATTCGCGACCGGCCGTCGCTCCGTTGGAGCAACGACTCAGGACTAGGTTCCGAGCCTCGTTCGAACCGGATGATGAAATGTTCAAATATCACTGGCCTCTAGGAACGGTTACAAGCATCCCTCCACAACGAGGCCGTTCCCCGGTTTTCTTGAAACGGCGAACGGCCTACCCTTTTTTTCTTTCGCTTGCCGGATACGTCTTTCCACGGTCCGCCGAGCGACGTCGGAAAACCGTCTTATAGCATTTGTCCATTGTCAGGTCGCTTAGACAAGCATCCCTCCACAACGAGGCCGTTCAGAATTCCTGGACGGCCCTTTATTTTGTGGCCCATCTCGGTGGGCTAGGCCATCGGCGGGATCTTGATTCCGCGGGTGTCGATCCACACGCGTCGGCCGTCCACGTTCAGGCGGCCCTCCGCGAAGAGCCGTACCGCGAGCGGCAGGAAGACATGCTCCTGCTCGAGGATACGGGCGGCGAGGGTCTCCTCTGTGTCGTCCTCGTGGACCGGCACCGCTTTCTGCAAGATGATGGGCCCCCCGTCCACGGACGCATCGACGAAATGGATCGTGCAGCCGGAGACCTTGACGCCGGCGGCGATCGCGTCGCGCTGCGCGCGAGCTCCGGGGAACGCCGGGAGGAGCGATGGATGGATGTTGATGATTCGGTTCGGGAACTCGCGGATGAAAGACGCCGAGACCAGGCGCATGAAGCCGGCAAAGACGACCAGCCCGACCTCTTTTGCCCGAAGGACTTTCACGACCTCCCGTTCGAAGCCTTCGCGGTCCTTGCCGAACGGGCGGTGATCCACGACGACCGCAGGGACTTTCGCGGCTTTCGCGCGTTCGAGCACGGGCGCCCCCGGGACGTTGCAGACGAGGACCGCGAGGTCGACGTCCAAGTCTCCGTGCTTGCGCGCGTCCACGAGGCTTTGGAAATCCGTGCCCCGCCCCGAGGCGAGTACTCCGACCTTGGTTCGGCCCATCGCGGTCCCTCAATGTTTGAACAACCGGATTCCCGTGAACACCATGCCGATTCCGTGCTCGTCGGCGGCTGCGATGACCTCGTCGTCGCGGATTGATCCGCCCGGCTGAGCCACCGTCGCGACGCCGCCTTTCGCGAGTTCGTCGACGCCGTCGCGGAACGGGAAGTACGCGTCGCTGACCGCGACGCTCCCGCGGGCCGCGGCTTTCGCCTTGTAGCATGCGAGCATGCACGCATCGACGCGGCTCATCTGTCCGGCGCCGACCCCGACCGTTCGCTCCCCCTTGACGAGGACGATCGAGTTCGATTTCACGTAGCGGCTCACGAGGATCCCGAACAGGATGTCGCGCATCTGGGCCGCGTTCGGCGACACTTTCGTCACGACCTTGAAGGTCTCGGGACGCGGGGTTGGAAAGTCCGTCGTCTGGAGCAGGACCCCGCCCAGGACGCGGACCATGTCGATCCCGTGGTCTTTCCGGAACGGTCCGCGAGTCCGCAGAATCAGGAAGGTCCCCTTCTTCTTTGATTTCAGGAGGTCGAGGGCTTGCGGCTCGTACTCCGGCGCGATGACGGCATCGAGGACGTCCTTCCTCATCGCCTTCGCGGTGGCGAGATCGACGGGACGATTCAATCCGACCACGCCGCCATAGGCGGAGACCGGGTCCGCGGCATGCGCGAGTGGATAGGCTTCGGCGAGTGTCGACGCCAGGGCCACCCCAGACGGATTCGTGTGTTTGATCACGACGGCCGCCGGTCGATCAAATTCCGTCGCGAGGCGCAACGCCGCATCGAGGTCGATCAGGTTGTTGTACGACAGCTCCTTCCCCTGCAACTTCTCCGCGGTCGCCGTCGCGGCGAACGGGAAGGGCTCATGGTACAGAGCCGCCTTCTGATACGGGTTCTCCCCATAGCGGAGGTCACCGACTTTGTCGTACGCCAGGCGCAGCGCAGGCGGGAGCGCGGTCCCTTGTCGCTTCGCGAGGTAATTGAAAATCGCGGCATCGTAGCGGGACGTGTACTCGAACGCCTCCATGGCGAGTTCGTTTCGGAGGTTCTCCGGGATTGAACGATGTTCCCGGAGCGCGTGGAGGACGTCCGAGTACCGCTCGGGCCGGACGATGACAGTGACCCGCGCGGCGTTTTTCGCGGCGGCCCGGATCAGCGACACGCCGCCGATGTCGATGTTCTCGACGGCCTCCTCAAACCCGACGTCCGGCTTCGCCACCGTGGCTTCGAACGGATACAGGTTCACGACGACCATGTCGATCGGGACGGCACCCAGGTCCGCGAGGTCCTTCTCATCGCCGCGGGGAGCGAGGATGCCGGCGAAGATTTTTGGGTGGAGCGTCTTCACGCGGCCACCCAAGCCCTCGTGGAGCCCGGTGTAGTCCGCGACGGTCATCACCGGGAGACCCGCATCCTTCAGGGTCTTCGCCGTCCCTTCCGTGCCAATCAATTCGAAACCGATCCCGCGCAAGTCCCGAGCGAACTCGACGAGGCCCTCCTTGTCCGACACGCTGAAGAGAGCCCGGCGGGGGGAAACCATCCCTATTACCGGGTGGCAATGGGGAGAATGCAATTAAGTCTTCGGTGAGTCCAGATGACCGCGCCGCGGGAAATGCCCTCACGGCGTCGGATCGGGCCGAGGAAGGAGCCCGGCCTCCCTCACGAGATCGGGCACGATTTCCTCCCATCCGATCGGCATGATGTGGACCCCGCGGACGCCCTCGATTTTCTTGAGTGCCTTGATCGTCCGCACCGCGATGCTCACACCTTCCGCCTTCGGATTCGGAGCGCGTTCCATTCGGTCCAAGATGTGTTTCGGGACGACCGCGCCCAGCTTCTCGACCATGAACCGGGCCATTTTCGCGGACTTTAGCGGGATGACGCCCGCGAGGATGTACACCTTGTCGTGGAGCCATTCCTTCCGCACCAAGCGCATCCATTCCTCGAACGCGTCCACATCGTAGACGCCTTGGGTCTGGACGAAGTCCGCGCCCGCGGTGACCTTTGCTCGAAGCTTCCCAAATGATTCCTCCTTCGAACCGCGGAACGGGTCCGCAGCCGCGCCGATGAACACCTTGGGCGCCTGCTCGACTTTGTCGCCGCCCCGCAGGATCCCAGTGTCCCGCAGCGCTCGGAACGTCGCAATCATCTCCTCCGTGCTGAGGTCGAAGACGGCTTTCGCGTCTTTCTCGTTTCCTGCGGTCGGAGGGTCGCCCCACAGGCAGAGGACATTGTGGATTCCGAGGGCCGAGGCCCCGAGGAGATCCGATTGGAGGCCGATGCGGTTTCGGTCTCGCGAGACCATCTGCATAATCGGCTCGACGCCTTCTTGCAGGGCGATCGTCGCGGCAGCAAGGGAGGAAATGCGGACGAGCGCGCGCTGGCCATCGGTCATGTTGCACGCATCCACAGTCCCCCGATAGACGGCCGCATGGCCTCGAATCTCCGACGCGTCGGCGGACGCCGGCGGGGCGATCTCCGCGGTCACCGCGAACACCCCCGAGGCGAGGATCCGCTCGAGACGACTGCCCGCGCGGATCGCACGGCTCGCGACCTCCGCGGGCATCGCGCGCGGGAATGCCGGAGGAGCTATCTAAGCTTCGGTCGATGGTACGAAGAAATCTCGATTACCATCCGTATCGGTCGCACAGCTCGAGGGCGAGGATCATCCGATAGAATTCGCGCGCGTGGATTCCCAGCCACGGCTTTCGGAGGAGTACGGACAAGATCATTCGTGGGTTGACGGCCCGCCAATCGAGTCCGTCCAATTCCTCGCCGACGGAATTCATCAGGCGATCGCCCCATCGACGGATGCGCTCGATCATCCAGAACAGGAGAGGGTCGAGGAACGGGGACGCTTTCATCGCCCGGTCATAGGTCATCATGGACGTCGGATCCTCCCGCTCCAATGCGGTCACCGCGAACTCGCCCGCGATTCGCCCGCTGAAGATTCCGGGGTGGATCCCCGCCCCATTGAGCGGGTTCGTGATGCCCGCGGCATCTCCCGCGATTGCCAAGCCGGGAGCCGCGAGCGCGGTCAGGTCGTACCGCGACGGAATCGAACCGGCGATGGTCTGCGTCTTCCGGTCGACGTCGATGCCGAACTTGCGGCAGAAGTCCACCGTGGCGGCGTGCGCGTCGATGTGACCTCCGGCGCCGACATTGACTGAATCGCCTTTCGGGAAGATCCACGCGTAACCGCCCTTGTACGCTTCGCCGATGTAGAGGAGGAAGAACTGCGGGTCCAGGAGGGGGACGTCTTCGCGGCGGAACCGGTACTCGTATGCGCCGATTCGTTCGAGGCTCCTCACGAGGCCCGCCTGGCGCGCAACGAAGCTCGCCGGTCCGTCCGCACCGATCACGATGTGCGTATCAATCGTCTGGCCGTTCGCCTCGACCCGCCATCCGCCGTCGTGACGGGTAATCCCGGTGACCTTGGTCGATGTGCGCAGCTCGGCGCCATCGTCCACCGCGCCGTCGACGAGCCAGCGATCGAACATCGGGCGGTTGATCGCGTAGCCCGGAAGGCGGGTGATGTAGAACCAGGTCCCGTTCGGCACGATGCATTTCGCGCCGGAGACGCGCTGGGCGACCCACTCATCCCGAGGTCGGAGGCCGTTCGACGCGAGTCCGAACTCGCTCACGCCTTCCGCGCACTGGACGGGCTCTCCGACGACTTTCTTCTTCTCAAGGATCGCGGTCCGGAAGCCCGCGGCGGCGAGGGCCCGTGCGGCCATTCCGCCGGCCGGTCCGGCGCCCACCACGACCGCGTCGTACATTCGGTGATGGTGAGGGAATCGGGGCTATTTCGGCCTTACGCGGTCGCCTCTGCCGGGAACCGCATCGCGAGGTCTTCGCCATGGGCGGTCGGGCGGTACACATACGGAGGCACGCCTCGTCGGACCGCCGGGCCGCGCTGCTTGGTGATCAGCTGCACGGCCATCAGGACCCGCAGGCTGTTGACCGTCGTGTACTCGGAGAGACCGAGCTCCTCGGTAACCTCGGTCACGCTCGCGTCCGGGTGGAGGTGCAGAAAGCGAAGGATCGTGACCGTGTTCCGGTCCAGGACCTCCGCGGTCTGCTTCTGTTCCGGCCGCGGCTCGAGCTCGAGCCGCTCGTAGACGCGCTTGCCTTGTTCGGAAGGTGAGACGACAACGTTCAGGAGCGCGGTCTTCTCGATCTCCAGCAAATGCTTCGCGACGGCCGCGGGAGCGATGCCCATCTGGGCCGCCAGCTCGGGGATCTTCGAATCCCGATTGCGGTACACCTTGTTCTCCACGACGATCGTGAGGACCTCGCGCTGACGTTCCGTGAGGAGGCGAGACCAGTCGCTAGAGTGCATCCGGCCGCCGAACGTCGCGACCGGACTTAAGCGTTTTCGTGGAACGCCGCCGGAGGCTCATTGTCTGACGACATCGGCGTACGATTCTGTGGCACCCGTCGGTGTGTCGGACGCACGCCGCATGTCTCGCGCTCAAGGCTATATCGAGCGAACCGATTCCGCCTTGAGGTGCCCACGTGCCCGGCAACGTCATCGATGGTAAGCGGATTGCGGACGACGTTCGGACCGAGCTGAAGCCGCGGACCTCGAAGCTCGCGGATGAGGGCGTGGTCCCCGGACTCGCGGCGGTCCTCGTCGGGGAAAATCCCGCGTCGCAACTCTACGTCAAGATGAAAGGGAAAGCCTCCGAGGAGATGGGCATGGCCCACTGGACGATTGAGCTCCCTGGCGATGTACCCGAGGTTCGTCTCCTCCAGGAAATCGGACGATTGAACAGCGATCCGAAGGTCCACGGGATCCTCGTCCAGCAGCCGTTGCCCGACCAGATCTCGGTAGACAAGGCGGTCTCCGCGGTGAGCCCGCTCAAGGACGTGGACTGCTTCCACCCCGTGAACGTCGGCCTCGTGCTGATTGGCCGCCCGCGGTTCGCGCCCGCCACGCCCTCCGGCGTCGTCGAGCTCCTCACGCGGAGCGGGTACGATCCGAGCGGGCGGGACGTCGTGATCGTGGGCCGAAGCAACATCGTTGGGAAACCGCTCGCCGCCCTCCTGATGCAGAAGGGCCCCAAGGCGAATGCGACGGTCACGCTCGTCCATAGCGGGACGCACGAACTCGCGGCGCACACGAGACGGGCCGAGATCCTCATCGCGGCGATGGGGTCCCCGCGATTCATCAAGGCGGACATGGTCAACAAGGGCGCCGTCGTCATCGACGTCGGGATCAATCGAGTCCGCGATGAGAGCGTGAAGAGCGGCTATCGCACAGTCGGCGACGTGGACTTTGATGCCGTGCGTCCAAAGGTGGAGGCGATCTCGCCCGTCCCCGGAGGCGTGGGACCGATGACGATCGCGATGCTCCTCTCGAATACGGTGTATGCGGCGGAGCTCGCCTTGAGAGCCGCCGGCCCCGCCCCAACGTAACGGCTATCCTTCGCTACACCGATTCCTCCCGCCTCGGAGGGTGGTCCGACGATCACGGGCGTTCAAGACGTCTACTACGAAGTCCAGGACATGAAACGCGCGATCGCGTTCTACCGAAATGTGCTGAATCTGGCGGTAACGGAGGAGAGCGCCGACTGGAGCGCCATGAACGTGGCAGGTCTCCGCGTCGGGCTCGATTCGACCGACGGCAAGCCGACCCCGAAGCGCGCCATCTTGACGTTCAAGACGACGGATATCCGAGCCACGTCAAGCGACTCCGAAACAAAGGCGTGAAGTTCGTCGGGGAAATCGGGGACTATCCGTGGGGCAGTGTCGTGACGTTCGAGGATTCCGAAGGGTCTTTCCTCAAGCTCATGCAGCCGCCGAAGTGATCCGGATGTTGGGCGCGCGTGCGCGAAACTAGAAATCCCGACAGCCACTTTCTCCGCGTCGGATCATGAAGGTCCTGGTGGTTGGGGGCGGCGGCCGCGAGCATGCGATCGTCGAAGCGCTCCATCGAAGTCAGGCGGACGTCTACGCCGCCATGTCGAACCAGAATCCCGGCATCCGTCGGCGCTCGAAAGACGTCGTCCTTGGGGACGTGACCGACGTCGAGCGCATCGTCTCCTGGGGGAAGGGGCACGGGATCGAACTCGCGGTGATCGGACCGGAGGCGCCGCTCGAGAAAGGCATCACGGATGCCCTCGAGGCCGCCGCGATTCCGACGGTCGGCCCATCCCGGGAAGCGGCTCAGCTCGAGACGAACAAGGAATTCACACGGACTCTGATGCGGGAGCATCAGATTCCCGGGGTCCCGCCATTCTGGGCGTTCGACAATCTCGCGGGCTTCGAAGAGTTCGTGAACGACTCGGACTTCGAGTTCGTGATTAAGCCCCTCGGCCTGACGGGCGGCAAAGGCGTGCGCGTCTGGGGCGATCACTTCTCGAGCAAGGCGGAGGCGCTGGCGTACGGCCGCGAGATCCTCGATAAGAAGATCGGCGGCGTGGCGCGATTCCTCATCGAGGAAAAACTCGTCGGGGAGGAGTTCTCCCTCCAGGCGTTCTGCGACGGCCAGGCGCTCGTCCCGATGCCGCTGGCCCAGGATCACAAGCGCGCGTATGAGGGGGACAAGGGACCGAACACGGGGGGCATGGGCTCGTACAGCGACGCGGACCACCGGTTGCCCTTCCTCACGAAGGAGGACTTCGACCACGCCCTCGAGACGATGACGAAGACCGTGGAGGCGATGGCCGCGCGCGGCACCCCGTTCAAAGGCATCCTGTACGGCGGCTTCATGGCGACGAAAGACGGTCCCATGCTGTTGGAGTACAACGTCCGGTTCGCGGATCCGGAATCGATGAACGTCCTCCCAATCCTCGAGACGGACTTCCTCGAAGTCTGTTCGCGCCTCACCGCAGGAAACCTCCCGTCCGGCGTCTCGTTCGCCCGCAAGGCCACGGTATGCAAGTACATCGTCCCGATGGGGTACGGCTCGCATCCGAAGGCGGGGGAGCAGCTCAAGGTCGACGAAGAGAGCATTCGCCGCACCGGGGCGAAACTCAATTACGCGAGCGTCGACGAGAGAGGCGGACACCTGTACACGACGTCCTCTCGGTCCCTCGCGATCGTCGGGATCGCGTCGAATCTCGCGGACGCCGAGTCGATCTCCGAGGAGGCCCTGGCCTTCGTCTCGGGGAGCTTCTACGCGCGGCGGGACATCGGCAAGCCCGAGGTCATTCAGCGCAAGGTCGAACGGATGCGCAAGATCCGCGAAGGCCACTGAGTCCGACGGCGGAGAAACGGCGCCATCTTCGCACGACCGGACGCCAACGGAGACTGAGGCGCTCCTCGCACATCTCGATAGTTCTCGTACTTTCCGCGACCCCTCCCGAACATCGTTAAATACCCCCGCCGCTTCGACCGGCCCAAAGGTGTCATCATGGCAGACCGACCAAAACCCGGAGCGATTGTGCACGTCGAGTTCCACGTCAAGGAACCGAAGAAGGTGGAGAAGTTCTATGAGAGCCTGTTCGGTTGGAAATTCCAAGAGGTGCCGGGGATGAACTACTCGTTGTTCCAAGCGCCGAGCGGCCCGGCGGGAGGCATCGGTGGCCTGCAGCCCGGGAACTGGCAACCGGGCGTCATCAACTACATTTTGGTGAACTCGGTCGACGAGCACGTCGAGAAGATCAAGAAGGCGGGCGGCAAGATCGTCGCGCCGAAGAACGAGGTGCCGGGCCAGGGATGGTTCGCCATCTTCGAGGATCCTTCGGGGACTCGCTTGGCTCTCTGGCAACAGAATCCCAACGCCCCGCAAATGTAGCCGCCAGGCGACCAAGCCACCCCGTCCGTCGACTTGAGTTCCGGCGCCAGACGAAACCTTAAGACGCGCGGGGCACGTCCCTCCTCGTGGAGAAGTTCGACAAGTCGAAGCTTCGGCAACAGCTCTCGCCGTTGCAGTACGACGTCTGCATCAACAAAGGGACCGAGCGGCCCTTCACCGGAGAATACTGGAACAACCACGACCCGGGTGTGTACATCTGCGTCGTCTGTGGGCGAGACCTATTCGCCTCGGACACGAAGTACGACTCCGGGACGGGCTGGCCGAGTTTCTGGGCGCCGGTCCGGAAGGAAAGCATCGATGAAAAGGCGGATCGCAGTTTGTTCATGCGGCGGACCGAGGTCGAGTGCGCCAACTGCGGGGCCCACTTGGGGCATGTGTTCGACGACGGTCCGAGGCCGACGGGTCTCCGGTATTGCATCAATTCAGCTTCGCTCAAGTTCCGTCGCGGAGGAAAGGGCCCGGGCTAATCCTCAAATAACGGGATGGGCCATCCTCGCGGCGTGAAGAATCTCGATGACGTCATCTCCGAGATCGAGGGCCGGTTGGACGAGAAAGACGAGGTCCGAGAGCTGACGATCAAGTCGTCCCGCACGATCGCTCGGCTGAGCGGGAGCGCGATCCAAGCGATGCACCGGGGCCAGGATGTTGGCACGGCGCTCCAGGAGACGCGCGAGGAGATCCTAAAGCTCCGGAGCCTTCTGAAGGACCATCCGGACCTGTACCACACGGGGATCGTCGAGAACGCGATGCAGGAAGCGGGCGAGGCGTTCCTCGTCCATGCGATCCTGGAACAGGATCCCCTTCCCAGTCCGAGGGACCTGGGCCTCACCGACACCGCGTACCTCCTCGGCCTCGGAGACGTCGTCGGGGAGCTCCGCCGATTCGCACTCGAGCACCTGCGTCGCGGGGATGTGAAACTGGCGTCCGCCTTCTTGGAGAAGATGGAACGGATTCTGGACTCCCTCATGCGCTTCGACTATCCGACGGCTTTGGTCGCCCTTAAGCGCAAGCAGGACGTCGCGCGCAGCCTGATCGAGAAGACCCGCGGCGAGGTCGCTGTCGCGTCGCGGAGCCAGGAGCTCGCCGACAAACTCGACTCGGTCCGCGAGAAACTCTGAAGCGCACCGGGGATGCCCGCCAGGAGGTGAAACCCGCATAATGGGTTCACTCTCGATCCGGTGACGATCGGACAGCGGATTGTCGGCGGCATTGGACCTTGCAGGACGTGCGGAGATCCATCGACATTCGGGTCTAGGCAGCCTACGACTCGAGGATCGGATGGAAATCCGAGTGTCTTCGCTTCGTGCTCAGGTCGGCGAAGAAGTCGAGTCGGCTGCTCGACAAGTACCATCCACAACCGGTTGCAGAAAACGAGGCGTTCCCCGGAGACGGGAAGCAAGGCATCGTGTGCGGGCGTCGCTAAATGCGCGTCTCGCGGGCTGCAAAAAGGGTATGGTTCTGATCGTGATTACGTCGAACGTGGTATCATCCGTCTTCGCCAGCCGGGAGTGCGGGCTTTTGCTTGGAGACGCCCGAGAAGTGCTCCGAACCCTGGCTGATGATTCCGTGGACTGCACCGTCACGAGCCCGCCGTACTACAGCGGACGTCGGCACGTCGGGGACACTGTCCTCGAAATCGGAAGCGAAAAGACCGTGGAGGAATACGTTGAAGCCCTCGCGTCCGTCGGGAAAGAGTTGTACCGTGTTACAAGGCCC
>Ga0209160_1002052_pt1 | contig 16857 bp, 9 predicted proteins | sample GraSoiAngelo_153_FD_186167 | JGI IMG/M metagenome (GOLD analysis project Ga0209160, IMG submission 186167) | Grasslands soil microbial communities from the Angelo Coastal Reserve, California, USA - 14_1009_12_40cm (SPAdes) (version 2) | ecosystem: Environmental > Terrestrial > Soil > Grasslands ... | reverse complement strand
TCGTAGTACCCACTTCGCGCAAGATGGCGTTGGATTTTGCCATGACGTCGGGAATGCGGAACGAGCCGCCGATTTCAACCAGCTCGCCGCGCGAGACGATGACCTCGCCGCCGTCAGCCAGCGTATTCAGGGCTAGGAGGACCGCGGCGGCGTTGTTGTTCACGACGATGGTGGAGACACTGTTACGTTTCGGGACGGGCGTCCCCGCCCGTCCAGCCGAGCGAAGCTCGGCTGTCTTCTCCGAAAGTAGCTTCTGAAAGAGCCGATCAACGTGAATGTCGCGTTTCCCGCGCTCGCCAGTTTCGAGATCGAATTCCAGGTTGGAATACGTGGTTGCAATCTCGCGAATATGATCTATCGCCGCATGAGAGAGCGGCGCCCGACCTAAATTCGTGTGCAGGATTACACCGGTCGCGTTGATTACTGTACGAAGGGAATAGCGCAAGGCCTGCTGGAGCTCTCGCTCTATTGCGCTTGGTATGCCGGAAAGCGCCAGGTCGAGGCTCTCGTCATCGACCAGTGCTGTTCCGATCTCTTCCCGGAGCCGTGAAAGGACCGCCCGAGCTGATTCGGTGACAGCGGCCGGGCCCTCGCGGGAGATCAGATCAGCCATCGCGGGAGTACGCAGCAGCTCATCGACAGACGGAAGTTTGCGGTATAGATCAGTCTTGGAGCCGGATTTCACAAGAGAGATTATCCCATGACTTCCCGGGCGAGGGCGCCGGCGCCACATTCAGGGTATTCAACCGACTTCCACCAGGCCGTAGGTCTTCTGCCAACGTGTGCGCATGTAAACCAGGGAGCGGCTGATTTCTTCCTGGGAGACTTCGGCATTTGGTCCGGCCAGTACGGCGGCGGCTTCACGCTTGGCAGCTTCGAGCAATTGACGATCTCGAATTATGTTCGCAACGCGAAAGCTGGGTAATCCGGCTTGCCGTGTGCCGAAGAATTCGCCGGGGCCGCGAAGCTCCAGATCAAGTTCAGCAATCTTAAAGCCATCATTGGTGCGAACCATGGCATCCAGGCGGCGTTCGCCCTCTTCGGAAACTTTGCCGCCAGTCATCAGAATGCAATACGACTTTGCCGCGCCGCGCCCGATACGCCCTCGTAACTGGTGTAACTGGGCTAAGCCGAATCGCTCGGCGTGCTCGATCACCATGATCGTTGCATTCGCGACATCGACTCCGACTTCAATCACCGTCGTCGAAACGAGGATGTCGAGCTCGCCTTTCTGAAAGAGGCGCATCACGGTTTCCTTCAAGTCGGGATCAAGGCGGCCATGCAGAAGACCTACGCGGAGTTCGGGAAAAATACGGTTGCTCAGTTCCTTGTACATCTTGATAGCGGCTTTAAGCTCGGTTTCTTCGTTCTCCTCAATGACTGGATAAACCACGTAGGCCTGATGGCCGACTTTTACCTGCTTGCCGACAAAATCCCAGACGTCGGTTGAACGTTCGTCCGATACACGGCGTGTAACGATTGGAGTGCGTCCCGGCGGCATCTCGTCGAGAACACTGATGTCGAGGTCGCCGTAAAGTGTGAGTGCGAGCGTGCGAGGGATGGGAGTGGCAGTCATGACCAGAACGTCGGGCTCTCCCCGAACACTTGTCGAGCTCCGCTCGACCGGACGGGCAGGAGTGCCCGTCCCTACACGGTCCTTGCCGACTCTAGCGTCTTCGCTTTTCTTCATTAATTTGAAGCGTTGCAGCACACCGAACCGGTGTTGCTCATCAACTATCACCAGCCCAAGGTTAGCGAAATCTACTTTCTTCTCAATCAGAGCATGCGTGCCAATAACCAATTGTGCATTTCCTTGCGCAATGTGACGCCGGGTCTCGCGCTTGCGATCGTCTTCCAACGATCCGGTCAGGAGCACTACCCGGTATCCTGCCGGTTCGAGCACCCGCCGCGCGGAAAAGTAATGCTGCTGCGCCAAAATTTCGGTCGGAGCCATCAACGCGACTTGAAATCCGTTCTCCATGGCGATAATCGCGGCTTCAAAGGCGACGATCGTCTTACCTGAGCCGACGTCCCCTTGCAGCAGGCGGCGCATGGGAAAGGGCTTCCCCATATCGGAAGCGATTTCTTTCAGCACTCGTTTTTGCGCGGGCGTGGGATGAAATGGCAGAATTTTTTTAATAGCCTCGCGCACGGGGTCATCAAGGCGGAATGCGATCCCGGTCTGGGCTTTTTGCTCCCGGCGTTTGAGTTCGAGTCCGAGTTCGATAAAAAAGAGTTCCTCGAAGATCAGGCGAATATGCGCCGGCGTGCGGGAGGTTTGCAGATCCTCGAAGCTCTCGCCGGCCTCCGGCCAGTGGAGTTTCCAAATGGCGTCTCTTGGAGAAATAAGGCTGAGGTGCCTTCGAACTATGGTAGGAATCGCATCCGGCAGCTCCGGCGACAGGTTTTCGAGCGCTGCGTGGATAATGCGACGAAACCAACGCGAGGTGAGCCTCCCCTGGCCGGCTGACTCGTAAATTGGGACAATCCTGCCAACTTCCAGCGAAGCTGCGGCTTTTTGTTCGGTGCCATCTGAGGAGCCATCGTCAGTAGAGTCGCCCAGAATCTCAAACTGCGGCTGGACGAGTTGCAACTCGCCTCCGTATGGGTCTTCTTCAACTTTTCCATAGAGGGCGACCATCTGCCCGGGCTTAAAGCGGTCACGAAGATAACTGGCGTTGAACCAGATACAGCGCAGCCGGGTTCGACCCTGACCGGCCGTCATTTGAAAGATGGGCATTCGCCGGGTGCGGAACAAGCCTGAGGTCCGAACTTCAGCAACAACGGTCGCCATTTCCCCGGCTCGTAATTCGTTGATGCTGCGAGGATTCAGGCGGTCTTCGTAGCGAAACGGTAGATAATGCAGCAGATCATCAACCGTATGAATGTCTTTGCTCGCCAATATCTCAGCCAAGCGAGGCCCAATTCCCTTAACGTACTGAACGGGAGTATCCAGTTCCAGCATCTGAAGGGATGGTAACAAAAGCAGCGGTTGCCCTTGACGGTTGGCATTTAGACCGATCAAATCCTGGATTTCTCTGGTGTCTAAATCAGCTATGGCCAATTTCGTTCACGCCCTGATCGCGGTGCTAGGGGGGAACGCGGCCTATTTTCTCCTTATGCCCTATTTACCTGTTGGCGCGCAGCATGTGCCTTTTCACATCGACCTGGGTTTAGTCGTGGACTTCTGGTTCTGCCTGGTCGTTTTCGGGATCGTGAAAACCGTAGCCAAGAAAAGAAGCGAAGCCAAGCTGCACAGGCAGTGACACGGGCCATCCTCCTTACTCGTGTGGGACTTCTCTAGGTTACTTTCGGAACCTAGGTAACCACTGCCTGGCGCGTTAAAATCCGCCAAGGATTATGCAGAAGATCGCAATTTTGTACGATGCCAGCCAGGCGGTATTGTCGACGTTTGAGCTGGACGAGGTCCTGCAGCAGATCCTGATTATTGCCCGCGATTACTTCCATCTGCCAAACGTCAGTATCCTGCTGCTGGATAAGGAGACGAATGAACTTTACGTTCGCTCCCAAATTGGGTGGGATCAGAAATCGGACGGTGTCCGTGTCCCGATCGGGACGGGATTGATCGGTACGGCGGCTAAAGAAAAGCGCCCGGTCTATGTCCCTGACGTAACTAAGGACCCACGTTATCTCCCGTGCTCCAAGAAGACCGCGTCGGAACTGGCAATTCCACTGATGGTGCGGGATGAAGTTGTGGGAGTTCTCGATTGCCAGAGCGAGAACGTCGACCACTTTGATTCGGAGACGATCGATCTCTTGACCTTGTTTTCAACCCAGGCTTCCATGGCCTTGCAGAACGCGCGTCTGTACTCGCTCGAACGTCGCCGCGCTTCGCAACTGGAGGCGATCAATGCCATCGCGCAGCAGACGACTGCGGTGCTCGATGCGAAAGAATTGCTGTCCAAGGTCTGCATGCTGATTCAAAACGCATTCCGCGTTTCACATGTATCAGTATTGTTGAAGGATGATGACGACTTGGTGCTCCGCGCTCATCATGGAGACCTCACGCCACGTATCCCGGAGGGAGGCCGTCTGACCGCCAGCGCTGGCCTATGGGGCCGAGCGCTCGAGACCGGCAAAACGCTGATCGAAAATGATGTGAAGAAGAGCTCTGACTGTATTAATTTCTATGTCGAAACCAATGCCCGGATGTGCATTCCTCTGGTCTCATTCGGGCAGACCTTGGGAGTGCTGGTCTTAGACAGCGCTCAAACAGGGGCGTTCAATGCCAATGACATTCAGTCACTGGAATCTGTTGCCGACATCTGTGCGACCGCCATTCAAAACGCCCACTATGTGGACCGAGTGAAACAGCTGGCTTATTTGGATGGTCTGACAGGAATCTTTAATCGACGTTTCTTCGAACTGCGAATCGCCGAAGAACTGGAACGAGCACGCCGGTTTAATACCGGGATGGCGGTGGTTATGGTAGACATCGATCAGTTCAAGCGCCTGAATGATGAATTCGGGCACTTGCTGGGGGATGAAGTTTTGCGCCAAGTTTCCTCGATATTCCATCAGCAACTGCGAAAGATTGACGTGGTGTGCCGCTATGGCGGCGAGGAGTTTGCCATACTCCTGGCGCAGACTAACCAGCAGCATGCTCTCGGTGTCGCTGAGAAACTACGGCGGATGGTAGAGGCTTGGCAATTCCCCGGTGTGCCGCGTCCAGTGACGATCAGCGTGGGAGCTGCCACTTGCCCTGATCATGGAGTGACGCGCGACGAGTTGGTGAAAGCAGCGGATCTAGGGCTGTACGCCGCGAAGCAGGCTGGACGAAACCGAGTCTGTATGGCTACCGAGCGCCAGAGCAGCGCAGCACAGGTGGCAGGCAAATAAACGCACGGATAGACTCGCCCTGCTAACATTTTACCTTGAGACTCGCGAAGCAGCAGCGCAGGTGTTCGCCGCGCCACGTCATTCAATAGGACCCATGAGTTCGAATGAGCACCTTCTGTCAACGGGTCACAGTGAGAATCGGAGTGGTCTTCACGGTGGTTGTTTTGAGTGTGGCCGGCTCTCTCCTGACAAGGACCGCGGCTCGGGCGAGCCAGACACAAACTGACGTGAATGCCAGAGACGCGCATGGCATGACACCGTTGGACTATGCGGTTGAACAAAACGATATCGGTTCTGTGCTTGCGCTGATTCACGCCGGAGCCGATGTAAATGCGAGGAGTAATACCGGCAGGACAGCTCTGTCTTGGGCGGCTTTGCACGGTTACATTGAGATTGCTCGAGCCTTGGCCCAAGCAGGTGCCGACCTGAACGTCAAAGACGCACAATGGGGCACCCCGTTCACTTTGGCATTCGAGGCTGGACACTTCGAGGTTGTACAGGCTCTTATCAAAGCAGGTGCCGACGCAGATCCGTCCCAAGTACGAAAAGATGTGAACGCGCAAGACGGGTCTGGAGATACGCCGTTGGTGCACGCGGCCAAACGGGGCGATATTGCTTCCATCCGCGCACTGGTTCAGCTCGGAGCCGATCCGAATGCTCCGGATATGTCCGGCAGAACTCTTCTTGCTTGGTCATCCTTTGGTGGCGGTCTCGAGGTGGTTCGAGCCATGATTGAGGCGGGCGCGGATGTGAATATGAAGGACAAACAGGGATTCACACCTCTGATCCTGGCTGCCCAGATGGGACACACTGCCGTTGTGCAGGCTCTCATCGAAGCTGGTGCCAATGCAGATTCGGAAGGCCCCGCTGGCTGGAGTGCCTTAATGCAGGCATCATATTTCGGCCGCTTGGGGGCTGTGCGTGTGCTCATCCCGGGCACAAATGTGAACTACAGAGCCAAGAACGGCATAACCGCCTTGATGCTCGCGCGTTGGGCCTGCCAACTTGAGATAGTCGAGGCATTAACCCGAGTCGGCGCTGTTCTCGGCTCGGAAGAGTGGAGACGGGCGCCAGGGTTCGCTGATTTTCCTATTAGCCGGATATATAAAGGCGTTCCGGCACCGGTTAACCTTAGCAGTAATCCGACGGCTCGTTCTTTCAGAACCCGGCTGAGACAAGAAGCCCGAAAGGGACCCAATTTTGCTGGTCACTACACGGTGGCTTCGTGGGGATGCGGAAGTAACTGTGAGTCGATTACGATTGTGGATGCGCTCACCGGCCGTGTATACGATGGCATTGGCGATGACAGAGGAGCAGACTTCAAGATCAATAGCAATCTTATGATCGCAGATCCTGCCTACCCTCCAGAGGGACTGGCATATGAAGACAACACCAGCGATAAGCTCCCTGTTCGCTATTATGTCTGGAACGACCATAAGTTCAAGCTCATTTATGAAGAGACTTGTTCTGTGATAGGTAACCATCAAAAGTGTGGCTGTGATGGCTTAAAAGAATCATTCGTGCCAGTGCTTAAGTGAGTTGGGTTGCCAGTGGGTTGCGAGTATTTCCAAAGGCCATTACACGAAGACCTGCTTCCCGAAAAAGAGCGAAAACTCCTTTTGGAACGGGTCTGGCTCTGTTGACATCCTGAAGTACGGATCACGTGCTACAGGCGGTAAAGATTGTAAGGCAAAACTAACAGCAGTGCTTGGCGGCGCTGCGTGAGCAGGCAGCGGCCGGGAGCGCGGCAGGACAGTTTGCCTTTGGCCACGGAGAAGACGGTTTCAATCAACGCACGACGACAGTATTTTCGCCATGGGGAAATCGTGTCGCATTTGAGCTCGGACGCCACGTGTAGACAATCTCGGATAAGGGCCTCGGAGTCGTGCTTAGTCAAGGTTAGAATTTCTGAAAGGGGCTGTGCTCAAGGATCTGGCGGGCTGCATTCAACTGCGGCTGGGTCAGTAGCTGTGTCACCGGAGGTTGCGGGATGGTGACATTTCGCGTCGTGTGTTGTCACTCCAAGTCACTCGAACCTATTGGTTTTGCTTGGAAACTCAATATTTTCAGTGTCGGTCGTCTCACTTGACACGGTAGAGGTCTGGGGTTCGAGTCCCCCGTGCCTACCATTTTCTTCAATCAATTGCCGGCCTTTTTAACTCAGTGATGGTTCCCAATATTTTTACTCTGGGCATTGCTGGCCTTGGTCCGCTGACCGGGAAAGGCTCAGGAATATTGGTGATGTCAATCGTTGGAGGCACAATACCTCCCGTCCGGGTTGGAGCACGCGCAAATCGGATCGGAGTACATCACGCTTTCCTGCTGCTCACGGTTTGTTATCTGTATGGCGTGTGCCACGGCTTCAGAGGCTCAAAGCCCGTGGTCGCATTTTGATGCTCCCGGCAGCGTGACCGAGAACAGTATGCAATGCAGGAAAGCGTTCGAAGGACTCTTCAATCACCCGATTCAACACGCCAGAATCCGTGACGTCTGCCGGGAAATAGACATATGACGACTCCGGAATCCGCCATCAGAAAGTGTTTTCTATGCCTGCTCTGAGGACTTGATATCGACGAGAATCACTGTGGCGTCGGCGGCCACGATCTTGCGAACAATATGTTCAGCAATCGCACCTAGGCCTCCGGTGATCAACATGATCTTGCCGCCAAGATCGATACCAATCACATGTATGGTTTTTGGGTTCTCCCGTTACGCTGCCTAGAAGGGTTATTTCTGCACAGCTTCAGGGTGAGCGCCAGGATTCTGTAATTTCTGAAACTCTTGCATCTCGCGCTCCGCGTCCGCCGTCTTTCCTTGTTTGCGATAGAGACCCGCCAGCGCAAAGTGCGTCTGCGCGGCTAAGGAACTCGCCTTCTCGATACTAAGCAGCTTGGCCCACGCCTTTTCAGCCGCTACAGCATCACCTTCGAGCGAAGCTGCTTTTCCTAATGAATAAAGCGTTTCGGGCATATCGGGTTGCAGTCGATCGGCACGTTGAAGCTCCGTTCTGGCTTCGCGCGCTTTTCCTTGTTGCAGCAGCGCCGTTCCCAGCCGGTAATTAGCCTCTGCATTCCCCGGTTGCAGTTTTGTCTCAGCACGAAATTCTTCCTCCGCCTTCGCCCATTGCGAAGAGCCCGCGTACACCTCACCGAGTTCAAGGTGGAGTTTCGGGATATCCGGCCGGAGTCGCAGCGCCTCCTGGAATTCCTTCTCCGCTTGAGGCATTTGCCGCAATACGAAATAGTTTTCGGCAAGCGCCTGGTGTGCTCGAGCGGAATCAGGATAGGTGGCGAGCAATGTGTCGATTGACTGCTTCGATAGCAAACCACTTGCGCGGCCCAGGTAATAGAGCAAGTCCGGATCGTTTGGGTGCTTGGCTAGCGCTGCCTGCAGATTGGTGACAGCCTGTGGCAATTGACCTGTCTCTATTTGCGCAATGCCTAGAGCAGTTTGCTCCTGAATCCGCTCCAGGTGCGGAATCGCTTCCGCCGCGTAACCTTGTGCAAGCAGTGCATAGCCGAGCAACTGGTGCGCGGCCGCCAGATCCGGTGCAAGTTCTAGCGCGTGCTTCAGCGGCTGGATCGCGGCTCCGTAGTCATGCTTCTCCATGTAGGCTTGTCCCAGCCGGACAAAGCCATCGGGCGATCTTGGTTCCAGCTCAGTGACTTTCTGAAATTCCGAAACCGCCCGGTCAAACTGCTTTTGCCTTTCGGCCTCTGCGGCCGCTTGCAGATGCTGCTGCGCTTCAGGAGAGACGGTCTGCCATGCCAATAAAAGAACAAAGAGTGCCCAAATCACGGCTTCTCCGGTTCGCGAACGTCCAGAAATTGGTCGGCGGGGACATCGTTCAATGTTTGATGAATACCGGAGGGCCAGGCAATTTCGATTTTCGCAGTGGTTGCTGGCCCAAGCCCGAAATGCAACCGCTTGTCGCTTGCGGAAAGATAACTTCCAGCTATAGTGGCGAACCGGGTTTGTCCATTGACTCTTACTCGCGCACCGAGGCCGTCGCGATTGCTGCGTGTGCCGCGCAGAGAAATTACCAGCCAATGTTGCTTGCCGCCACGATTGATTAGTACCAGAAGATGCCCACCAAGAGAGGTCATCACTGCGTCTTCCCACCCATCGTTATTTAAATCGCCGAACGCCGCTCCACGGCCGGCAACGGGAACCGTGACCCCGGAGTCAGCACGTTCAAACCGCCCATTGTGGTTGATCGCCAGCATTGGCAGTTCCAGATAGTGAAGCGACGGGTCGATCTTCTCCACGTTGTCCAGCACATGACCCTGCGCCACGAATAGATCCTTCCAACCGTCGTTATCGAAATCTTCGAGCCCAACTCCCCAGCCCGAGCTTCCGCTTGAAAGCACCCCGAGCCCGGTGACCAGGCTGCCATAGCTGAAAGTTCCATTGCCTTCGTTGTGATAGACGCCGTAAATCTCTCTGGGCAATTCGGTGACAACAATGTCCGGCCTGCCATCATTATCGTAATCTTGAAAAACTACGCCCATGCCGGATAAACGCCTGCCATCTTCGGACAATCCAGCACCGGCTTCGAGAGCCCGTTCTGTGAAAGTTCCATTGCCATTGTTATGAAAGAGATATTGCTGCATGCCATCGTTGGCGACGAATATGTCTGCAAACCCGTCGTCATCGTAATCTGCGAACGCCACTCCCAGCGCGCGGCCCTTCTTGGCGGCGATGCCAGATTTCTGGCTAACATCCGTAAACGTGCCATCGCCATTGTTGTGATAAAGAACGTTGGTCGTGGCCGGAAACTCTTCCGGTGGACAATACGTATGCCACTCGCCCCCGCAGCTCTTACTGTGTTTGGTGTCCCATTCCATGTACCGTGTGACGAACAGATCCAGCTTGCCGTCATTGTCGTAATCGAAAAATCCTGCTGAAACCGACCAGCCCCCGCCCGCTACTCCGGCCTTCGCCGTCACATCGGTGAAGGTACCGTCCCCATTATTGTGATAGAGAATATTTTTCCCGTAGCTCGTGACGTACAGGTCAGGATATCCGTCATTGTCGTAATCGCCTACCGCAACGCCCATGCCGTAATTCCCGTCTCCAGCATTCGCCAGGCCAGCTTGCTCGGTGACATCGGTGAAGCTACCGTCTTTGTTCTGCCGGTACAGCCGGTTCCAGTACCGCGGGTCTTTGCGGTCGAAATTTTCTGGTGACTGCATCGGGCTGGTAACCCGCCCCCCGTTGACCAGAAAAATATCCAGCAATCCATCATTGTTGTAATCGAGCAAAGCCACTCCCCCGGGCATGGTCTCGATCAGGTATTTCTGCGGCGTGGGCGAATTCTGCAGGATAAAATCTAATCCACGCGGCTGTGTCACTTCGAACAGCCCTAGTGGGCTAGCGCCAATGCACAGGATCAGGGCAGAAACCGATACGAGGAGCAGGAGGGCAGTTCGCAACTTAGGATCCTTGGCCCTTTAGCATATCGCGCCGTGCGCTCGTATTGCACATCGCACAAAAGTACAAAGTAGCAGCTTACGTTTCCTTTTCTTCCAAGGCGGATTCTCGGAACGCCGCTCCAGGCAACGAAACTACAGGGTGCTCTGCTTGCCGCTGCGTCGACTTGCGGATCACGAGCTTAGGCGGAATTAACACTCTTTTTGAACGGAGCGTGCGCTTGGCTGCGATTCGTTCCATAACGAGTTCCGCTGCTCGCGTTCCGATTTGCGCCGTCCCTTGATCGACGGTAGTCAGCGGCACTCGCAACACATCCGAGTAATGAACATTTCCCGCGCCAACCACGGAGATGTCATCGGGTACGTTAAGCCCGGCTTCGAAAATCGCTTTCATGGCCCCAATCGCAACCGGATCGTTGTAACAAAATATTCCATCGGGAATTGGACGCAATTGCAGGAGCCGGCGCATTCCCTGATACCCGCTGTCATCCGTGTACCCTCCCGTGACCACGTATCGAGGCTGTATCGGCAAACCACGTTTCTCCAACGCAAGGCGGTATCCTTGCAGGCGCTCCGCGGCGATGCCGATCTCTGGACCACGCAGTTGCGCAACACAGCGGCACCCTTGTTCGATGAGGTGTTCTGTCGCCAGCTTTCCGATAGAACGATTGTCGGCCCCGACGAAAGAGGCATTCACTCCCTCAATTGGCCGGTCAATTAATATAAACGGCACCTTTCTGGTTCGAATTCTCTCGAACAACTCGACACGGCTGAGGGGTTGAACCGACGCGATAATCAAGCCATCGACCTGTCTGGCCAGGAGAGAATCGGCCTCGCTCACTTCCAGCGCTGGGTTCTCCTCGAAATATGACACGAGCACGTGATAACCGTGTGGCCGAACCGTGCTGGCCACGGCTTTGGCAATCTCCGCAAAGAAGGGATGCGTGAAATCGGGCAGCAGTAATCCGATGGTGAAAGTTCGCCGCGTCACCAGGCTGCGCGCAACCCAGTTCATCTGATAATTCAGTTGTTTAGCCCGCCGCAGTACCCGCTTTCGAGTGCTGTCACTGATCCTGCCTTGATTGCGCAACACCTTGGATACGGTCACCACAGAGACATTCAAGTCTCTGGCGATATCCATCATGGTCGCGGGCATGGGCGGCAAGATACCACGAAAAAGGCAAGGTAATCGTTAAACCTGATGCAGCCAATCGCTTTTTTCTTGACAAGTCTATTCACTCTGTGAAAAAACCTTCAGCACTCCAAATTCTGGTAGTCGGCCACGCATGTAGCCGATTGCCCAGGTGAACTAAGTTTCTGCCATAAAAACGTGGGGGTACTGCATTATGTCTCGCAGATCTTTAACGGTTGCTCTGTCTGTCGCTTTCGTCCTCTCAACCTGCTCGTTCCTGCAAGGGCAGTCCACATACGGTGCGGTTACAGGATCGGTCACCGATCCCTCTGGCGCCGCGATCACCGATGCTAAGGTCACGCTGACAAACCTAGGCACGGCGGAAACCCGCACGCAGCCGACAAATGCCGATGGGCTTTACTCATTCGTTAACTTGATCCCCGGAAACTACAAGATCGACATTGAGAAGCCCGGCTTCAAGCACATCACCCGTACGCCCATCGTGGTGGAAGTGCAGCAAAGCGCCAAAATCGACGTCACTCTGCCCATTGGCCAGGCAAACGAGACTGTCGAGGTAACGAGCGAGACGCCACTGCTGCAGTCAGAGACTTCATCCCTCGGCCAGGTGGTCGAACAACGCAAGGCCAATGAACTGCCGCTGAATGGGCGGAACATCTACAACTTAATTACGCTCTCACCCGGAGCGGTTGCCCAAGGCGGATCCGGCGGCACGCCGGTGGGGCAGAACCCATTTAGCTGGGGTAACTACCAGGTCGGTGGTTCTTTTGGGAACGAGAGTGCCGAATACCTCGACGGCCAGCCGCTTAACATCGGCTACATAAATCTGCCCATCGTCATTCCTACGCAGGACTCGGTCGGAGAATTCAAGGTTCAGTTCAACAATCTCGGGGCCGACTGGGGCAAGTTCGCCGGTGGCGTGATCAATCTGAGCACCAAGTCCGGTACCAACTCGTTCCATGGCGAGGCGCATGAATTTCTTCGCAATAAGGTATTGAATTCGAACGACTTTTTTCTAAAGCAACAGGAAATACTGGGCGGTAAGAAGAACGAGCCACCGCCGTACGTACAGAACCAGTATGGATTCAGCTTTGGCGGCCCCGTGATTAAGGACAAAACCTTCTTCTTCACGAGCTGGGAGCAATTCAGGCTGCGGACGGGGTCGGTTCTGACGACAACCGTACCCCTTACAGCGTTCAGAAGCGGAGATTTCTCGGCTCTCTTGGGACAAGGAATCCAGCTCTATGATCCCTACACCGTGGACTCGTCAGGCAACCGAACGGCCTACCTAAATAACCAAATCCCCATAGCGGAGTTCAGCCCAGCAACGACGAAGATGTGGGACACCTACTTTGTGCCTCCTACAAATCCAGGGGCTATCACGGATAATTTCACGTCGGCCAGTAGCTCGGGAGGCAATCACAACGAATTTGTGGCCCGTGTGGATCAAAACATCTCGAGTACGACTCGCGTCTTCGGGCGATTCACCTATTTCGGATTGCTTGACCTTCCTACCAATCCGTTCGGAACCGGGCTGTGCTTTGACCGCTGCGCGGAAAACTATCACACCAAGGCACTCGCCTTTGATGTGAACCATGCCTTCACGCCGACCACAATTTTCGATATCAACGTGTCCGGCAGCCGCTTCGTCTATGCGCGCGCGCCTATACTTTCGGGCTTCGACCTTACGCAACTGGGCTGGCCCGCCAGCTACAATGCTGCTCCGGCAAGCATGCGGACGCCGCCCACGCCGGCCTTCCCATTTCCTAATGATGTTGGCCGCTCCCAAGGAAACAGCGCGATCGGAGATCACAATACCCAATACAACATTACGCCTGCTCTCACTATGATTCGCGGGAAGCACACGTTGCAGATGGGCGCACAGTATGAGCTGGGCCTTGACAATTACTTCCAGACGAACATTGCCAGCGGCGCGTTTGCTTTTAGTGGCAGCTGGACAGCCCTAAATGCGCTTACCCCGGGTAATGGTGGATTTGCATTCGCCGATTTCCTGTTAGGCTTGTCGCAAAATCAGGGCAGCTTCGTCAACCAGAACGAGGGCGAGGCACAGGTTCCGGCCCAAACTGCTGGCCGACAGACGTATCGTGCTTTTTACTTCAATGACAATTTTCACTTGACGCCTAAGCTGACACTCAATTTAGGGCTTCGTTATGAATTGCAGGGGACTTGGTCCGAGCGTTTTGATCGATTGACCTATTTTGATCCCAAAGTTACCAACGCTACGGTCACGGGCTGCAGTGGTACGGCTGGCTCACCCTGTCTTGGCGATGCCCTGCTAGTAAAGACTGGCCCGAACCATACCCGCAACAATTTGCCGTTGAATAAGAAGGCGTTCTCGCCGCGGCTAGGGTTCGCGTATAACTTCGACCCAAAAACCGTTGTCCGAGGCGGGTACGGTATCTTCTGGATTCCGAATTATGTCTCCTTCGGCGTGAACCCGGACCTCGACTTGGTCAGCCTTGCGCGCACACCCTTCACCGCTACCACGAATGCTGGACTCACACCATTCAGCACCCTAGACGGATCCCATTGCGCGTTGCCGCCGGGCACAAGTTTTGCATCTTTCACCTGTGCTCAACCGGGACCGTTTGGTTCAGGAGGTATCGTTCTGCCGCCCGGACGGAATGGCAACACGTCTGCGTTTGCCGCGGCTGCCGGCTCAATTCGCCTCACACCGTACCTGGATCCAAAAAACGGTTATGTGCAGCAATGGAATTTTGACATCCAGCGTGAACTCCCCGGTGGATTCTTCGCCGACGTAGCATATGCCGGATCGCACGGCGTGCATCTGCAGCAGTTCGAGACTCACGTGAACCAGATACCTGATTCTTTTGTTGCACAGGCTGCCGCCCAGGCTGCCGCTGGCCAACCAGTAGCTATTCAGCAACCGATTACGAACCCTCTGGCCGGTAGCACAAACGCAACGATCGGGGGGCTCACCATCCTAGCTGGCCAGCTTCACCGACCTTACCCGCAATATACCGATTTGAATCTGGCCGGATTTGGTTGCTGTAGCAGCACGTACAACTCGCTGCAGGCTACAGTCACGAGACGGTTCCAGGGTGGTGGAACTTTACTCGTGGCTTACACTAACGCAAAGCTGCTGAGCAACACTGATACGCTCACCAGCTGGCTGGAAAGCGGCACAACTGGAGGCGTAGGACAGGTTCAGGACTGGAACAACCTGAAAGGTGAAAAATCGCTGTCCTCACAAGACGTTTCGCAGCGGCTAGTTATCAGTTACGTTCTCGACCTGCCCTTCGGACACGGCAAAAGGTTCCTGGGTGGCGTAAGCGGAATAACAAGCAAGGCAGTTTCCGGCTGGGGAATCGATGGAGTCACGACTTTCCAGCGAGGATTCCCACTGAAGATTTCCTGGGCTGGGGCAGGAACGCCACTGGAGGCTGCCAATTTGGGTGTCGCCAACGTGCGTCCCAACGTCGCAGCAGGATGCGACAAATCCGGGGGAGGTAGCGGACTGAGCGGAAAACTGGATCAATGGTTTAACATCAATTGCTTCGGCGCTCCCCCCGATTGGGGATTTGGGAGTGAATCACGCGTGGACTCTTCGCTTCGTGCTGACGGGTTGAAGAACTTTGATTTTGCCGTCTTCAAAAAGACTACATTTGGGGAGAAGATGGGTCTGGAGTTCCGGACGGAATTCTTTAATCTGTTCAATCACCCGCAGTTCGGTTTCCCCGGCACGGGTTTCAATGGCTCAACGAACCCATTGACGAACAATGGGTTTGGAAAGGTGAGCTCACAGCTTAACAACCCGCGCCTCATCCAGTTCGCTCTAAAGTTTCAATTCTAAGGCTCGCGAACTTATCTCGGGCCAGGCTTTCGTCCTGGCTCGGATTTTTCTCCAGCCACTCTCCGCTACTCCCGAAGCCAATGAAGACGCTCCACACCATCGACTACTCTGACGCGCAACGCATCATCGATCTGATCGTGAACAAGGCGCTGCAAATGCAGAAAGCTGCGGTTATCGCGGTTGCGGACTCGCATGGTGAGCTCATGGCCTTCGCGCGCATGGATGGAGCTCCGGTCTCGTCAATCCGCATCGCGGCCAACAAAGCCTGGACCGCCGCCCGCGAACGCAAGCCGACCAAGGACATTGGGGACAAAGTCCGGCACCCGGAAAAAGGCCACGATATTGCCTACTATGGCGATGCCAGATTCGTCGGATGGGGCGGAGGACTTCCGATCTGTAAGGATGGTGAAGTAGTCGGCGCAATCGGCGTCAGCGGATTGTCGGCAGATGAGGATACCGCGCTGGCAGCCTTGGGTGTCGAACTGATCGCGCGTCCGCAAGAAAATAAAAATTAGACTCCAGTTTGGCCTACTACTCCATCGCGGACACAATCGGTTTCAGCATGTGGGTAAGGTCTCAAGGCCGCTGTGCGCGTCGTCGTTACTGAGCGCCTCCGATACCGGTCCCGCCAAAATCAACTTTCGCCATGTGGTCCGCGACGCGGATCGCTTGCGCCGCAATGGTCAATGCCGGGTTTACCGCCGCAGAAGAGGGGAAGAACGAGGCGTCCACTACAAACAAATTGTCATGATCGAAAGATCGGCAGAATTCGTTCAGCGCCGCCTTGCTCGGATCGCTTCCAAAGCGCACCGTACCGCACTGGTGAGAGACGGAGAGGCCTCCCATGTGCTTCGCGATATTGAGCTTGAAACCGATCTTCTTCATCAGCGAGACGGCCTTGTCGGTTAAGCGCTTATGCCCCGCCATATTGTTGGCCGTGTAGTGAAGCCGAATCTTGTCGCCTTGCAGAAGCACACGGTTTTCCGGATCGGGCAAATCCTCGGACATAATCCACCAGTCCACGCTCCGCTCAGCCAGCAGGTTACCGGCGAAGTCCGGTAGAAACTTCTGCTTGGCGGTGAGCATCCCGGCTTGGAGCTTCCCAAGACCTTGAATGTTACCCATCGGGTATTTGAAGCGATCATCGCCGAAGTAAAAATCATTGATGCAAATTGTTTTCTGAAAGTCCGTATCGTTAATCTTCCAGCCGATACTCATGAGCGCCGTGTTGTTGTGCGCCATGTAGTTGCGGCCAACCACGCCAGAGGAATTCGCTATCCCATGACGCGCCTCGTCGCAGGCCGAGCGCAGCAGCAACACCGCAGAGTTAACCGCGCTGGCGGACAACACGATAATCGGTGCAGTAATTCGTTCGATGCAGCCGCTGCTTTCGTATTCCACTGCGTTCACGCGCTTGCCATCGCTGGTGAGAATCAGGCGCGTCGCCTTGGAATTGGTCTTGAGGGTGAGCCTGCCCGTCGCCAAGGCAGGCTTGATCGCTGCAACCTCAGCGTCAGTTTTCGCGTGGACCTTGCAAGGGAAACCATCACAGGTCTTACAACGCACGCACGGTCCCCCTT
>Ga0209160_1002048_pt1 | contig 16872 bp, 23 predicted proteins | sample GraSoiAngelo_153_FD_186167 | JGI IMG/M metagenome (GOLD analysis project Ga0209160, IMG submission 186167) | Grasslands soil microbial communities from the Angelo Coastal Reserve, California, USA - 14_1009_12_40cm (SPAdes) (version 2) | ecosystem: Environmental > Terrestrial > Soil > Grasslands ... | reverse complement strand
CCGATTGGCACGACCTTATAACCCAGCAAACGCTCGGCTTGCTCGATGCCGCCCTGGAGGTCGCCCACTGTGTTCATCTTGCCGAGGTCGACTCCTATGGTCACCAGGGTTTGTGCAATCTCCGGCGAAAGGCCAGTAACGATCACAGTTGCTCCCAAAAGCCGCGAAGCTTCGACTGTTTGCACCAAGTGATTAGCGACCGTGGCGTCCATGGCGGCCACGCCAGTGATATCGATAACGACCACTTTGGCGCGATTCGTCCTGATCCCTCGCAACAATTGCTCGGTGAGCTGGCGGGCGCGCTGCGGATCAATCACACCGATTATGGGGAGGATGAGGAGACGCTCCCGGACCTGCAAGACTGGCGTCGAGAGTTCACGAATCGCTTCTTGCTGTTGACGGATAACGCGTTCACGCTCCTGCACGAATCCGACCGCCACCGTGTTCGCAATACGGTTGGCAGCAGGCTCATAGGCATCCAAAATGCGATCCAGTTTCGTGAAGTCGGCTTGATACTTGGCGAAAAGAGATCTTGCGAGTACATCGCGCAACAGTAGAACGATTCCGACAACTTCGTGCGTTTCCACACCTCGCGGAATGATTCGTTCCGACAAACTGCGGGCATAAGCCTGCAAGGCTTCGAACGTACCTGTTTCCAGGGCCTCCACGTACTGGTCATAGACTGCGGTTGCCTCTGCGAAGATTTCGTCCTTGCTCATGGCGGTCAACAACTTCGCCTCGGTGATACGCCTGGCCCATTCTTCTCGCAGTTGAGTTCGGTTCTCGCGCAAGTGAGCCACAAGCTCGCGCAGCAGCACCGCAGTCCCCTCGAGAGAAGCGCCCCGGTCCAAAGTCTCGTGCCACGCCGTAGGTCGTTCCAAACGTTCCGTTTCCTTGGCCATAGTGGCTTCCTACCCTCCCGCGCATACGATAAAACCAGGATGACTAACTGACCTAGGTCTTTAAGTATCAGGGTCGTACCGTGGGCGGCTATCCGGTAAATACCCTAGTACCTCTCGGGGTAAACACCTAGCACGTTTCTGAATGATGCCTTCCAATGGGGCGAAAAATGCATATCGAAATGCTCGGCGAAAGGAAAGTCCACAAAGATATCGCTTCGTTGTCATGCGCGTGAAAACCGCTGATTTCCACCGGTCGCCGCTCACGCGAAAGCCGGATATCGGAGAGGCCATCCGTATGCTTACCGACGCCGGGCCAATGGACCAACCAGGACTTAATCATTTCGAAATGAGCAATTCACCCGGCTTTCGAAGCGTGGATTCACCCGATTGTTTGCGTGCCTCAATTCGAATAAGGACTGACCATAAGATAACGGCGAGGGCCGCCATTCGCGACTTAGGTACCCCGGGATGCACCTTCGTCCACGCCTTTTGCCGTGAGGCGGCCACGACGGCGTTATCGTTATTGTAATAAATAGATGAAAAACTTTGGCATCGGATGGAAATCATGGTGGCACCTCGGAGCCGCAGGCCGAAAACCTATTTGGGGAGAACTGGAACGACACACTGCGCTTCTCTGTATGAGGGCTGCCAGATGATTTCGAAGGGTGGGCGAGTCGAAAGACGCTTATCGGTCACTCTTCGTGTGCGCATCGCGAGCCTTGATCGACCATGGCTGACGGAACTTGCGATGACGGAAAATGTGAGCCCCTTTGGGGCCAGAATCCTCGTGCAGGATGCATGGAAACCGGGCGAACGAGTGTTAGTCGAATCACCAGGGGGCGTAAGTTCATGCGAGGCACACGTTGTCTACTGCGAGCTTTTGAAGACAGGGACAACGGCGGTTGGGTTGCGGTTGGCCAGACCGCGTCTCGATTGGATGAGCCGACGTAGGCGGATCGGATAACAGCGCACGAACTTGTGAAGCGGGAAAACGAATGTTTGATGTGCCCGCTTTCGCGTTGGTATGGGGAAATTACTCTACTTCGTTTGCCATGTCTCGCCCGATTGAACAGCCATCACGGCCGATTTAGGCTCTACCAGTCGAGGGATGGACCCTTCACGTGAGGTGAGCCATGAGAATCTTGATCGTAGATGATAGCGTCGAATATCGTAGATACCTCCGGCGGATCCTACTGGAACAGGAGGACTTGTTTCTGGAAGGGGAGGCAGCAGATGGCGAAGCGGGTATTCTGTTGGCACAACAACTCAGGCCCGATGTCATCTTGATGGATATTCATCTGCCCGGTATGGACGGACTCGATGCCACCCGCCGTATCAAGGAGCAGTTGGCTCGAACTGCGGTCATCATTCTGTCGAATGACGAGGCTTATCACGATGCTGCAGCGGACTGCGGTGCAGATGCTTTTCTGTCTAAATACTCTTCGATTTCAGAAATCCTAGCGGCCATCAGACGTATGCAACCGGCGCAGGCTGGATGCCCATCCAGACAGGTTGATTCCGAACGGAAATGCGAACGCGGTGCCCCCCATTTTCATTTCTAAAGGAATCATTTCTTGGGCTAGAGCCAGTTTATCTCGAGGGGGCGCTGGCCCGCGCAGAAGGCAGATTGCTACACCCCTCCATCCTGGCTGTCCCCGGCATTACCAACCAATCGTCGGCACTATCCTGTCGAGCGTTTTAGAGTTCCACCAGGATTTGTCCTTGGGGCCAGGGCCAAGACTGGGTCGAACGAGTGCCGGGAGATCGCACCGTTTGTGGCACCCCAAGACTCCTTGGATGCTTTGCGAAACACCTACCAACTCAACCCTGCAAAAGTTCCCCATTCGTACGGCTCCTCTTGCACTGCGGGCATCGCCATAGCCGAAAACTCCTCTTGTCCGGCTTAACTTGGGCAAGGTACATGAGTCGCCCGTCGCCTGGACAACTGACGCAGGGTGTCATGTTCCGTTCGGTGCACTCTCCCCCCGCCATGATCTTGAAGTATCCCTGTCGGGAGTTGTAGCCTACGGAGCAACCACGTTTCGGACAGAAATAGCAATGCATCTGTGGCGTTTTGTCCTTGCTTGGGGGAAGATGACTAGGCTTCATCTCGATGTGGTGCTCGTAGCAAAGTGGGCGCAGGTTCTTGCTCTTGTGCACACCGTTCCGGAACCGGCGCCTCTGCTCCACTTCGTGCTTTGGACCGGCGGCATGATTTTCTTTAAGGTCCTGAAGTGCCACGTCGGCAAGCTGTACGTAGTACAACTCCTTGCCATTAGGGACGAGAGGTTCTACGAGGAGCTCGGGCTCGTGTGGAACTGGATCAACCAATTGTGATGCACCCATATCACGTTGGAAATAGCTGGGCTGTTTTTCCATATACAATCTCGTTTCGCCACGGAGACATATAAACCTGCTGATCAGTTGAGATTAACCGTGGAGAGTTGTACCCGTAAAATACGTAGGTTTCAATACAGGGACTAACGTAGGGCGAGCTACAATAGCGTATTTCAAACTGAGTACAGATCTCCTAATTCGCCTGCAGTGGTGCGATTCAGCTCGACGCCCGCGAAAGCCCCTCAGTGGCGAGACTCGTGCCACACTCCGGACATCTCCACAGGCGATAGCTCCGCTGCTGAGGGCGCACCTCAGCAAGATACATAAGTCGACTATCTTTTGGACAACTGATGCGGGGCGTAAGCTCGCCCTCTATCTGCCTTCCGTCCGGGGTGGTGACAAAGTACCCGCGCGAGCTACTGTAGCGGACGAAGCAACCAGGCTCCTCACAAACATATGCAGGCAACTGCTCAGACTCTTCCCCGATCTTTAGCAGGATCTGGGAAGGCCTCATCTGAGTGTGGTGTTCGAAGCAGAGTACGTTGAGATTCTTTTCCGTCTGCACACTCGGCCCCTTACTCGTTTCGCGTGTGTCTGCGGGGTCGGACACCGGCCCCTAGGAGAGCAATTTGTGGGCCAGTGTGCCTGGATACCAGATTAATACTCTATCACCGAAAATAGGCAGCTTATCCGCAAGGCAATGCTAGAAGCGGAGGTGCTGGTATCTCCAGGTTTGTCAAAAAGGTTGGACATTGTCTACCACTTTTGTGAAATCGATGAGCCTCTTTGGGCTAACGGCCCCCCGAGGGCGAACGACAGTAATTTCGCTACTCTGATTTCTAAAATGGCCGTCAGCACAGCACGAGCGGCGTTGAGTAGCAACTGGGGCGTACCTTCAGGCAGACCTTGGCCTAAACTAGCGAAAGACTGATGGGCAATGAGGAAAACAACTGAGGACGGAGCGTGGAGGCGGCTCTTCAGCGCGCAACGGACGGACTCTTGAACTAGCCGACGGTCGATTTGCAATTACGATCCGCGCAGATGCTGATCATTTGTAAGAGTTGCGTTACATCCCATTGCGGGGCATCTCCACAGGCGAAAACTTCTATTTTTGCGGTCTGAGCTCGGCCAGGTTTATTAGGCACTTCACCGGGATTATCGGATGCAGGCAGGCAGCGAAGCGACATTCAATAACTGTTTCTGGTATTCAGAGGGTTCGGCTCGGATGCAGATGCGCCCCAAAAATTAACCTCTCTGCCCGCGGCGGCTCATCCAATTCGGACGCGCTCCCGCCAGGTGCACCCCGATTGCGGTTCCCCCGGTTTTTAAGGCTTGGCAATATACAACGCGCGCTTGGCATGAATCTGCGCCTCCTGGTGATTCGACGACTACGCGCTCATCCTTTCCCCATATATCCTTCACGAGGATTCGTGCGCCAAAAAGACTCACATTCTCCGTCATCGCCGCTTCCGTCAGCCACGGTCGGTCCAGGCTTTTAATACGCACGGGAACGGCGATCGCGAAGCGCCTTTCCACTCGTCCGGTCTCCGGCTTCATCTTCAGGGCCTTCATCGCTGCGCAGTGTTGCGCGACGCCCATAGTAGGCTCAACCTCTAATTGGCCAAAAAAGTTCTCCTTCTGCTACAGCAATTTCCGCACTATGTGTATCCAGCTAAAGCCCTAGTGCACTTTCTTTTCACGGGATCGGAACACGGTACCGCCGGGCGGTTGCCTGTGCGTGTCAAGGATTGGGGGGCAACAGTGTGTCCGGGGCAGGAACCTATGAACGGAGGGAGCCGCCTCGGCGTCATGGCTCCAGGCTATCTCATTCATCAGCTCCGAAAAGTGGGTGAATCTATGCATCAAACTGCGGTGAATTGAGGATTTTCCAGTTAGTACAATGCTTGATACTGGAAAACGTTTCTTTGGATGCTACCGGGTCCAGATCGGAACATCCCCGCTGCGGTACCGTTCGAGGCCTGTTAGATCATTTGCTGTATCAGGTGGGGCTCGCAGTCCGAACTATAAGAACGCATACCAACGGCACCTGTTGGCGCGCCGCTTCTGGCGGTTTGCACTCTGGGGATGTTGTGAGCCCCAAGGATTTCCCTGTGGTGCAAGCCGGCGAACGAACCAATCCCGCCGGCAAACCAGTGGCGAACAAAATCCTCCTCTCGATGTCCGATGCCGAATACCGGAGAATGCGTCCGCACCTCGAATTTGTAAATTTGCCCCAGTTCCTTCCGGGGATGCCGTCGATCTTATGCGGGGCTACGTAGTTCTGTTTCTCCCAACGGCCGATCACATCGCCACCCTTCAGGAACCGGCTGCCGATCAGAATCGGGCTTTGCCATTCCGTTCGGGTGCTCATGTGTTGCAGCAAGACACCCGTTCCGCAGGTACTCCTGGAGTTCGCTGCGTGCCCGGCGTAGCCGATTTTTTACAACGCCGCTCGAGAGCTGTAGAACCTTTGCTGTCTCGATAGTCGAGAGCTGCTCGATAGCCCGCAACAGGAACACCACCCGGTAGGCAGGGCGGAGATACGCGATGGCGCGCGTCAACAGGTCTCTGAGTTCCTTTCGCGAGTACGCTGCTTCAGGTCCCTCGACGGCTGATTGAAAACCATCTCTGGCCAGAATCTCCTCGGCGGAAAGCATAGCCTCTTCCAGAGCCATATGCGCAGCGCTCCGCCTCTTGCGAAGGCACATTAGGGCTTCGTTGATGGCGATCCGCGAAATCCAGGTAGTTAGGCGAGAGCGCCCTTCGAACTGCCCCAGCTTGCGGTGCACTTTCAGCATCGTTTCCTGCTGGACGTCCTCCGCGTCCTCAGTATTGCGCGTGATGCGAAGAGCGAGGCGGTAGACGCGCTCCTGCGACTGCTCGATGAGTTGAGCGAACTGCGCGTCGTGTTTCTGTTTGGAGAGGCAGAACGCCCCCTCCGCGCGGAGCCTGTGGGCTAATCCGCAGCATTGTGGATGCTTTTGTCCCACGGCAACAGCCAGCAAGCGATTTCCTCGGACACTCGCGACAGGCCTGTCATATCCGGACACGGTATTCACAACACACACTCTTTCTGCGATTCTACGATTCGCATGAGCCGGTCGCCCGCTCCTCATGGTCGCTGAACTTGGGTAGGAGTTGATTGACGCGCGACGGGAAGAGCCTGGAAGGCCTTGGAACGACAGGCTGGTTTTCATAAGTAGACTCCCAACATAGAGCAACACCAGCGTGCCGGCTGTGCAATAGGGGACTTACCGCAAAACCATGAGGCCGAATACCCTACAATCCCGAGGACGCTAGTTAGTGCCCCTTCGATACCGTTCGCGCGGGACTCCAGGCGCTGCGGCTCGCCCCATTCGGCGATGGATATAGCCGTGGCGAATCAATCGGCAATGTAATAAGGAAGCGGAGGAAAGTGGCCCAAGCGACACACCTGAAAAGGAATAGCTGTTTTGACGCAAGAGCACGTCACAAAATCGAGTGACTCCAGGATTCCGGACGGACTCACCCATCAATTCGCCACGGCCAACGCACGCAAGAAAGTTGACTCTCGCAAGCGCCAGCACGGTATCATTGGCACCTTCAATTCAGCCGGAGACCCATGGCGATTCTCACTGGCAAGCGCCTCGGGCCCTATGAAGTCCTCTCTGCGATTGGTGCGGGTGGCATGGGCGAGGTGTACCGCGCAAAAGACACCCGTCTCGATCGTGTTGTAGCCATCAAGGTTCTGCCCGATCGTCTCGCCAGCCGACCGGAACTTCGCGATCGGTTTGAGCGCGAAGCACGAACGATTGCCAGCCTAAATCATCCACATATTTGCACCCTTTACGACATCGGCCATCAGGACGGAACCGATTTCCTGGTAATGGAGTACCTCGAAGGCGAGACTTTGGCCGAGCGCCTGAAAAAAGGTCCTCTGCCGCTAGATCAACTCTTTGAGTGGAATCGAAAGTCGAATTGTGTGAAGGAGTTCGTAAAATGCTAAATCGCATCATGGTTTTGATCGTTGGCCTAATGGCCGTATTGACCTTGTCTTCCTCGGCGTTCGCTCAGACCGCTCGCCAGTCACCAACCGTGGGGGACCAGAAGCCTGCTCCCGCTCCTCGGCATGACATTTCTGGCACTTGGACGCCGGCCAACGGGCCGGGGGGCGCAATCCAGGCAGGCGGCGTGGCGGCCATGCCAAATGACGGGAAGCCGGAACATCAGTTGCCGTACACTCCTTACGGATTAGAAACGTATAAGTCTCATAAAGCGCTGGAAGGGAAGGACGCCGTCGCGCCCGCATTTTTTAACGATCCGAGGGATAAGTGTGAGCCGCTAGGGTTCCCGCGCATGAATCATTACAACTTAAGGATGACGCAGATCCTTCAGGACGAGTTTAAGGTCGCGCTCATGTATGAATATGACAGGAGGTACCGCGTCGTCTGGACGGACGGACGAGACATGCCCAAATTAGTGGATGGTGGAGTACAACTTGGTCGAGGCTGGGGTCCGGATAGCGGCCACGTCCGGGAGCAACGGTTTTATGGGTACTCTGTGGGTAAATGGGTGGACGATACCACGCTCGTCGTCGAGACCGTCGGGACCATGCCGGAAGATAGAGTCTGGCTCGATTCTACTGGCCGTCCGATCAGCGACCAGATACACGTGACGGAAACCTTCCACCGCGTGGATCATGATCACTTGGAGTGGACAGAGATGATTAACGACCCGAAGATTTATACAAAACCCTGGCTGACCATGAACATTCTTATGGTGTTGGCAGACCTCCACACGGATGTCATGGAGATGTACTGCTCACCGGTAGAGATGGAGAAATATTACCAGTCGTACGGCAACGCCGTCAGCGGCGTAGACAGCAAGTAGCCGGAACGATGACGATTACAACTTCCCTGGACTTTTACCGGAAGGTGTTCGAGGGCCCCTAAAGATAGCGACGTCACGTGTGAAGATTCTTGGTGCAACACGTTCGGAGCATTTGCGTCGCTGGCTGGAGCACGGGATTCGAGTAACAGGCAAGACAACTTTGGCATGGAGGCAATCCCAATGGGAAATAGGTTCATTACGTTCTTCATTGTGGCTGTGGGCTTTCTGATCCTTTCGGTTCCAATGTGGGCACATCACGGCAACGCGTCGTATGAGACTGGGAAGGTAGTTACTGTGAAGGGGGAGGTAACGGAATGGTTCTGGGCCAATCCGCATTGTCTCCTGAAGTTCGACGAAAAAGCTGATAACGGCCGAGTGAGACATTGGGTTGGGGAGACTCAGGCTCCGGCCAACATGATCGATGCCGGCTGGAATAAGAACTCCTTTAAACCCGGGGATCAAGTCACCGTCGATATACGACCGGCCAAGACCGGCAACTTCGGGGCCATCACCCGGGTCGTGTTCGCCGATGGCAGGGAATTATCGGCTCAAAGAAGTAATGGCGTCGGCACCGACCTGTACAAAAAATGACCTCGCAGGTATCGCCGTAAGGGATTATCCGGGAGTACAGAACTTCTACCAGATCCGACCCGCGCTTCGCAGACTTGCTCCGCCGTATGAATCTGCAGCCGTAGCAGCAGGCGGCTGTTCAAGAATCACCTTGTTTTCGGAACACGCAAAACACGCGATTCCAGTCGCGCGGATTCAGTCAGTTGCAGGAGCTTGCCCACAGGGGTTTTCGGAACCTGGGTCAGATGATCCCAAGCCCACTTGAGCCTTCTCATGGCGAACCGGGAAGGGGGCGCTTCGCTGGCCAAATCGAGAGAGCTTTCCGAGCATAGCCACGGACCTGTGCGCAAAGTGCCAAGTTTCTTCCATCGCACACACGCATTTCTTTGAATTGGACCGCCCCCAATTAGGTGTGCCAACGTAACGAGTATCACGAGTTAGCGGCAGCAGTGATGCTTCTTGGTGGAGCGAGTTTGGCGTGAGATTGATGGGTCCAGTTCATTTAGGTCCAATTGCTCGTTTGCTAAGCACGCGGTTCTCATCGCATAAAACAGGCCCTAATAGACTCGAAATGCGGTCGTTACAGAAGTTCTTGCTCATTCGGAGCGCTGTGTTTTTACTCGGCGTGGCGATCCCATCTCCCAACCTCGCACACGCTCAGACGGTCTTCCATTTCTCTAAAGAGGTACACTGGGGCGACACCGTTTTGCCGCCCGGCGACTATGTCGTCACTTCTCTGGATGTAGTGAACAGTGGGGCGGTGCTCACGTTCGCCAGGCCCGATAAGCAGTCTGCAAGCACCGATACACCGGATCTCCCTGGTCAGCAAGCTGTTTCCGGCGACACCCCGTCGGCGAATGGTGGATTCTTTACGATCCGTAATCCCCGGAACCAAACCGTACCTGATGCCGAAACCCAAACCATCTACCTATCCGCGTGCAGGGTGGTCGAACAAGAGTTCAGCCGAACCGATCCCGTTCGGCCGCGGCTGACTCTGGTTTTGGGTGCCGACAGAGACAGCCTCTATTACCCGAAGAGCGAAATACGGCTCAGAAAGTGGAACAAGTACAAGTTCGCGCAGGGTGTCGTGATGTTGGCGCTGGACGATCTGATGCCCGAGGACAAGAAACTCTCGCTGTCCAAGCTCGCTGTTCTGGAGGCGGATTCCACTATCGATGTCCGCCTGCTGAAGAGCAGCCGAAGTTGGCTACCCGCAGGGCCCCACAATTAACGAGCCGCGCAGTACAGTCTACGGGCTGTCATTCCATCGCGGCTCGAGGCGAAAGAAATACAACCTTGGACGCCGAGATTCCGGCAACGCTTGCTGCTCTCTGACGTCGGCATACTTGCTCAAGAACGCTTGGCGAGCCACCGCCATTCCGCTTGGCTCGGTCAGCGGATATGCCCGCATCTCGAACAATCGATTCCCGATCTTCACACGGATCCGAGGATCCCGAACCACCATGCGGTTCCAGAACCTAGCCTCCGGAAAACGGTCTCGAAGGTCCGGCTGCCCTGGCTCTGGCGCGAAATACTCGGAGAACAAATACAGCTGTGCGTCATTCCGAGCGATGTATGTGCGCACAAAGTGGGGGATGAGATACCACGTCCGAGTCTCCATCTGAACGGTTGGAACCGCATCTGTAAACGACCAGTCGGTGACGGGTATGGTGACAAGGTCCCCGGTCAGCCATAAGCCGAAGTCGCCGCGGTTCAGGCCCACGAAATTTCTACGAAGGCTGCTGTAGTTCAGAGCGAGTGCAACGACCACGACCATCAGAATTACCAGGCTGACGATTCTTGATCTCTTCATTGCAGTATTTCAAATCGTGGCGGAACAACTCCTAAAGTTTATACCTGCCGATATGGCGACAATGATACATATGTCCCCGCGGAGGATTATACTCGGTGCTCGCTAACGATACGATCCCACCAGTTGCGCACGTATCTCAAACTTCTCAGATGCTTTCCCTGTAGGAGGCGAGCACACCCCCACTTCTTTCCAACCTGCATTCAAGATAATTATCGGAAAGAGATTGGGCAGATAAGGTTTTGCTCTGAAGCTTAGGCAAAGGTGGATCACCGAAGCTAATTGCTTGGTGGCCAGTTACCCTCCTGCGTGAGGAACTCTAGTCCGATAGTGAATCTGCTACTTGAGAAGGACCGCCAATAGACCACCCGCGCCCGCGCCCAGAAGTTGCTTCGGAGAGATTTGATCAGCAAAAAGCTTCCCGGCTCCCAAACGCGGTGCGTGCTCACGCGGGCACCATGGGAACTGATATTCTGCGTCGAAGTAGATTCAGCGCTCCACCTCTTGTCGAGGTCCATAAGCTCCACCGGCTCAGTCGTGAAAATCCGCTCTTCCCTCCTCCGGGTGGGTACGTCGGCAGTACCCTGCACTTTCCTGGGATCGGAAACCAAATATGTTCTCCTCGCCGTTATTAAGAACTAGATACTTAAGCCGTCAATCAGGTGTTTACCTTAATCGTGCTCGGGTCCAATCCGAGGCGATGCAATTTGTTCAACGTCTCGCTGCGTTCGCGCAAAACCGGGACCGTTTTTCTGAAACCGGGCGAAGCCCATATACCCTGAGGTTCCGGTATACTGATTCCCCTCAGAAGGAGGATTCGATGAAGACCACGATTTCGAGACTTCTGGAAGCGTACGAGAACAGGAAAATGTCACGGCGAGAGTTGGTTCAAGGATTGGCTTTGTTGGCGGCTAGCTCTGCTACGGCGTCGGCGGCGGGATTCCAAGGAAACAGTATCAATCACGTCTCTCTTTTCGTCAGCAATCTGCAACGATCGACCGATTTCTATCAACGCGTATTCGGTTGCTCCGTGAACAAACGGGAGGGGAACAACCAGCTTACATTTGGGAAAGGTTTTCTGGTCCTGCGACCAGGTAATCCGCCAGGCAAAGTAGACCATTTTGCCATCGGAGTCGACAACTTCAATAAGGACTCCGTGACTGCGGATCTCAAAGGGCGGGGAGCCACTCCGATTGACCAGCAGGGTGGTGGCTTCGGTTTCCATGTCCTTGATCCGGACGGGTTCCCGGTGCAGATTAGCGCAAACAATCCGGCTTGATCAGCATCAGTCTCGAACCATCGGTCGCGGCCCGGAGATAGCCGGGCACCGGTCCGTGCTGCTATGCAAGAGTATGCCGTGACGCGGGAAGAATCATCTGACTATATTCGTCTGCACGTTCATGCAATCGAATATTGTTAGGGGCGACTCTCGACCATAACTCTGGACTCGAGGCGAGGGTCAAGCAAGAAAACGGGCGAGTCCCCATGAACCCGCCGCGACCATCTCAGTTTGAGAGCTGCAGGATTGGAATGGCCTTCTGCGATTGCAATGCGCACATCGGTTTGATTAGCGAATGCCCGTGGACCTTCCATCTGTTGCAGCCAAAGGGGCGACAGCGCAAGCGCCCAATTCTGGGAAGGCATATTCGCTGCTCGGTTTTCTGAGGTGATGGACGGTTATGTCACAAAGCACGTCGCAAATCACGTGCCACGGGAGATTGCCTTCTCTGTAACTCACAGAAAAGAATGGTCGGGGCGAGAGGATTTGAACCTCCGACCCCCTGGTCCCGAACCAGGTGCGCTACCAGGCTGCGCTACGCCCCGCCTGAGTGGAATAAGATCTGGCTTTCGCCGTTTCCCCGTTGAACGCTATCCATATCTACCTTATCACGCCGCCCAATTTTTTCGTAGAGCGGGCGCGAACCTTCTTGAGTTTCCCCTGATCGCTTCAGCTTGCAGCAGAGCTGGTCAGCATGTGATGGGGGGGCGCCGCCCGCATGCTTTCGGGGATACAATCCCGCGCGAACTAGATCCTCGGAAATAAAGACCGGAGAAGAGCCGATGGCCAGCATAGTGCACCTCGCCGGTCCATCAACTAAACAGGTTTCGTCCACGCGCAAAAGGGCTCGCCAGTGCGTGAGCGATATCGTTTGCGCCTGTATTGCCGTAGCGCTCCTCCTCTTACTTGATCGCGATGGGATTCGTGGGCGATCCGACCGCGCGGGTGATGGGCAAGGGCGGCGCGCAAAAAAAGAATTCGTATACGCCGTCTTGGGCGCAGTCGACTGCCAGATCCTTGACATAAAAAATCTCGCCCATGCTAATGCCGATCATGGGAATTACAATCCAATGCCAGGGCTGGCTTGCAACCGTCGATTCGTTGGGCCGAACTTCGCATCCCCACGTGTCTGCACAAATCGCCGCGAGATCGTTGCGGCGAATCCAGTCGGCGGTTTCAAAACGCAGGCCGGGAGCATCGCCGCCGGCGTATCCGCCCCATTCGCCGGAATCAAGACAACGCTCCATCTGTCCCGTGCGGACGATCACAAAGTCGCCGCGCCGTAGTTCGACGCCTTGAGCGGCGGCGCACTTCTCAAGCTCATCGGTTGCGATGCCATAGCCGTCTTCGAGAAAGGGCACGCTTTTGAAACGCGCGACATCAAGCAGGACTCCCCGGCCCACCATCTTATCTTTGGTTTTTTCGATGCCGTTTTTGTGGGCGCCGGCTGAATCGACGAGGCGGGCATCGTAGCCGTTCCACATTTTCTCGCCGAAGAAAATGTGCCCCAGCGCATCCCACTGCGTTCCGCATTGCAACGGCATCGTCACCATGTCGTCGGCATAACGCAGGCCGATGGCCTCCTGGCGTCCTGCGACGGCATCGACGCCCGAGGTCAGCATCGTGTGTATGGGATTGAACCGGTTGCCCCAAAGTCCCTTCTGCGGACCTTGATTATCGAAATTCAGCGCCAGTGAAAACACTTTTCCCTTGCGGATCAGGCGCGCCGCTTCCACGATCTCTTTCGGCGAGACGTTGTTGAGGGTGCCGATTTCGTCCTCCGGCCCCCAGCGCCCCCAATTGCTCAGCCGCTTTGCCGCAGAGTTAATGTCCTCGAGAGTTACTTTGGCCGCAGCCGTCTTCGTCATGGGTTACCCCACCACTGTTTGCGTAAGTGTTCTTTCTGCGGGACATGAGAGATCCCTCGACTCACGATGTTCGCTCGGGATGACGATCCTTGGTCGGATCGTCACGTTGGCTTCAGCAGTCTTGGTCATCTGAGGCTATTCCTGTGATGGTTTTAGGCGCCAACGGCATGGCTTGGCTGAGGCGCGAGAATAATCAGGCCAGGTCTTCGGGCCGGACCGGCAGGCGGCGAATGCGCCGGCGCGTCGCGGCGAAGATCGCGTTGCATAAAGCCGGAGCCACCGGCGGCACCGCGAATTCGCCGGTTCCGGTTGGTGCGAGTTCGCTGGGAATGATGTACACGTCCACGACAGGCATGTCCGCGATGCGCAGCATCTGATAATCGTGAAAATTGCTCTGCTGCACGCGCCCGCGGTCGATAGTGATCTCGCCATGCAGCGCCGCAGTCAGGCCGTATACCACTGAACTCTTCACCTGGGCGTCAATGCTCGAGGGGTTGACGACGCGCCCGCAGTCAAGCGCGCAGACCACGCGGTGCACGTTGAGGCTGCGTTTTGACCGGTCCACCGAGATTTCGATCACGTGCGCGACGTAGCCGAAATACGAACTCACCACCGCGAGGCCGCGGAATCTTCCCGCCGGAGGCGGCGTGCCCCAGCCCGCTTTTTCCGCAGCCGTTTCCAGAACGCGCAGATGCCGTGGCGCATTTCTCAGCAAGTGCCGTCGCAGCTCATAAGGATCTTTGTTGCCCTCGGCGGCGAGTTCATCAATGAAGCTCTCGAGGAAAAAGCCGTTTTGAGACGCGCCCACCGAACGCCAGAAGCCCACGGGAATTCCCGCTTCCGCCAATTGATAATCGACCAGGATGTTGGGAATTGCGTAAGGCACGGCGTCACAAATTTCCACGCTCCGGGCGTCGAAATTGTCTTTCAGCGGGCCGAAGCGCCCCATGATCGAGGGACATGCAATCCGGTTCATCCACACGGTCGGCCAGCCATCGGCATCGAGACCCGCGGTGAACTTCGCGTAAGAGGCCGTGCGGTAGAAATCATGCTGGATATCGTCTTCGCGCGACCACGTCACCTTTACCGGCTTGCCCGCGGCTTTAGAAACCTCGACGGCGTCGGCGACGTAGTCCGATTCAAACCGCCGCCCAAATCCTCCGCCGAGAAACGTGGTATGCACAAAGACTTTGGACGGATCGAGGCCGGTAATATCCGCCGCCGTCTTTTGTGCGTTGGTCTGGTTTTGCGTGGGCGCCCACACATCGCATCGCTGCGCGGTCACGTCCGCGGTGCAGTTTTGCGGCTCCATGGTGGCATGCGCCAAAAACGGAACTTCGTAGACGGCCTCGATTTTTCTCGCGGCGTGCTCGATCTGTGCCTCGGGATCGCCGTCCTTTCGCGCGATGTGTCCGGGCCGGCTGGCGCGCTCCGCAAACAATTTGCGGATCGTCTCGCTCGTGGCCGCGGCGTTGGGGCCTTCGTCCCACTTCACATCGAGCGCCCGGCGGCCCTCCATCGCCGTCCACGAGTTGTCGGCGACCACGGCGACGCCGCTCGAGATCTGCGCCACGTGCTTGACGCCAGGAATGGCTTTGGCTTTGCTTGCATCGAAGCTTGCCACCTTGCCGCCGAATACCGGGCAGCGCGCGACCACGGCATAGAGCATGTTTTCCCGCCGCACATCGATGCCGAACTCCGCCCGGCCATTCACCTTATCGGGAGTGTCGAGCCGCCGGGTAGGCTTGCCAATGATGCGAAAGTCCCGCGGATCTTTTAGCGGAATTTCCTGAGGCACCGGGATTTTGCCGGCCGCTTGGGAGACGCTGCCGTAGCTCGTGCGGCGGCCCGTGGGCGCATGCAGGATCGCGCCTTTTTCGGCGCGGCATTCTGAGGGTTCCACGCCCCATTTCTGCGCCGCAGCCCGCAACAACATCATGCGCGCGGCCGCGCCGGCCTTGCGCAGCGGCTCCCAGGAAGTTCGCGTGGCCGTACTGGCGCCGGTGCCCTGTGCCCCGAATTGAGGATTGAAATACACTTTGTCCGCCGGAGCAAATTCGGTGCGCACCTTCTGCCAATCGCATTCAAGTTCATCCGCGGCAATCATGGCCAGCCCGGTCAAAACGCTCTGGCCCATCTCCGACTTGTCGATAAAAATCGTTACCGTGTCGTCCGCACTGACGTGGATCCAGGCGTTGAGCGTCACTCGTCCGCCGGAGGCAGCGGAATTGGACCGAACCGAGTCGGCCGCATGCGCTTGCCGCAATTCAGGCAGATAGAAACCGATCAGCAAGCCCGTCGCCCCAAGCGTCCCGCGCTTGAGAAAACTGCGCCGATTGATATGCTGCGATTCGCACCCGTTCATTTGCCACCTCCCTGCGCGGCAAATTGGGCCGTCGGCAATAATTCAGCGCCACCGGCGCGGGCCTTGGCGCTTTTCGCTTGAGGATATTTCAGCCGCGCGGCCCGCTGAATGGCTAGGCGGATACGATGATAGGTGCCGCAGCGGCAGATGTTGCCTCGCATGGCGTCGTCAATCTCGGCATCGCTGGGGTGGGGATTTTTCGCCAGCAGGGCGGCGGCAGACATGATCTGCCCGGATTGGCAATAGCCGCACTGCGGAACGTCCAGTTCGATCCACGCTCGCTGGACGGGATGGCTGCGATCTTCGGAAAGCCCCTCGATCGTGACTACCTGCTTGCCTGCCACACTGGAAACGGGGGTGACGCACGAGCGCACGGCCTCGCCATTGATGTGCACCGTGCAAGCGCCGCACAGCGCCATTCCGCAGCCGAATTTCGTTCCCGTCATCCCCAAAGTGTCGCGCAGGAACCACAGCAGCGGCATATTGGGAGCGACATTCACGCGCTGCGGTTTTCCGTTGAGGGTAAATTCGATGGGCATGAGGCAACCTCCCGCCGGCAGTTTCGTTAGCCTATATTAATGCCGGATGCCGCTCAGTGCACGGTGGAATTTGCCGCGCTTCGCGCGCCGATGGGCTTAAACGCGCTCATAGTTGTCTGAGTTGCCGCGACCCTCACGGCGGCACTACAATCATCGACGCGCCCGCGCCAATGGAGGATCCATGAACCGCCGGCTCAAGCACGTCATGATGTTCACCGCGTTCTCTGCGGCCTGCGCAATCGTGCCTTGCTGGCCGCGCCTGCTGGCCTCCCCTATAGCCCTGCAGGAATCCCCCCAGGCCCCGCAAGGCCAAAAGGATTTCGAGCAGCGCGC
>Ga0209160_1002046_pt1 | contig 16881 bp, 20 predicted proteins | sample GraSoiAngelo_153_FD_186167 | JGI IMG/M metagenome (GOLD analysis project Ga0209160, IMG submission 186167) | Grasslands soil microbial communities from the Angelo Coastal Reserve, California, USA - 14_1009_12_40cm (SPAdes) (version 2) | ecosystem: Environmental > Terrestrial > Soil > Grasslands ... | reverse complement strand
TAACTACACACTCTCGAAGACCATTAATTACTCAAATGACGATCAGATTCCGTTTAATGGAGCCGAGGACGCCGTCAACTTGATATTTCGCAGCAACAACTTACAACTCGAGAAAGGCTACTCTCCAACCGACGAACGGCACCGATTTGTCCTCTTCGGTGCGTTCGAAGTACCTTGGAAACTGACGATTTCACCCATCTGGACCTACAGCTCGCATGTCCCGATGGATTCTCTTGTGCCTGCCCTCAACGCGCGGCTTCCGATCCTGCGGCGTAACGCCCTGGGACGCGAGATTTCAAGCGGGGCGGAGCTCAACACTGCGATCGACCTCTGGAATTCGCTGCCCGTCTGTAGTGGCGCCAATCAAGTCCCCTGCCACTCCGGTGCAATTCTGGCGCATGTCGATCCGAACCTCAGGTTCGGTGACGATTTCAACTCTCTTGATCTGCGTTTGACTAAGAGCTGGACTTTCCATGAGCAGAACAAACTTCAGTTCATTGCTGAGGTGTTTAATCTGTTCAACATCACCAACATCCGAGGCTTTAATAACAACAACTACTCGGGTTTTCTCAATGACATCACCTCACCCGAGTTCAATAAGCCCCTAAGTACTGCCGGGAAGTTCTTCGGTTCCGGTGGTTCACGGGCATTTCAGTTTGCCTTGCGGTATGCGTTCTGAACGGAGGATGGATGGGATGCAGTAGAGTTTTTTTCTTGACTTGGCCGAGGAACCAATCAGCCGTTCGCAGTAGCCTGAGTTCCATTGATCAGCAAATTGTCAACCATGCAAGGTGCGGCGCAGAATGCGCACCCGCGATCTTGGGGGGAAGAAGATTCACTATTTGCTTCTTCATCCCGATTGATTTTGGTCCCCCAGATGAGTTCTTTGACCCTTGGTGGTTTTGATTTTCCGGCATGGCGCGATTTGAAATAAGCCTCTGGCTGTTGGCGGTGCAAGGGCTGATAGGCGCATTCGATACTCTTTAACTTTCACGAGTGGCGGGCCCGGCTTCCAGCGCTCCAGAGGCTCGCAAGAAAGGAGCTGCTGTTGCATGCAGCTCGCGATCAGGTGTATGCCATCTTGTTCCTCACCCTTCCCTGGCTCAAATGGCCAGGCAGTTGGGCGTTGGTTCTCGCAGTATTGCTGGGACTCGAAATCGTACTCACGTCGTACGATTTTGTTGGGGAGGATTCGGTGCGCAGGACGCTTGGCGGAGTCTATCCAGGAGAGCGCGTCACTCATGGATTGATGGGGATTGTTTACGGTCTTTTTCTTGCAAACTTCATTCCGGTCTTATACCAATGGTGGTCTGGGCCAAGCAAGACGTATACCACGCGATTGGAGTTCCATTCCATCTCAGCCATTCTGACGATAATGGGTATAGGAGTGTTCGTGTCCGGTGTACGTGATTTTGCCGCAGCCCATGCGCTCCCGTACAGCTATTGGCCGTGACCTGCACAACCCGGGAGACGAGAGGGATAATTGTGAAATGGGCACTCGCAGCAGTAGTGGGCTCACTAAACCTTCTGGTTGCCAACGGTAATTCTGCGTATCCTGTTTGGATTAAACTGGCAAGTGGTTGTATGAGCGTTGTGAACCAGGCGGTCCAGGATGCCATCGCATTGGTGACCCTACGATCGTCTACCTTGTCAGTGGGTTTCTGAGGTCTGACAATACGGCGGGTGAATCCATACTTGATGGCCGAGCTGATCTCTACTGCGATTTGGGCACTCCAGCCGATGCCCGCAAATTTCGTAGCCTCACGGTCGGTGCATTCCTTGCCCGCATTGTTCTCCAGAACGGCCTGTGGGATTCGCAGACATTTGAGGATGGGATGCTTGGGGAATCCGAGTGGTGTGCCACGCCTGGTGGCTCCGTTGGCAGCTTTCGCGCCTTTCTTACGCTTGGAGGATTTCTTCGTTTTGCCCTTGCCTTTCGCAGCGTCGGTTTCAGCGGTTGTGGGTTGTACGATTTCTTCGGCCATATACCGCAGATGCTACCCCAACCGGAGTAGAAGAAGATGATAGAGAAAGTATGAACTTAGGGGCCTGCCACACGAGCCGACCTGATAATCCGCAGCCCCATGCAGTGTACCTGCGGCGTCGGTGGCGGGTTTGGAAAACTCCGCTCCGCAGCCAAATGGTCCTAAAGGGTGTGCCGGAAAGCTCTGTCAGGCGGAGCTGCGAAAGCCACAGGATCTACCGAGCCATTTTTGGGCAACTGGATTGAGCCGGAATCACATAGTTTGGACACAATGAGCCCCTCCCCCGCACGAGCGTTAGTTTGAGACTTGCGACTCGGCGGGGGAAGAGGCCAACCCTACATCTATCGATTCATACGCACATGCTAGCTAGTCATCATTGCTCGCAGCCGGGCAGTTGGAAGCTGCCAATCCGGGTCTGCCAGTTTGCCAGCGAGGTGGTCTGGTAGTACTCATTGACATACCAGAACGTGCAGTCATCGGTGGGGTCAACATTCATCGAGGTATAGTCGCCCCAGCGGCTCACCCTGGTCAACTGTGAGCCGGTTCCATTGATGATGACACCCTCACCCAAGGTCATCTGCCCCAGCGGGTCCTGGGTGAGGCGGCCGGTGTAACGGATGCCGGGGAAGACATTCGTTGCGTTCGACACGCTGTACCCCAGAGCCATGTTGCCTTGCGCATCCATTGCGATACTGCCCATCCAACGGTGCACGCCATCACCCGGAGCGAAGGTGCCCTGCTGGAAGAGTGAGAACCGCCCTTTGTTCCGCCGAAGGTGCGGTAAGCGAGTCGCCAAGTCGGCCGCTGCCGGTAGGACAGGATGTCGATCTTGCGGGTGGTGCCCGGCTGCGGGATGCAGCTTCGGGTTTGCGAGGCGGGTGGGGGAGCGGTACACGGGAAGGTCGAGTTGAACGAGGCCACCGGGAGCTGCGCGACGAGGTTGAGCGCCGCGGTCGGGACTTGCTCCCAGCGGACCGACAACTCGTACACGTTCAAAGCGTCGAACGGTGCGCCATAGGGACCGTTGTCGTCCATCGTCCCCACGATCGGAGCAGAGGCACCATCCTCCGGTTCGTTCTCGCCGTCTATGTCCGCCGGGAGCAGGCCGTCGCCGATCTGTGAGATCGGCACGACGGCCGAGTCGAGGAAGAAGTGCACCGAGCGGGCGTTTGGGTCTCCTTCGATCATCTTCTCCTTTTCCAGCGCGTAGACGCTGATGCCGTATTCAGTCGTGGGTCCGAAATCGCGCGAGGTGAGCAGATACGAGTTGCTCCACACCCCATACTTGGGGTAGTCGGGGAAGAACTGACCCGCGGAGAACGCGTAACGGAAAAAGGAACCGGTAGGATCGCCGGTCTGCGAGATCGCGACACAGTTGTAGAAGATGGGCCCGCGGGTAGTGAATTGGGTGAGAAGCCAGCGATCCTCAAACTTGTCGTACACCACGATCGGGTCACCCGAGAGGTCAGTGCAATCTGGCACCGCAAAGCCCTGCCAGAGGTCCCCCAGCTGGGTTGGTCCTGCCAGCCGGTTGCCTTGCTTGTCGTAGACGGCGAAGACGAGATTCACCATCTCAACGTAGTGGTTCGGGCCGACGGCGCCGACCGGATCAGGCGGGGCAACCAGAAAGGGATTGTCTGTGTTCCTCAACCCTTCAAAAGTCAGCAAGGGATTGGGGATGGTCGCGGCATTCGCTGGACCGAGGCGCATGGAGCCAGATTTCTGGACGGCCGCGTCGCCGGAAAAGCCCCTATTCTTGACGACCGGTCCGCGCTCCGGTCGCACCTCCCGCACAACGGACGAAGACAAAGCGGATGCTGCCGGTGCAAGGTTCCGCACTGCAGGCGATACGTCAAACGCCACTGCTGGCGAGAATTTTGGAGCCGGAGCGGTGAAAGCTTTCGAGGCGGCGGCCTGAGCGGCGTATGCCGGACACACACCTACGAAGCTGGCTATCATTAGAAGTGTTGCGGCAAAGACAAAGACATTCTTGAGTCTCATATGCATTTTCTCCACAATGAAGGTGATTGAGCTATCATTTACCGGTCTGTTTGTGGACGATCATCTTTACTGGAATGCGTATTGATGAAGCTCGCCTCCTTTCGTTTAGAAAGCGTTAATCCCAGCCTAGATTGCATCCGTTTGGGAGTACCCCCAGATTGATGTTTCCCGGGTTCCAGCGTACGTCGGATGCAGCTTGAATCTGCTGACATTGGGGGGCGGTGGGAAACCCTGAATAAGAATCTCCGACTAGGATTGGAACCAGGTAGTCGCAGAAGGACAGAAAAACGAGACCTCTCATACACGCCCCTAGAGAAGACACTTGCCAAGGCAGAATGAACGAGGGCCTTGGCTGGACGCGGTAAAATAGTACGCCTAAATCAGCCGGAGTCAACGATTCTGTAGAGAACAACCACAAGGCCGCAACCAAAGAAAAGAAAAAACCGGTTGACCCAAACTGCCCTTCTTCTAGAAGGTCAGCATGTCGGAATCTGGGACAGAACCATTTCTTGCTCGCTTGCCACTCTTGGCTGGAGGGACAGAGATGGCAATCACAGCTAAATTAACTCGCCTGTGCCTGCTGACGGTCAAGGGTTACGGCAGAGATCAGGTGCAACCGCGTGGCGAGGACTACGGAAGCCGAAACTCAATGCCACGCTCCGCGTTCACTTTTTTGGTGGCAGCCACATCCAAATCGGAGACGGGAATCTTCCTTGCCCGGTGCTCTGTGAACTCCCAAAGCGTTTGTCCCACAATCGCGTAGTTCTGGACTTCACTCCAATGACCGCTACGACAGACCAGAGTTGTGGTTGGAGTCTTCTCTGCGACTGACGGCCGAGCCTGAGTCTGAAACTGAACTGACTCCTTCCATCTCTCTTGTCCCTCTCGCAACCGCTCAACTTCGTCCGTCAGCCGCTCGACTTCTCCGGCGAGATAACTTCGTTGATGGACAATCGATGAAGCCTGTTCACTTACCGGATAATTAGGCGCTGTATAGACGGGGTAGGGCAAGAATACTGGTTGGGCGAAGGGAAAACGATTAAAGAAGAACTCCCGGCAGAAGAAGGGGTCGAAGAACGGATTGGTGAAGCAGGGATTGCCGAAAAAGAAGCGAAAGTGAGAATGATGCCTGAACGGGAATGTTCCGACAAAGACCGTTCGCCCACCAAACGGACGCGCTCGCATCACTGCGAATCCACGGGGCGCAAGATGCCCGGCAGGAATACGTGGGCCGATACTGCTATGGAAGGGAACGCTTGGGCGGGAGCCGGCGCGCGACCGCCCTGCGAGACGTGGCGGGAAAACCACCGCCGCCAAGAACACCGCTATGGCGAGCGGGCGATACATGATCAGTCAGAGTTTAGCACCGTTCAGGCCCTAGCAGTTGTCAGGACCGAGTCCTGACACTCCTTTAACACTCTTATTACACAAGCTTGACATCTTGGAATCATCAGGAGCGCGAAAGCGCGGCACCGAAATCAGGTACAGAGCTGGGCGGGCTTGATTTTCTGGTCCTTTGCGAAACTGGCCTTCAATCTCTGCTCTGACTTGGTTCCTTTTGGTAGTGTCTTAGCACTGCTATTAAGACACTTCCGTTCCTTTGTACGGCGTTACGACAAGCTGTACTGGAGGAGTAGATTCGGCCCGCATAAACGGATACGCGCTGACGCACGGACCAACCTAAAAACATTACCACGCGCGAGGAAGCGGGAATCGGTGAGCGCCATCGCACGCGCGAAGACACACCTCTTTAACCTGCAGCCCGACATCGGACGTAGGCCAGCTGTGCATTTTGAGTTTGTGGACGGCTCGAAGGTGATCGCTGACGTAACCCGAACACTGGAAATCCGCAGGTTCGGTCCCACCAGCCATGTTCGGAGGTTTTTATACGCATGCTTACCGGACACCAAGGCAGTTCTAGAAGGAGACCTGTTTAGCCCGGCAGTCCAACGATACAAAACCTTTACCAGAAAATTACATATTGCTGACAAGTACTCCCTTGCTGGTTCTTAGACTATTTAAAATGGGTGTGTAGGTTGTCGTTTTGGAGATGTGTCATGAGAAAGATTTGGGTTCTTCTGCTAGCAATTAATGCAATAGGATGCGGTGGCTACAGTTCAAAGGGTTCCGGCACGATGGCGGCAGCCGCTCCCACCATCACCCAACTGATGCCCAACTCTGCGACGGCGGGCGGCCCTGCATTCACCTTGACTGTGAACGGCAGCAACTTTGTCAATAGTGCGACTGTCTATTGGAACGGCGTAACTCGCTCCACGACGTTCGTTTCGGGAGCTCAGGTCACCGCTGCCATTCTAGCTTCCGATATCGCCACCGCTAGTACCGTGCCAGTATATGTGAAAAACCCCGGCGGCACGGGAATCTATATGAATCAAGGTGGACAGAACTCCAACACCATGAATTTCACCGTAACCCCGTAGGCTCGCGCCTGACGTGGTCTGTGCCTTGTCACAGTCCAAAGTGCCTAGCGAGGGGTGCATCCGCAGGAAGCGTTCCCAGACACAAGACCTACGAATCAAGATGTGCAGAGGCCAGACGCGCTGTAGTTGTTCCAAGCACAATTCGACGAGCCGACACTTCTGCTGCAACCTTACAACCGAGGCTTCACAGCCGATTCAAGCAGCCCGGTCGTAGCGGAGATGCGTGGGCAGCCGCGTTCTTAACCGTGCGCTTGGATAGGACCGATTCTTCTATCTCCGACCGCATCGCATGCAGGTCGTCCGTTGCCGAAACAATCGGAACCTTTCACCCCAGGTACACCGCTGGAAGCGGCTTCCCACACTCGAGGCAAAATTCTTCCCAGCGTGACGTGATCAAGCCGCAAGACGGGCACATCCTTTGTGACCCGAAACCAGCGATCTGTGGTTTCAACCTTATAAAGCGCCCTGATATGTTGAAGTGCCTCAATGAACGGGTCACGAAGGCCGGCAGTGTACGAAAACGAGAATAGAACGGACGGAAAATGGGTTCCATTGATGAACCCTCTTTCTATCAGTTGCGCAGGGGCCCGTCGCAAAAGGTGGGAACGCCTAGAGGGCGACGGAGAGATGCGTAAGGGACTTCTTTAGTCTAGGCTCCTGGGGTACAAAAGCAAGGATATTCGCTTATACGCCCTGTTCCAAAACCTTGCTGAAAACTCTTCTGCTAAGTTGCTGTGTTGCAATGCCTGGCAGGGGTCACATTCTGAGCGTTCCAAATCAGATGTTTTGGAACGTCCTTCGGCCTGAAAACACCCCAGGAAAGGGGTAGTGGTTTGACTTTATGCCGCCCTGGGCTTTGCCTTGCGTTTGCAAAGTAGGATGCGACGCTCCGCAGTCGTCATTTTTCGGTGGAGGATTTTAAGGAACATGCGTTGAAGGGGAGTTTTCTTGAGACGGGTCATGAGTACCCCCAGGTATCTTAAGCATTGCCCTCTATCTTGAAGCGTCCTTCAGACATCAAGAGTCTGTTAAATTCTTCGGTTAACCAAAGCACCTTGGCTGAGTCTTTTTCTGCGTCTATTAGGGCGCACAGTTCGCTGATGCGCGCATCGTCATCTTGACTCATGGGGTGGCCCCCGACACCCCAAATGCTACACCCAAGGGGGCGGGACGCACGAAACGTGACAAATACTCACTTTGGCCTTAATTTCTCGATGCGGGCAATCTCGGCGTTTATGGCGCGTTCAATCTTTGGGGATCGTCGCTGTCCAAGGGCTACCCTATTGACGTAGGAGCGATCAATCCCCAATCCCTTGGCTACTCTTGCATACAATCCGTGAAACAGGCGGTGCCATTCGATAACGGTAAGAGGTTTTTCCACGGCTGCGAATTATACCGTCACGTTCCGCTATTGCTGAGTGGGCCTTTGCTGCAGGTCCGGGTCCGGTAATTACTAAGGATGCAACGTCAGTCATCACTGTTAGTCCTTGGGAAGCCCGACACAGGCTGGTGGGGTCAGGAGTCACAGCGGCACGATATTAAACCCGCTCAGTGAGACGCTGTGGGTCCGATCTGAACCTGGACAATATTGTTGCGCACGGCATAGAGGACCAACTCACTCACGGAGTGAATGCCCAATTTGCGCATAACGTTCGACCGGTGTGTCTCGACGGTTTTAATGCTCAATTCTAAAATAAAGGCGGCCTCTTTGGTGCTTTTACCCTCCGCCAGGAGTTGCACGATTTCGCGCTCCCGAGGGCTCACCGCGGGCCCCGTTAGTTCCTTTTGTGCTTCACCATTCAAGTAACGTTCCAAGATCATTTCGGAAACGCGATGGGTGAAAAAAGTACGGTTATTCTCTAGTGCCTCGACAGCCGTCAAGAGATCGCGTGCCGCATCGGACTTCAACACGAACCCATGCGCACCGGCCTGAAGTACTTCCCGTACGATTTGCTCCGAGTCTGTAATCGTAAGAATTAGGATCTTCTGTTGTGGGTCGTTCTGCAGAATCTGGCGAGCGGCGGTCAAGCCGTTCACATTCGGCATTCCAATGTCTAGAATGACGACGTCGGGGTCGAGTTGTTTGGCCTTCTCGACAGCTTCCCTACCATCGGCCGCTTCGGCACACACATCCCACCCAGCATGGGATTTCAGCAGGGCACAGATACCACGACGCACGATTTCATGATTGTCAGCAACCAATATACGAAGCGCAGACATACTCACCTCCGTTGCTAGACGGGTTGCTTCAATCGGAGAACAGTTGGGGGGAGCTAGTCACAAGTCCACCGCGCTCTCGTGGCCACTAAAGGTGGTAGGCAGTTTTCATGCCAATTGCGATAGCGATAGATCGTTTGGATACTGAGAGTTGCCGCCAAGCCAGACAACGTTGTTTCGCAAGATTCTGCACTTTTCACGCTATGAAAGACCAACTCTGCATCATAAGGATGCAAATCGTGTGAAACTTACGGTGGACTTACTAGTGGAGGCACTGTGAAAAAATCTCTCGTTCTAGTGGTGGTCAGCTTGGTAGGGATTGGAAGCCTGGCTTGGGCTGGTTCGGCACGTGAGGATTCTGTCGAACGACTACAGAAATCCGCTACCGTCCTGAAAGAAATCATGGACGCCCCCGATAAAGGCATTCCGGCCGAAGTTTTAGACGGCGCCAGGTGTATCGCTGTGGTTCCGCACCTGATCAAAGGTGGCTTCGTGATTGGCGGTAAGCACGGCCGTGGAGTTGCCACGTGCCGTACCGCTGCCGGGTGGAGTGCGCCGGCTTTCATTTCTGTGGGCGGAGGAAGCTGGGGCCTACAGATCGGAGCTGAAGGTGTAGATCTCGTGATGCTGGTTATGAACGAGCAAGGGATGCAGCATCTGCTTTCCAGCAAGTTCCAGATCAGCGGAGAAGGATCAGCGGCAGCGGGGCCCGTAGGAAGGCATGCCTCTGCAGGAACGGACTGGAAACTAAACACCGAAATGCTAACCTACTCGCGTTCAAAAGGTGCATTTGCAGGTCTCACATTGGAGGGTGCAGTCGTGGAACAGGACAACGACTCCACCGAGGCGATCTACGGCAAAGACGTCCCCTTTCGCAAGGTTTTGATGGGGGATGTAAGGCCGCCAGCGAGCGCCGCGTCCTTCATGCACGCGGTGAAAGGTGCAAGCGCTAAATCGAATGCGCACGAAGCGAAGGAAGTGAAAGACGAGAAAAAGGACAAAGAGTAGCCCCAACGCAAAGCCGCTGTTGCAGTCTCTTTCGTGGAGGACCAGACTTATGTCACGCGCTTTTATCTAACGCAACAGTAGTACGACGCATTGGCGATAGTTTCTGGTTTTCCGGGAAAAAAACGGCGAAACAGGTCCCGCTTCGCCCAGGCTGCGGGCTGCTGCGCACCCGAATCCAGCCTCCATGTTTATCGACAATCCCACTTGTGACCCACAGACCAAGACCAGTACCCTTCTCACCTTTTGTGGTGAAGAATGGCTCAAAAAGTCTTCGCCGATTCTCACGAGAAATACCCGGTCCGTTGTCTGCAATGAAAACACGGACTCCGCGCCTTGTCGGGTTTCTCCAATCCCGAGAAGCTAAAACGTGCAACTTGAGTCTTCCTTCCGGGCTCAAGGCTTCCAGCGCATTCGCCACAACATTGGAGAATACCTGGGTTATCTCGCTGGGAAAGCCACGAACCACGTCCTCCGAGTCGTATCGCTTCTCGATGACAACCTTGCCAGACCGAATTGTTGGGCCGTAAAACTTCAACACGTTATCGAGTACCTCGCAGATCTTGACGTCCACTGGTGAAGGTGATTGGCGGTAGAGACCCAAAATACTCGTGGTGAGGTGCGCCACGCGTTCCAGCTCGGCACGCGCCGTGCCCAGATGTCGGCGCTCCGTTTCTCCCAGGCTGGTGCTTCGATCGAGGAGATACAACACACCATCCAGCGTCTGCAGCGGATTGTTGATCTCGTGGCCAAGAGAAGCTGCCAGGCGTCCAGTAGCGGCCAACTTTTCTGTGGAGCGCAGTACCTCTTCTGTTCCTTTGCGATGCGTAAGATCAAAGAACGTAGCCACCGCCGCGATGATATGACCTTGCCCGTCGAGGATTGGGGCAGAGCTGACACTTAAAAAAACCGGGGTGCCGTCCCCACGGACGTACTCAATTTCTTCATCTGTGACGACCTCGCCTCTGGTGAGAGAACGTGCGAGCGGCCACTCTTCAGGTTGGAAGGGCTGCTTATTAAGATGGAAGGCTTTATATTGGCTGTATTCCTCAATGTCAGCAGCATCAAGGAATCGGTGACGCAGGATTTCTTCTACCTGTTTGTTGGCGAGGAGTAGCATTCCTGACGGGGCTTGGGCGATCATGACCCCGCAGGGCATTTGCCGAAGCACCTCCTCTAATTTCGCCCGCTCCGCCGCCAGTTGATCGTGGGATTGTTTGATCTCCTCTAGGTTATTTTTGAGATCGTTTATGTCGACCAGCGTTAGGACGGCGCCCTCGATCGTGTTCTCCAGGGTCTTATAAGGCAGAATACGAAGCGAATACCAGCGCCCCTCCCCATCCTGCACCTCTCGCTCTTTTATGCTTACCGTGTTGATCACCTCCAAAATCATTTGCTCCAGGTCGGGTACGTCAATACTTGGCCGGATGTTGGTGATCGGTCGTCCCACGTCCGAGAGGATCAAACCGAACCGCTGTCCGCCCCCGGGGGTAACACGCCGAATTCGCAGATCGCGTCCCAAAATAACCATCGCAATATTGACGCTGCTAAGCAGATTAACCAAGTCATTGTTAGCCTCCGTTAATTCGAAATTTCGATTGTGTAGTTCCTCGTTGACAGTATGTAATTCTTCGTTGGTTGACTCGAGCTCTTCTTTGGCAGTTTGTAGCTCCTCGTTTGTGCTCTGCAACTCTTCGTTGCTCGACAGAATCTCCTCATTCGCGGCTTGGAGTTCCTCGTTGCTGGCTTCTTTGTCCTCGACAAGGGAGTGCAGATATCGCTTGGTAGCAACAAGTTCTTGCTTCAAGTGGCTGCTTTGACGATCACTGCGTTTTTCCTTTCCTGCTTTGCTAAGTTTTGCCTCTCCCGCCATGGTTTCCGCCAATTCAGCTCCACCCGCGGGTCGCGAATCCTCGAATAGGATCAAGAAATGGCGTTCTCTGTTGGAAGCGACCTTGAAAGGGGTTACCTCAAGATTCACATTCTTGAGTTCACCATTGCGTTCGACCTGGATATCTTCCTTCCGGACCGGAACCCCCTCCTTCTCTGTCTTTGCTTTGTTGATCGTGGCTTGCAGATCGAACAGCAAGCCTTCTCGAGCCATCTTCAGAACATTGAAGCTGGCTCTACCAGGCGCGAGCTCAAGATAAAGGCCCACGTGTCCACGGGACTCAAGGACTTCCATATCGTCATTTATCACCACAGCGACGGGAGCGTATTTTGTTAAGAGGATGTGATCGGTCTCTCTGCGTAAGTCCAAGAGGCGCACAACACCCTCACGCTTCTGTGCTTCCTTGCCGCTCGCGATGTTTCCTGTTTCGATCGAGTACTGGCTCGCGGAGAAGTCGAAGTGCAGCCCGGATGCGGTAGATTTTCGGCAATAAATCTTGTGCTTCCTGTCCATCAACTCAAACAGATCCGAGGCCGTGCCAACGATGCCTTCCGATCCTCCCAACATCAGAAATCCTCTTGGCTTCAGGGCATAATGAAAGATGGGCATGATCCTATTCTGCAAAACGGGCCCGAGGTAGATCAGCACGTTACGGCAACTGATAACGTCGATCCGAGAAAAAGGCGGATCTTGGACAAGGTTTTGCCTAGCATAAAGACACATATCACGGATCATTTTGCTAATTCGATAGCCACCTTCCACTTTGGCGAAAAAGCGTCGCAGCCGTTCCGGCGAGACATCGGCCGCAATACTCTCCGGGTAGACCCCTGCGCGGGCTTTCTCAATGCCTCCCTGGCTAAGGCGCTCCTATCGCTCAAGAACTCGAGCAGTGCAATGGCCTGCGAGTAGGTTTCTTCGCCGGTTGAACACCCTGGCACCCAGACCCTGATGGGCTCCTCAGGCAACCTGTGCTTCACAATGCTAGGAAACACTTCGGTTTTTAGGGCCTCAAAAGCAGCGGGGTCGCGGAAGAAGCTAGTGACCTTGATGAGGATGTCCTCGTACAGTGCTTCCACTTCAGCCGGATGGTGCCGAAGAAACTGGACGTAGTCTTTCAACTTCCCTATCTTGTGCAAAGCCATGCGGCGTAGAATGCGCCGCTTAACAGTGGCGGCTTTGTAATCGGAAAAATCAACTTCGCTTGCCGTCCGCAGCAAATAAAGAATGTTCTCAAGTTGGGGATCGCCGTCGGGCATTAAGTCGGCGGTTCTTGAGGACGAAGAAGGGGTCAGATACGGATGGGTACGAATCCTCGTCAGCTCCCTGCCAACCGCGTCCGGGGAGAGAACGAAATCCACGCAGCCGGCAGCAATGGCGCTCCTTGGCATGCCGTCGAATTTGGCCGATTTTTCATCCTGGGCGAAGGTAATTCCCCCCTCTGCCTTGATCGCTGTTAACCCCAAGGTACCGTCAGAAGCAGTTCCTGAAAGAATTACCCCAATCGCATTGCTCCTCTGGTCCTCCGCGAGCGAGCGTAAGAACCGATCGATAGGCATGTGATGGCCACGCGTCTCCGTACGGGGTGTTAGCCGCAATATTCCCTGTGAGATGATCATGTCCACGTTGGGCGGAATGACATACACATGGTTAGGCTCCACTGGCGTAGCATCAGTTACTTGCGTGACAAGCATCTCGGTCGCCTTCGCAAGCAGCTCGGTCAGTGCACTGTCGTGGCTCGGGTCCAGATGCTGAACCAGTACATACGCCATCCCGATCCCCGGCCCTAAGGCCTTGAGCAGTTGTGTGAATGCGTCTAAGCCACCGGCCGAGGCACCTACACCGACGATAGGGAATGAGGCGCGCCGGGACTGCTGAGGTTCCGGACGTTGTTGGACGGGGCGGGACTTCGTGTTGGCCGGTTCGCGAGGATTCATTTTGGGGATCCTGGAAGAGACCCGCCGTCCAAGATGGCCACCCGAGAATGAGTAACGGCTCTTACCGGTTTTCGCTTTTCGCGACGACTCAACAGTTGCTGGACTGCTAGGAGCAAGAACTCGACCGGATCTCCTTTGCTGATAAACTCGTCCACTAGTTGAAGCGCGCTTTTTGGCGGTGACGCCCAGCCGGAAAGCATGAGAATAGGGACTCGCGGATTCGTCCTTCTCATTTCAGCAGCAACCAGCTCGCCGTTCATCTCTGGCATTTGATAGTCGAGAATCACTGCATCGATCGCGTTCGACGCGAAAACCTCCAGTCCTTCGTGGCTGCTGCTGGCAGTTAAGACCGTATAGCCACTGTCTTCCAGAATTATTTTGCAAGTGTTGAGGCTGCTCTGATTATCATCGATACAGAGGAGAGTTTTGCGTCGCCCGGGCATGGCAACCTCCTTGGGCGGACACCGAGATTCGGCCCGCTTAGTCTTGCGCAGCGGGCCGCTGTCCGTGCAGCGGGGGAAGTTGCACGAGAGAAGGTTTCCTTCTACGCCTGCTGGCTTTTGAAGTCCACCAAAAATCCGCAGTTTTACTTGCCTTGTTTTGCACCACATGCCCGCCCCTCCACAGCCCTATGACAAGAAACTGTGCAGTGGTTGCGCGGTCTGTGCGTGTGGAGCCGGCGTGGGCCCGATCTGTTGCGTCGTTCCGTCTCCTGAAATTCACCCCACCACACGGCCTGGCGCAATCTGAGAATGTGCAAATTGAGGCAAAAATGGCGTCGCAAGCGACTTCACTGCTAGCGGAAGAGTGCAAAGCAGCTGTGAAGAGAAGCGGGAAGCTATCGGATACACAGTGATGCAGGTGAGCGGATAGCAAGAAGTTAGTACCGCTAAGTGCCCAGATGAGGTTTTTGCGTAGTACAGCACATCAGCGCATAATCCCCAATTCATCCCTTACTAGCTTCTCCGTTTTCTCGAATGAGGTTTCATCGTGAAGGAGCGGCGTCGCCATCCTCGCGAGGCGAAGCAATCACGACGTCGTGTTCGTAGGTGCTGCCGTCGATCTGGAGGGAACGAAGGAGAATCTGTCGAAGCGCTACGTGCCTCTTCGGAAGGTGTGTGTTACGCGCTCTTTTTGGAGGTGATGGCGGAGAAGGCCGACCAGCGTTGCTCGACTTTCTTACTGCCGCAGTGCGGGCACAGAACCTCGCCTTCTTCGTAGTCCACAAGAGACAAAATCTTGTCAAAGAATTTCTTGCATTTCTGGCAGAAGAACTCGTAGTGGGGCATGCGGACCTCCACAATTTTCGAAGGGTAACAGGAGAATTCTAGACCTCGGGGTCGGGCTGGTTCAACATAGGACTCGGATTTTGTGCGACGTACTTGATGTTTTGGCTATCGAGAAACTCTCTTAGTTCTTGTACTGGCATGGCAGGACTCCTTCTCTTCGGACCAGAGCATACATCAAGCCCAGCAACGTTGGTGGTGCGTGTCTAATCTTGATAGTTTTCTAAGAGGCTCGAACAAAACCTCCAAATTCCTGCAACCCGCACACGAATCGGCATGGCTTAAGCCTCGGCTTCCGACAGGAGATTCAGCCTCACCTCTCGGCATCTTGAACTACTCGCAATGATGCCACGTGGTCTTCCGCGGCAGTGAGAGCAGCGTGAATCTGGACGCGAGCTGCTGCTATCCCACGATTCTTCTCCGTGTAACGTACTACCTCCAAGAAATTGTCCGCAGGCTCGGGTTGAACCCGTTGGGCGAGAAACTTCAGGAACTGTTCTTTCGTGCTGGCGTGGTCGATGCGTCGCAATGCTGCGAGTATCATAGACCGCGTGGCGAGAATATCCTCTGCAGTCGCGTCTTCGCCGAAACTGGAGCTGTCCGCAAACTGAACATAATGCACGCGTACATCGGCGGTGGGTTCTGTCGGAGGTTCCAGTGGATTTACACAGCAGGCCGACGTTCGTCGTCCCGGACTGCTGCGTGCGAGCGCGAATGAGTCTCCGGGAGCTATGTGGCGTCGAAAGAAGTAGTCAATTTGGATGATATGTTGAGTGCCGCCGTGTGGACCCATCTCGTCAAAGTAGGCGAGCAGGAGGACGATTCCTTTCCCCGAAGTGTTCCGCGCGTTGATCTTGAATTCGCTAAACGCTGTGACGGAGTTTGCGACGATTTGTTCGGTGAATGTGGCTGTGCCGGAGATCTCGAGAGGACTCGCCGGATCGGACTTGTCCACGACGGGCACAGTGAACGTAAGTTGGGACCAGGCAGAGAGGGTAAGACAGAGAGGGAGGAGGATGGCGGCCTGGAACTTCATAGCAGCCTCCGCCCGGAATTCTACGCCTGTCAGTCGAGGCTGGGGTTATTTTGTCAGTGTTCGATTGAATCACCCCTGAGGAGGCGAACAGCCTTTTCACCGTTTCAAAGCTTCGGCCAAACGTCGGAAGTCGCGTTCGCGCTTGTTTTTCTGCCAGAGCAGCCAGCCAAGAACTAGACCGAATAAGAGGAACACAACGCGGTAGAACAGCATGGGCCGATGCTGCCCGCAGAACGGCAAAAAGAGCCGCACTACCACCCCAAAGGGACCAGCGCGATTGCGCTTGTCAGCACGCGCTCGACGGTACGATTCTACGCATGCCGGGCGCGCAACAGTCAAACGAGATTGGATTCAGCTCACCGCTGGATCCGGGGGGGCGGTGTTACTCCCTCTGTCTTTCAGGACTCGCCGGGCGCAATCATGACGATGCGATCCGATAATCGTCTGTGGGTACGACTGCTCGACGGCGACATGTTGATCGGAATAAGCGCCATGTCTACACGCCGGGGTTGATTTTCTTTGGCGAACTGAAGAAACGCTGAAAAACGTGACGCGATTCTCGTTAGCACAACCAGCGGACGAATAATTCTCTACAACCCAAAGAGACCCCGAGGACGAGTGGTGTTTTCGATAGGACAAATCACACACACCTTCTTTCCGAACAGCGTGACCGGTGCCCGCTTTAGAAATATATGCGAATCGAGCTCTAAGGAAGCCAACGAGCTTGAGCGGCTGTGCGATTTAGGTGCCTCGGAGTTACTCATGCCCTTTGACCAATTCCGGGCAGCAGCGACAGGCAACTATAGCCTGAGTAATGCAGAGAGTCTGGCAGCTCGCTTCGGCAGTTCCTTCGAGGCTACCGTTTACCGACTCGCGACTGCCCACCCGGCGCTCGCGGTAGCGGGTTTGTTGCAATACAGGCAACGCAAAGAGGAAGAACGGCAAGCGCAGAAGCTTGAACGGCAAAGTTTTCTTTTCCCAGGCGTGATCAAATCGGGCATCAGTGACCCACCGAAATATCGCCGTCAGTCTTGCTATTTGTCAGAACAGTGCAGCGACGACTTTACGGTTAGGTGGAACAAATCGTT
>Ga0209160_1002041_pt1 | contig 16906 bp, 15 predicted proteins | sample GraSoiAngelo_153_FD_186167 | JGI IMG/M metagenome (GOLD analysis project Ga0209160, IMG submission 186167) | Grasslands soil microbial communities from the Angelo Coastal Reserve, California, USA - 14_1009_12_40cm (SPAdes) (version 2) | ecosystem: Environmental > Terrestrial > Soil > Grasslands ... | reverse complement strand
CTCGCGCGATATATCCACCACAAAGGAAGGGCGCACGCTGCGATCATAGGTCGTCGAATACAGCACCTTGAACGGCCGGTAGGCCTCGCCCTCTAATTCCAGCCGTTTCAACCCCGCCAGAAAGCAGCCCTCATAGCCCAGCCGGGATGCTGTGTAATGGTCGGGATGCCGCCCCTCCCAATACGGCAAGATCACGGTTCGCGGCCGCAACGCCCGGATTCGCCGCGCGATGGCCAGCTTGTATTCCATCTGCATCTCCAGGTGCGCATCGGGAAGGCCCAGGTTCTCGCGATGCGCGACGCCCAGGATGCGCGCCGCGGCGGCAGCCTCCTTCCGGCGCATCTCCACCGAGCCGCGAGTGCCCATCTCTCCTCCGGTCAAATCCAGGATTCCCACGGCATAGCCGCGGTGGGCCATCTTGATCAACGTGCCGCCGCAGGTGAGTTCCGCGTCATCGGGATGTGCGGCTATCGCCAACAGATCCAATTTCATTGCGCCTCCTGAATTTAGGCGGCCCGATTGTAACGCATGCGCTCTACACCGGCGCCTTATGCGAACGGCTCCCGCCCCGGGGTTCCTCGACTCTGTGTTAGATTGCTGCCTCGGCGTGAACCTCCAGGGACAAGTCGCTTTAGTTACCGGCGCAGGGCGCCGCATCGGACGCGCCATCGCTCTGCGTCTGGCGGCCGAGGGCGCTCGAATGGTCGTGCACTATCGCAATTCGCGATCCGAAGCCGAAGCGGTCGCCGCGGAAATCGTCCGCAGCGGCGGGGAGGCCGTTTGTATCCAAGCCGAACTGACCGGCACCGCGGAAATCAATCGCCTTTTCCAGGGGATTGAGCAGAGCTTCGGGCGTCTCGACATTCTGGTGAACAACGCGGCAATCTTTGCCCCAACGCCGGTCGGCAGGACTCATGAAGCACAATGGGACGCCATCCTAGACACCAATCTGAAAGCACAGTTCTTTGCCGCGCAGTGTGCCGCGCCCCTGCTGGCGCAAAGTGGGCGCGGCCGGATCATCAATTTCGCTTCGCTTGGTGGCCTGCAGGCCTGGCCCAAGTACACGGCTTATAGCGTGTCGAAGGCGGGAGTGATCATGCTGACGCGCTGCCTGGCCCGCGCTCTTGCGCCAGCCGTCACCGTGAACGCCATCGCTCCCGGAACCATCTCGTTCCCCGAAGACGCGCCCGAGATTGCCGACCGCGCGATTCGCGGCGCTCCGTTGCGCCGCACCGGCTCCGCCGAAGACATTACCAATGCCGTGGTCTACTTAATCGGCGCGGGATTCGTCACCGGCCAAGTTCTGGTTGTCGACGGCGGCTCGTCAATCCCGTCCTAGACGGGCGCCTTGAAAGGCCCTGGTATTCGTCAAATTTCTCCGCGCACGAGCCGCGAAATCACCTGCCGGTCCGCGGGCAAAAAGTCGTAGCGCGGCAATTCCGTCCTCGGCGCCCATATAATTCGTTGGAACGCGAGGTTTCGCGGCGGGTCCTGGAGTGCGGCAGAGAGAAAGGAGATATGCACGGCCTCGCTCATCTCCGCATACCGATGTCGCACCATCTGTACCAAATCGCCGATATTCGGGGCGGCGCCCAGTTCCTCGCGTAACTCGCGCTCGAGCGCCTGGCGCGGCGTCTCGCTCGGACGCATTTTCCCGCCGGGAAACTCCCACTTGCCAGCAAAGATTCTGCCCGCCTGCCGCTGGCAGATCAGCACTCGGCCGTTCTGTTCGATGATCCCCGCCACCACGCGTATCATCGCGGTGACACTACCATAGCTGCGAATGGAAGGCACTTTGGTACAATGAGGCCGGAATGTACTGCCGCTGCGTTCCGGCTGATGCGCTTGCGGTCCCGCTGACTCCGCAAGGTCATTTCTGTTTTTTGGTTTCGTCCCTGGCTTATGTGTCTTCACACCCGATCGCGAATCCGCAGCGAACGGTCGCCAGCATGATGCGTCTGGTCTCCATGATTCTGGCGCTGCTATTCGCTTTTGGCGCCGCCGCGAGCGCACAGACGAGCCGCGCATCAGATTCGGCGGCGCGGCCGCGGGTCGTCGAATTGAGGATCGGCGATGAAGTCGAGCCGATCATGGCCGAATACATCGATGGCGGCATCAGCGATGCGGCTAAGCAGCATGCCAGCTTGATCTTGATCACCATGGATACGCCCGGCGGCCTGGGAACGTCGATGGAAGATATCATCCAGCACATTCTCTCTTCACCGGTGCCTGTGGTCGTCTACGTCTCTCCGGCCGGCGCGCGCGGTGCCTCAGCAGGATTTTTTATTCTTCTCTCGGCCGATGTGGCCGCCATGGCTCCCGGAACGCACGCCGGCGCGGCCTCGCCCCTGATTGCTGTGGGCGGCATTCCTTTGAATGTAGACGAGACACTGAAGAAAAAAATCCTGAACGATGCCAGCGCGTTTCTGCGCAGTTACGCCGGAAAGCGGGGGCGCAACGTGCAGATTGCGGAGACGGCGGTTACCGATGGCAAGGCTTTCACGGAAACCGAAGCGCTCAACGACAAGCTCGTGGATCTTGTTGCCAACTCGCCGGAGGATTTGTTCTCCAAGCTCAACGGGCAGACGATCAAGCGATTTGACGGCTCGGAAACGCGCCTCAGCCTGGATAATCCCGAAATCGTAACCATGCAAATGTCCGCCCGACAGCGCTTTCTGGCGCGCATCGTGCAGCCCGACGTCTTTTTCATTCTGCTGATCTCCGGCGTGCTCGGCCTGTACGTCGAATTCACGCATCCGGGCATGATCGCCCCGGGAGTGATCGGCGCAATCGCTCTGGTTTTGGCGCTGTTCGCGATGCACATTCTTCCGGTAAACTTTGCGGGCCTGCTTTTGATCATCGTGGCGCTGGGCTTGTTTATTTTGGAGGCGAAGTACACGAGCCACGGTGTTCTGGCCGCCGGCGGCGTCATCGCCATGCTGCTGGGCGCGTTTATGCTGATCCGCTCGCCGCTCACGGGGGCCGGCGTCAGCTTCGGCGTGGCGCTCGGGGTGACTGCGCCCGCCGCGGTAGTCACGATCTTTCTCATGCGCTTGGTACTGCGTTCGCGCGACTGGAAGCAGTCGACTGGAGCGGAGCAACTGGTGGGCGTGCAGGCCGAAGTTACCGAAGCCATTGCGCCCGTGGGCGGCGACGCAGCGCCTGCGTCATTTCAAGGCATGGTGCGCTTGCGTGGAGAGCTCTGGCGGGCGGTGGCCCCGGTAGCCATTCCGGCGGGCGCGCAGGTGCGAGTCGTGCGGGTCTCGGGACTGACGGTGCACGTCACGCCTGCGGAATCGGCCGCACGCTGATATGATCGCGTGGAGCGTTGAGAAGCACCACTCGCGGCTTTTGTTGCCTGCACAAGGAGACGATCATGGACTTCAGCTTCACTGGGCCGCTCATTGCCATAATCATCTTCCTGATCTGGTTCTGGAACTCTCTCTACGTCATCAAGGAGTGGGAGCGTGGAGTCGTTTTGCGTCTCGGACGCATGTTGCCCGACGCCAAGCCGGCCGGGCTGCGCCTGGTTTTCTGGCCGATCGAGACTCTCTATCGCATCTCGTTGCGCATCGAAACTCTTGACGTGCCCGCGCAGGACATCATCACGCGCGATAACGTCTCCGTCAAAGTAAACGCGGTGTGCTATTTCCGCGTGGTGGACGCGAACCTGGCGCTTTCGCAGGTGCAGAACTACCTCTACGCCACATCGCAGAAAGCGCAAACGACGATTCGCAGCATTGTGGGCCAATTTGAGCTCGACGAAATCCTCGCCGAACGCGAAAAGGTAAACGCCAAGCTGCAAATCATCCTTGACCAGGACACCGAGCCCTGGGGTATTAAGGTAACCAAAGTGGAAGTGAAGCAAGTTGACATCCCGGAGCAGATGCAGCGGGCCATCGCGCGCCAGGCGGAAGCCGAACGCGAGCGGCGCGCCAAGATCATCCATGCTGAGGGCGAAATGCAAGCATCCGCGAAGCTCGCCGAAGCCGCCGGCGTGCTGGAGACTCAGCCCGCTGCCATTCAGCTCCGCTACCTCCAGACGCTGACGGAAATCGGGGCGGAGAAAAACACCACCATCATTTTTCCGATCCCCATCGACATCATCAATGCTTGGGTGAAGAAGTCACTCGAGCCGGGGCGCTGATGGCAGCAGGGCATCGCCGAGGTCGCGATTGGGTGCTCGGAGGACGCCATCTCGCCGGCATCTTCGTCTTGCTCGTCGTATCATTCGGGATGGTGTTTACCCTCGGTTACCTCCTCGGACGCAATCAATACGATGCGCAGCTCCGCGCAGCTGCGAGCACTATTCCCGTCAAACCAGACAGCGTGAGCGATAAGCCGGTGAAGGCAAGCCGCGGTCCGGCTGATCCTGATAAACTCGAGAAGCCGCTCGCGCCTGCGGATTGGGATTTTTATCATTCCGCGGAACCGGCAAAGCCCGCCGAGCCCATGCCCGAGTCACCGAAATCCGTGGTGCCTAGCCGCGCGAACGGGCCCGCGGCAGGCAAGTCCGCTTTCCGCATCGGCTCCGCGCGATCAAACACGAGATCGCTGAATCCGCCAGCCGTCCCTAGGGGCGCCGTCGTTTTGCAGATCGCGGCCATGGCCCGCCAGGCCGACGCCGTTGCGTTGGCGCAGGCATTACAGCGCAAGAAATTCCCCGCCTTCGTGCTGCCGCCCGGCGCCGGCCGTTATTATCGCGTGCGAGTCGGACCGTATACCGACGCGCAATCCGCCGATCTCGCGCGGCAGAAACTTGAGAGTCAAGGTTTCAAGGCCATCACCCGCCGTTGACGCGGGCCGCTCGACGGGGGCACCGGAGCGAAGCCAGCGTAGCGCGGAAACGCGCCCCTCTGCGCAAACCCGCCCCTTTGCCCAAATCCTTCCGCGGAAATTGCGCCTCTTGCTTTCCTTCGTTTCCGGCGTCTTGCTGGCCCTGGCCTTCCCCAATTTCAATCTGCCGCTTCTGGCATGGATTGCGGTTGCTGTACTGATCATCGCCTCGCTCGAAGGAGGCCTGGGCGAAGCGGCCCTCCGTGGTTTGCTTTTTGGCGTCGCGTTTTATCTTTTCTCCACTCCGTGGATCTATACGGTCATGCGCCAGTATGGGCCGTTGCCAGCGTGGGAAGCCGCCGGGGTGATGGCGTTGATGATTCTGGCGGCATCGCCTTACTTCGTGGCGTTCACGCTCTGTGTTACCTGGATCGCCCGTCGCGATAAGAACCTCGCGCTATTCGCCGCGCCATTTCTTTGGACCGCTCTCGAACTCGCACGGTCGCGCATGCCCGACATTGCCTTCCCTTGGGAACTCCTCGGCTATTCCGCCGCGGGCAATCTGGCGCTGGCGCAATTGACGGCGATCACCGGAATTTACGGCCTATCCTTTGTTGTGGCCGCATATAACGCGGCCGTAGTCTGGCTGATCGGCTCCTTCATCGGCTTGCGCGGCCAGAGGCCACGGCGCTTTCCTGTCGCCGTACTGGCCGCCTTCAGCGCGCTCGTCCTTGCCGCCGCGCTCATAGGTCCCCGATTTGTCCCCGCAGCTCACGCTTCGCAGGTCGCCCATCTGGTGCAAACGGACTTGCCACAGTCGATGGAGTACCCGGCCAATTGGGATGCTGTTCATGCCGGGGACATGTCTGAACTCGATCGCATCAGCATCGCAGCGGGGCAGAAGGATCCCGGGCTCGTCGTCTGGCCCGAAGTTCCCGCACCTTTTTCGCTCCGCCAGACGGATTTCGCCCGTCGTGCGCAGGAGATCGCGCGCGATTCCGAAAGCAATTTCCTGCTCGGCGTGGTGGGCTGGGAACCCGGTCCAGACGGCCGGCTCGCCGCCTACAACAGCGCGGCCCTGCTTGATCTCCAGGGCCGCGAGGAATTTCAGTACAATAAGATTCACTTAGTCCCCTTCAGCGAATACGTGCCTTGGCGCGACTTCTTCTGGTTCGCCAAGAATCTCACGGGACTTGCGGGCGACTTTCGCCATGGCACACGCTACGCTGTAGGGGACTTGCCTGGCGGGCATTTCAGCACTTTTATCTGTTACGAGGCAGTATTTCCAAACGAGGTCCGGCGGTTTGTCTTAAACGGCGCAAACCTGCTGATCAATCTCTCGAATGATGGGTGGTTCGGGCGCTCCGCGGCGCCCGCACAGCATCTGCAGATGGCCCGCGTCCGGGCCGTGGAACATCGCCGCTGGCTGCTGCGCGATACGAATAACGGCTTCACCGTTTCGGTGGATCCTTACGGGCGCATCGTCGCCAGCCTGGCCCCGGATATCCGCGGAGAGTTGGATGCTCCTTACGCGTTTCGCAGCGATAAGACGATCTACACGCGCTGGGGCGATTGGCTGCCCGGAATGTGCGTCGTAATCAGTCTCGCTTTGCTGCTCCTGGCATGGGTGCGCAGGTAGAAACGATCACGCCATCCGCATTCTCCGTGCCCCTCCGCGAAAATGCCAGCCACTACTTTCGGGCAGGTGATTCTTCGGTTGCCAAGTGGCGCTGGGTCCGGCATATGGCGTTACAGCAGGCCCAGCCATGCGAACAGCCCGGCAACGATTGCCACTAGGACGAGGACACCAAGAGCAAATGCAATCTTCCGTTTCCCAGAACCCGTTGCCGTCATATTCTTTAGCAACTCGCGTTCCTGCGCCTCGCGGCTCGCGTGCATCAACCATTCGTTCAGGGTGATCTGTTCCGCGCTCTCGATGTTATCGAAGCGAATGCCCATTCCCTCATTGCTGATCGAATAGATGACCTTGCCTTCGCTCTGGAACCTCTTGCCTCTGGCCATGGCTGTCAGTTTGACAATCGTTCCGGGATTAAACGGCGTGGGGGTCCTCACATGACAACCGGAGTGGCTAAGATTAGCGGTCTTGGATATGACCTGTTGGCCTGATTTGCGGTCTACGACTTCGACCGCTGCGACGAAGCTATAGCGAAGTCCCGCGCGCTGGGGGTACCAGGTGCTGGTTTCCGCGATTACGTCGGTCCCCTGAGAACGAGCCTCACGGGTCATAAATCGGCGCCTTCGCTCCATTAAGGGCCGGTTGGGTTGCGGGGCAGGCCCTTAGCTCGATCGTAAATAGACCTGCTGAAGGGTTCAAGAGGCAAATGCCAACGCTATAGCGGAACTGTAATACGGCATGTCACCTATTGTGCAGACAAAAACATCAGGGTAGGTACATACTGCGGCATACGAGTAGCCTCCCGGCACACTCCTCCTTGCCGCTGGAGCGACGTCCATACGGGCGGGCTGTCGTTATCGCTTGTTTGTGGACTGTGGTCTCGTTACCAATCTGCCCGGGACAATGTTCTTTCGATCAGTTGCCTCTCGCGGGCGGAATGCTAGGCGAAGGCACTTGCATTTGGCAGCAGGGGGAGCATCGGTGGGCTTACGGAGGCGAATACTTCTTGTAGACGACGTTCCCATGGTGCGAACGACGATTCGTTCGTTTCTGGAGCCGTATTCGTTTCAAATATGCGGTGAGGCTACGGATGGGGAAGAAGCTATAGAGAAGGTGAGAGCGCTAAGACCGGATATCGTACTTCTTGATATCAACATGCCGGTAATGAACGGCGTGCGGGCTGCCTGCGAGATACGGCGAATTGCGCCTGCAACAAAGATTGTCTTCCTAACCGCCCATGCTATCCCTACAGTCGTGCATAACATCCTGCCGTGGGCAGATGGGTTTGTCTCGAAAGGAAGAGCCGACCGCGAATTGATCCCTCTGCTCAGCCGCCTCGCTATGACCGCGCGTGATGCGACCGAAGAAAAACTCATTGGCCGAAAGGGAAGCCATGGGCCCAAGGGGTAGGGCTAACGTCTTTCACGTATTGAACAGGCAATTTCCTCATTTCGAGAATAGCTGGCCCGCGCCCGGAGAAGCTCTCGCTACCTTCTTCCCGCAGCTTGCGATTTCTCTAGGAGGCGAATTGTCGGAGCGGGTTCTCATTGTCGCTCGCCGTGATCTTCTGGGGAATTTTTAGTATCCTATTTACGGCGAATTATGATCATAGAAGATCTCGAACATCGTTTTCAGGAACTCGGCGATCGCATGGGACTTGTGCGGAGTTATCTTTGACGTCCCTCGCTACCGCGGTCTCCTCAGCGAACTCCAAACTCGCAGTTCGCAGCCGGACTTCTGGCAGGATCAGGAAAAAGCCCAGCAGATTCTTCAGCAGCGCAAAGGCGCCGAAAACCGCATAGCCGCGGAAGAAAAGCTGTCCCGTATTTCAAGCGACATCGAGACCTATCTTCATTTGGCAAAAGAAGAGAGCGATGTCTCGCAACGTGAGTCTGTCCTGCGCGATATCCAGCGGGAGCTCGATGCTGCCGACGAATACGTCGCGCAACTCGAGACCGAGACGCTTCTCTCGGGCGAAAGCGATCGCCTCAACGCAATTCTCACCATAAAGCCGGGCGCAGGTGGGACCGAATCACAGGATTGGGCGGAAATGCTACTACGCATGTATTTGCGCTGGTGTGAGCGCAAAGGTTTTGGCGCGTCGGTGATCGACTCCCAACCCGGCGAAGGCGCCGGGATCAAATCCGCAACGGTGCGCGTCGAGGGCGAAAACGCTTACGGTTTGCTTTCGACCGAAACTGGAGTGCACCGTCTCATCCGTATTTCTCCATTCGATCAGGCGGCCCGCCGCCACACCTCTTTCGCATCCGTGTTTGTAATCCCTGAAATCGACGATCGCATCGAAATCGACATCCGGCCGGAGGACCTCAAGATTGATACGTTTCGGGCAGGAGGTCACGGCGGACAAAACGTCAATAAGGTCGAGACGGCCGTGCGCTTTACGCACCTGCCGTCCGGCATCGTGGTGCAATGTCAAGCGGAGCGCAGCCAGCATAAGAACCGCGAATTGGCCATGAAGCTCCTGCGATCGCGGCTGTACGAAGCGGAGATCGAGAAGCGGCAACAAGCCACGCGGAAGCTCGACGAATCCAAGCTGGAAATCAGTTTCGGCAGCCAGATTCGCACCTACACCTTGCAGCCCTACCGCCTGGTGAAGGACCACCGCACCAAGTTCGAGATGGGCGATGTCGACCGCGTCCTCGATGGCGATCTTGATCCCTTTATCCGCGCCTTCCTGCTGGCCCGCGTCGGCAGGGGCGTCGCCGTAAAGGCCGGCGGCGCGGATGGGGATGAACGCGACCGCGAATAGTCGCTGCTCCATATCTGTGATCTCGAATCCGCTCTTGTATTCCGTTGGCGCAGTGATTGCTCCACTTCAGTGACGCTCTGATGCCTTTCCGTCCAGCGCGTTGACTGTCTCGGGCCCCTGTGTTAGCGTCGCGTTTGCACGTATTTCGTCCTCGCGTCATCTAAGTTTCGTCAGGTACTCAGTTCCTGAAGGAGCCACGGTTTGAGCCAGAAGAAGCGCAGTTTTCTGTTCACTTCCGAGTCCGTTACCGAAGGTCACCCCGATAAAATCGCCGACCAGATTTCAGACGCCGTCCTGGACGCCGTTCTCTCCCAGGACGCCATGGGCAGAGTCGCCTGCGAAACGCTGGTGACCACGGGCTTGGCCATGGTCGCGGGAGAAATCACTACCTCCGCCGTCCTCGATTACAGCGAAATCGTGCGCGGGGTGATTCGCGAAGTCGGCTATACGCGCGCGAAGTATGGTTTCGACGCCGACACCTGCGCCGTAATCTCTTCGCTCAAGCGCCAGTCTCCGGATATCGCCATGGGCGTGGATACCGGCGGCGCTGGCGATCAGGGCCTGATGTTCGGCTATGCCTGCGACGAAACCGATGAGCTCATGCCCCTGCCCATTGTGCTCGCGCATAAACTGGTGCGCCGGCTCGCCGAAGTGCGCAAGGCGGGTCACTTGCCGTTTTTGCGGCCCGATGGCAAATCGCAGGTTACGGTGGAATATGTCGAGGACCGCCCCGCTCGCGTGGATTGCGTGGTGATCTCCACGCAACACAGCGACTCCGTATCCAATCGCGAAATTCACGAGAGTATCGTGAAGGAAGTCATCCAGCACGTCGTCCCTCCGGCGCTGCTCGATTCCCGCACCAAGTTCCACATCAATCCCACGGGCCGCTTCGTCGTCGGAGGACCGATGGGTGACGCCGGGCTCACCGGCAGAAAAATCATCGTGGATACCTACGGCGGCTACAGCCGCCATGGGGGTGGCGCGCTTTCGGGCAAGGATCCGACCAAGGTGGACCGTTCGGCCTGCTACATGGCCCGCTACGTGGCCAAGAATCTGGTCGCCGCCGGGCTAGCCCGGCGTGCTGAGGTGCAGCTTGCCTACGCCATTGGCGTAGCGGAACCGGTTTCGGTTATGGTCGATACTTTCGAAACGGGCATCATCCCCGACGAGCAGCTGACGGATTTGGTTCGCACCGTATTTTCGCTCACGCCTCGCGGCATCATCGAGAGCCTGGACCTGCGGCGCCCCATCTATCGTCCGACGGCTGCTTACGGGCATTTTGGTCGCAGCGAGCCAACGTTTACCTGGGAGCGGTCGGATAAGGCCGAAGCGCTGCGCAGGGCGGCCGCGATCCGTGGCGCCGAAGTCGGCGCTCGTTAAGTGACCATCCGATCAGGATGGTCATCCCGAGCGGCGGGACCCCCAGCGCGTGCCTCTGGAGGGCGAGGCACTCGCGCGGTATAGACAGTCGCGCCTGCTGGGTGCAAGCGAGGGATCTCTCGGGAACTTTCGCTCATAAATTAGTTCGATGGTTTTTGGGGGAAACCGTGGCAACCATGCATTCACTCAGCGGCGATGTCAAAGACCTGGCCCTGGCCGAGAATGGGAAGCGAAAGATCGAATGGGCCAATCAGCAGATGCCCGTTCTGCAGTTGATCCGCAAGCGGTTCATCAAGGAGCAGCCGCTAAAGGGTCTGCGCCTTTCCGCATGCCTGCACGTCACCAGCGAAACCGCCAATCTGGCCATCACGCTTCGCGACGGTGGCGCCGAAGTCGCGCTCTGTGCCTCGAACCCGCTCTCTACGCAGGATGAAGTCGCGGCCTGCCTGGTGAAGGACTACAACATCCCCACTTTTGCCATCAAGGGCGAGGACAATACCACGTATTACTCGCATCTCGGCGCCGCATTGGAAAATAAGCCGCAAATCACCATGGACGATGGTGCCGACCTCGTCACCACGCTGATCACCAAGCGCCTCGATTTGGTACCCAACGTGATCGGCGGTACCGAGGAGACCACCACCGGCGTCATTCGCCTGCGCGCCATGGCCAAGGACGGCACGCTCAAGTATCCGGTCATCGCCGTGAACGATGCGCTCACCAAGCATCTCTTCGACAATCGCTACGGCACCGGCCAATCCACCATCGATGGAATTTTGCGCGCCACCAATCTTCTCCTCGCCGGCCTTAAGTTTGTCGTCGCGGGTTACGGCTGGTGCGGCCGCGGAATTGCCATGCGCGCCAAGGGTCTGGGCGCAGACGTGATCGTCACCGAAATCAATCCCGTGCGCGCCCTCGAAGCGGTCATGGATGGATTCCGTGTCATGGCCATGGCCGAAGCGGCCAAAATCGGCGATATCTTCGTCACCGTCACGGGGAATAAATCCGTCCTCGGCGCTGAGCATTTCGAGAAGATGAAGGACGGCGCCGTACTCTGCAATTCCGGCCACTTCAACGTGGAGATCGATATCCCCGCGCTGGCACGCCTGGCCATAACCAAAAAGCCCGCCCGGCCGTTCGTCGAGGAATTCGCCATGAAAGATGGCCGCCGCCTTTATCTGCTGGCCGAAGGACGTCTCATCAATCTCAGTTCCGCCGAAGGTCATCCCGCCGCGGTCATGGACATGAGCTTCGCCAATCAGGCGCTCGCCGCTGAATATTTGGTGAAGCATGCCTCCGAACTCAAGCGGCAGGTTTATCCGGTGCCCGAGCCGATCGATCGTCAGATCGCCAAGCTCAAGCTGGAATCGATGGGAATTCTGGTGGATAAGCTCTCTCCGGAGCAGGAGCACTACCTGGCCTCCTGGTCCGAAGGCACTACTTGAAGACGGCTTCTGTGCCTCGCCCGGCAAATTCCAGAAAAATCGTGCCTCCAGCAATCGTCTCCGGCGTAGTCGGAGACATGCAGGAGTGGACTGCGCTGGCCCTTGACACAGCGAAGACGCGAGGCGCGTCCTTTGCCGACGCACGCGTCGTCGATTTGCGTCTGCGCGACCTCAGCACCAAAAACGGTGAAGTTGGCACGCTGGCGGAAAGCGAGTCACTCGGGCTCGGCATCCGCGCTCTCGCCAATGGCTGCTGGGGTTTCGCCTCGAGCGACGTGCTCACGCGCGAAGGCGTGCAGGCCTGCGCCGCGCAAGCCGTAGCCATCGCCCGCGCCTCGGCGATGGCCAAACGCGCCGATGCCGAGATGGTCCCGGAAAAAGCGTACGTCGACACCTGGCAGAATCCCTACGTCAAAGATCCATTCCAGATTCCGCTCGAGCGCCAATTGGATTTGCTTCTCGCCGCCGACCACGCCATGCGCCGCGTGAAGGGCCTCACCCTGGCCGAAACTTCCATGCAGTTTCGCCGCCTGGAACAGTGGTACGCCTCTACGCTGGGCTCCCGAATTCATCAACTCAAGATGCAATCGGGCGCGGGCATCGTGGCCACCAGTTTCGTGAACGACGAAATTCAAAAGCGCTCTTATCCTAATAGCTTCGGCGGGCAGCATCAGCTAGCCGGCTACGAACTGGTGGAGGCGCTCGATCTGCCCGGCAATGCGCAACGAGTGGCCGAGGAGGCTCTGGCGCTGCACAAAGCTCCCCAGTGCCCGGAAGGCGAGCGCACCATCATTCTCGAAAGCTCGCAGCTCGGCCTGCAGATTCACGAATCCATCGGCCACCCCATCGAGCTGGACCGTGTGCTGGGAATGGAGGCAAACTTCGCCGGCATGAGTTTTCTCACGCTCGACAAATTGGGCAAGCTACGCTATGCCTCCGATATCGTCAACGTCGTCGCCGACGCTCGCCTCGAGCACGGCCCGGGTTTGGGCACCTTCGGCTACGATGATGAGGGCGTTCCCGCCAAGCGCACCGACATCATCAAGGGTGGCCTCTTCACCGGCTATCTCTCCAATCGCGAAACTGCTGTGGCCATCCGCTTAAGGGAATCCGGGGGCACCATGCGCGCCGAAAGCTGGAATCGGCTGCCCATCATCCGCATGACCAACATCAGCCTGCTGCCCGGCAGGTGGCGCTACGAAGACCTCCTCGCCGATACCGACGACGCCATCCTCATGGAGACGAATCGCTCCTGGTCGATCGACGATCGCCGTTATCATTTCCAGTTCTCCACCGAAATTGGCTGGGAGATCAAGCACGGCAAGAAAACGCGTATGCTCAAGAATCCCAGTTATAGCGGGATCACCACTGAATTTTGGAATAGCTGCGACGCCATCTGCTCGCGCGACTATTGGACCCTTTGGGGCACTCCCAATTGCGGCAAGGGCCAGCCCATGCAAACCATGGGCACCGGACACGGCGCGGCGCCTGCGCGCTTCCGCAAAATTCGCGTGGGCATGGCTTTCGCCAAGTAATGAGCCCCGAATAAATGAGTGCGGTTCGCAGATCCGCAAAATCCCCGCGCCGTTCGCGGTCGGCTCGCCGCACCGTCGCCGGCCCCGCGGTTGCCGAAGCCCATTTGCCCTCGGATATGGAATTGCACCATTTCGCTGAGCGCGTGCTGGCGTTTTCCGATGCCGACGAAACCGAGGTGCATATCGATTTCGTCGCTGACGCTCTCACGCGTTTCGCCAACAACACCATCCACCAGAATGTCGCCGAGCAAACCCTTAGCGTTTCCGTGCGCACCGTCTTTGACGGCCGCACGGCCCGCGCTACCACGAACAAAACCGACGACGACTCGCTGCGCCGTGCCGTCGCCGCTTCGGCCGCGCTGGCCCGCAGTCAGCCCAAGAATCCCGACCTGCTACCCATGCCCGGCCCTCAACATTACGCCAAGGTCGAGCGCTTTTCCCCCGCCACCGCCAGCGCCACTCCGGAGGATCGCGCCGTCGCCGTTGCCAAAGTCACCGAACTCGCCGAGCAGAATCGCCAGACCGCCGCCGGGATCTTTGCCACCGGGGCTTCGGCTACGGCGATGGCCAATTCCAGAGGGCTCTTCGCCAGCTATCGCCAGAGCCGCGCGGAATTTTCCATCACGATTTTGGAGCGGGATTCTTCCGGATGGGCTAAAGCCAGCGCTCCCGATCGCGAGCAGATCGATCCCGAAGCCCTCGCACAGCGCGCCAGCGAAAAAGCCGCCGCCTCGCGCCACCCCAGAGAGGTCGAGCCCGGTCGCTGGACCGTCATTCTCGAACCGGCCGCCGTCCTCGATCTGGTTGGCTTTCTCTTTTACGACTTTGCCGGAACCGCCGTCCTCGATCAGCGCTCCTGCTTCACCAATCGCCTCGGCAAGCAAGTCATGGGCGAAAACATCACCATTCACGACGACGTCACCCACGCCCTTCAGTCCGGCCCGCCCTTCGATGGCGAAGGCCTGCCCCGGCAGACGGTTTTACTGGTGGATCGAGGCGTGCCGCGCCATCTTGTCTATTCGCGCGCCACGGCCAAGAAGATGAAAGCCAAACCCACCGGCCACGGCCTCGCTTTGCCCACTCAGGATGGCGAAGCGCCTTTCAACCTCGTCTTCGCCGGTGGCACTACTTCTGTCGAGACCATGATCGCCACCACCGATTGCGGCATCCTTCTGACCCGCCTCTGGTACATTCGCGAAGTCGATCCCTACGAAAAGATTCTGACCGGCATGACCCGCGACGGCAGCTTCCTGGTCGAGAATGGAAAAATCTCCACCGGCATCCGCAATTTCCGCTTCAATCAGAATATTTTGGAAATGCTGTCCCACGTGGGTCAGATGAGTCCCGCGGTGCGCGCCGCGGGGGAAGAGTCCTTCGAGATGGTGGTTCCCGCCCTGAAGGTTCGCGACTTCCACTTCACCGAAGTGACCAAATTCTAATTCCGATACTCAAAGAATACTTGGCCAAATCTGGCATTCAGGGGGGAACATGACGGATTCACAGCAGGCGCTGCGCCAGCACAAAAAAATCTCCGCCGAGTGCCTCGATCAATTATTTCGCCAGGCGCGAACCCAGAATGGCTGGCGCCCCGAACCCGTGCCCATCGAGCTGCTGAAAGAGGTCTACGAAATCGCTTGCCTCGGTCCCACCAGCGCGAATTCCTCGCCTGCCCGCTTCATCTTTGTCACCACGCCCGAAGCTAAGGCGCGGCTGCGGCCCGCGCTCTCTCCCGGCAACGTCGAGAAAACGATGGCGGCTCCAGCCACTGTGATCGTCGCCTGGGATACAGAGTTCTACGAAAAGCTGCCGCAGCTTTTTCCCGCGCGGGATATGCGATCGGTATTCGCCGGGAATCCCACGTTGATTCATGAAACAGCGTTCCGCAACAGCACCCTGCAAGGCGCTTACTTGATGCTCGCGGCGCGGGCCTTGGGTCTCGATTGCGGGCCGATGTCTGGATTCGACCAGCAGAAGGTCAATGCCGAATTTTTTCCCGATGGCAAGTGGAAAGCCAATTTCCTCTGCAATCTCGGCTACGGCGATCCCAGCAAGCTGTTTCCGCGTAACCCGCGCCTTAGCTTCGATGAAGCCTGCCGCGTCCTGTAGGCGGCGAGGCAGAATTCCGGTCGTGTATGACTGATATTGGTTCTGAGATTAATGCGGCGCTTGTTGGAGACGGTCCAATTCCGCGTGAGAGAGTCCTCGTTTGGATCGAAGCTGCCGCAGATCTGTCAACTATCGCAAAGCTCTATCGCCTGACGGACGAGGGCTATTATCGAATTCGGCCCGAACTTGGGAGGGAGGTGACGTGCGGCTTGATCCAGCGATACTTCTTGCAGTGTATTCGACAAGGTGTCGATGACGATGAAATCCAAGGCCGATACGAGGCAGCGCGGTCCCTTCACCTGTGGTTCTGTCACCTGTCTGAAGTGGCAGACACAACAACAATTCTGGCCGCTGCCGCGCGTGCGGTGACAGAGCTCTTCCTCACAGCCGGAGAAGATGTTCGTGGCGCGATTGAGACTGGATTCCTGGAGCATGTGCTTGAGACCGCTGCTCTCCGGCCCTACTTCGACCATTGGTCATCTGACACCCGTCTCAAAGAGGCGTGGGAACGGGCGATGGAATGGGGCAAGGCGCATCCTGACTACACTTGGGGACTTCTTAAACAGCTGCGAAAACTTGAAAGCAAGTAGCACGGCAGAACATCTAACTTCGCAGCGGAATTAGTGCGCGCAGCCGGTCGTCGCGCAAAAAAATCCCCGCCCACACCAGCGCGGCGAAGACGATCGGGAATAAGATGTTAAACATCGGATTGCCGATGCGCACGTTCGAGGCAACTGCGCCGCCAAGATAGCCCGTGAGCAAGATCGCCCCGAGAACCGACGTCTGCGGACTCGCGTAGACGACAGTGCAGACGAGCGCGGTGATCCCGATGCCGACAATGGTGCTTACGGGGTACCCGAGCTGGGCTGACGCCTCCAGCACGGGAGCCACCTTCATCAACTTCGTAATGCCATCGAAGAGGAGGAACAGCACAACTAAACCGCTGATGATCCGCCCGGCCCATAGTCGGCCCTTTGACACCGGAAACGCTTGCGCGCCTGATTGCATCCTCAATTCCTCCTTTGTAGCTCACGCTGCGTCGGCGCCCGGCCCCGCAGACTGAGAGGACGTTTGCCCGGAAGCTGAGCCGAATCGTTCCAGTCAGCATCTTAAATGTTTATGAACGCGGAGTCTCTTCGCATCGCCGATCAATTGCGCCGAGCTTTTACGGGCGACCCTTGGCACGGCTCTCCAGTGCTCGATTTGCTGGCCGGCATCACGGCCGAACAGGCGCGTGCCCGTCCAGTGCGGTCAGTGC